>Ga0075017_100002874_pt1 | contig 10810 bp, 10 predicted proteins | sample AleBraG_ABR_2012_FD_71475 | JGI IMG/M metagenome (GOLD analysis project Ga0075017, IMG submission 71475) | Freshwater sediment microbial communities in response to fracking from Pennsylvania, USA - Alex Branch Run_MetaG_ABR_2012 | ecosystem: Environmental > Aquatic > Freshwater > Creek >...
GAATGAAGTAAGGAGATTGCATATGAAGGTCACTTTCAAGTTTGCGGTGCTAGGCATCTTCACTCTGTCGATGCTGGCCGGCGCCGCAGCGCAATCCAATGCGCCTGACATTTTTCCTCCCTTCGAACAATGGAAGGCCGCGGTGCTCGCCGCAGATGCACCCGCCCTGAAAGGCTTGTACAGCACCGATCCCGCCGCGAAGATGCGCATCAAGACCGTAATGCAGGACGCCGATGCCGACACCAGTTTCTGGCTCGGCCTCAAGCCGCGCAGCATGAAGGTCGAGATCGTGCGGCTGATCGTTCGTCCCGCGCGTGCGAACGTCATCTTCCGCGCCGAGGTCGTCAGCGGATCGCCCAACGGCCAAAGCGTCAACCTCACCGACGATCAGACCTGGATGAAGCAAGGCGATCAATGGCGCATGGTCTACGCCGAGCGCACCGACTCGCCACGCCTGCCGCAGCCTGCCGACATGAAGAAAGACCTCTACCCGGCGACAGTCGACGCGCATGCGGAAATCAAAGAAGCCGAAGAGAAGGCTGCCAAAGAACACAAGCGCCTGCTGCTGGTGTTCGGCGCGAACTGGTGCTTCGATTGCCACGTGCTCGATCTGGCATTTCATGGCAAGGATCTGGCGCCGATTGTCGACGCCAACTATGAGGTCGTGCACGTCGACATCGGCCCGGACGGCAAGAAGAATGGCGACGTGGCCGAACAGTTCGATGTTTCGCTGAGCAAGGGCGTTCCGGTGATGGTGGTAGTTGACCCTGACGGAAAGGTGCTCGTTAGCCAGAAAAACGGTGAGGTCGAGGACGCGCGCGGATTGTCGCCAGAATACCTGGCGGAATTTCTGAACAAGTGGAAGCCGCAGGCGCGATAGGGGAGCCTTGTCATCCTGAGCGAAGCGAAGGACCCCTGTACTCTGCCGGCAGTACCGATGCTGCCAAGTTCAGAGGTTCTTCGCTTCGCTCAGAATGACAAACTGCATTGATGACAAACCGCCTTTTATGAGTGTGACAGAAACACCATCCGTAGTCGCGAAAACTCCGCCCCATCCGCCGCGGCGCAACGGGCGCTGGTCGGGCTACACGCACTTGCTTGCGGCGCGCATGCTGGAACTGAAGCGCGAACCGGAGGTTGTGTTCTGGGTCTTCGTATTCCCGCTGCTGCTGGCGCTCGGATTGGGAATCGCCTTCCGCAACAAGCCGGGCAACGCCTCGTCTGTCGCGATCGTGGAAGGGGTCGCCAACGCGCAGTCCTTGCTTGCTAGTTCGCCGCAGCATGATCAATTCAAGGTTGAACTGCTCAGCCCCAACGACGCGCAGCAAGGTTTTCGCCTGGGCAAATTCGATGTCGTGATCGAGCCCGACGGCAAAGGGGGAATCCAGTATCGCTACGATCCCGCGCGGCCGGAAAGCGTGCTGGCCAAGACGCAAGTAAACGACGCCCTGCAAGCTGCTGCCGGACGCAAAGAAGCGGTCCCCACCAGTACCGTAAGTTCCTCCGAGCCCGGCTCGCGCTATATCGACTTCCTCATCCCCGGCCTGCTGGGCATGAACCTGATGAACTCCGGCATGTGGGGCATCGGATTCGCCCTGGTCGACATGCGGCAGCGCAAACTGCTCAAGCGCTACGTCGGCACGCCCATGAGGCGCGGAGATTTTCTGCTCGCCATCATGAGCAGCCGCCTCGTGCTGATGGTCATCGAGGTCGGACTCCTGCTCGTCTTCGGCGTCGTGTTCTTTCACATGCGTGTCATGGGCTCGATCGGCGCGATCGCGGCGGTCGCCGGCCTGGGCTCCTTAACCTTCGGCGGAGTAGGCCTGCTGACGGCCAGCCGCGCCCAGAAGATCGAAAGCATCAGCGGTCTCATCAATCTGGTCATGATGCCGATGTGGATCTTCTCCGGCGTCTTCTTCTCCTACGAACGCTTTCCGGCGGTGATCCAACCACTGATTAAAGCGTTGCCGCTAACCGCATTGAATGACGCGCTGCGTGCCAGCATCCTCGAAGGCACACCACTGCTCAATCAATGGCCGCGTCTGCTGGTCATGATTCTCTGGGGTGGGATTTCTTTTGTGCTGGCGCTGAAGTGGTTTCGCTGGGCGTAACTCTTGAGTAGCCCCGACAGGGCCTCGCCGCACGTCTTGAAAGAAGTTACGAACGAGGCCATCTGCGGTGCTTGCGAAAAATACTCCTACTACTTACGACTTGGCTAGCTTGGCTTGTTTCCGCACTTTTGCCCAGCGTTGCCTTTGTGCTTCGGCGATGCGCTCGCGGGCTTCTTTGCTCAAGGTACGTCTACCCTTGACCCGATGCCCGTTCGCACTGCCGAGTGCATCCAGCGCCTTCCTCACGCGATCCGTCTCTTTTTGGAGACGGGAATACTCTTCGCGCAGAGAGGTCACTACTTTGTTCAGGTTGTCCATTTACAACCCCCTATGGTCCATAAGGCTAGCACGGTAAGCAGGTACTGGTTGAGAAAATTAGAGTACTCCGTTCATGCGCGTGGCTGTCAGGGCGCAATTTGGATAGAAGTCTTACTGCGTTTTGACTTCCACGAACAAGAATCCTTGCACCTTGCTGAGGTCGTCGGCGTCACGATTGAAGACCACTTCCCGGCGCGAATCGGAATAGCGTACATCCCAGAGCAGAAACTTGTGGATTACCGTGCCCGATATCACGCCAGATCCGTCTGGGGTGCCACTGGTAGTCCACATATACACGATGCCGTGCACCACATAGACATGCGAATTCCACTGCATCAGCGCCGCATGTTGATGATGGAACCAGTCCACGAGTAACCCGGAGTTCACCGCCTCCGGCGTGAGATAGGTCGCCCTCACCAGGATGGGACGGCCATCACCCAATAGGTGCCGCCCTTGCAGCTTGTCGGCGGCGTCTTTTAAAGACTTGGGATCAGCCGCGGCGGCGCTGTCTTCCAGCGCCGAGTCTTTGGCACAACAGATTTCCCGGTCACGAATGATGGTGTCGAGCGAAGTCAGCAGTACATCGGTAGAGTCCGCAGAACGCGCCATCAATGACGGCAGGCCGCTTATCTGAATTTCCTGATCCTGATAGAGGAGCTGCCCATGAGCGAGGCAACTGAAGGCAACGCAGAGCAGGGAGGCTAACAGCCGGGAGCCGGAAGCAAAGCCACGGAGCTTGGTCATAACCACCCCCGTCTACATGCTGATTGTAGATCGAAGGTGCAGCGGTCGAAACCAGCTTGGCGAAACTTTACAAGACTCTTTCATCCGACAAAGCAGGCTGTTATGCTGGGCCGATCGTCGGCAGAAAGCGCGGCTTCTGCCGCGCCTTCGTTGCCTGCTCAAACGAATATGCCAGTTTGATCAAGGTAGGTTCGCTCCACGCCCGCCCGAAGAATGAGATTCCCACCGGCAAGCCCCACAGCGACCCCGCAGTCACATTAATGTTCGGATATCCCGCCACCGCAGCGGCACTCGAACTGCCTCCGGCCACGTGATCGCCATTGAACAGGTCGGTGGTGAATGCCGGACCAGCCGTTGGCGCCACGATCGCGTCCAAATGATGCTTGTCCATGAGCGCGTCAATTCCTTCGGCGCGGGCTAACTGATGATTCTTGGCCAGCGCGTCCACATACTCCTTCTCAGTTAGTGGCCCCTTGGCCTCAGACTTAATAAATAGATCCTGCCCGAAGTACGGCATCTCCTTGTCGCGATTGCGCTCGTTGAAGTCGATAATATCTTTCAGCGTGTGCACGGGCGCGCCCGGGCCGAGGCGCGCCAGATACGCGTTCAAATCAGCTTTGAGTTCGTACAGAAAGACAAGTAACTCGCTCTCGTCGAACTTGCCGAAGGTCTCAATGTCAGCGGGATCGACCAGGGTTGCGCCTTGCTGCTTCATCACGTCGAGCGACTGCTGCATGAGCGCGTCGACTGCGTCATTGAAGCCGAAATATTTTCGCGCGACTCCGATGCGCGCGCCCTTGAGCCCGCTGGGATTGCAATACTGCGCGTAGTCGGTCTGAGATTTTCCTGCGCTGGCCGCCGTTGCTGAGTCCTCCGGATCGACTCCCGTGAGCGCGCCCAGCAAAATCGCGGCATCGCGCAGCGTCCGCGCCATTGGACCGGCGCTGTCCTGGCTGTGCGAGATCGGAATGATGCCCGCGCGGCTGATCAGCCCTACAGTCGGCTTAATACCGGCGAGTCCATTCAACGATGACGGACAGACGATCGAACCATCCGTCTCACTGCCAATCCCCACGGCTGCAAAGTTCGCCGAAATGCCCGCGCCCGTGCCCGAACTCGATCCGCAGGGATTTCTATCGAGTGCGTACGGGTTTTTCGTCAGCCCGCCGCGCCCGCTCCATCCGCTGGTCGAACGACTGGAACGAATGTTCGCCCACTCGCTGAGATTGGTCTTGCCCAGAATCACTGCGCCCGCCTCGCGCAGCTTTTGCGCGACGAAGGAATCCTTTGGCGGCTTCGATCCCACCAGCGCCAGCGATCCGGCAGTGGTCATCATGCGATCCGCCGTGTCGATGTTGTCCTTGATCAGCACCGGAATGCCATGCATCGGCCCACGCGGGCCTTTGGCCTTGCGCTCTTCATCGAGCTTTTCCGCAATCTCCAGCGCGTCCGGATTCATCTGGATCACGCTGTTCACCATTGGGCCGCTCTTGTCGACCTCCGCGATGCGCGCGGAATATTTCTCCACCAGCGACCGCGCCGTGAACTTGCCCGACTTCATCCCATCCTGCAAGTCGGCGATGGTGATCTCGTCGAGCTCAAAGGCTTTGACCTCGGGCGCGGGCGGCCCCGGATCGTGGGCTGGCTTGGCTTCCGAGCGGGCCGCGGCCAGCGCGGGATAGACGGCGGCAGCAGCGCCGGTGACGAGTCCAGACTTCAAGAATGAACGACGGGAAGAGCTTGGCTTTCGCGACATGGCTTGTCCTGGGGTTGTGTGAAACGGATTGATTGTGTAGTCGTGGGTCAGTCTGAAATTTGTCATTCCGAAGCGCGGTCTTATCGCGCGAGGAACCTGCTGTTTGGCCCAAGGGAAACAGCAGGTTCCTCACCGGGCTTTCAGCCCAGTTCGGAATGACAAAATACACCCTGGCCAAACTGATCCACTACCAATTATGTAGAGCAGTCCACACCACCAACAACAGATCAGCATCCTACCATTCCCGCAAAGCAGCCGTCCCGCTACTATGCGCGCTTCTTCGTGCGCAGCTTCCGCTTCGGAGGAGCGGGCGTAGCCTCGGCCACCTCAGTTGCCGCTGCCTTCGTCACCGTCGTAAATAGAGGGTGTTGGTCGTCGGTGTACGGATTGTAACTGTCGTCGGGATACCAGGTGCCGGCCTTGAGCGCGTGCTGCCGCGCCAGAGTACAGCGCTGCACGTGTACTGAGTCGATGAAGTCGTGCTTGCCGCCCGGGTTGCCCCAGTCTCCTCCCCAGATAAGCCCGCTCGCGTGCGCGAGTTGCCCGAGAAATGAGAAGTCGCCCTTCCACGAAGGCTCGCCGCTGATATCTTTCACGATGTCGCAGGCCAGCCCGTAGCGGTGCACACCCACCGTGGCCAGCCTGGTCGCGCCATTCTTGAACAATTCCTGCTGCCGCGCCGCACTGCGGTAGGTTTCGAAGATCATCAGGCTGATTCCCATCTCTTTCGCCGCCTCGATGATCTGCTGCACCAGGGCCCTCGTCGTCGGCTCCAGCAACGCCGGGTCGGCGATGCGCTTGGTCGAGTTGAAGCGGGAATCTTTTTCAAGCACATCGGTGAAGAAGTTTCCCATGCGAGCCTCCGGATGAGGTCAGCTGATCTGTAGTGCGGGGCCGAATTGCAAGGTCGTCGCAAGCTACCACGATTCAGAATTCTGTCAACGACCAGCGTGGGAATGTTTGGAAAACCGAACAGGGCGAACGACCGGGAGCGGATTCGTATCAGGGCACGCCTTCAGGCGTGCCGGAAGGTCGATCTTTCGAACGGCTTTAGCCGCTGCGGTTGTATCGCCTACTCCACGGTGATAATCTAACTCCGTTCCGAACCCATTCTGCTGAGCGGGAGTAGTTCAGCGGTAGAACGCCAGCTTCCCAAGCTGGATGTCGCCGGTTCGATCCCGGTCTCCCGCTCCATCTTTCACAGCATGTAGTGTGACTGAGAAGCTTCTTCTCTGCCCGATCCTCACTGAATCCTGCGCACACGCTCGGTGGCGTCGTCGACCATGTACAACTTGTTGTTGTTGAAGGTAACCGCCACCGGGTCATCGAAGTTGGTGCTAAGCGCCGGGCCGTCTCCGTTGAACCCCGAGATGCCGGTGCCGGCGTAGGTCGTGATGATGCCAGCCGCCAGCTTCCGAATGCGAAGATTGCTGGTGTCAGCAATGTAAACCGTGCCGGAGCTGGTCACTGCCACGCCTTCGGGAAAACACACTTCGGCGGAAGTCCCCAACCCACCGTCGCCCGTGAAACCGCAGTTTCCGTCGCCGACGATAGTGGTGATGGTTCCGGAAGTGTTCACCTTGCGCACGCGGTTGTTGCTGGAGTCAGCAATGTAGATGTTGCCCCGGCTGTCCAAGGCCACTCCCACCGGGGTGTTCAGTTGTGCGGTGAGAGCCGAGATGTTATCTCCGTTGTAGCCGCAGGAGAATTCCACGCCAGCAACCACAGTGACTACGGCGAGCGGTGAGATTTTCCAGATGACGCAGGTTCCCTGGTCCACGACGTAGAGATTGTTCGAGCCGTCGATGGCCATCGTACCCAGGCCGCTGAAATCGACGTCGGTGGCAAAGGTGTTGATGATTCCCGAGGTGTTCACTTCGCGGATCACATTGTTGAAATCATCCGCAATAAAAACGTTCCCGCTGGAATCGGCAGCGACGCCGAGGGGGAAGGAAAGCTGGGCCGCCGTTCCCAGGCCGCCATCTCCACCGGAGCCATTGACGCCGGTGCCCGCGATGGTGGTGATGACGCCGGCGGCGCTGACTTTGCGGACGCGATTGCCGTTGGCCTCGGCGATGTAGTAGTTGCCGGACTTGTCGAAGGCGATGGCCTCCGGGCCCACCACCGAACCCGCGCTCGCAATCTTTCCGTCGCCTATGGCTCCTCCAGCGATGGTTTTCATGACGCCGTTCGCAGTCTTGCGGACGCGACCGTTGCCTCCATCGGCGATGATCAGCGTGCCGGTCGGGTCAAAGAGAATGCCCGCAATGCCGGTGAATTCTGAAGAGAGCAACGGGTTGCCGTCCCCATCGTAGCCGAAGGCGGAGCCCACGTAGGTGTTGATGATTCCCGTAGAAAGTGTCACGAATCGCACGCGCTGCTTGCCCGCGTTGCTGATGTACAGCGCCTGGTTGTGGAACGCCAGCGCCCGCGGACGTGCAATTTCAGCGTCGGTGGCCAGGCCTCCATCGCCCGTGAATCCGTTGACGCCGTTGCCGGCGAACGTGGTGATGATTCCCGCAGCGTTTACCTTGCGCACCCGGTAGTTGTCGGTATCGGCGATGTAGAGGTCGCCGCCAACCTTAACCATGCCGCGGGGGAAGGTGAGATTTGCGGAGGTAGCGGGTCCGCCATCGCCGCCAAATCCGCACGTTCCATTTCCGGCGAACGCGTTGATGATGCCTCCCGTGTTGACGATGCGGACCACGCAGTTGCCGATGTCGGTAATGTAAAGATTCCCGGACGAGTCGTAGGTGACGCCCCAGGGTTGGTTGAACATGGCTGCGGTCGCTGGTCCGCCATTGCCCGTGTACCCCACCACGCCAGTGCCAGCGATGGTTGAGATGATTCCCGACGCGTTAATCGAGCGAACGCGGTTGTTGCCGCCATCGGCCACGATCAAGTTGCCGGCAGGATCGAAGGTGATTCCCGAAGGGTAGTACAGCTCAGCAGTATTGGCGGAAATGCCGTCGCCGTTGTAGCCGCCGATGCCGGTTCCGGCGTAGGTGGTGATCGTACCGGACGGAGTCACCTTGCGGATACGGTGGCCGTAGAACTCCGCCACATACAGGTTTCCGCTTGCATCCCTGGCTAGCGAGAAAGGCCAGTCGATGCTGGCTTTTGCCGCCGCGCCGCCATCGCCATGATCACCTCCGACGACGGTGGATACGGTTTGAGAGAACAGTGGGAGAGCAATCAGCAACAGCACCAAAGAGAAGATAGAGGTCAGCTTCGTGGTCTTCATAACCCCTCCTCGCGTGGATTTAGCTTTTCCGAACAGGCCTGCGTAAGAATCAACTGCCGATAGCAGGGCCCGGGGGATGCCGGAAAAGTGCGGCCGCAGAGGTCTTTAGGAAAGAGGCTAAAGCAGAGGAAGTATGTCGCCTCTGGGCGCCAGTTACATTACACCTGACCGGAACTCCCGTCAATGGGATCCCGGCTCGCCAGGCACATTCAAATTTATGCCTGCAGAGCATGCTCGCGAGCCCGCGGCGTGACCGAGGCCGATCTGGCGAACTTTGGCGCGAAGTTCGGCAACCCCACGATCTTTGTTTGGTTGGTGGAGTGGGCCGATAGAGTGATCACGGAGTAAGCGTTGAGATAGAAGCTTGAAGCAAAACCTCAACGCCCATAAATGCAGGTTGCTGACCTGCGGCTGAAAATCGCTGGCCCTATTGTTTACTCAACAGATTGCAGTTCGCGGTGCACTGGTTGGCCTGCATCTCGATCTCCGCCTTCTTGTGCGAAACGCTCCCGTGCGACTCTGGCAACACCACCAACGACTGCCGGCCATCCGCCAGATTGACATTGCAACTGAAGCTCAGTGACTGCACACCCCGCTGCTTGCACGAAGTGCTCTGTAGCGCCGGCAACAGCGATGCCGGATCGTCATAAATCTTGTCGGCCACCGTCGAGGATACCAGCGCCACCGTCATGGGAACCGGCGCCTTGATCCGAATCCAGACCGGCTGCCCGTCGCGGTCCGGGCTCAGTAAGCTATAGACCTTTGGAGCCGGTGACAGTTCATACTTCTCCTTCACCAGCACGGACCATTCGAACTCCGGCTGAATGCAGTTCTGCACGCAGTCCCAGCGGTAATAGGTAATCTTCAGATCGTTGGGCGAGACAAGTTTTCTTGTCCCGTGGGCGAAAACCGCGACGATGCTCTGAACCATGGCGCGGTCCGGCGCGCGCTCATCCCTCACCAGCAGCACCATCGGACGGTCGTTCGGCAGATGACATTCGAACGTCGTGTTCACCACATGCTCACGCATGCAAAGGAACTCAAGATGTGGAGGAACATCCGGGTGCTGGAACGCCGCATCCCACTGATCACTCGGAGCCAGTGCCACGGTCACAGGCAGCTGCGCGTTGATGTCCACATGGATATTCCCGCCTCCGCTGGCCGGGTGGTAGACACGCCCCGCGTGATAGTCCATGGGATCCAGTTGCGCCGCCTCGTCACTGGCGTGAATCCAGTCAAATATTTTGTCCTGCGCGGTTCCCAACGTCGCAAACGTCAGGACAAATACCCCAAGCCAGTGCAGTCTCTTCATGAATACCCCCAGCTTATTGAACCGGGAGGGGACAGCTCGAACAACGAAATTCAAAGCAAAGCAGTAACTCAGGTAACGAAAAGGAGAGCGTTAAGGTCGGCATGCCCGAGCCGTTTGTTCACCCGAGCGAAGGTCAAGAGTGCACGGCGATTTTGCGTCGGCCGGGAAAATGTAAGATGTTGCGCCTGTAGCGGTGTCGAGGTTGGGGAAAATGCTGGTTCTGCTCGCAAGGGGAATGCAATGCTGAGTGGTTCATGAGACACGAGGCGACAAACATGGGACCTGACTACCGGCACATCGATTCGCGCGAGAAGGCTGAAGAGCTTTGTCGGCGCGGGGAACTGAGGAAAATACTCCTGCTGCCCGCCGAATTCGGCGGGCAGGACATTCTGGCTAACGTGGTATATGTCCCGGCCTTCGCAGCTGAGCTAAAGTCACGAATTGAACTGAATACCGTCAAACCACTTGCGCAGAATGGACAGATCCGTCGGTATACGGCAACGCCCGAGTACGAGGGCAGAAGTGTCATTCCTTCACTGATACGCATCTTGGCGACGGACCCAGGTCGCTTTGAAGGAAGCATCCCCATCTGGGGGGAAGCTGTACAGAAGAGCGCTGAGCCGAACTCCGAAGAAGAAGTAGTGAATGAGGCTGCGCTTACTCCGCCCGCCGTAACGGTTGACGCCCTGGGGCCTGAAGGTCTCGTTCGTGCCTTTATCGCGGACTATGAGAACTGGAACAAGTTTGCCTATCAAGCGTCATCTCAGGGTTCCAGCGGCGGCATGGCAGCGGCGGAATCAGCATATATCGCACTGTTGCAGAAGTTTTGCCCTCCTGATCATCGGCACCAGCCTATAGCCTTTGGTAGCGACTCCAGTCATGACAGCATACGGGAGGCCATCGTTAGCGTTGAGGTCGCAGCGGACAGTTGCGTGGTGAAGACCCGCCATACCAAAATCACAGGACCACTCACTATCGCGCAGGACTACGAATACCACCTCATCAAGACGGGCCAGAAGTGGTTCCTGACGCGCGTTCTCTACGTGTTCGCGGACGGCAAGTATGACGGTCTATAACCGTACCCGCGGGCCGGTATTGGCTTTAGGTGTTCTAACCCGGACCGTGCTCGCGTCGCGTGTGCCCCTGCGTTGGGGCCTGCCAAGGGTGTGCAAGTGCGATCTTCTATAGAATGAACTCGATCATCCTGAAACGCACTTCATATCTGCAAGGAGGTCTTCATGTCAGCAAAGCGAATCGGTATCCTCACCGGAGGCGGCGACGTTCCCGGGCTGAATTCTGTGATTAAGTCGGTGGTTTATCGGGCG
>Ga0075017_100002877_pt1 | contig 10803 bp, 7 predicted proteins | sample AleBraG_ABR_2012_FD_71475 | JGI IMG/M metagenome (GOLD analysis project Ga0075017, IMG submission 71475) | Freshwater sediment microbial communities in response to fracking from Pennsylvania, USA - Alex Branch Run_MetaG_ABR_2012 | ecosystem: Environmental > Aquatic > Freshwater > Creek >...
TTACCTGTCGCGGGGGCCCTATGTCATTCGGGGTTGCATCGGCTCGTTTGTTCCAGGTTAGGCGGACAGCCGCTGCTGTAGCAACTTCCGCTACAATCGAATCCGTACCCTGCTGGACAACACACATTGGTGTCCGGGCAGTACCAAGCGCCTCCCGAGCAGTGGTGCGACTTCGTCCCGCATCCAGGGAGCTCGCACATCCCAACCAGCACTATTGTCAAAAAGCAAAGTAGAAACATCTTTCTGATGTTCATGGCTTTCCCCTAAGTTTGCTTTAGACTAAGCTACGTTTCTAGTGAATTGCCTTCCATACATCCGCTTCGCCCCGGGCCGGGAGTTTGCCAACCCAGGCTCTTACGACTTGGCCGTTATTGTTTGCGAGGATCAGGGTTGGTGTACCCGAGGCCTGTGCGTCCTCCATTGGCGCCTGTTGTACGCCGACTGAGGACATCGATATCCCGAGGCTGGCGAGATACTGACGGCTTTCTTGGGGAGGTTGCGGAAGGACCGCTACGATTTGCATTTTCTGGGCACTTGCCTCGGGAAGAAGCTTCTTATAGAACTCAGCACTGTCACGACAGAAATGACAATGTGTGTTGAGCACAAGCACCAGAGTCCGGTCGGCACGCGACCAGTCCACCCCGGCGATGGAAATTTGCGCGCCTTTCGCCGCCCCCCCAGTATCCCCGCCTGAATCGGAGAGCAAGAACTTCTTCACTCCTATGACGGCCACCAGCAGGCATACCATAAGGATGGCAACATTCGTAGCTACTTCCAACCACTGTTTCCACTTGTCTATTGACATACACCCTTCATTTTTGGTTTGATATCCCGGAACCCGATCAATCTCTCACAACCTGTCAAACCAGAGATGTCCTCTTGGTCCCAACAACGGTTGAAATGCGTTTCGAGCCTAGATCGTCGATCACCCTCGACGAGTTCTTGTTTGATCGAATGCTTTCGCTTCGCATCGTCATCGGTTGCCGCCGCGAAGTCTCTAGTGCTCCCAAGATCTTCCGTGCGTTTCGGAGTGCCAAGAGAGCGTTCCAAATCTTGCCTTCGATGTTCACGCCCCAAGCCCGGAGATCATGTACCTATCTGAAAACGCGGGCATTACGTTTGTTAGTCAGGGCTCGCCCATTTGCCGCGTGTTGTTCCTTTTGCGCTGGCCCCTGGGGAGCGGCAGCCACAATTCGCAGGCTAAGTTGAACTGCCAAGAACAGAAACGTCGCTAGGAAATGGCTTGCTTTCATTGGCGCATGGCCTCCTTGGTCAATACCGTTGTGTTCCCGGGAGAGCTGGACCTCATTCCCCGTCGCACCCGCGCCGCGGGCTCCTTTTCGGAGCCCCCATGTCCATAAGTGATCCGTAACAAGGAAACGTTACCAATAGAATTTTGTCAGCATCGAAGCCTCACTGTTCCGAGTGGAGAGAATTGCATTTACTAAGAGAGGGGTGAACGGCCAATCTTGATCAGCAGTGCTTCTATGAACGGCACATGACAGGTGTAATATCGACCGTTGACACCGCGTTGGCCCCAGCAGATACTTTTTCCTCTCTTGCTTTTGAAGCGCGACTGCTCGGGTGGATTTTCGTTTCTAGCCAAAATACAATTTGGTCAGAATCGCGAGATATTGATGCCCAAAGGCCACCTGGAACACAACTAGAGTTGGAGTCGGAGGACAGCAGTCGAGTGGTTGACAAGTACATGTCGGGTCTCAAGAGCAAAGGGCGGCCCGTCCGGCGCATAACCCCGAGGCGGGTGGCGTGTACCGGACGAGGAATCTTGAGGCTAGCGCTTCCGACCTTAACGCTTTGGTTCGGCATGGTAAGCGCCGCTGCTCGACTCACGGCGCAATCTGATTCGAGGAGCAGTCAACAGACCACCGATACTGCAGGAGCAGAACAGGCCGCTACGATATTGGATCTTGAGCACCCGGTCTCTCGGGGTCTTGCGCCGGGCGAAACTCACACGTACGACATCACGCTCGGTGCCAGTCGTTATCTTCGTCTTTTCGTGGATCCGCAAGAGCTTGATGTGAGCTTATCCATCGTCGGCCCAGACGGTCATCCCAGATTGACGAAGATCAGCTCATACGGTCAGCAGGAACCTGTAGATGCGTCTCTAGTTGTACGAATCGCAGGGATTTACAGGGTTGAGGTTAGGGCTACTGAAAACAATGCGCATCCGGGACACTATCAGATACGAGTCGACCAGATTCGCACAGCGACCACAAGAGATGACCTGATCAGCCGCGCCGACGAAACGATTGCAGAAGCACAACAATTGCGCGGCACGTCAACAGCAGAGTCACGCCGGGCGGCTATGAGCCGCTTCGAACAAGCATTACCCTCGCTGCGGTCTGCAGGTGATCAATTGGGGGAGGCACTGGCCCTTGAATGGTTGGCGGGCCTGCACAACGACCTGGGAGACAATAAGAAAGCAGTTGAATTATTCAGACATTCTCTCCTTCTGTTCCGTTCCCTTCGCGACCGCCGAGGCGAGGCGATGGCGCAGAGCGACCTTGGAAGCGTCGAGAACGACTTGGGCGACAACCAACACGCTTTGATCGATTTGAATCAAGCGCTCTCAATCAGAAAAGATATCGGCGACCAGCGTGGCGAAGCCGAAACACTGGAATACATCGGCGACGTCTATGAAAACACAAGTGAACCTGAAAAGGCCCTCCAAACCTACAACACAGCGGTGCTCCTTCGTCGGAAAATCGGGGACTTGCGCGGAGAAGCGGAGAGTCTGGATGACATTGGTGTCGTGTACTACGACATTGACGAAGAGCAAACCGCTCTTCAGTACTACGACAAGGCGCTTCCCATTCACCAAAGCCTGCACGATCGTTGGGGCGAAGCACTGACTTTGAACAACTTCGGCACCGCCTACGACAGCTTAGGGGACAAGAAGAAGGCACTCGAATACTTCACAAAATCGCTGCCACTGAAGGTCGCGGTAGGCAATCGCCGAGGTGGAGCACAGACACTTAGCAACATATGCTCAGCAGAACAGACGTTAGGGGAGTGGCAAAATGCAATCGATCATTGTCGCGCGGCGCTCAAGATCAGTCGGGAGATTGGGGATCGTCAACAGGAAGCCGCGAGTCTAACCAAATTGGGGCTGGTCTATGCAACCCTAGGAGAGCCAAACACGGCGTTGAGACAGTTCCAAGTGTCACTTGCCTTGTCCCGCGCCACAAACTGGCCTCTCTGGGAAAGTACGAACCTTAACAATATCGGCCGAGTTTTTTACGAAGCGAAGAAAAACGACAAAGCCCTCGAGAACTATCGTCTCGCCCTGGGGATTAGACGCAGAATTCAGGATCTCACGGGTGAAGCGGCTACGCTGTGTGATATGGGCCGGTCCTACGAGGCGCAGGGTAACAAACTGGCCGCACTGGATCATTTCGAACAGGCGTTGAAAGTGTCCCGCACAGCTGGAAGCCAGCAGTGGGAAGCGACTTCCCTGAACGACGTCGCGTGGATCTATGGCCGGAACCACCAGCCAGAGAAGGCATTGGCAACGTTCAGTCAAGCACTGAGGGTTTATCGAAACGTTGGTGACCCGAGAGGAGAAGCTTCTGTTCTTTACGGAAGAGCTCGTGTGGAGAAAGACCTCAGCGACCTGTCCAGCGCCATGGCCGACATTGAATCTGCGCTGAAGATAGTCGAGACCCTCCGTACTAAGGTCACAAGCCAACACCTGCGCATGTCCTATTTTTCCTCTGTGCGGGAATACTACGATTTCTATATCGACCTCCTGATGGAGCTGAGCAAGCTGCATCCTTCAGATGGGTACGACGCCAAAGCTTTCGTGGCGAACGAGCGATCGAAAGCCCGAAGCCTGTTGGAATCCTTGGGCGAAGTTCACGCCGAGATCCACGCAGGGGGCGATCCGCAGTTACTGGAACGCGAACGAACCTTGCAGCGGTTGCTTGATGGCAGAGTAGAGCGCAGGATGCGCCTGCTTGCTGGAAAGCACACCCAGGAACAAGACGCAGCTACCAAGGAGGAAGTGGAGCGGCTTCTTGGGGAATACGAAAGTGTCGAAGCAGAAATCCGGGAAAAGAGTCCAGGTTATGCTGCGCTGACACAAGCACAACCTTTGTCGGTTGGGGAGATCCAGAGAGAGATTTTAGACCCGAACACCATTCTCCTGGAGTATTCCCTTGGCCAAAAGCATAGTTACGTTTGGGCGGTGACGTCGAATTCCTTCAAAGCCTATGAACTTCCCGAGCGCGAGAAAATAGAAAAGTTGGCAAAACGAGCCTACGGCTTTGCAGGAACCCGCAGCCAGCAACGAATTGACCAGCACAATGAAAAAGGCCATCGAACAGCATATTCCGGAGCGCTCGCCGACCTCAGCAGAGTGGTACTGACGCCAATTGCCTCTCTGATCACGGGGAAACGACTCTTGATTGTGAGCGACGGGGCGATCCAATATGTCCCGTTTGGAATCCTACCGGAACCTAACACCTCTCCACGAAGCGGCCTCCGCGAAACTTGGCAACCACCCTTAGTTGTAGCGCATGAAATCGTCAACCTCCCGTCGGCATCCACACTGGCTGCTCTACGCCTACACGAGAAGAACCGAACCACAGCTCCGCGAGCGGTTGCGGTTTTCGCGGATCCTGTTTTCGATAAAAGCGATTCTCGCGTCCGTAATCGGTCAAGAGCTAGCCCGACCCACAATAAACTGCCCGGACTGGGCGACGGCGCTTCCGAACCGACTCTGGAATCCCTCGCCAACGCCAGGCGTACACGCTCTGCTGCCGAGGCAGGCCTAACGGGAGGATTCGTGTTTCCGAGGCTCATTTTCTCACGGAGGGAAGCAGATTCGGTTTTGGCGGGCGTGCCAGCAGAGGAAAGGATGGAAGCGCTGGATTTTGAAGCCAACCAGTCGACGGCAACCAGCGAGCAGTTGTCTCAGTATCGGATCGTGCATTTCGCAACTCACGGGCTGTTGGACAGTCAACATCCTGAGCTTTCGAGTCTCGTTTTGTCTCTGGTGGATAAGGATGGCAAGCCTCAGAACGGCTACTTGCAGTTGCGTAATATATACAATCTCAAGTTATCAGCAGATTTGGTGGTGTTGAGTGGTTGTGAAACCGCGCTCGGGAAGGAAGTGAAAGGGGAAGGACTCCTGGGACTGACTCGGGGCTTCATGTACGCCGGTGCGCCCCGAGTTGTGGCAAGCCTGTGGCAGGTCGATGATGCAGCCACCGCAGAGCTCATGGGGACGTTCTACCGGGCCATGCTCACCGAACATCTGGCTCCGTCAGCTGCCTTGAGGCAGGCACAGATTCAAACTCGGAAGCAAAGGCATTGGAGTTCACCTTACTATTGGGGGGCATTCGTAATTCAAGGCGATTGGCAATAGCGATCTCGAACTGAAGATCGAATCGGGATCCTTTGGAGGATAGGAAGGCTCTTTGGTGGAGGCAAGTGGAGACGACCTCAAGAAGCTGCTCAAGCGGCTTCATCCAGATCCCGATGTCGCCTGGGAGATGTACCTTACTCTTTGGAGGAAGCTGGTGACTTCCTTGGAGCACAGGAATTGTCCGTCAGCCCAAGACGAAGCACATGAAGTTCTGGGACGGATCGCGCGCAGAGATAACTTAGGTGCGATCGAGAACATCGAGGCGTTCGCGTACGGAGTGATCAAGATGATGAGATTCGAGGTACCGGGAAAGCAAAAAAGAGAGCTGCCTTTCGATGAGACGGTCGAAAGCAAGGTCCAAAGCGGGCACAATGAGAACCCGGAAACCGAGATCGTGGATCGCATCGACAAAGAGCGCAGAGTCAAGTGCTTCTTGCAATGCCTTGCAAGGCTCTCGACCGATGATCGAGATCTGCTCCTTTCATTCAAGCTAGCTGATGCTAAGACACGGACCGCCCACAGGAGGAAACTCGCAGAACAGAGAGGGGTCTCCACGGCCACGTTACGAGTCAGCGTCTATCGTATTAGAGAAGAGGTAGGGGTTTGCGCTCGCAAATGTTTGAAGAATAAGGCGACAACCGCTTTTTGATGGTTTCGGGAATCCTCAATGTTTCCGTAACGTTTCTGGTTTGCGAGCCACGTAGGAATAGAGAGTAGCGGGTTGAAGCGTACTACGGAAAGGAAGCACTTAGTGAATTTCGAGAAGGAGAGGTTGATGCTCCGATATTTTCTCGGGGACCTTTCCGAGGAAGAGAGGGGCCGATTCGAGGAAGAATACTTTCGGGGCGACCAAGTTTTTGCCGAGCTTCAGACCGTCGAGACAGAACTGATCGACTCTTACGTAAGAGGCGAGCTATCGGAATCTGAGCGGGAACAATTCGAAACTAGCTATCTGCAATCTCCCGACCGGAAGAAAAAAGTCGAAAACGCGAGGTGCTTGATGGCGGCCCTCACCGAGGCAGCGGAATGGAAACAAGTTGCATCGGTTGCGGCGATGCGAGTACCGATCTGGCAACGCATCTTGGTCGCATTCCGGTCTGTGTCTCTTCCAACGCGCATCGGGTACGCCATGGCCGCGATTGCAATCCTGGCCTTTGGTTTTATCACATTGGCCGATAATCGCAGTCTTCACTTGGAGTTGGGCCGACTACGAACTAAAGAGGCGGATCTCCTCAGGCGCAACCAAGGGTTAGAGCGGCAAGTGGCGAATCTGAGCGCACCTGGTCGGCAACCCTCGAATGAATCGCAGGAAGAGATCGCAGAACTTCAGCTCCCACAAGCGCTCATCGCTTCGGTCGACCTCGAACCAGGCACAACTCGCAGTAAGAAGGACAGGAAAAGTAACGAGCTGGTCATCCCCAGCACGGCGCGATTTGTAGTGTTGACCCTGTCATTGGAGAGCGATGAGTACCCGAACGGGTATAGTGTGGTCGTTGAGACCATCCAGCGAAGTGAAGTTGAGCGAATCGATCGTCTCAGGAGCCAGAGTAGAGCAGGTGGAGCGAGGGTCGTCGAAGTACAGCTCTCGGTCGAATCGCTCACAAGTGATGCTTATGTCGTTAAGCTCGCAGGCATTACAGCCACGGGCGAGGAACCTGTGGAGGACTACAGCTTTCAAGTCGTTCGGCGCTGACTCGCAGGTATGACAGCCTCCGGGCGCATGTGGTTCTCCATGGGGTCTTCATTCCCTCCTAAGCCCCGGCCCGCATTCCCTCTTGGTTGCTCTCAGATGGTGGAAATCATCCAAGCATCTGAGCTGTAGGAACCCTCCTAACCACTATCCAAGAAACCTGTCCGGGTCGGGGTAGGCCGCTTCTCTGCCGTTCGATGTTGCCTATTGTTCGATCTCTTTGCGAAGTTTTTCGGTAACGTTTTCACTTCTGCGGGCATTTGGAGGTGTGGGCTGGCGAACTTGGACGCCGGTAACACATGATTTTCGTCTCGCAAAGGAGAGCCTGATGAACACCCTGAGGAATAACTTCACTCTGCTTTCCCTCCTTTGTTATGTCGTCGAATGGATTGTCGTTGTTGCCGTCCTGGCTTTGCTTTTCCCAGGCAAGAGTGGGTTCGCCTTGTTGGATGCGGCGAGGCTAGGGACCCTTGTTGGGTTGATGCTATGGGCATTCGCAAACGTCGGGAGATTCTTGTGGAACATGAACACAGGTTGGTCGTGGAAGTTGTTTGTTTCCACCGGCGCCCTCTTCGTTCCGATCTCGATCTTGCTCTTCGACTTAAACGCGAAGATCTTGGTGTCGCGCCTCTACACCGGACTTAAACCCATTCCCTACACGTTCCTACAGTCGGTTGACACCCGCTGAGGCGAGACCGCTTTGCAAGAGATCATTGCGGGGCTTGTGTGGGCAAAGAGCTGATTTCTGAGACGTCTGCCATTTCCGCGATAGACGTTGAGCTGTAGTGCTCGTGAAGCAAGCTAGGAGTTCTCACACATGCCAGTGCCCACACGCTAGAGACAGAGGCTTCAAGCGCAGAATATCAGCCAAGAGATGCCGTGCGGCCTTAAACCAAAGGGGATCTCTTCGGCTCATCCTTGAGTGACATCGACATCAACCATCAGCCAGAGATACGCATTTTGCAGTCTTCTGGGCTAGGTATGCGCTCGCCGTCGTTGTTGTCAAACCATCCAGAGCGTGGGTGCTCAACTCACGCTATGCCAGCGCAGAATCGTACCGCTAAAGGCGGGGGCCCAGCCTGCGACTCATTTCTATTGGGGCGGTCAGGCTCCAAATCGCCAGTTGAGATTTCTCGGTAACATTTTGCCGGCCAGCTACACTCCCCTATGAAGGCAATGAACACGACCCCCACGGGGTGAGGAGGCGCGACAATGGAACGCAAGACTGGAATCGGACGGTTGTTCACACTCGGGGCGTGTGCCCTAATGGCCGCAGTCGTGGCCGTCAGCGCGTACGCTTCGAATTATCCCAACACTGTCACTTTCAGCAATCTCTCGGGCAGTAGCGCACTCGTGAAGTTGATCGGTCCCGTAAGAATGAATGTCGGGGTAGACAATGGAGCGCAAACAACAGTTAATGTTCCTGCCGGAACCTATTACTTCCTCGTCCGCTACTGCGATGACGGTGGTCGATGCAGATTTTCCCAGGGCGATCCGTTCGAGGTGGTTCAATCGCAGAGGCAATACTCGGTGATCACAATCACTCTACACACGGTCTCCAATGGCAACTACCACGAACGGCCAGCGTCCCGTGACGACTTCGACCGGAACTGACGATGCTGTGGGCAGCGGTGTTTGATTGCTCACAGCTTCGACGTTGTCGAATGCCTTCGCCGACCAACGGAAGCGGCGGTGGTACCTTCGAAGATTGCGGCTACATCAGTGTTGAAATGGGGGCATCAGAGGGCCGCGATGTGAAGCGGAGGAAACCCATGTGCGCGTTCGAACATCATAGTTCGCAACACGGATGCTTTGTTAAGAAGCTGTTTTTGCTTGGCACGATGTTCTCGGTCTTCGCGGGAGCTGTTGCTCAGGGCCAAACTGGCATCAGCAGCGGCGGTTACACTCTGCTAAATACGCGTACGGCCGCGAACCAGCAGAGTATGTACGTGTACTTGGACCAGGATTCTGGGTTCAACCACGGATTCCCGTCGGGCTTTTTTGCAAGTAATCCAGCCAACTTAGCGACGATTCACATTGACACGGGTTGCATTGATGACCCGAACACGGCGACTGGGTGCTCAACCGACCCGAACGTGCTCGACCGCTCGCACGTGACAGTGGTGCGGTTTTCGTTCGACGCCCAAACATCCGGAAACTTTGCTGGCGTCAATATTGAGGAACCAGAGAACTGGGGAGTTTTGCAGACCGGGACCGGCTACGACCTCCGAGGTGCGAACAGCCTTACCTTCGATATCCGTTCACCCAACGGTGCAATGGTCCAATTTGGAGTCGGTGGCTGCACGGCGCCATACACTGCCCCAATAGCAACAACGTGGACCACGATCACCCTCGCTTTGGATTCGTTGAGTTGTACACCTGATCTGTCAGATGTACATCTTCTGTTTGGCGTTGCGACCAATGACCAGCACGCACCAAACGGTGCAACCGTGTTGGTCGACAACATTGTTTTTACTCCAGTCCCAACTGCTCGGCAGTCGGCTCAGGGATTCCCCCTTGGCAATCAAACCTTCGGAGTCCTGCCACAGGAATCCGCTCCCATTCCTCTCGATCAAGTATTGCGTAACCTGACGACAACCTACGAGTCCGCTCTCGTCGAATTGCAGCTACTGGCGCGGGGAACGCAACAAGACCTCACGAACGCCCGATTGATTGCGGATACCTTCGACTACGCGCTACTTCATGACAGCCATGGCGACCCGCTCCCGGTGGCAACCGATGGATCGGTCGGTCTGCACAACGGCTACGAGAACGGAGACATCGGCCTGTTCAACAGTCAGCAACCGCCGAAGCAGGGGCAAGCGGGTGATATTCGCCTGGCTGGTTTCACGGCCACAACCCTCTGTGCCCCTTCTGATTACTGCCTTGTCCTTGATGGAGGTACCGGTGGCAACAACTCGTTCGCAATCTTGGCACTCGTAGCTGCGTACGATCAATTCGGGGATACGCGCTACCTGAACGATGCTTTGATGATCGGAGGCTGGATTGTTGGCAACCTGACCGATCCTACTGGTACGGGATACGGAGGGTACTACCTGGGTTATCCCGATCTTGGGGTTCCGCCACCTAAGCCTCTCCAGACCGGCAAGTCCATCGAGAACAACGCAGACATTTTCGCAGCCTTAACAACTTTGGCTTCAGTCGAATCTCAACTGGGCAATTCGAGCGCCGCAGCGAGCTGGACGAACGCTGCTAACGTTGCTGGCGATTTTGTGATGCAGATGTTTGATTCGACAAACGGGCGGTTCAACGTCGGGACCGTACCGGTAGGCACTCCGCCCGCGCCCGGCATTTGTCCAACCGGCCCTCAAAAGGGCACCGACGTGATCAACGTTTGTGACTTCCTCGACTCGAATACATTCACGACCCTAGCGATGGCCGGATCTCCACGGTACCAGGCGCAGATCGATTGGCGAGAGCCAATTCAGTATGTCTTAAACAATTTCGCCCAGACGATAACCGCCGCTGGAACAACGTTTCAAGGATTCGACATTGTCCCGACTCCTGTGTCCGGTCCAAATGGAATCGCATGGGAGTTCACGGGTCAAACCGTCGAGGCGATGCACTTCGTAGACCAGCTCTACAACGATACTCGGTTTGAATCGGCGGTCAGCTCCTCCCTTGGGCAAATTGCCCTGGCGCAGACATCGGCCCCATTTGGAGATGGCTTGGGGGTGGTCGCTGCCACGCTCCAAGACGGCGA
>Ga0075017_100002878_pt1 | contig 10802 bp, 7 predicted proteins | sample AleBraG_ABR_2012_FD_71475 | JGI IMG/M metagenome (GOLD analysis project Ga0075017, IMG submission 71475) | Freshwater sediment microbial communities in response to fracking from Pennsylvania, USA - Alex Branch Run_MetaG_ABR_2012 | ecosystem: Environmental > Aquatic > Freshwater > Creek >...
CCAGCGCGAGCGGCGCGGCCAGCGCGACCAGCGCGGCCGGCGCGGCCGGCGCGGCCCGTCCGGTCGCGCGGCGGCCCGTGCACCTTCCCGTCGACGCGCGCAGTCTCTCATCGCCGCTCGGTTCCCCGCCGGGTGCTCTGCTTCGTTCTCTGCTGCGTGCTCTGCTTCGTGCCCTGCTTCGTCCTCTGCTTGGCGCCGACGGCCATGCGCCGCGCCGCGGTCGCAAGTCCCGGCAGGAACACCGGGTTGCGCGCCGCCGCGCGCACGTAGGGCGCCTCCTGCGGCGCGCCTTTCGAGCGCAGCAGCTTGAGCAATGCTTGCCGCGAACGCGCGTCGAGCGACTCGAGGTCGAGCAGCGCGACGAGCGGCGCGAGTGCCGCGAAGGCGTCGCGCTCGGCCTGCGGCCAGCGGGCTCGGTCGCGCGCGCCAAGCGCCTCGGCCACCTGCACAGTGACGCGCCTGGCATCCGCCGCACGGCTGACGGCGCCGGGACGGCCGAGCACTTCGCTGGCGGCGAAGCTCAGGCGCTCGAGCCATGGCTCCGGGAAGCGGTCGGCCGCGCGCGCACCGCGCAGCGCGAGCTCGAGGTCGGCGCTCGCCAGCCGGCGCAGTGTGGCCGCATCCGTACGACGGCGCGGATTGACGCGCTGGCGCCGTCGCTCGCGGGCCGCGAGGCTCCGCAGCGCCGCCGTCACGGGCCGGAACCCGAGCCGGTAATAGAACCAGAAAGCGCCGCTCGCGATCGCCTCGCTGTTGCCGGCGCCGACCTGGTAGGGATTGACGAGGAAGCGGTCGACCCCGAACAGCGTGCGGAACGTGCGCAGCATCTGCACCCACAGGAAGGCCGCCTCGCTGCCGCGGAACGGCTCGAAGACATTGATGCCGGTGTTGGCCTGCCGGTACAGCGGCGTGACGCCGCCGTAGCCGATCGGCACGCCGTTCGCGAGCAGCAGGTAGCCATAGTTGGACTCGAGGCTGAGCCGTCGCTCGGGGCTCACGCCGATCAGTGCGAGCGCGGCCCCGGCGCCGAGGTCGGCGAGGTAGACCTCCTCGAGGTTGGCGTGCGAGATCGCATAGACCTCGCGGCAGCGCGCGATCAGGGCCGCACGGGCCACGTCCAGGATGGCCGCCGCGCGCTTGTGATCCAGCCGCTCGATCCTCGCGAGCGGCGTCGCGATCCAGCGCTTCGGATGGGCGGGCGGCGGCCGCAGGCCGCGAGCGCGGTACTCGACGCGGCTGACCGCGAGCCGGTTCGCGCAGGTCGACCCGGCGCCGTTGCGCAGGCGCCAGCGAACCGGGATCCCGACGTGATCGTAGAGCTCGACCCAGGCCGCGGCGAGTGCGCGCTCGCGGGTCAGCTGCCGCATGAGCCACGCGAGGTCGGTGCGATCGCTCGCGCCGCGGGCGCCGCGCAGCCAGGCGCGCGCGGCGACGGCCTCGCTCTCGAGGCTGTCCTGCTCGGCGCGCCGGGCGAGCAGCCCGAGCAGGAACTCGACGCCACTGCTGTCCGCGAGCCCGGGCCAGTCGATCTCGACATCCGCCCCGAAGCGCTCGACCAGCCAGCGGACGGTCGGCGCCTCGAAGCGATGGCGGCTCGTCGAGCCCGGCAGGCCACTGTCGTCGAGCGCCGCGCGCGCCCGGGCCGGCAGCCGCCGGACCCGGCCGGCGAGCGCCGCGAGGCCCTGCTCCGCCGCCGCGCGCACGCGCGCGTCGTCCGGAAAGGCGCACAGGAACAGGAGGTGATCGTGCAGCGCGGCGACCTCGCGCCGCGCGCGCAGCCGCAGCAGCTGCAAGGCCGCGAGCAGTGCGAGCTTGCCGCGCGCCGCCGCCGGCGAGTAGCGATTGCGCAGGCGCCCGAGCTCGGCCAGCAACTGAAGTCCGCTACTCATGCCGAGCCCCGGTCAGAAGGCCGCGCCCGTGCAACGGTGTCTCAGGCCCTGCCGTGGCGGCGCAGGAAGTCGAGCAGGGCCGCGAAATAGCGCGCCTGGTCGTCGTACATCGCCATGTGGCTCCCGTTCTCGCAGACGACCGCGCGCGCGCGCGGCATCAGGTGGCTCATCCTCTCGATCTGGGCCGGCGCCATCGTGTCGTGCCGGCCGACGAGCAGCAGCGTCTCGACGCCGATCCGGTGCAGGTCACTCCAGCGGTCCCAGTCCTTGTAGTTGCCGACGATGTTGAACTCGTCCGGCCCCTGCATCGTCTCGTAGACCTGCGCGTTGAGGAAACGCATCGTGCGCTCGACCGGCTCGGGCCACGGCTCGAGCCGGCAGAAGTGCTGCTGGTAGAGCGTCGTGCGCAGCAGCTCCTCGTACGCCGGCGCGTGATAGTCGCCGCGTGCCTCGAAGGCGCGCATCTTGGCGAGGACGTCCGCCGGCAGCTGCGCACGCAACTCGCGCGCGTGCTCGACGTACGCCGCGGTGCTCGCCGTCATGTTCGAGACGACGAGCGCGGCGAGGTGCTGCGGGTACTTGAGCGCGTACTCCATGCCGAGCAGGCCGCCCCACGAGTGGCCGAACAGCACGAAGCGCTCGAGCCCGAGGGAGCGCCGTACCTGCTCGACCTCCTCGCGGTAGCGGTCGATCGTCCACAACGACGGATCGTCGGGCTTGTCGGAAAAGCCGCAGCCGAGCTGGTCGTAGTACCAGAACGTGAACTCATCGCGCGGCAGGAATTCCTCGAAGCACTCGAGGTAGTAGTGCGACATGCCGGGCCCGCCGTGCAGCGTGAGCACGTGGATGGGACCGGTGCCGACCTGCCGAACCCAGACGTCGTGGCGGCCGTCGATGCGGATCGTGCGCGCACCGGCCGTGCGCACGCCGTCCGTGCGGCCGTTGGCAAGCGCGGGCGCCGGCGCGGTCGCCGCCACGTCCGCCACGCCCGTTGCGGCCGCCGGCGCGGCCACGGCGAGCGCACCGGCCGCCAGGAACTCACGCCGCGAGATCTGCTCCGCCATGGTTACTCTCTCCAGGTCCGGACCGCTAGCCCCGCCGCTCGCGGCGTATACGCGCGGCCCCGCGCCCCGCGCCCCGCGGCGCGCGGCCGTACCCCGGGGCGGGACCGTGGGCCCCGCGCCGCACTGCGGGCTCATGCGCCGCGCTAGAAGTGCGCGCGGAATTCGAGGCCGATCGTGCGCGGCTGGTTGACGAACAGCCGCGGCCGCCCGGGGACCTCGGCCGCGATCGAGCGGCTGTCACCGAGGTTTGCGGCTTCGTTCGACAGGTTCTTGCCGACGAGCGCGAGCTCGAGCGACCCATGCGCGAGCGCGAAGCGCGCATCGATGAGGTCGTAGGCGGCGCGCTCGCGCGGATTGGCCGGGCTGTTGTTGCCGCTGAAGCTCCGGCCCACGTGCGCCCAGTCGAGGCCGCTCACGAGCGTCCAACCCTCGTTGAGGGCTGCCGTGTAGGTCAGCGAGGCATTCGCCGTCCAGTCCGGCACCTGGTAGATCGGCGAGCCGGGCTGCTGCGGGGAGATCGCTCCGCCGGAGCTCGCCTCGGTGATCTTCGCGTCCTGGTAGCCGACGCCGAGCGACAGGTCGAGCGGCTCGACGGGCCGCGCGTGCATCTCGATCTCGCCACCCTTGCTCTCGGCCGCGCCGGCATTGGCGCGGTACTGGAAGCCGCAGGACAGCAGGATCTCCTGCTGGATGTTCTTCCACCTGACGTAGAAGGCCGCGGCATTGACGGTCAGGCGCCGGTCGAGCCATTGCGTCTTCGCGCCGATCTCGTAATTCCACAGCGAGTCCGACTTGAAGCGGCGCGTTGCGTCGAGCGTCAGGTTCGGATCGATGGCCTTGAGGGCCGCGGCACAGTCCTGGGTCGGACTGCCCGGGATTCCCGCGGGTGTCGACGGCACGAGACCGCCGGGCCGGAACCCTTTCGCCGCCAGCGCATAGATCATGTGATCGGGCGTCACGTGATAGTCGACCTGCGCTTTTGGATTGACGCCGTTTTCGGTCGTGGTCGTCGGCGCGTCGACGGTCTTTATGCCGAACGCGGCCGCTGCTCCCTCGAGGTAGCCGTAGGCCGACGTCCTGACCTCATACCAGCGCAGGCCAGCCGTCAGCTTGAGGGCGTCGGAGGCCTTGTAGGACAACTCGCCGAACAGGGCGGGCTCCTTGATGGTCGTGTGATAGTCCTGGGCAAAGACCAGATTCGGGATGTTGTCGGGGTTGTTGATTCCACCAAACGCGTTGTCGAGCCCCGGGACCTGGGCCGGCGGGTAGTAGGAAGCGAACGGCAGGCGGCCGTGGAAGTCCGAGTAGAACGCGCCAAGCACGAACTGCATCGGTCCCTTCAGATCCGAGGCATAGCGCACTTCCTGGACGAAGCGCTGGTAGTCCTTGAGCTCGCTGATCCCGCCCGGCTGTGGATTGCCGGTCAGCGTGAAGATGTAGTCCGTCTCGTCCTCGCTCTCGAACACCTTGCGGTCGAAATACGCGGTCGAGGAGATGAGCTCACCGGAGCCCGTCTTCCAGCGCAGGCCGACCGAATACAGGCCCCACGAGTCGTAGCCGCCCTCCGGCACGTTGTACCAGCGCGCCTGCGTGAAGTCCGCAGGCTTCAGGACGGTCGGCAGCGGCGCGCCCGTGACCGGGGTCGGAACGGGGTATCCGATGCCGTTGGCCGTGTCACTCAGGTAGTCCGCCATCGGAAAGCCGTTGTAGCTCGCGCGCTGCAGCATGATCCGCGGCGTGATCGTCAGCGCGTCGCTGGCCTTGATCGTCAGGCTCGCGGCACCGCCGTAGCTGTCGATCTGGCCGATCTTCTTGACGGTCGTGATGCCGCTGGTCGCGAGCGGCGTGCAGGTCCCGGTCGGGTTCGCAATCGCAACGGTCGCGGGATCGGTACAGTAGCTGCGCTTGAAGTAGCCGGCTTCCTGGTCGTAGAACCCCGACAGCCGCAGCGCCATGTGGTCCTGGATCAGCGGGATGTTGACGACGCCGTCGCCGGTCCAGTTGGCGTCCTCGGCGCGCGAGGTCTTGCTGACCGCGGCATGCACCGCGGTGTCGAACAGGTTGAGGTCCGGCTGTTTCGTGATCACGCGCACCGTGCCGCCCATCGAGCGCGCGCCATACAGCGTCCCCTGCGGGCCGCGCAGCACCTCGATGTGGTCGATGTCGAGCACGCGGGGGTCGATCGAGTCCGGCAGCGGCGTCTCGTCGATGTAGAAGCCCGTGACGTTGTCGCCCGAGATGCCGCGGATCGAGACCGTGCGTGCCGTGCCGACGCCGTCGCCGGTCGGAGCAAAGGCCAGGTTCGGCACCTTCGTGCCGTAGTCGAAGAAGCTCGTGATCGCCTTCTGCTCGAGCGCGACGCTGCCGAAGGTCGTCATCGACAGCGGCACCGATTGCAGGTTCTCGGTGCGCTTCTGCGCGGTGACGACGACCTCCTCGAGCGCACCGCTCGGCAGGGTCTGGGCCGCGACGGTACCGCTGAGCGCGACTGCCGCGAGTCCAAGAGCTCGTTGCAATTGATTCATCTGGCTCCCCTTTCTGACACCCGTTGCGATCTTGTCTTTTCGTGAACAGTAGTGTTGCCGCGACGTCCCCGTCAATGCCGCGAGACAGCTGAGTCAGCTGCCCCGCCGGTCGACGACCCGGCGCGCCTTCCCGACCGAGCGCTCGAGCGTGCCGGGATCCACGACCCGGATGCGGGTCGAGATGCCGACGGTCGCCTTGATGTGATGGGCGAGGCCCCGCGCGGCCGCAGCGCGCGGCTCGGCACCCGTGGCGCCGCCGGCCGGCCACTCGACGTGCACCTCGAGCGTATCGAGGTGACCCTCGCGGCCGACTTCGAGCAGGTAGGTCGGGGCGAACACGCGCTCGTTGAGAATGATCTCCTCGATCTGGCTCGGAAAGACGTTGACGCCGCGGATGATCAGCATGTCGTCGGTGCGGCCGTCGATGCGGCCGAGGCGCCGCATCGCGCGCGCGGTCGGCGGTAGCAGCCGCGCCCGGTCGCGCGTGCGGTAGCGGATCACCGGAAACGCCTCCTTGGTCAGCGAGGTCAGCACGAGCTCGCCCTCCTCCCCGTCGGGCAGCACGCTGCCCGTATCGGGTTCGATGATCTCCGGATAGAAGTGATCCTCCCACAGCGTCAGCCCGTCCTTGGTCTCGACGCATTCGCAGGCGACCCCGGGTCCCATGACCTCGGAGAGGCCGTAGATGTCGACCGCGTCGAGCCCCATGCGTGTCTCGATCTCGTGGCGCATCGCGCCGGTCCACGGCTCCGCGCCGAAGATGCCGACCTTGAGCGAGCAGCCCGGCGCATCGAATCCGCGGCGCTCGAACTCCTCGGCGATCGTGAGCATGTAGGACGGCGTGACCATGATCACGTGCGGCCGGAAGTCGAGGATCAGCTGGACCTGCTTCTCGGTCTGGCCGCCGGACATCGGTACGACGCTGCAGCCGAGCCGCTCCGCCCCGTAGTGCGCGCCGAGGCCGCCGGTGAACAGCCCGTAACCGTAGGCCACGTGCACGATCTGCCCGGGCCGGCCGCCGGCCGCATAGATCGAGCGCGCGACGAGCCCGGCCCAGGTGTCGATGTCCTTGCGCGTGTAGCCAACGACCGTCGGCTTGCCGGTCGTGCCGCTCGAGGCGTGGATGCGCACGACCTGCTCGCGCGGCACGGCGAACAGTCCGAACGGATAGTGATCCCGGAGATCGCTCTTGAGCAGGAACGGGAAACGCGCGAGGTCCGTGAAGCCCCTGACGTCGTTCGGGTGCGCGCCCGCCTGGTCGAACACCTTGCGGTAGTGCTCGACGTTGCGATACGCGTGCCCGATCGACCACTTCAGGCGCTCAAGCTGCAGCGCCGCGAGCTCATCGCGGCTCGCGCTCTCGATGGGATCGAGGCCGCGCGCCGCCGCGCCGCCCTGCCGCTTGCGTGCCTTCATGCCTCCCCCCTGCCGCCGCCGCGCACGAGCACGGCGCGAACCGTCGCGTCGCCGTCGAATTCGCGCCACGCGCGCGCGAGATCGAGCGTCGCGTTGCTGGCCGCGTTCCTCCTCATCACGCGCCCGTCGCCCGGTCGGGCACTGCATCGACGCTGACCATCGTCAGCACGTCGTAGGACGCGACCGTCGCGCCGTCCTGGTTCGTGATCTCGGTGTCCCAGGCGACCTCGCCCCAGCCCTTGTCCGGGCGCAGCGACTTCTGCTTGCAGGTGAGCCGCACCTTGATTCGGTCGCCCGGCTTGACGGGCTTGACGAAGCGCAGGTTGTCGAGGCCGTAGTTGCCGAGCACCGGCCCGTACGCGGAATCGACGAACAGCCCCGCGGCCGCCGCGATCAGGAAGTAGCCGTGCGCGACCCGGCCGCCGAACAGCGGGTTGCGGGCCGCCTCGCTCTCGCTCATGTGCGCGTAGTACGTGTCACCGGTCAGCGCCGCGAAGGCCTCGATGTCCTCGACCGTGACCGTGCGCTCCGCCGAGCGCAGCGTGTCGCCGAGCGCAAGCGCGTGGAACGGCTTGCGGAACGGATGCACGCCCGGATCGTGCTCCGTCCCGCCGCGCACCCAGCGGTTGCCGACGGCCGCGAGCGTCGCGGGCGAGCCCTGCACGGCCGTGCGCTGCATGTAGTGCATGACGCCGCGCATGCCGCCGAGCTCCTCGCCGCCGCCGGCGCGGCCGGGCCCGCCGTGCACGAGGTGCGCGAGCGGCGCGCCGTGGCCGGTCGATTCCTGCGCGCAGTGACGGTTCACGACGACGAGCCGCCCGTGATACGGCGCGAGCCCGAGCACGAGCTCGGTCGCGATCGCCTCGTCGGCCGTGAACACCGAGCCCGCGAGGCTGCCGCCGCCGCGGCGCGCGAGCGTGATCGCCTCGGGCAGGTCAGAGTACGGCAGCACGGTGGCGACCGGGCCGAAGGCCTCGACCTCGTGCACGGCGCGCGCCGCGCGCGCATCGCGGCACAGCATGAGCAGCGGTGCGACGAACGCGCCACGCTCGCGGTCGGCGCCTTTCGGGTCGCAGCTCGCCGGATCGCCCGCAACGAGCTCCGCCTCGCGTCGCAGCGCAGCGACCTGCTGCAGCACCTCGCGTCGCTGCTCGAGGCTCGCGAGCGGGCCCATGCGCACGCCCTCGACGCGCGGGTCGCCGACGACCGTCTTCGCGAGCGCCGCGGCGAGCGCCTCGATGACCGGCGCCGCGAGCGCCGCGGGCACGAGCGCGCGGCGTATGGCCGTGCACTTCTGTCCCGCCTTCGCGGTCATCTCGCGCGCGACCTCGCCGATGAACAGGTCGAACTCCGGCGTGCCGGGTTGCGCGTCGGGCCCGAGCACGCTCGAGTTCAGCGAGTCGGTCTCGGCGACGAAGCGCACCGCGTGGCGGACGACGGCCCAGTGCACGCGCAACCGCTGCGCCGTCGACGCCGAGCCCGTGAACGAGACGACGTCCTGGCAGATCAGGTGATCGAACAGGTCGCCGACGCCGCCGCAGATGAGCTGGATCGCGCCGGGCGGCAGGATGCCGCTCGCGACGATGCAGCGCACGACGCACTCGGCGAGGTAAGCGGTCGACGTCGCTGGCTTGACGATGACGGGCACGCCGGCGAGCACGGCGGGCGCGAGCTTCTCGAGCATGCCCCAGACCGGGAAGTTGAACGCGTTGATCAGCACGCCCGCGCCCTCGAGCGGCGTGCAGATGTGCTGGCCGAGGAAGCTGCCGCCACGCGAGATCGCCTCGACGCCGCCGTCGAGGCAGACGCGGCCGTCGGGCAGCTCGCGCCGGCCCTTGCTCGCGAACACGAGCATCGTGCCGATGCCGCCCTCGATGTCGACCCACGAATCGGCCCGCGTGGCGCCGGTGCGGTACGACACCTCGTAGAACTCGTCCTTGAGCTCCATGAGTCGCTTGCCGAGTGCGCGCAGCAGCGCCGCGCGCTCGTGGAAACCGAGCGCACGCAGGGCCGGGCCGCCGACGCTGCGCGCGTGCTCGAGGATGCCGCGGTAGTCGAGGCCGCCCGGGGCCGCCTCGGCCACGACGGCGCCGGTCGAGGCGTCGCGCAGCAGGGCCGGCTGGCCCGCGCCGGCCTGCCAGTGGCCCTGAACGTAGCTCTCGAGCCGCATGCTCATGGCCCCCCGCGCCGCGCCTGCCAGTCGTAGAAGCCGCCCGGCAGCTGCGCGAGCTCCACGAGCAGCGGCGCCGGCGTCCAGTAGCGCGCGCCGAACTCGCGCCCGAAGCGCTCGACGTCCTCGAGCACGCCGGCGAGCCCGCGCGCGTCGGCGTAGCGCAGCGGGCCGCCGCGTGCCTTCGGGAAGCCGTAGCCGTTGCACCAGATCGTGTCGACGTCGGCCGGGCTCGCGGCGATGCCCTCGCCGAGGACGCGTGCGCCCTCGTTGACGAGCGCCGCCATGCAGCGCGCGATGATCTCTGCATCGCTGACGGCGCGCGCCGCGACGCCGAGTCGCGCCGCCTCGCTGCGCAGGAGCTCCGCGACCTCGGGGTCCGCGACGCGCGCGCCGCCCGCGGCGTCGTAGCGATAGAAGCCGCGGCCGGTCTTCTGGCCGTAGCGGCCGAGCCCGGCTAGCAGGTCCGAGGCGCGATAGAAGCGCGGGTCGTCCGGTCGGTCGCGCCACTCGCGGCGCGCGCTCGCGCCGACGTCGAGCCCGGCGAGGTCGCCGACCGCGTTCGGGCCCATCGCCATGCCGAAAGATTCGAGCGCGCGGTCGATCTGTTCCGGTGTTGCGCCCTCGAGCAGCATGAACTCCTTCTCGCGGCCGTAGGCGTACAGCATGCGGTTGCCGACGAAGCCGAAGCAGTTGCCGACGACGACGGCCGCCTTGCCGAGCCGCTCGGCGGTGGCGCACGCCGTCGCGATCGCGCCGGCCGAGCTCGCGCGTCCGCGCACGATTTCGACGAGCCTGATGACGTGCGCCGGGCTGAAGAAATGCATGCCGACCACGTCGGCGGCCCGCCCACTCGCGCTCGCGATCGCATCGACGTTGAGCGTCGAGGTGTTCGTGGCGAGCACCGTGCCCGCGCGGCAGATCCGGCCGAGCTCGCCGAAAATCCCTTGCTTGACCGCGAGGTTCTCGAACGCGGCCTCGATGACGAGGTCGGCCGCGGCGAGATCCGCGAGCGACGCGGTGCCGGCTATGCGGCTGCGCGCCGCGCCTGCCTCGCCGGCCGTGAGCCGGCCCTTGCGCACGGCCGACTCGACCTGGGTCGCCACGCGCGCGAGGCCCGCGGTCAGCGCCTCGGCTCTTGCGTCCACGAGCGTCACGGCGAGCCCGGCCGTTGCGCAGCTCGTGGCAATGCCGGCGCCCATCGTCCCGGCACCGACGATGCCGACGCGTCGCACGGGCCACGCTGCGCTGGTCATGCGCGGCTCAGGGCACGCGCTCGAGCACGAGCGCGATGCCCTGCCCGACTCCGATGCACATCGTGCACAGCGCGTAGCGCGCGCCGCTGCGCGCGAGCTGCCAGGTCGCCGTGGTCGCCAGGCGCGCGCCGCTCATGCCGAGGGGGTGGCCGAGCGCGATCGCGCCGCCGTTCGGGTTCACGTGCGCGGCATCGTCGGGCAGCCCGAGCAGGCGCAGCACGGCGAGCGCCTGCGAGGCGAACGCCTCGTTGAGCTCGACCAGGTCGATGTCGGCGAGCGTCAGTCCCAGGCGGCCGAGCAGCTTGTGCGTCGCGGGTGCGGGACCGATGCCCATGAGGCGCGGCTCGACGCCCGCGACCGCGGCGCCGGCCACGCGCGCGCGCGGCGTGAGCCCGAAGCGGCGCGCCGCCGCCTCGCTCGCGAGCAGCAGCGCGCAGGCGCCGTCGTTGATGCCGGAGGCATTGCCGGCGGTCACCGTGCCG
>Ga0075017_100002879_pt1 | contig 10800 bp, 6 predicted proteins | sample AleBraG_ABR_2012_FD_71475 | JGI IMG/M metagenome (GOLD analysis project Ga0075017, IMG submission 71475) | Freshwater sediment microbial communities in response to fracking from Pennsylvania, USA - Alex Branch Run_MetaG_ABR_2012 | ecosystem: Environmental > Aquatic > Freshwater > Creek >...
CTGAATGCCCCGCAGTTAGTGCGAATCCGCAGTATCTGGGGGGATTTAGTGATGATTACATGTCACAGCACTTACCGCGAAATGCCGGAAGCAGTCGCGATCAGGCTGGCAAAACGCGGAGACAGTTCCGCTTTTGAACAGTTGTACCGAAGGCACGCGCGGAGAGTGTTCGCGCTCTGCATGCGCATGCTGGCGAACATCAACGAAGCGGAAGATCTGACGCAGGACATTTTTCTGGCAGCCTTTCGCAAACTGAAGTCGTTTCGCGGAGATTCCGCGTTCTCGACCTGGCTCCATCGGGTGGGCGTGAATGCTGTGCTGATGCATCTGCGCAAGAAAAGGATCTCGTCCACTTCACTGGAGGAAATTGACGAACAACGGGAAGAGGCGGGGTTGGCTGCATTCGAGTTGGGGGAAAAGGACCCGCGGCTGGAAGGTCATGCGGACCGCATGCGCCTGCAGAAGGCCATCGAACAGCTTCCAGCAGGATACAAGCTATCGCTGATCTTGCACGACGTTCAGGGCTATCTTCATACCGAGATCGCCGAGATTCTGGGCTGCACGGAGGGGACGACGAAATCGCAGTTGCACAAAGCGCGGCAGCGGGTGCGAGAAATTTTGCAAAAGGACGAGCGCATCGCTGGGCGCAGAACTCGCGGCGCAGCAGCTTATCGGGAAAACGAAGAGCCAGCAGCTGCGGCGGCCTAGGAGTTGCCGCGAAGTTGAAAGTTTTTAGCTTGCTTGCAAAGGAAGTTTCAGGAGTTTGCTGCGGCAGAGAGATGGATTGGGGAGATGGCCGTGAGTTTGACTTGATTGGCGCGGCCATCGTGAAAGCAGGATTTGTCGGAGACACGGGGGCCTGCGAAGGAGTCTGAAAAACAGGGGGGATACTATGTGGCTTTTGTTTTCGTTGTTGATCGTTTTCGCGACGGTCAGCTTGCTGTTGGTAAAAATCAGAGCGGTGGCAAGAGAAAGCGGTCCGGTTTGGCAAAGTGTTGCACCGGAAAACCAGGCCGAGCCTGAGCAGGTAACAGCTCCGAGGGTAGTTACCATCGACAACCCAGAACCGCAGCAAATCATGACCGAGATCGTTGCCGAGCCTCAGCGGGCAGCCGAGTTGGCGGTTGCCATTGACAGACCCGAGCCGCAGCCAGTCATGACCGAGATCGTTCTACCGCTAGATGAACCTGCAAGGGAGGCGAAACCCAAAGCCAGGCGCGGGAGGGCGTTGGCCGCCAAGCATTCGTAAAAACAGATCCAGTGAGCCGTGCACCCGCGAGACCGCGGTTGAACAAAGTAAACTACAAAGCGTAGTACGAATTCCAACAATAAAAACTGGAACGGCGGCTGGCCTAGGGAATCCCGGTCAGCCGCCGCTCTTCGATGCTAATTTTCCGCTACTTTAATCTGCGTTGGTTTCAATCTTGCTGTGCTTCGGAATTCCGGCACTCACGACTATCTAGAAGAAGAACCGGAATCCTATCTGGATCTGCCTGCTGGTATAAGCAAAGTTGCTGTTGGAATTCGTGACGCTGCCGAACGAAGAGTTGTAGGACAGCGCGGGTGCACTGGCTGTGCCACCGATAATATAGCCCGTATTGTTGACGCTGGTGACGTTCTGGTGATTGAAGAGATTGAAGGCCTCGCCGAGAATCTCCGCGCTGTAACGGTCTCCGAAGCGAACTTTCTTGGAGAGCCGCAAGTCCATATCGATGGTACGCTTCATCTGGAATGTGTTTCTCCCGACTGCGCCTATGCCTTTGCGGCCGTTTGAGCCGTTCACGCCCCCACCGAGGGGCTTGGCGCTGACTGTGGTGATGTTTCCCGTGACCGGGTCAGTGGTGGTGCTGAGGACAATCGAGGGCGGCGTGCCGGCGGTGACCAGAGAGTAGGGCAAACCGCTCTGCGAAGAGTAGATCGGGGCGAGTTCCCAGTCATTGGCGAGGTAACCGAGGGCCCCACCAACCTTCCATGGACTTTCAGCGATGGCAGTAGCCACAAAGCGGTTCGGCACGTTGAAGATGGAATTGCCGTATTCCGGCTTGATGTTGCTGGGTACCAACAAATCATTGGTGTCCGAGAAGGTTGAGGCGTTCTGCCCGAAGTCGAGCGAATGCGACCAGGTGAAATTGGCTGAGAACTGCAAGTGCTGGGTCATTCGACGATTGAGCTGAAGGGCCAAAGCGTTGTAGCTAGAGTTGATGGCGCTGAAGATTTCCGACATGGCGCCAAAATTCGGATTTGGCCTGGAAGTAGACGAGGAAGAAACGATTGCGCCACCTGGAGTCTTGGTCACGGTGGAAGTGGTGGCAAAGAATTGTGTGGTGTAAGTGCCCGCCGTAAGTGGACCTCCCGGCGCGACCGAGTAGGTGATGTTGGTGAGGGCGGCGCCGGTGTTGATATCGACAAAGTCGGGCAAGTGGCGTCCGAAACTGCCCAAATAGCTGACCGACACCATGGTGTTGTGGGCAATTTCGCGTTCCACGGTCAAGTCCGTTTCGTGAATTTGCGGGAGGTGAAAGTTCTTGTCAAAGAACACGATTCCAAGTCCAGACGAGGGAGGGGGTTGGGTAGTTAGGATTTGAGGGAATGACGTTGGGATGTTTGGCGGCGCTGCTGGAAAAAAGGTGAAAGAGAATTGACTGCCGGTCACGCCGGTACTGGTGAGGGCATTGTAGATGGTCGAATTTATAACGCGTCCATAGTAGATCCCGTAGCCGCCGCGGAAAGCGGTTTTGCCGTCGCCGGTGACATCCCAAGCGAAACCGATTCTTGGACCGAGATTCTTATTGTCGCTCGGGAAGCTCTGGGTCTGCGGAACGGCCGAATTCGGCAGAATAGGGCTTGGCAGCATTTCGTAGTCGTAGCGCAGTCCCAGGTTCAGAGTAAAGCGCGGGAGCATGCGCCAACTGTCTTCGACAAAGAAAGCGACGTCATTGGTATTGAACGAGAAGCCAAGGGGACCAAAAGCCTGCTGGTAGCTAGAATAGCAAGGAGTATTTTGGGCGGCGCCGCACCGGTTGGGCTGGAGGAAGTCGGAGAGATAGTTTCCGATCGTGCTGTAACTGAAAGAGCCGTATTGAGTGCGGAGGTTTTCGCTCAAGTCGTGGGTGTGGGCAATATCTAAGCCAAACTTGAGGGTGTGTTTGCCGTGGGACCAGGAGACGGTGTCAGCGTACTGAGTGCGGCGCTCGTCAGGAAAGGCCGGACGCGTGAGGAACGTGGGTACACCCATGTCGAAGCCGTTGGTAATGAAGACGTCCGGCGGCAGCCCGAGAGGGTTGGTGTAACCAGGGGCATTGGGAGAGGTAACGAAATTAGCCTGTTCGTAAGTGGTGGGAGACTGGGGAAACTCAAATTCAAAGTCGCGTCCATATTGGAAGCGGGCCTCGTTGGTGAGAGCCGGGGTAAGCGAGGTATAGAGTTTTGCGACGCCCCAGGTATCTTTGACGTAGTCGCTGCCGAAACTGTTGGTGGCGAAAGTGTTGCTGGCCTGAGTCTGAATGCCGGCGGGCGAAGACCAGCGCATGCGGTTGAGTTCAAAGGTCGCGTGATTGCGAGAGCTAATCTGCCAATCGATCTTGGGGAAGAAGATAGTAGCCTGGCCCTTACGAGGAACCGAACCAAGTTCGCCGAGAAGACTGTTCAGTCCGCTGTTGTAGTCTGAAACGCCAGCGGCATAGTTGGCGAGGGCAAGATTGCCGACGAGCGTGCAAGCACCGACCGAAGCAGTAGCGATATTGGCGTGATTGTTCATGGTGAAGAGAGCAGAATTAATGTTGCCCTTCCCATTGGACTGAAAGCAATTGGTCGTTCCGTCAAAGGTAAGGCCCGTCAGGGAGGAGACGGGAGAGGCGAAGAAAGCCGTTGGGCTGGTGGCCTTGGCAGTGCCTGGAAAATTACGGTCGTAACGATCAACCGCCAGAAAAAAGAACAATTTGTCCTTGACGATGGGGCCGCCGATGCCAAAGCCGTACATTTTGCGAACGTCCACGGGTGCATAAGGAGAAGTAGTGAAGACGCCGGGGGCACTCTGGGTAGTGAGGGTGGTAAACGGATTGATGGCGCCCCAAGAGTTGTCGCGGTCGTAGAAATAGACTTCGCCGTGGTCTTGATTGGTACCGCTCTTGGTGACGGTGTTGACGACGGCACCGGCGGCGCGGCCATACTCTGCGGAATAGTTCGAAGTGTTAACCTGGAATTCCTGAACGGCGGCCTTCGCGCTGGAATAACCGATGCGTGTGCGCCCGCGTTCTTCTGAGAAGAAGGCCTGGTTGTTGTCGCCGCCATCCACGGTGTTGTTGTTCAGCAAGGTGCTCATGCCGCGGAAGCTGATCAACCCGAAGCCGCTGGCATCGTTGACCGCGCCTGGAGTGAGGAGGGCGAAACTGGACCAGCGACCGCCATTGATGGGCAAATTGCTGATGGCGGCCTGATCGAGGGTGGGAGCGAATTCGGGAGAGTTGGTGTTGACCTGGGGGATTTCGGCAGAGACGAGAACGGTGGCGCCGGCGGATGCCACCTGCAAGTGCACTGGGATTTCGGTGACAGTGCCGACCTGGACGACGACCTGTTCCGCGGTAAAGTTTCCAAATCCGGCAGCTTCTACGAGGACGGAATAAGTGGCGGGCTGAAGTTTCCCGACGCGGAAATAGCCATTTTCATCGGTAGTGAGAGTATCCGACAAATTTGTACCCAGATTCCGTACGGTAACTTTTGCGTTCGTTACGACAGCGCCGCTGGCGTCAAGAACGGTTCCAGCAATCGCGCCGTCTGTTGTGGACTGAGCGGAAGCTCCACAAACAAGCAGAAGCGCTACAATGAAGGCAAAGCCACACTGCAAAAGGGATTCTCCCATTCTGCTGAATCTCATCGAAGTTCCTCCTAAAGAACTTTCTATGCTTCTCGCGCTCCCGCACAGACTACTTCAAGCCCTCCTGGGATGAGGTGGAAGGCCATGCAAGTTGGGGGGACCGGTTAGCCTGGACATGTCGCTGGGGACTGCAGCCGACTGCCAAATAGAGGCCTACGTTTTTACCACAACTACCACAACTAATGAAGCAAAACCTGTGGAAAAGCCTGGCGGGCCAAGAGCGCCCTGATTGCCTGCCAAAACGACCAAACGACCGATCCAAGAGGAGCGACTGGAGATAGAAAGTAAGGGTTGATGTTTACGGGCCTATGAACGTCTCTTGAATTAACGATGAGGGAGTGGGATTGCCACCCAAGGCGTGGTGAGATAGAGTCTCGAATCTCCAATCAAGGGAAGAGAATGAGCGAAACCAAATCATTGCCGAAAAAATATTCAAAGATTCAAAAAGACCTGGTGGAAATCTTAATCCCTGGCCAGCGAATTCAGCGCCGAATTCAAGCTCTGGCCAGGGAGATTCGGAAGGATTTTCCAACCGAACCGCTGCACCTGGTGAGCGTGCTGAAGGGCGGAGTATTTTTCCTGACGGATCTGGCGCGAAGTATTTCCGGGGAGGTTTCGTTCGATTTCATCGCGGTCTCGAGCTATGGGAAAAACACAAAGTCATCCGGGCAAGTGCGCCTCACGCGGGACCTGGATTCCAGCATCGAAGGCAAGACGGTGATCGTGGTGGAAGACATTTTGGACACCGGCATGACGCTGCAATATTTGTTGCGGATTTTTCAGCAGCGTAAACCAAAACATTTGCGAGTGGCCGTTCTGCTGGACAAACCGGAACGGCGGATCACGGCTGTCCAGGCAGATTATGTGGGATTCACGATTCCCAATGAGTTCGTGGTGGGATACGGGCTGGACTACGCGGAACGTTACCGGAATTTGCCCTACGTGGGGGTGCTGAGGCTGGCGAGCGAGGCGAAAAAAGCGAAGGCCGAGGAGTAGCGCACTTTTTCGGCCCGGCCGAAGAGAAGGAATGTGGATTCCCTCAGCGTTAGCTGATTTTGTTGATCGACCTGGGCCGCGCCGCGCGCGGGCGGGGCAAGCCCCGCCTCTACCCCATATGTTTTTCGTGCGTGACAGGGGTCTGGGCTTTCCGGTTTGCGCGGAAGTGGCGGAAGGAATCGCGCGAGACCACCTGCTATAATGATAAGAGTTCATGAATCCTACCGACAGACCTATCACGACCGAAGCACTGGAAAGAAGCACGGAAGTATCAGCAGAAGTTCTGACGACGCTGGCAGAAATCGGCGAAGAAGTAAATTCTTCATTGGACCTCGATGAAGTGCTGGCGAAATCCGCCGCGCTGATCAAACGGCACATTGACTACGAGATTTTTGGCGTGCTGATGATAGAGGGGGACGGATCGTTCTTGAAGCACCGTTTTGCCATCGGTTATCCGCGAGAATTGGCACAAAACCTGAGGATTCCACTAGGGCAGGGGATCACTGGAACCGCGGCGGAGACGGGGCATTCGGTGCGAGTCAGCGATACGTCAAAAGATTCCCGGTACATTAATGCGATCGAGAGCGTGCGGTCTGAGCTCGCGGTGCCATTGATGCTACAAGGGAAGTGCGTGGGAGTTTTGGATATTCAGAGCCGGCACCTGGATTACTTTACTCCCGATCAGCAAAGTATCTTGACGCTTCTTGCCAGCAGGCTGGCCGTGGCGATCGAGAATGCGCGGCTGTTTGAAAAAGTGCGAACGCAGGCCGATACGCTTCTTCTCTTGAATGACGTTGCGCGGGAGACGGGATCGATTCTCGAGGTCGAAGAACTGTTGCGGCGTGCAGCGGAGCAGCTCAAGCGCGTGATCGATTATCAGATTCTGAGCATCCTGCTCTACGACGAAACGCAGAAAACGTTTCGCCACCGGGTTGACGTGAAACATGGCCATCGCGTGCAGGAAAGATTGCGCTCGGTGGCCAGCGAAGGAATTGTAGGCGCCGCCGCAACGCTGAAGACGCCTGTTCTGGTTTCTGACGTGACTAACGATCCGAGGTACGTGATGGTGAATCCGGAGACGCGGTCGGAGCTGGCGATCCCGATGCTTCACAAAGGCAAAGTCATTGGGGTACTTGATCTGGAAAGTCCCCAGGTGAATTACTTTACCGATGACCACGTGCAGACGCTTTCTATTCTGGCCGCAAATCTAGCAGTGTCGCTCGAAAACGCGAGACTGTACGAGCAATTGGCGAAAGAAGAAGCGCGGCTGGATCGCGACCTTCAAGCGGCGAAACGGATTCAGGGAGCCCTGCTCCGGCCAGTTCCGACTGAAGACTATGGGCTGGATATGGCGGCGCGGTACCTTTCAGCGCGCGAAGTTTGCGGCGACCTCTACGAGTTCTTGCGCTATGGACCGCAGCAACTAGGAATTGGGCTGGGAGATGTGAGCGGCAAGGGAACGGCTGCGGCATTATATGGAGCGGTAGCCATCGGGATTATGAGGAGCCTTGCTCCGCAGAAGCTGCAACCCGCAGAGATGCTCAAGCAGATGAATCAGCTGGTGGGAGAGCGCCGGATTGAGGGCCGGTTCATGACAGCTTGCTTCGCTACCTGGCAGAAGGGGCGGCAAAAGATGCGACTGGCGAATGCAGGGCAGTCTCAGCCGTTGCTCTATAAAGATGGGCGTTGTGGAAAGGTGGAGCTAACCGGTTTTCCGCTGGGAATATTTGAAGAGGTCACCTACGACGAGTGGGGGGTGACATTGGAGCGAGGGGATATTCTGGTATTTCACTCAGACGGACTGGCAGAGACTGTCAACAATGATGGACAGTTTTTTGGTACCGAGAGACTGAAGAAGTTGATCGAGCAGCACCATGAAAACAACGCGACCGAACTGGCCGATTTCATACTCCAGCAGGTGGATTTTTTTGCCGACGGCGCGCCGCTGGCAGACGATAGAACTTTGGTGATCGCCAAGGTCCGATGAGCTACCCCGCAGATAAAAGCCGGCGGAAGCTTGCTTATGTGGATCCGGCGTCTTTCACGCCGCAATATTCCTGGAAGAAAACTGGAGCGGGGCCCAGCGGCTATGCCGTGGTCTATTGCGAGAGAGTTCCGTTGGATGAGGTTGCGGGAAAGTATGGGACGCCGACCTATGTGTACAGCAGCGCGGCGATCAGAGATGCCTACCTGCAGCTGGATCGAGGACTAGGCGCGATACCGCACACGGTTTGCTTTGCGGTGAAAGCGAACGCGAATCTGACGATCTTGAAGTCGCTGGCGAGTTTGGGAAGCGGGTTCGATATTGTATCGGGCGGAGAGTTGCAGCTTTTGGGTCACATTGGAGTGAGAGGAGACCGGATCGTTTTTTCCGGAGTTGGGAAGAGCCGGGAAGAGATTCGAGAGGCCCTTTTATATGGAAGCGGAAGAAACGAATCTAAGCGGGGAATCCTGCTCTTCAATGTTGAGTCGGAAGCGGAGCTAGAAATCATTCTGGAGGAGGCCGAACGAGGCGCGCTGCCCAGTGAGGCTGTGCCAGCAGTTGCGGTCCGCGTGAATCCTGATGTGCAAGCCGGGGGACATCCTCACATTTCGACAGGACGGCACCAACATAAATTTGGGTTGGATTGGGAGGAAGCGCGGAGACTTTATTTAGCGCATCGGAGGTCGAAATGGATTCGGTGGCAAGGAATCAGCGCACACATCGGATCGCAGATTACCTCGCTCGCGCCTTTTGAGCGAGCGGTAAAGCGGCTGATTCGTTTCGCGGGCGAGCTCAAGCGAAGCGGAGTGCCCTTGCGATTTCTGGATATTGGAGGGGGCTTGGGCGTGCGATACCTGGATCAGAAGCCGCCGAGCAGGGCTGAGTATGCGGGGCTGGTTGCCCGGATGACCCGCGGACTGGGGATGCACATTTTGTTGGAGCCGGGGCGGACCATCATTGGACCGGCGGGAGTGCTACTTACGCGGGTGCTGTACAAGAAAACAAATCGCGGGAAAAGATTTGTTGTGACCGACGCGGCAATGAACGATCTGCTGCGGCCAGCGCTTTATGGCGCGATTCATCCCATCACCAAGACTACGCGGAATTCGACTGGCATTCAGGATCGTCGGGTGAGGGTGGATATTGTCGGACCAGTCTGCGAAACGGGCGATTGTTTTCTGCACGATTGGCCGATTGGCGACGTGCAGTCTGGCGATTTGCTGGCGATTTGGGGAGCCGGGGCTTACGGGATGGCGCAGACATCAAATTACAACGCGCGCCGGCGGCCGGCAGAAGTGCTGGTGGAAGGAAAGAGATTTGGAGTTATCCGGCGCCGGGAATCGCAGAAGGACTTAATGCGGATGGATGTATTGTCGTAGAATTCGACGTGCAGTCGGGTGTTAATTTTGCCATTCGCATCGAGCTAGCCAAGTTCGGCACATAGTGGTTATTGAGAGATCATTCCGCAGCCGAACGCGGGCTAAGACTACGCTTCGCCCCACTTCAGTTTGCTCCGCAAAATCTCGAAATAGGATTTCTTCGGCGGATGAATGAGGCGAAGTGTTTCTTTCGCGCGGGAGATGCGCACGCAATCTTTGGACTCGAGTGGGATGCCGCGCTGGCCGTCGAGGGTGAGAAAGACGGATTCGGTTTGACCGGCGAGCCGTACTTCGACAAATGCGGATTGGGGAATGACCAGCGGGCGATCGCTCAGAGTATGCGGGCAGATTGGAGTAATGATGAAACAGTCGACTGAAGGATGGACAATAGGGCCGCCGGCAGAAAGCGAATAAGCTGTTGAGCCTGTTGGGCTGGCGACGATCATGCCGTCAGCGCGGTAACGGCAAACGAAGTCTGAGTTGATGCTAAGTTCGAGCTGAATCATACGCGCTAGGGCGCCCTTGTTGATTACGACCTCGTTGAGGACGCGTTCGGTGTCGATAATCTTTTCGCCTCGCTGAACATCAACATAGAGCATGACGCGTTCGCTGACGGAGTAATTGCCATTGAGCGTGTCTTCGAGCGCGGGGAAGAGCTCTTCCAGTGTGAAACTGGTGAGGAAGCCGAGGCTGCCCATGTTGACTGGCAGGATGGGGATCCCGCGCGTAGCCGCAAGGCCAGCGGCAGAGATCAGCGTGCCATCACCACCGAGGACCAGAAGAAGTTGACAGTTGTCTGCTACCTCGTCACGAGGCTTGCCATTGGAAGAATCCGGCAGGGCGTTGGCTGTCTCTTCGTCATAGACGACCTGAATTTCGCGTTTTCTTAGCCACTCGAACAGCCTGGGAAGCACAGCAGGAATGTGGGAGCCGCGAGGCCGGGAGATAAGGCCCACAGTGCGGATTGGAAAGCCGGGGCTCATAAACAGAGATAATTTTAACCTACGGTGTTTTACGGGCGTGGAGAAAATATTCCTGGTTGCCCTCAACGCCAGTAAGGCGGCTAGCGCGAGTTCCGAGGCAATGGAGGCCAAGTGACTCAGCCGAGGCGCGCACAGCGAGAACGGCCTTTTGGTGAAGGCGTTGGTCAGAGACGAGGCCACCGGGGCCGACTTCTTTACGACCCAATTCGAATTGAGGCTTAACGAGGATAAGGAAGTCGGCTCCGGGCTTGGCTAATGCGAAGGCTGGACGGATGATCTTTGTCACTGAAATGAAAGAGACATCAGCGACGACAAGGTCAATTTGTTCCGGGATAAGTCTTTGAGAAAGTTCGCGCGCATTTTTCTTGATGCGGATTACGCGCGGGTCTTGCTGGAGCTTCCAGTCGAGCTGATCAATATTCACGTCCGCGGCGTAGACGCGGGCAGCGCCGTTTTGAAGCAGACAATCCGTGAAGCCGCCAGTGGATGAGCCGATATCGAGGCAAACCCGGCCGCTGGGATTAAACGAAAAATCTTCGAGAGCGCCTTCGAGTTTGAATCCGCCACGGCTCGAATATTTTAGAC
>Ga0075017_100002881_pt1 | contig 10799 bp, 17 predicted proteins | sample AleBraG_ABR_2012_FD_71475 | JGI IMG/M metagenome (GOLD analysis project Ga0075017, IMG submission 71475) | Freshwater sediment microbial communities in response to fracking from Pennsylvania, USA - Alex Branch Run_MetaG_ABR_2012 | ecosystem: Environmental > Aquatic > Freshwater > Creek >...
CTGCGCAGCTTGCGCCGCGCTTCCCAACCCTCGCGATAGGGTAGCCACGTACATTCAGCCCTTCCCACCCATGGACATGACCACTACAGCACCGCCCAACAGGAGCAACCACGGCATCATCGAACTCATATTGCCCGTGGCAAGGGAGAGCGAGGAACCCGGCCCCGTGGGAACTGCATAGCCAGGGGACTGCCGGAGTATTGCCCCGTTCGCCGAAACGACCGTGCCCGGCTGAATGGTCTGGATTTCCGCGAGAGTCAACCCCGACTTCAGCATCTGCGCGGCCCATGCCGCATACTGCGCTGTGTTCGATTGAGATGGCACGGTATACGCCGTAGCGCCCGTGGCGCACACGCCAGAGGCCGGAACTTGAGAGCCATCGGCGCAGACCATCAGCGGAGCCACATTGGTGCTGATCGGCACGCCGCCCGCGCACATCGAGGGATACAGCGTGCACAGGTCGGCAGTCGATGCGGCAGCCCCGCTGGTGTCGTAGCTGGTGCATTCCCCCGTGGTCGGATCGTAGGCCAAGCAGTCGCCCGCCGCGCCCAGTCCCGCTACGCCTTCGGGCAACACCCGAAAGCGATAATCCCCGCCGCTGAAGCCCGCGATCCGGCGCGGTCCTTTATAGGTGTACGGCGCACCCATCCCGAAGTTCGGATCCAGCCCCAGTTGCCGATGGTAGGACGAAAAGGTAATCTCGCCCAGGCCGATCCATGGCCCCGGGTCGCCTTCACTCGCTCCCGGTTTGTACCAGTAGTTGTGCAAGCCATCGAACCGGGAGCCTTGATCGGCGACCGGCTCTCCGTCTTCGTCCCACACCTGGCGCCGGAACACATCGACGCTCGGGACTTGCCAGCCCGGATACTTCCCATGGGAAGCGTCCAGCGGTAAGCGCGTGCCGTCTTCCAGGACCGCATACAGGTACACGTGGCTGAAGATGTCCGGTTCCCGCGGATTGACCGCGACCGTCACCAGTTCCCATGGCACGCCGAACACGGAGAGGAACGCGGCCATGCACTCGCTGAAGATGGCGCAATCCCCTTCCGGTTTCTTCATGCGGACCAAGACCTCGGGAGCGATCAATGATTGAGGATGTCCCGCTTCGCCGATCCTGCGCCGCGCAATCAATTCGTGGTGTACGAACTTGACGAAGAGCTTGCACCACCACCAGGCGGCGCCCGCGATCGCCGCGGCATCGGTGGACCCGCTCAATCCCGCGAACTGTTGCACCGCGCGGCCGGCCGTTTCTTGAACCAGCGGATCTTGCGCCGCATTCCGAATGTGGCCGCACATGATGTGGATGGTTTGCGTTGTGAGTTGCTCGGGATCGGCCGCGGCCGGTACCCGGAACGGCTGGCGCCAGAACTGGGGAGATCCGATGGGAGCCCCGCGAGGATCGGCCGCAAGAGGTTGCATCACTCAAGGCGTAGCACAAGACGCAACCCAATGCAAACGCAGGGTAGGATAGTATCCTATACTAGAGCCAATGCCTTACTGGTACGAACATGGGGCCATCAGGTGCCCAAAAATAAGCGCAAGAAGGTCAATTGTAAATGGCAAAATCCACCACGAAAGGGCCGAAAGTCAGGACTTTTCCAAAGCCTGACGAGGCCGCGAACGAATCTTCCGCGACTGCCACCGCAGTCGAAGACCCACCACCGTCGCCCGAGACTCCCTTCGACGATCCTCCGGCCGCCGAACCCAAACCCCTCGCCAAAGAGAAGAAAATCCCCAAGGTCATGACGTTTTTCCAGCGGCTGCAAACCATCACCATGGCCGATTGGGGAACGCGCGCCAAAATTCGACTGTACCGATTGGCCCCGCTGATCGACCGGCTCCGCGGCAGCGAGACGAAATTCATTCAAGTCTACGAGGAGCCGATCAACGAGCAGCGAATCAAGATCGATCATGGCAGCGGCCGGTATCGATTGTACCTGAATTACAAAGGACCGGCGGAAAAAGGGGAAAAAGAACTCGATTGCGTCGAGATCGATATTCTCGACCACTCCTACCCGCCGAAAGTCCCCGGCAAAGAATGGATGGACGATCCGCGCAACAACAAATGGGCATGGGCCAAGCCGCCCGAAGTCAATCCCCAGCCACCCGCCACCGGCCTGGATACCTTGGTCGAAGCCATGCGGGTGACCAACGACATCCGCCGCGAAGTCAAGGAAGAAATGGTCCCCGGCACGCCCGCCACTCCCCCGGCACCAACCGCCGTAGACCCTTGGAGCGCGGCCGAGAAGATTCTGAACATGCGCAGTGAGAATCCCATGGTGGCAATTCTCCAGCAGCAGATGGCCGATAACGCGAAAGCAGCCGAGGCCGAACGGGAGCGCGCCTTCAAAGCAGCCGAGGCCGCGCGAGAGCGTGAGTTCAAACTGCAACAGCAACTCCTGGAATCGAAGAGCGGCCCGGGAAAAGGCATCGTAGACCAATTACTCGAACTCGTGCCCATGCTGGATAAGTTGGAGCCCGTCAAGAAGTTCTTCGGCTTTGGGAACGGCACCGGCGAAGTGGTAGGCCGCGCCGCGCGGACCACCGCCTACGATGTCATCAAAGACATTGCGCAATCGCCGTTCGGCGCCAATCTGGGGCAAGGCTTGGGTATCCTGCTATCCACCTTAGCCACACCCGCCGCCGCGCATACCAACGGAGCCGCGCCGGCCGCAATGCCGCAGCAACCGCCTGTCGTGGTTCACAATCCGAATCTGCAAACCGGACCCGGCGCGCCGCCCCCTGGTGAGAACCCCGAGCAGCGGATTCAGCGCATCGGGCAGACCATCACCGGCCCCATGTTGTACGAGTTCTTTTTGAAAGATGAACTCGGTTCGCTTTGGGCCGAGCGCATGTTCGACATGTGGCCCGATGATTACATGTTCATGCGCTCCCTCGGCCCCGACAACATCCTCATGCGCTACCGGCAGTACACACCCGCCTGGGCCGTCATCCAAGCCAAGGAAGGCTCGTTTATCGAATTCATCCGGGAATTCTGCGCATGGAATCCCAACGACGACGACGGCCCCGCGCCGCCCAACAACGATGACGATGGAGTCACCGATTTAGAAATGGAGCAGAACTGGAAATTCCTGAAGAACTGAGTATCTCGCACCGGCAGAAGCTCTCTGCCATCGTGCAGGAGTTAGCCAAGGAGTTGGACGACTCCACCCCACTGGGCCAGATGCGCGGCCAGCGGGACGCCTTCGCGTTGGCATGGGGGCAAGCGCTAGAGGATGTCCTTTCGAACCTGAAAGGCATCCGCGCCGACTATTCGATCCTGCGCTGCAAACTGGAAGAGGCCAGCCGATCCGGTAGCCGCGACACAGACCGGGTCATCGCACAGATTCAGGAATCGACCACCGTCATCCTGAACGCCATCCTGAATGGCTTCCGCTCCTCGACTGTCGAAGCCAACGTCATTCTGGATGCCATCAACGCGAAGCCATCCACTCCCCCGCCAACCAAGCCGCGTGAACCGTGGTGGAGGTTCTGGTAATGCCCAAGGACTACGTTCATCGCAAGCGCCGCTCCTTCATCTGCTGGAAGTGCAATCGCCGTCTGTCCGATGAGGAAGAAGCTCACGACGGCATCTGCGAAACCTGTTACCAGGCCCATGTAAACGCATCGGGAGGACGGCGCGATTTGCCGTTGACCCGTATGCCCGAAGGCGACGACTCAAGGAGTGCCGACTGATGAGCGAAATCAACATCACCCCTGAAGACGATTACATGAACCAGATGGAACAGTTCGAGATGAACAAGCGCGAAGGCATCAACGCTTGGGCCGAAGCTGTAGTCCATATGCTGCCCGATGTGGACCCCGACAAAGCCATCCTGATCCGCGAAGGACTGATCGCTTCTCTCGCTGGCCCACCGAAATTCAACCCGCCACCGATGACGATACCCTCTCAATTCGGCCCGCAGGTCGATGCTGAATTCATCGAGCCGCCGAACCCGATCTTCGAGGAATTCGACGAGCAGAACGGCATCACACGGGTGTGGGACTGGAATAGCATCGCCGTCGAAAGCACACACGCCGAACGGGGAACCGATACCGTTCGCCTATTCCGCTTCGAAGATGTGCTGATTACTCTTCATGGAGAAGCCGCCGCCGCGTTCTGGACTTGGCAGGAAACTATGCGAAGATTGCAGTACAACAACAACGGCCCGGTCATGATCCGTTCGCGCCGCCATCGCCGCCGCAATCCGCGTCCGCGCAAGGAGTCAGTATGAGCGCCAGCATCATCGCCTCAGCCACAGGCAAGTATGTGACGACCTGCAAACTCTGCGCGAAGCGCGTTGCGGAATCGCCCGCTCTCGAGATTCCGATCATCGGCAACCCCGGCCACAAGGTGCAGCAGTTGATGTCTGTTTTATTGAAGCACCTCACGAAGCACCACGTGAAAGAGTTTCAGCAGGGAGCCGCGCTCTTCGCGGAGTTCCAACCCTTTCTGATCCTCTCCGCATTCGACTACGAAGACCCGACGATTCCGCCGCGACTCGAATTGATGCGCGCCGCTTTGTTCGTCCAGGTCCGCAAGAACACCATCCAGGATTCGGCCATCGAGCACATCGTAGCCGGATTCGGACTGGACCCCGAAGACGCGAAGAAAGTGAACCAGGCGATGAAAGAAATTCGGGACGCCTGCTGCGAATTCGGAAACTACGCTCCGCAAGTTCCCACCGCTCCCAATCCGCCCCACGCCGCCTGAAAATCCCACCAGTTTCCCGCTTTTTAGGTGCGTTTGACGGGCTTGACAAGCCTGTCAGATGCACCTATTCTAAATTCTGAGTATATGGCATCCCCCCAAATCAAGAACACCAAGGGACTCGCCCCGGAGTGGGCGAACCTTCCCCGCCGCCGTTGCGATAACTGCGGCCACACGTACAAACCCGCGCGGCCCGTGGTCGAAGGCCAACACGGATTCTGCAAGCCGAATTGCCGCAAGGAATTTCACAAGCACCAGGGAGCCTACCGGCAGTTGAAAGAACTGCTCAAGAAGACCGTCGAAAAGGAATTAAAGACGATCAGCGAAAATCGGATTCGAGAAATCATCCGCGAGGAAATGGCGCTTTCGTTACAGTTGACACCAGCAGCCTACCGAGAGAACTTTGCCGCCGCTGTTTCCAAGTTCACCTCTCCGTGTCCGTAATCGGCTGGGTGATCGAAACCCGACGTGACTCTCATGAACCGTGGCTATTTTTCGCATTCGAACAGTCCCGCTTGTTGGCCCGTGCGACTGCCAAGTTTCCGAGAGCCGGAGGCTACCAGACTCGCATCCGCCGCTGGAACTTCATCCAGAACCGAACGGACTGACTGACTGCCCAGTGTGTGGCGTCCATGTGGCAACCCCGCATCATGCGAATTGAAGCCCCGCACACAATGGCCCGCCGCGCATTCCCATCGGCGCCACCATCCGTAAGTCGCAGGGTCGAAGTGATGCTCTTTCAAGATCAGGTTGCGCTCGACGGCCCAATCGTTAGCCCGCATCGCCCCGAGCCATGCACGTTTCTCGCGCGTGCAGGTTTCCGCTTCCGCTTTCTCGCGGTTCGCACCGCACCAGGAGTTCGTCAAGATCCGGCTTCGCCATGTCCCGAGTATACGCCGCTTTCGTCAGTTGTTCCCCCGGAAAAGACCCGGTACCGTACCAATCTACAGGGCAAGGGGATTACACTATCCTCTGTGACGATTCGATTAGAGTTTTGAGAGAGAGGAGAGGTTGGGAGCAGCCGCCGGTTCCAAAGGAGCTGCCCCCACCGAGCATCGAACGGTGTCTAAGCAAATCCAGTATACCCCAAACCAGCCGCGCTGTAGAAATCTCTTGCCCTCGAACTCCGTATGCCCTTATGCTGAAATTGTCCCGAGGGTCGGTAGCGTGCGCTCCCCAAGGCGCTCTCTGACCGCCGCCGGCCCTCCACACTCTGTCAGAGGAGTGGACTTGCAAACTAACCATCAACCCGAGCCGAAAGGATGCCGCAATGCCTGATTCCAAGCCGCACGCCGAAACTTCGCCCCTGGTGCAATTCGCCAAAGACCTCGGGTGTAAGAAGGGATTGGACCCAATCCCGCCAGACCAGTACTTGACCTACCAGGATGCCCGCTACTCACCGGCCCTCCGTCTCTGGGCATGGCTCCTGGCCCATACAATCCGGCAGAAACACCGCAAGCCATATGCCGTCGATGCCCATGGCAAGGAGATGACATTGCAGAACGCCGCGACGGATTTGCAGATGGACGATGGGAATGTGCGGAGAGCCTGGAGAGAGTTGGAAATCGAGAAACGGGTCCGCAAGGAAGGACCCCGCCTGTACGCCGCCGGCGACTTTCAGTTACCGAAGACCGTGGAAGATGGCGAACAAAAGGGGAATAAAAAGGTCTGTACAGACCTATTTCCACAGTATATCTTAAAGCAACTAAAGAAACTCCCTTTGGAGACTCGCAAAACCATCGAAGTGGAATATGCGCGCGAAATCCAAGCCGAACAACGATGCGCCAGCGAGTCTATGGCAGCCGTGCGGAGCATTTTCAACCCACGCAAGGATAGCATACTGACCCGGCATGGTGTCAAGATCATTCGCACCATCAACTCGGAGCAGCCGGAATTGTTCCCCACTGAGGCGGGGGATAAAGACCTTCGCCTGATTTTCGCCACAGCCCTGGAGCCGATCCTCCCCAGGTTTGTACAGACCTCCGAAGAACCCTCGGAGGAAAGGTCTGTACAGACCCGAAAAGGAGGTCTGTACAAAACCGAAAACGACGGTGTACAAAGGATTCCGCCAGACGCATCCTTATATACAGAGAGCAGAGAAGTACAGAGAACAACAACAACAGGACCCACCGCGACCGATGCCGATGTTGTTGTTGTATGCCAACGGTTGGGAATCAAGGCCAAGGCAGCCCAGACCTTCCTGACGAACTGCCGGCGCGAATCCCCGGAATGCTCTCTGGAAGAGGTCGCCGCCGTAATCGACCAGGTGGAGGCCACCATCAACCGGAAGAAGGTCCGAAACCCGACCGCCGTCATTCTCGAAAATGTACCTTTGAATCTCACCGGCTACCGGCAATCCCAGAAGCCAATTGCCAACAATTATCCACCCTGTTGGATCTGTGGCTATGCCCTGGATGACACCGGAGCCATAAACGGCGCTCATTTCGCCTGTTTTGAGGAAGCCCAGGCCAAGAAGGTATCGTGATGGCATCCTTAACCAAGATCGTGTTGCAGTTCCCCACCCCGCCCGCCGAGGCCCCGAAACAGCACCGGCCCACCTGGACAGAACTCCACCGCACCGGCCGCGGAGCCGACCGGATGCCCGCCATGCGGAATCTGGATGCGTGGAGATGGAGACGACGGCGCTACCTCGAAGAGGTTGGCCGATCTGAAGAGTTTTAATTCACCGGGGGATTGCCATTCTTGCGGGCTTTGGCAATCCCCCCCAACCGGGCAACCTCCGTCCGCTGCGCTTTCGTCATTTTCACCATCCGCAACCTTGCCAGACCGACCGCTAGAGGATTTTTCCGTTTCTTTTTCGCCATCACCCCGGATTATAATACTAGCGATAGCATCCGAGCAAGCAAAAAATAGTGCTTGACACGCTACCGCTAGCAGGAATATGATGCAGGTATGGAACTTCCCTTGAACCCGGAAGAGCGAAAACGGCAGGAGCACATCGTTTTGGAACTCCAGTTGGCCGCGCTGTTCGAGCAACTAGCCGCCGATCATCCCCAGTTCGCCAAGAAATTCAAGCGCCTGCAACGGGACGCTGAGATCGCGGCCCACAATGAGAAGGTCTACACGACCGGACGGCGGATTCTTGAAACGTCGCGTACCTTCGTAATCACCGGAGCAACCGAAGAAGACGACGTGGAAAGGGACCGGCGATGATCCAAACTCTGGTGTTCCTTTTGGAAGTGGCGTTAGGCATGGCGGCGTGCGTGGGGATCGTGACTCTCGGAGTACTCCTCGCGTTCAAGATCCTCGATTCCGATCAAGGAGAAGACTGACCGTGATTGAAACTCTGTACGGCATCGCCTCCCACCTCTACCAGATCGTGCGGCCGGTGCGCGATCCGATCTACCGCAACTTCCTGCGAACCTTCCCCTGCGTGGGATGCGCGACGACCCGGCGCGTGCGCGAAGTCATACACTGCGGACCCCACGGCTTGAGCCAGAAGGCTTCAGACTGGGATGCCTTGCCGGGTTGCCGCCAATGCCACCAGGAACTACACCAGATCGGCCCAAGAAAATTTCAGAACCGCCACCACCTGGACTTTGCAGAACTCGCCGCGATGTTCCAAGCGCTGTACCGGATTCAGTATCCCCCTGAACCCCAACCGATAACCCCATCGAACGTGGAAGGAGTCAGACCCGCCATGATCGACCGAGACGAAGACGGCCGCCCCGTCGAAGCCTTTTTCACCGAACTCCCGCCGTGTGAATCCTGCGGAGAGCCAACCCAGGAGCGTACCTGGAATCAAGAACATCAACTCTGGATCGGCACCGACTGTTCCTGCAACTTGCCGGAGCAGCCGATCTGCCCGAGACTCCGGCCGTTGATTGAATCCGCCCAGACCGTGGGCGAACTGATGGACCGCTGCCGCAAACACCGCGCCACGTGCCCGCTGTGCGGCCCCATCGCACTGCCGGCCGTGAGCCAGGAACGGAAGGCCGCCTGATGCCAGCGCCTTTCATTCACCTGTTGGACCGGAACCGAGGCTTCGCCACGATGTACCGCATGTGGACCCTCTGCGGCGAATCGGTTGCCACCCGGTTGGTGGAACCAAAAGGCAAACCGACCACCTGCCCCGCTTGCTTAAAAGTTGTAGAGCGAGAGTGGGTAGCGCCAGCAGCGAGAGCGGCATGGATACTCTCGCAAATTGTCAAACGCGGCAACATCCGAGAATATCGTCTACAACGCAAGATGCTGTACGATGCCAGCCAAGAACTCCGGCAGGCCCTCGTATTGCACTGGGAAGCCATACCCCAAGAGATCCGCGCCACGCTCCCGAGTGAACAGAAGGAGCCGTCCTGTGGCTAAAGTCGGAGGCAACCACCCGATTTATTTTCCGCCCGTGCCGGAATTGGCGAAGGAACCCGCCCCCGTTCCTAAAATTCCGAATAGTTTAGGAAATTACGCCTCCGCCCTCCGCGAAGTGGAACTGATCCGGGAACGGCTCCGGGGTCTCGTCATCTCTGAGAACCGGCATGGGGACCTGCAAATCATTCTCAGCGCGGGGCGCCGTTTGGAAGAGTCCGTACTGGCCCTCATTGAAGCCGAGGAGCGTTCATGAACCTACCCGAGATCAATGCCCGCATCGTAGAGCACCTCCCTTGGGTTCATGTGGTAGCACGGCACATCGCCCACCAAGCGCCGCCGTGGTTCACCCCCGACGATGTGATCGGCTCCGCAGAACTCGCCCTGGTGGAAGTGGCACGGCACTACGACCCGAAACGCGGGGAATTCAAGAGTTTCAGCCGGCCGCGGATTCAGGGAGCTTGTTGGGATGCAGTACGAAGACACGAATACCGGGAACGCGCCCATCTGCCTTTACTGGCGTGCGCGGAGACCCTGGAGCAGCCGCCGGTCGAATTCGACATCCCGCTCTGGCAGCACCTCGAAGCGCTGCCCAAGGAAGCCGCCCAGGTGATCCGGCTCCTCTACCTGAACGAATTGACCAATGGCGAAATTGCCAAGCGGTTGAAACTCACACCGGCCATGGTCTGCTATCACCACAAGCAGGGCTTGCGCTTGCTCAAGCAGCGGTTGGCCCATACCCGGCAGCGGAAGATGGCTTGCCGGAAACGGACGGAGGACTGAATGCCTGAGACCAAATGGACACCAGGACCGTGGTTCTTTGAGCCTGCCCGTCCTTTCGACATCCATCATCAATACGGATACATCTACAGCATCCAACCAAATGGCGAACGTGAAGCGATAGCCAATACCGGACACGTTGCCAGCAACCTAAACGGCCCAATGATGGCCGCCGCTCCAGACCTGTACCAAGCCCTGGAAGACTGCTTAATGCAACTGCAATTTATTGCTGAGGAATACCAATTGCAGGAAATCTGTGAACGCGCCCGTGTCGCGCTTGCCAAGGCGAGAGGAGAACAACCCGATGCACACTAAACCCCCAACGATCCGCGATCAACAGGCCTCTGTGATCCGCTGGAACGCTAACCATGTTGTTGGTTGCGCCGTAACGGTAGAGATGGACTCCGGCGAGATCCAGACGACCGAGACCCGTGGACCCGCCTACATGCTGTCTGGACACACGGCAGTCATTCAACTGCGCGGCATCAGCGGATGCTATTTATTGGCCCGAGTTCGCGCCACAGCCGAGGTAAAACCCGGTGTCTGAATTGCGCTTCGCCCCCAATGTCCCCGTGACCCTTTGCCTGTCCGATCCAGAAGGCCACTACGACCAAGACATGCGCCGGGGGACGTATCAGACCACGCAAGGGCAGACGTTCCACCTGCCCCGGCCCGCCGTCATCCTCCTCAATCAGTTGGAACCGCGACCCGGCGAGGAATTGCAGATCTGCAAGCACTGGAAAGGCCGGTCTACCGACCCCTTCGAGTGGACGGTCTGCCTTTCCGCCCGAGCGGAACAGTTAAGGGCATCCCAGGAAATAGCCCAGGTTGAAGCGGAGGAGCCGTCAGACATCGCCCGGAGGCTCCAGGCGACCATCGACCGGGTAAACGGAGCCAAGCCGGTTGTAGGGCTTCCCACGATCATCCGGCGGCCCATGCGGAAGGCTACCGCCCCGCAACCGCAATTCTTTGACCAGGGGACCGG
>Ga0075017_100002883_pt1 | contig 10792 bp, 10 predicted proteins | sample AleBraG_ABR_2012_FD_71475 | JGI IMG/M metagenome (GOLD analysis project Ga0075017, IMG submission 71475) | Freshwater sediment microbial communities in response to fracking from Pennsylvania, USA - Alex Branch Run_MetaG_ABR_2012 | ecosystem: Environmental > Aquatic > Freshwater > Creek >...
GACGTACTGAAAAGGTGGCAGTTGTCAGTCAAATGATTGAGTTATCAATGAGTCGCTTGCATCCATCTACCGTGCTGGAGCCATGAGTTCTGCACCAAAACATTGGATGCCATATTGGCGACCCCGGAGTAGTTTTCTGCAACTGAGACCGTAACTACTCCGGTCACAAGCCGACCAAAAGGGTTTCGGGAAGGCTTCAGCCGCCCAGGCTAGACCCGCCGGGTCACCATAGGTGCCAGCGGCAGACCACCAAGGGCCTCATCAATGCGGATGAGCTCGTTCCACTTGGCAGTGCGCTCACTGCGGGTGATGGAACCAACCTTGACGATGTCGGCATTCCATCCGGTCGCCAAATGCGCCACTGAGGTGTCTTCCGTTTCACCTGATCGGGCGGAGACAATGACGCTCAGACCGTTTTCGCGAGCTGCCGCCACGGCGGCTGCACCACCGGTCACGGTGCCCACCTGGTTGACCTTGACCAGAACCGAATCCACCTCACGCGCAGCTGCCGCATCGCGCACCCGCTGGGCATTCGTCACCAAATAGTCGTCGCCAACAATCACGGTTGCCGCCCCGGCCACCGCCAACCTCATACCAAGTGAGTCGTCCTCATCAGCAGGGTCCTCCATGGTGATCACCGGGTAAGTGCGACAAATCCCCAGCAGCTTCTCGATCCACTCGGCGGTGCCGTAGTCAACCCCGCCAACACCGTAAACACCGTTCCGTTGGAACTGGCTCGCGGCAATGTCAAGAGAAATTCCCATGTCCACCCCTGGCTTCAGGCCCGCCCGTTCAATGCCGGCGACGAGAACGTCAAGGGCGTCTTCGGTGCCGGTGACATCGGGCCAGTGCCCTCCTTCATCGGCCACGCCGTGCCGCGGGCCGCGGGCCGCCATGATCTCACCGACCGAGCGGTACACCTCCGCGATCTGGCTCAGCGAATCGGCAATGTTCGTGGCGCTGAGCGGGTACACCATGAAGTCCTGCACGGCGGTCCGGTGGGCTGCGTGCGCCCCGCCGCCCATGATCTGAATCTGCGGGCGTGGAATCTGAGTGGGCGCCTCGTTCAGCACCGCCCAGCTGGGAATGCCCCGCACGGCCGCCGCCGCGTGGAGTGCCGCCAGCGACGTCGCGGTGATGGTGTTGCCGCCAATGTTGCTGCGGGCCGGGTCCTCGTCCAGCCCGTCAAGGATGGCGTCGATGCCGGCTTGGTCGGCCGTGTCCTGGCCGATCAGTGCCGGTGCCACGCGTGAGTGGACAAGCTCGACGGCGCGGGAGACTCCCCTGCCGCCGAGCCGGGTCCCGCCGTCGCGCAGCTCAACTGCCTCACGGCTGCCGGTGGAGGCACCGGCCGGGGCAATGCCACGACCAAACGTCCCATTTTTGGTTTCAATTTCAACTTCAACCGTGGGGATTCCGCGTGAATCCCACACTTCGCGGCCACGTACAGCCGTGATGTTGCTGCTCATTGCTTGCTTCCTGTCGTCTTGTCCATGATGTCCCAGAGGCGGTCCCCGGAACGCAGTGCCGTGGTGGCCATTGCCGCAATGTCGGCTTGTTCGGCGGGCTCGAGGTATTCCACCGGCGAAGCCCCTGCCATGCGGGCCAACACCAGCGCGGGAAGGATCCGGCCAATGCGTTCCCGAATGGCGTCAACCGATTCCCAGCTCACTTCGGCCAGATACGCCGTTTCAAAGGCAACCGCAGAAACGCGCAACTCCGGGGCCCACGCGGGCAGGTGAGTTTCCTTGATGGCCAGGTGGGTGAGGCAGAAGGCCGCGTCGAAGGCAGGATCACCCCAGGTGGCGCATTCGGCGTCGAGAATCACGGCATGCGCTGCATCGTCACCGGAACCCACCAAAATGTTCTTCGGGCTCAGATCGCCGTGCACCAACGCCAGCTGCGTGCTTTCCAGCCCGGCGATGATCCGGCCCAGTTCCTCCCTCACGGCGGGAACGGCCGCCGCGGTGCGCCGCAGGTACGGTTCAATGCGCAGCGACTCGAAGAGTTCCTGGTTGGCGAACTGTTCGGCCAGCCCCGGCGTCTTGGTGCTGGCGGCGTGGATGCGCCCCAAGGTCCGCCCCACTTCGGCGGCAAAAACGGCATCAACATGGCCCGCCAGCAGCTGGTTCTTCCAGTTCCCGTAGGAGCCGGCATCGAAGTACTCCAGCGCCATGGCGAAACTCGGTTCATCCACGGCCAAGACTGCTGGCGCATGGCCCGGCACGGCGTCTGCGACGTAGCGCAACCAGGCCGCCTCCGCGGCGCCGCGATCAATCGGGGCGTGCCATGCGGCATCGACCTTCAACTGCTCGCGGGCTTTCTTGAGGACAAAGTCACCGGCGTCCCGGCGAACCAGCCAGATATCGGAGGAGACGCCGCCGGTCAATGGTTCCACGAATAACATTTCACCCGGCCGGGCCAGGCCCATTCGTTCAAGAATGGCCCTGGCTTCGGCCAGTTCTGCCTCCATCACAGTGTTGGATGCAGTCATTAGCGTGTTGAGGGGTGCCCATAGGCGGAGTGCTCCAGGCCTCGGATGTAGCCGATGGCGAAGAGACGGCCCAGGGTTTCGTAGCCGGGACGGTCGTTTGTTTCACCTTCCATGGTGGGCACGTGGTCGGGGCGCATGGCACCTTCAAAGCCGATTTCCGCGTAGGCGCGCATGCACTCCGCCATGTCGGTCTGGCCGTCGTCGTGGAAGGTTTCCTGGAATTGTTCAACAGTGCCGCGGACGTCGCGGAAGTGCACAAACGGGATCTTCGCGGTACCGAATTCACGGATCAAATTCGGGATGGACGTCTGGCCGCTGATGACCTCCTCCATCAAGGCAAAGTTACCCTGGCAGAACGTGGTGGCGTTGTAATCGGAGGGATACAGGTCCAGGAAGCGGCGGAAGTTGCCCACGGAGCTCATGATGCGCGGCACGCCGCGGTCCATCTGCTGCGGCGGATCATCCGGGTGCATGGCCAGGCGGACGCCGGCCTTTTCAGCTTCGGGGACCACGGCCTTCAGGAAGTAGTCCAGCGCGTCCCACATTTGCTCGGGAGTGTACAGTCCGGCGTCGGCCAATTGTGCACCACCTTGCGCAACTGAGCGCGTGTACCCGGTGACCAGGGCGCCGCCGCGGTCAACAATGTCGTTCGACGTGCGGCCCCAGCTGCTCAGCGCCATCCAGTTGTACGCCATGGTGGGGATGCCGAGTTGGCCTAGCGAGCGGATCTGCTCGATGAAGTTCTCGATCTGCTCGTCGCGGCCAGCCAGCCCCAGACGTGCCTTGTCCAGCGGCGCGGTGTCCTCCGTGGCGATGAGCTTGAAGCCCCATTTTTCGTAGATTTCGATGTTGTGCTTGATCGCAGCAACACTCCACGGCACCTCGTCGCGATCATCGGCCTTCCACCCGGCGCTGCCTACGGAGGCGAACATGCGCTGGTCCTGCTCGGCGCCGTTGAGCACGCCAACTACGTTGCTGACGCCGGCCTGGCGAATGAGCTTCCAGGACTGTTCCGGGCGGGGCGGAAGGAACTCACTAAGTTGAATCATTTGCTGCATTTCTCCTGTTGTTGACTAAAGTCTTGTTGCGGTGCGAGCACTGGAAAGAGCCTGCTAGTCCTTCGCCGGCAGAGCAGCGGCGATGCGTGCCAGCAGGCCGCCATCCACACGGATCTCCGAGCCCGTGACAAAGCTGGCCTGGTCCGAGGCCAGGAAGGAACATACGTTGCCCACTTCGCGCGGCTGGCCCACACGGCCCAGCGCGTGCATGGTGCCCCATTCTGCGATGAGCGCGTCTTCACCCTCGGGCGTGCCGTCGGACCACTGCCGCGCGGAGGTGCGCAACATGGGTGTGTCAACGGAGCCCGGCAGCAGCGCGTTGACCCGGACGCCGTAGGCTGCTTCGTCGACGGCCATCGCGCGGGCCATCGCGTTCAGCGCCCCCTTGGTCATGGTGTATCCAACAACATTGTTTTGTGTGGCAACGCCCTGCACGGAGGACACCAGCGTGATGGTGCCCTTGTTCTTGCGGATCTCGGCGATGGCGGCGTGGGCTGCCATGAAGACTCCCTTGACGTTGACCGAGTACACCCGGTCAAGATCTGCAGGCGCGGTGGTTTCGGTGTCACCGTAGGTCTGGATACCGGCTGATGTGACCAGGTGGTCGATCCGGCCAAAGGCCTCCAGCGCCGTGGCAACGATCCGGTGGTGGGTTTCTTCCTCGGTGACGTCTCCTGCGACGCCCACGGCCTGCCCTCCGGCCGTGGTGATTGCCGCAACGACTTCATCGACGCTGTCCTGGGTTAATCCGTGGACCACCACCGACGCGCCATCTTCGGCGAAGGCTTCTGCTGCGCCACGGCCGATCCCGGCGGACCCGCCGGTGACGATGACGACGCGACCTTCATGTTTGCGTACCTGCTGGGTTTTTTCCATCTTCACATCTCCTTGGTTTTTGTGCCCGTGCTTACAGGACACCGTAGCGGGCAAAGGCCTCGGTGGCGCTCATGCCCGCGTCTATGGCTTGGCACACCACGTTCTCCGTTGAAATCTTTTCAACAGCCGCTTCGATGACTTCCGCCTCAACGTCCTGTGGGACCACCAGTACGCCGTCGATGTCACCGATCAGCAGGTCGCCGGGGGTTACCAATACGCCGCCGATGTTCACGGGCACCCGGTAGTCTGCCACAATGGTGCGCACCGAGGAGTCTTGCCCGTAGCAACCCCACCCGAAGACGGGGAAGTTGCGCTCGAGTACTTGTTTGGTGTCGCGGTAGTAGCCATCGACGACGGCGCCCACGGCACCGCGCTGCTGTGAGGTGGCCGTGAGGATCTCACCCCAGGTTGCCACCGGCTGGACGATGCGCGGGGAAATGTAAACCTCCCCAGGTTCCAGCTGGTCCAGGGCCTCGGTGAGATAGCCGAACGGCTTCTTCTGCGGGCCGTGGACATCGGAGACAACCGATGGCATGGCCCGCCCGGCGAGCCGCATGTCCGATCGCATGGGCTGGATCTGCGGTGGCAGGAACTGCTTGGTGCGGCCCAACGTGTCAAGGATGTCGCCGATGACAGAGGTGTTGAGCCGGGTGTTGATCAGCTCAAAAAGTTCGACGTCGGTTTGGGAGGTCATTGGATGGCCTTTCTGCAGGGGATTTTTGCTGCGACACACAGGGGTGCGGCTGGTTCAAGTTCTCGTAGGGGCCTAGCTGATGGGTGCACGGCGGGTGCGCCACACGTTGACCAGCACGGCGATCAACACCACGGCTCCGCGCACTACTTGCTGCGCGTACGGGTTGACGCCCAACAGGACCATGCCGTTGAGCAGTGCGGCAATAAAGACGACGCCGATCAAAGTGCCTACGATGGTGCCTTTGCCACCGGAAAGCACTGTGCCGCCAATGATGCTGGCCGCGATGGCATCAAATTCCAGGCCCACGGCGATGGTGCTGTTGCCGGAGGATAGCTGCGCGCTTTGCAGCAGGCCGGCAATGGACGCGGCCAGTGCCGAAATCATCATGACAATTATCTTGACCCGACGCACCGGGATACCGGAAAGGGTCGCTGCCTTGGCGTTTCCACCGACGGCATAGACTGACCGGCCAAAGACGGTCTTTTGGGCCACAATGCCAATGATGATGGCCGCGATGATGAAGTAGACGGCAGCCACAGGGATGGTGCCGAACAGTTTGCCACTGCCCCAGTAGAAGAAGTCCTCGCTGGGGATCGGCAAGGGGAAGTTGTTGGTCAGCAGCTGGGCCAAACCGCGCAGTCCCAGAAACAGCGCCAGGGTGGAGATAAACGTTGGCACGCCAAAGTAGGAGCGCAACACACCGGTGAGTGCACCGAACGCCATGGCGATGACCATGACCAGGATGACGGCCAGTGGGAAGGGAACTCCCTGCTTGACCACCAGAACACCCAGCATGGAGGAGGAAAGTGCGGCCATGGAGCCGACGGAAATGTCAATCTCGCCGTTGACAATGACCAGTGTCATGGCAAAGGCCACGATGCCGAAGAAGGCCGCGTTCTGCAGAATGGCCAGCTGGTTGCCCATGGTCAAAAAGAGCGGGGAGGCGATGGTCAGCGCTATGTAGAAAAGGATGAGGACGATCAGCAGTCCCAGGCTCTGCCAGTTCTTGAGCCTGGTCAGGGTTTCGCTGAAGCTGCTGCGTGGCACGGCGGCCAGGCTTTGCTCTTTGAGTGCGTTAGTCATTGTTGTTCTCCTGTCGCATTGCAAGTGCAAGAATGCGTTCGGCGGTTCCCTCGGAACCTATAAGTTCTTCATGGACGAGCCCGTCACGGAGGATGAGCACGCGGTCGCAAACTTCTGCGATTTCTTCAAGTTCGGATGAGACAAAGATTGAGGACACGCCCTGATCGGCGAGGTCGCGAATCAGCCCGTAAATTTGGGCTTTGGCGTGCAGGTCAACGCCTCGTGTTGGTTCATCGAGCAGCAGGACCTGCATCTTGGCGGCGAGGGCACGGCCAATAACACCTTTTTGCTGGTTGCCGCCGGACAAGGTGCCAATCTCCTGCTGTGGCGAGGAGGCGCGCACCGACATGGAATCCATGACGGTGCCAACGATCTTTGCCTCATCACGGGAGCGGATCCAGAATTTGGGCAGGACCCGGCCGCGGGCGGAGAGCATCAGGTTCTCATCAATGCCCAGCAAGGGAACAATGCCGGAGCCCTTGCGGTCCTCAGAGGTGTAGGCAACGCCAAGGTTCAACATCTTGCGGGGGTTGCGGTGCTTTTGCTCCGCACCCTGGATGAGAACTTCACCGCTGGCGTCATCGCGCAGGCCGAAAATGGTTTCGAGCATTTCGGTGCGACCGGACCCGAGCAAGCCCGCAATGCCCAGGACTTCGCCCTCATGCAAGGTGAAAGAGACGCCGTCCAGCCGGTAGGGGACCTTGATGTCGCGGACTTCCAGCACGGCGGGCGCGTCGGTGCGGTCACGTTTGGTGAACTGGCTGCCGGCTTTTCCTGCCTCGCCGCTGATGAGTTCGGCCACCTGGTCCGAGCTGATGTTGGCGACGTCGTGCGTGCCAATTTCCGCCCCGTCGCGCAGCACGGTGAGGGTGTCGGCGACCAGCGGGATTTCCTTCATGCGGTGCGAGACATAAATGATGGACATGCCGGTTGCGGCAAGGCGGCGAATCAGCGCCAGCAGTGCGTTGACCTCATGCGTGTTGAGCGCGCTGGTGGGTTCGTCCAAAATCAGCACCTGGGGCTCATCCACCAGTGCCTTGGCAATTTCCACCAGCTGCTGGTCGGCCAGCGGCAGCGTGCCAACTTCGGTGCTGAGCGGAATTTGCACGTCCAGCCGGCCCAGCGCCTTGAACGCCATGGCCTTCATGGCCGCCTGGTCAACAAAGCCGCCCTTTTTGGGCCAGCGGCCCAAGGTGATGTTCTCCGCGACGCTCAGCCCCGGGACCAGGCTGAATTCTTGGTGTACCACGGCGATTCCGCCGGCTTGCGCTGCCCTCGGGCCGGACCAGTTCACTTTATTTCCGTCGAGTTCAATCGTGCCCTCGTCCGGAGTCAGCGACCCCGAGATAAGGTTCACGATGGTTGACTTGCCGGCACCATTCTTGCCCAGCAATGCCCGTACTTCGCCGCGGTGGAGTTCAAAATTCACCGCGTTCAGCGCGGTTACTGTGCCGAACCTTTTGCTCAGCCCAAGGCATTTGAGTACTACTTGATTCATTTCCCGCCACATCCTTGATCCGGAGTGGGGTGGGCCCGCAACGGGCCCACCCCACTCCACCGGTTCAGCTGCTTACTTGCCCAGGAACTTGTTGGTGGTTTCCGGGTTGGCGCGGTCGTAGACGATGCCGGGCAGTTCAACGCTGTGCTCGGCGAGCTTCTCGCCTGCCAAAACCTTCTTGGCCATGTCGTAGGCGCCCTTGGCTGTCCCTACCGGGTCCTGGCCCGTGGTGGCCTGGAGGTTGCCGGCAGGATCAAGGATGAATCCGGCGATCTGGGTGGAGATGTCGGTGCCAAAGACAGGCTTCTTGGAGCCCTTGGTGCCGATGACAGCGCCGGCGGTTCCGCCGTCGTTGGAGCCCCAGAAAATGTCAACGTTGGGGTTGGCGGTGAGGATGTTCTCGGCAACCGGGGTGGCCTTGTCGGTGAGATACGCTTCCTGGTCGGTGACGACGTCGACCTTGATGCCAGCGGACTTCAGGGCCTCCAGGAAGCCGGTCTTGCGCAGCTTGCAAGCCGAGGCGACGTCACAGTTCAAGATGGCGAGCTTGACGGAATCGCCAATGTTCTTCTTGACGTAGGCCGCGGCAACTTCACCGGTTCCGGTACCCAGCGCGGTGTTGTCGGACTGGATCACACCATCAACATTGGCGGGATCGGCCGTGGCGCCAACACAGTTGCCGTAGCAAATGAGTTTGATGCCGGCGTCCTTGATCGCCTTCATGGTGGCCAGGGATGCGTCATCAGCGGTGGGCTGAATCAGCACGGCGTCCATCTTGGCCTGAATCATGTTCATGGCCACCTGATTTTCCGTGGCGGGGTCATTGTTGGACAGGCCCGTGGTGACGGTGCCGCCGTCTGCCTTCACGGCTTCTTCAAGACCGGTCTGGATACCCTGGAAGTAGGTGTCTCCCTGTAGCATGATCAGACCGATCTTCTTGCCTGCATCTGCGCCGCCGCCGCCGGCCGGGGCATCGGCGCCGCTGCAGGAAGAAAGGCTCAGGGCCAGCACGGCCGCACAGGCCAGCGCGGCTATGGACTTGGACAGTTTCATCGCTATATCTCCTTTGATATTGACTTTCGAACCGTTGCGAATCATTCGAACCACTTGTATACTAGTGCACAAGCATACAAGATGGCTAGGGTGAAAGGATAGGGAAATGACAAGCATGCAAAGTTCGCCCAGCGCTACAACACCGAACGCCGGACTGGCAGCACCGGCCCTCCTGCCCTCACTCAAGAAGCCAGGCAAGCGCTACCGAATTTCCGACGCCGTCTTTGAGCAGCTGAGTGAGTCGATCAGGAATCTCCAGCTCCCCCCGGGCATGCCCATCTCAGAGCCAGGCATTGCCGCATGGCTGGAGGTGAGCCGCTCCCCTGTCCGGGAGGCTTTTACCCGTTTGGTGGATTTGGGCCTCATTACCGTGGTCCCGCAGGTAGGCAGCCACATTGCCCCGATCTCACTGCACGAGGTCGAGGAAGCCGTGTTCATCCGCAGCGCCCTGGAAACCCGTGCATTCCAACGGGCCATTAGCTTGGGGCAGCCGGACTGCACGGAGATCCAGCGGCTCGTGGACGCCAACCGTGCCGCCGCCGAGGCGCAAGACCCCGAGGCATTCTTCAACACGGATGAGCAGCTGCACCAGAACGTCTTCATCCTGGCTGGCATGCCCCGTCTCTGGGACCTGGTGCGGGGCACCAAAGTGCAGTTGGATCGTCTCCGTCGGCTCAACCTGTCCTCCGCCCTCGCCGCCCCGGGGCTCCTGAACGAGCACCAGGACATCGTGAATGCCTTGCGCGACCGCGACGAACAGGCCGGACTGGAAGTCATCAACCGGCATGCCTCACACATCCTCGTTACCGTCGAGAAGCACCGGGCAGAGTACCCGGGATATTTCGCCCCGTAATCCGGGGCACCACTGGAAGGAAAGCCTTGCAAGAAAACGTCAGCGTTGCCGTTTCAGCCCGTCCCGAGTGCGGTGAAGGCCCGGTCTGGCACGCCCCGAGCGGCTCGGTCATCTGGGTGGACATTGTCCGCGGGCAGATCTTCCGCACACACCTCAAGGATGGGGACACCGCCACCGTTGACTACCCGGAAATGGTGGGCGCAGCCGCGCCACGAGCGGGCGGCGGCATGGTTGCCGCGGTCGCCTCGGGCTTTGTCGGGATGGACGACGCCGGCAATGTCACCGAGCGCGTCGACTGCCTGCCGGCCGGAATCCGCATGAACGACGCCAAGGCGGATCCGGCGGGCCGCTATTGGGCCGGCAGTTGCGCCATGGATTTCACTGCCGGGCAGGGTGGCCTGTGGATGCTCAACGAAGAGTGGGAAGCCACACTGGCTTTGCCCGGTCTGACCCAGCCCAACGGCATCGGCTGGAGCCCCGACGGAAAGTACTTGTACCTGGTGGAAACCCAGGACCGCACCATCCTGCGTTTCCCCTTCGATCCGGAGAGTTCCACGCTATCGCCCGAGCCCGTCACCTTGACGGCGCCCGGAACTTTCGCCGGCTACCCCGACGGCTTGGCCGTCGATTCCAGCGGTCACCTCTGGGTCGCTGAATTTGCCGGCTCCGCGATCCATGAGCTGTCGGCCGACGGTGAGCTGTTGCGGAGTATTGCGATCCCCACAGCCCAACCCACCTCCTGCGCTTTTGTCGGCCCGGAGCTGGGCCAGCTCTGGGTCACGTCCGCGGCAGCCGGGCCGGCGTTAGGGACCATGAGTTGCCAGCCGCCGGGGTAGCCATTGGTCCATGCCACCATTGAATCGGCCGAAACAAACGGGCCGCTGGTGACTTGCCCCGTGGGGGAGACTGCCAGTGTCTGCACCCCGGTGGCCAAGTCGGTCAGGCTGAGGATGTCCGCGCCGCGTTCGGGCGCGATGACAACTTCAAAGACCTCGGACGTGAGTGTGATGGGCATGGGCTATCCCCTGAAATCCGGAACAGGCTGGCCGGACGTGCCGTGCCCGTCCACCAAGAAAATGGAGCCGGCCAGGGGATCTGTGGCCGGGTCCAGCCCGGCTGCCGCGGACGTGACCCAGAGCTGGCCCAGCTCCGGGCCGACAAAAGCGCAGGAGGTGGGTTGGGC
>Ga0075017_100002885_pt1 | contig 10784 bp, 9 predicted proteins | sample AleBraG_ABR_2012_FD_71475 | JGI IMG/M metagenome (GOLD analysis project Ga0075017, IMG submission 71475) | Freshwater sediment microbial communities in response to fracking from Pennsylvania, USA - Alex Branch Run_MetaG_ABR_2012 | ecosystem: Environmental > Aquatic > Freshwater > Creek >...
CGGCGAGGCGGCGACGAGGTCCACGCCGTCGAGGTCTGCGATCGCGCGCACGGCGGCCAGCAGCGTTGCTTCTCGGTCGCCGAGGTTGCTGCCGAGGGCGAGCACGACGCTCACGCCCGCGCTCGCGCCCTCTCCCTCCGTGTTCTGCACGCCGTGAGGGGTCGCAAATCGACCTTCGTTGGGCTCGGGAAGGTCGATCTGCGACCCCTCACGGCCAGTGGACGAGGTCATGCGGATGCCTCGGCATCCGTCGCCGCAGAAGTCGCATCAGCCGCAGCAACATCAGTCGCAGCCAACGGATAGTCGGCACGCGTGCGCTCGATCTGCACCGCGACATCCTCGAAGAACACCGGGATCGGCGCCTGCGGTTTGTGCAGCGTCACGCGTGCACGTTCGACTCCGGCAAAGCTCAGGGCGACCCCGGCCACGCGCTCGGCAACGGTCTCAATGAGGTCGACCGGGTTCTCGGCGACGGCATCCGTCACGGCAACGGCCAGTTCGCCGTAGTGCACGGTCTGGGCGAGGTCGTCTCCCGACGCCGCCTTGCGCAGGTCGAGCCAGACGGTGACGTCGATGATGAAGTCTTGACCGTTCTCCCGCTCGAAGTCGAAAACGCCGTGGTGCGCGTTCACACGCAGCCCGGTGAGGGTGATCGAGTCGGTGCTCATGGGTCCATTCTGGCTGACTCGAGGTGATCAAGCACGTTCAGCGCCGTTCGCGTGGCGCGCACGTCGTGCACGCGCACCGCCCAGGCGCCCGCTTGTGCGGCATGCACGCTGAGCACGGCGGTCGGCAGATCGCGGTCGGCGAACGATGCGTCGGCCGGAAGCACATCCGCGAGAAAACGTTTGCGGGAGACACCGACCAACACGGGCAGCCCCAGTTCGTCGAGGGCCGACAGATGCGCGAGCAGCCGCCAGTTGTGCTCAGCCCGTTTCGCGAAGCCGAATCCGGGGTCGAGCACAATCTTGTCCCTGGTCACACCGGCTGCGGTGAGCGCGTCGACCCGGGCCGCCAGCGCGCCGGTGACCTCGGCCACGACGTCACCATAGTCGGCGAGAGAGTCCATCTCATCGGCGTGGCCACGCCAGTGCATCGCCACATAGATGAGCCCGGTTTCGGCGGCAACGGATGCCATCAACGGGTCGGCCAGGCCGCCAGACACGTCGTTGATGATGCTGGCACCCGCGGCAGCTGCCGCCCGGGCAGTCGACGAGTTGAGGGTGTCGACGCTCACCGTGACGCCCTGCCGGGCGAGTTCGGTGATCACCGGGAGGATGCGACGCTGCTCGTCGCCGGGTGAGACCCGCCCGGCGCCGGGCCGGGTCGACTCGCCGCCGACGTCGATCAGGTCAGCCCCCTCGGCAATCAGCGCGTTGGCGTGCCGGAGCGCGGCATCCGTATGCGAGAACAGGCCGCCATCGCTGAACGAATCGGGGGTGACGTTGAGCACCCCCATGATCAATGTCACGCGCCGGCCCCGATCAGGGCCATGATCTCAGCGCGGGCGATGGGGTCTGACAGGGCGCCGCGCGAGGCCAGGGTGACCGTGGAGCTTCCGGTTTGGCGCGGGCCGCGGGCGGAGACGCACCCATGCACCGCATCAAGCACGACGAGCACGCCCTGCGGAGCGAGACCCGTCTGCAGGGCGTCGGCGATCTCTTCGGTCAGGCGTTCCTGCATCTGCGGACGGGCCGCCAGGGTTTCGAGCACGGCGGGCAGGCGACCGAGACCGACGACCCGATCACCGGGCAGGTAGGCCAGGTGGGCGATGCCGTGGAACGGGAGCAGATGGTGTTCACAAATCGAACGGAAGACCAGATTGCGCAGCAGCACCAGCTCGCCGGTGTGCTCGCCGACGGCCACCGTGTCGCGCAGATGGTCGAGCGGGTCCACTCCGATTCCGGAGAAGAACTCGCGATACGCCTCGGCTACGCGCCGAGGCGTCGATTCCAGCCCTGCGCGATCGGGGTCTTCCCCGATCGCGGCAAGAATCTCTGCGACGGCGGCCTCAACGCGTGCCTTGTCGACTGCCACGGCGGCCTAGGCGGTAGCGGGACGCGGTGCCCGGTTGGGCTCGCGCTTGGGCTTGGCGTCTGCTGCCTCGCCGCTTGAAATCCCACCGTCGACGGCGCCCGCATCGATCGGCGCTTTCGGCGCCGGCATCGCGATGGGCGGAACGTTCGAGACCGGACGCTTGTCGCTGGAGAGCCACTGCGGGCGCGGGGGCAGCTTGACGATCCCCTCGAAGATCGGCGCAAGCGCGACCTGGTCGAGCGTTTCGTGTTCGAGCAGTTCCTGGGCCAACCGGTCGAGAATCTCCCGGTTCTGGTTCAGCACCAGGTAGGCCTCGTCGTGCGCGTTCTCGAGCAGTTCGCGCACTTCGCCGTCGACGCGCTCAGCCAGACGCTCCGAGTAGTCGCGCTGGTGACCCATGTCGCGACCGAGGAACATTTCGCCGGATGCCTGGCCCAGCTTGAGCGGGCCGACAGCGGCGCTCATGCCGAACTCGGTGACCATCTTGCGGGCCGTGGAGGTGGCCTTTTCGATGTCGTTCGAGGCACCGGTGGTCGGGTCGTGGAAGATGATCTCTTCGGCGACGCGGCCGCCCATGGAGTAGGCGAGCTGGTCGAGCAACTCGTTGCGGGAGACCGAGTAGCGGTCTTCGAGCGGCATCACCATCGTGTAACCGAGGGCACGTCCACGCGGGAGGATCGTGATCTTGGTCACCGGGTCGGTGTTGTTCATGGCCGTGGCCACCAGGGCGTGACCGCCCTCGTGGTAGGCGGTGATCAGCTTCTCTTTGTCGCGCATGATGCGGGTGCGGCGCTGCGGGCCGGCCATCACACGGTCGACGGCCTCGTCGAGAGCACGGTTGTCGATCAGTTGAGCGTTCGAGCGCGCGGTGAGCAGCGCAGCCTCGTTGAGCACGTTGGCCAAGTCGGCACCGGTGAAGCCCGGCGTCTTGCGGGCGAGAACTTCGAGGTCGACACCCTTCGCCATCGGCTTGCCCTTCGCGTGCACCTCAAGGATCTGCTTGCGGCCGAGCATGTCGGGTGCGTCGACACCGATCTGACGGTCGAATCGGCCCGGGCGCAGCAACGCGGGGTCGAGGATGTCCGGACGGTTCGTCGCAGCGATCAGGATGACGTTCGCCTTGACGTCGAAGCCGTCCATCTCAACCAGCAGCTGGTTCAGGGTCTGCTCACGCTCATCGTGCCCGCCGCCCATCCCGGCGCCACGGTGACGACCGACCGCGTCGATCTCATCGATGAAGATGATCGCCGGAGCGTTCTCTTTCGCCTGCTGGAACAGGTCACGCACACGACTGGCACCGACACCGACGAACATTTCGACGAAGTCAGAACCTGAAATCGAGTAGAAGGGCACTCCTGCTTCGCCGGCGACGGCGCGGGCGAGCAGGGTCTTGCCGGTTCCGGGAGGGCCGTACAGCAGTACGCCCTTCGGGATCCGGGCTCCGACCGCCTGGAAGCGGGCGGGATCCTTCAAGAAGTCTTTGATCTCGTGAAGCTCTTCGATGGCCTCGTCGGCACCGGCGACATCCGCGAAGGTCACCTGAGGTGATTCCTTCGTGACAAGTTTCGCCTTCGACTTGCCGAACTGCATGACCTTGTTGCCGCCGCCCTGCATGCCGGAAAGCATCAGCCAGAAGAACACGCCGATCAACAGAACGGGAAGCAGAATGCCGAGCAGCGACAGGAACCAGTTCGCCTGCGGCACCTCATCGGTGAAGCCGTTCTTCGGGTTCGCAGCGGTGACGGCCTGAACGACCTCAGAGCCACGCGGCGCCACGTAGTAGAACTGCACCTGCGTGCCCAGGTTGCCGTCTGGCTTGGCCAGAGTGAGGTCGACGCGCTGATCACCGTCGATGATCGTCGCCTCGCTCACCTTGCCGTCCTTGAGAAGCGCAAGACCCTGCTGGGTCGTGACCTCTTTAAAACCCGACATGGTGAGCAGACTCGAGCCCACCCACACAGCAATGACAGCGAGCACGATGTAGAGGAGCGGGCCGCGAAGAAGCTTCTTGACGTTCATGGTGCTCACAGGCTACCGCCCCAGCACTGAACGAATGCCGCATGTTCGCCGTGAGGGGAACAGTTTCTAGAAAGTGCGCTGAGCGGCGGCTACCGACCCGCGCCGATGCGGCCCTGGGCCTTAGGAGTAAACGTGCGCGAGGCGCAGCCTCGCGAAAGGCGGCAGCCCGGCCCAGGAAATCTACCGACTCGCGCCGATGCGGCCCTGGGCCTTAGGAGTAAACGTGAGGAGCAAGGATCCCCACCGAACGCAAGTTGCGGTACTTCTCCGCGTAGTCGAGGCCATAGCCGACGACGAACTTGTTCGGGATGTCGAAACCGACGTACTTGACGTCGATCTCGACGGTTGCAGCCTCCGGCTTGCGCAGCAGAGCGCAGACCTCGACGGATGCCGGGCCACGCGAGCGCAGGTTCGCGAGCAGCCAGGAGAGGGTGAGACCCGAGTCGATGATGTCTTCGACGATCAGCACGTGGCGTCCCGTGAGGTCGGTGTCGAGGTCCTTCAGGATGCGCACGACACCGCTGGACGAGGTGCCGGAGCCGTAGGAGCTGACAGCCATCCAGTCCATGGTGATCGGCAGCGTCAGTTCACGGGCCAGGTCGGCCATGACCATGACCGCGCCCTTCAGCACACCGACGAGCAGAACGTCTTTATCGGCGTAATCGATTTCGATGCTGCGGCACATCTCGGCCAGGCGAGCGCGAATCTGCTCCTGGTCGATCAGGATTTCAGTGAGGTCGCCATCAATGTCGCGAGGTTCCATGGGAACGAAAGAGTCCTTTGCTCGGTGGGGTGCCCGGTGCGGAAAAGACCAGCATTCCGTCCTGACGATTAACTCTAACGCCTGGCAGGTCGAGCGGTTTCTGTCCGTGCCAATCGGTGACCAGGCTGAGTGCGGCGAGCGTGTGAACCCTCTCGAGCGACACGCCGAACTCGCTCTCGACCATGTACCTGACGATGCGTTGGCGCAAGGCCGGCGGATTCGCCGCCAATACCCCGACCGACACCGCGATGCCGGCTTCGGCCGGTTCGCAGATCTCCTCGATGATCTCGGCCACCATCGCATCGAGGGCGGCGGAGTCTTCCCGCAATTGATCGGCTGTCCGAGCGAGCGCCTCGGCGATTCCTGGACCGATCTCGGCCTCCAGCGTCGGAAGCACCACACGTCGCACCCGCACCCGGGCGTAGCGCGGGTCGAGATTGTGTGGGTCGTCCCATGGCTCCAGACCGGCGTCGACACAGAACAGACGGGTCGTCGCACGACGGATGCCGAGCATCGGTCGGAGATACGGGCCCGCGACCGCAGCCATCCCCTGCAAACTGGCGGCTCCCGATCCCCTGGCCAATCCGAGCAAGACGGTTTCGGCCTGGTCATCGAGGGTGTGGCCGAGCAGCACGTGGCTGGCCCCGGTTTCGGAGAGTGCCGCAGCGAGCGCGACGTACCGGGCGCCGCGTGCAGAGGCTTCAGGCCCGTCTCCTCCTGCGCCGTCGACGACGACCCGGCGCACGAGAACCGGGTCGAGACCCAGAGCGCTCGCCTGGCGCGCCGCCTCCGCGGCGACCTCGGCCGAGCCGGGCTGCAGGGCGTGATCGACGATCACCGCTCCCGCGCGCAGTCCGGCGCGCGGCGCCTCGAATGCCGTCGCGGCAGCCAGTGCGAGCGAATCCGCTCCGCCCGACAGCGCGACGAGCACCATCCCAGGCGTGGCGGGAGAGACTTCGGTGAGCGCCTCCCGCACGGCGCGGCGCACATCGGCGACGGCGGGGGTCAAGCGCGGGCGGCGTTCAGAGTCCATCCAGTAACGTTATCCCCAGACTTCGACGACCAGTGCGGCATCCGGATGCGTTCACAGCACCGGGGCAGTCGGCCGTCGATCACGCAGACGTCGAATCGAATGTGTTCCATCAGACACGTTGAATCAGAGGAGAACAGGCCATGGCCGAATACACCGCAGTCATTGAGATCCCCCGCGGAAGCCGCAACAAGTACGAGGTCGACCACGAGACAGGTCGTGTCTACCTCGACCGCGTGCTCTACACGGCATTCGTGTACCCGACCGACTACGGCTACTTCGAGAACACGCTCGGCCTCGACGGCGACCCCGTCGACGTGCTCGTGCTCCTCGACTACCCGCTGTTCCCTGGCGTCGGCGTCAAGGCTCGCCCGGTCGGCGTTTTCAACATGACGGATGACGGCGGCTCAGACGCCAAGGTCATCGCGGTTCCCGCCGGCGACCCGCGCTGGGACCACATCCAGGACGTCAATGACATCCCCGAGTACACCCGCAAGGAAATCGAGCACTTCTTCGAGCACTACAAAGACCTCGAGCCGAACAAGTGGGTCAAGACCGAGGGCTGGGGCGACGCCGCTGAGGCCGACCAGATCATCCGCGACGGCATCGAGAAACTCGCCGCCGAAGGCCACTAGCCTCCCGCTTTGCCCCGCGGGCGGATCGTCGCTCGCGAGTTGTCACAGAAGGCCCCATGGATCGAATCCATGGGGCCTTCTGCGACAACTCGCGCGATGCGTCGGGTGGATGTTGACTAGCCGGTCGGACGCCCGACGTAGGCGGCGACGTCGCCCCAGCCCCAGATCGAGTGGATGCGCACCGGCGAGTATTCGTTCGGCGCCTCAAGAACGTCGCCGCCGCCCATGTAGATCGCGACGTGGTAGTAGTCCCCCGGGCTGTCTTCCCAGAACACGAGGTCTCCGACCTGAGCCTGGCCGAACGGGACGAGTCGACCTTGGTTGGCCATCGTGCGGTACTGGTTCGTGGCCGAGTGGGTGCCGATGTAGACGCCGGCAGCCGAATAGGCGGCTTTCGTGAGTCCGGAGCAATCCCAGACGTCGGGGCCGGAGCCACCGAAAACATAACGCTTGCCGAGCTGGTTACGGGCGAAAGCGATCGCCGTCTCCACCGCGCTGGCGTTCGGCGGGGTGACGACCGGCGGGTTCGGGGTCGGGTCCGGAGCGGGGTCAGGGACGGGGCCCGGCTTCGCGGGCGGATTCGGGTCCGTCGGCGGGTTCGGGTTCGACGTCCCCGGATTCGACGTCCCCGGATTCGACGGGTTCGGGTTCGACGGGTTCGGGTTGGTCACCGGCGGCGGGCCCGGCTTGTTCTTCTCGGCCTCGGCCAGCGCATCGGCTGCCTTCTTGGCGTCGAGGGCCGTACGGTAGTCGCGCTCGGCCGCTGCGGTCGTGTCGTTCAAGAGCGCGAGCTGTTCGTACAGCTCGTTGGACTTCTTCTGCTCAGTTTCGTACGCAGCGCTGGAGGCCTGAGAGGTCGCAGTGGCGGTGTCGAACGTGGACTTGGATTCGCCGACGAGCCGGGTGCGCTCCGCGGTGGCCGCAGTCGCTTGATCGCCGAGCGAGGTCGCCTCGTTCTTGTCCTGCATCGCGGTGCGATAGATGGTCGCCGACTGTTCGCTGAGCTTGCTTGCTGTGCCGAGCTGCTGCAGCAGGTCGTCGGCAGAGCTGCCGTTCAGAAACAGTTTGACCGAGAGATCCTGCGCACCCGACTTGGCCATGTGGGCGGCGATCAGCCCCGCACGCATCCGTGATGTCTCAGCGGCAGCCTGCGCATCCTTCGCCTGGGTCTTCAGGCTTGCCTCGCGCTTGGTGGCAGCGTCAAGCTTGTCCTGGGTCACCCGATAGGCCTCAGCGGCGATCAGCGCCGTTTTGGTCGCCGCTTCAGCGTTGGTGCGCAGCCCGTCGAGCAGCCCGGAGATCGCATCGATCTGCGCGCGCTTCGATGCCTCGTTCTGCTTGGCCTTCTGCACCTCGTCCCAGCTCGGGTAGCCGGGATCCGCGATGGCCGGCGGCGCGCTGATGCCGATGGTTGCGGTGATCGCTCCCACGGCAACCGCCGCGATGAGGGTGGCCGGCGTCACGCGCGAGCGCGGACGAGTCTTGTCGTTAGCCAAGGGTTGCTCCCATCGATGCCATGAATGGTTGGGCATCAACGCGCTGTCCGTTGATTCGCACTTCGAAGTGCAGGTGGCAGCCGGTTGACGCGCCGGTTGTGCCGGAACTCGCGATGTTCTGCCCGGCGCTGACCCGATCGCCGACTCCGACGAAGAGACCTCCGTCACGGATGTGCGCGTAGCCGGTTGCGACGCCGTTCCCGTGATCGATCAGGATGAAGTTGCCGTAGGTGCCGTTGCGGCCCGCATAGGTGACAGTGCCGTCATGCGCCGCGTAGATCGGCGCGTAGCAGCCGGTCCCGATGTCGGTGCCCGAGTGGTAGCCGCTACTGCAGCCGCCACTGCTGCAGATGACCGGTCGGGGTCCGAAAAAGTCGGTGATGCGTCCGCTGGCCGGAACCGCCCAGCCCTGAGAGCTGATGTAGCCGCCGCCGAGTCCCGGACCTGCGCTACCACCGCTGCTTCCGCCACCGCCACCCGTTGCTGCCGCAGCAGCAGCTGCCGCCGCGGCCTGCTCCGCCGCGATCCGGGCGCGTTCCGCGACACCGGCTTCATAGGCGGCGGCCGTCGTCGCCTGGGTGTCCTGCATGAACTTGAGCTGCTGATCGAGCTCGATGCTCTTCGCTTCCGACGCGGCCAGCGCGACGCCTGCCGCATCCGAAGCAGCCTGAGCGGCGGCCATGGCTGATTCTGCGGCAACCCGCAGTTTCTCGCGCTCGGTCTTCGCGACGGCCGCTGCGTCGCCGAGCGACTGAGCATTGTTCGTCGCGGTCTGGGCCTGCTCATACACCTCGGAGCTGCGCTGAACGAGCTTGCTCATGCTGCCCAGCTTCGAGAGCAGCTCGGTCGCTCCTTCACCGGAGCCCGTTCCATCGAGAACCAGATTGACGCTGAGGTCTGTGCCTCCGCTGCGATAGAGCTGGGCGGCCAATTGACCGGCCTGGCGCGTCGCCGTGTCGGCAGTGGCCTTGCTCGATTCTGCTTGCTTCTGCAGATCTTCAGCGCGCCGCGCCGCTTCATCGAATTTGTCCTGGGCAACCTGGAACTCGAGGCTGCGCGCGGCCGCCTCGGCTTCGGTGCGCTCCTTCTCCGCCTGCAGGCCAACGAGCAGGGCCTTGATCGACTCAACCTGCGCAGCAGCAGCAGCAGTGTTCGACTTGGCGTTCTGGAGATCATCCCAACTCGGATAGCCGGCGGCTTGCGCACTGCCGGCTGGCGCGAGGAGGCCCACTGCGAGAACGAGAGATGTCGCCAGTCCGAACACGGAGAGGATGCGGGCCCGCCGCCCCTGCGCTTTCGTGCTCATCGCGGTCGACATCCGGTTCATAAACTCCCCGTTCAGGCGTGTGATCTCGACTTCGATCACTCGCAAAGTCGTTTTCACAGTAACAACTCCGGGCAACGCCTGCCCAGCAAGACTCCTGAATCTATCCCGCGCGGGCCGAAAAGTCTCAACCATTTGCCGAGGGTCGCCAAAATCGGGTTTGCGCGCTCCCTCAGCCCACTCCCCCTCACGCGACACGCCAGGGGGTATTCGATTTGGGCATTCGGTCGATCTCTGCGTATGCTTATGCGTCGGAAGTCATGCACGTTATGACCTCTCGGCCCCATCGTTTAGCGGCCTAGGACGGCGCCCTTTCACGGCGTTAACACGGGTTCGAATCCCGTTGGGGTCACACAATTGAATACGCAGTAGAGTAATATAAAGCAAGTGAATACCGAGAGGTGCAGGTCGAGTTGCAAAACTCGAGTTGTGAATCTCAAGCAGTAAATCCAGTACCAAAACTAAATGTAGACTCGTCTACATCGAGGCCCTGTAGCGCAGTTGGTTAGCGTGCCGCCCTGTCACGGCGGAGGTCGCGGGTTCAAGTCCCGTCAGGGTCGCAAAGGATGAAAGCCCTTCTGAGAGGAAGGGCTTTTGCCTTAGAAAGCGGCTTCTCGAAGCAGTTTTTGAGGCTCTGTAGCTCAGTTGGTAGAGCGTTCGACTGAAAATCGAAAGGTCACCGGATCGATGCCGGTCGGAGCCACTTGGCCATTCTCCAGGCTTCTACTGGGGGGTGGCCTTTTTTTGTACCCTCGAGCAGGTCATCGAACGCCCCCCAGCACCTCCGCGACGCCGGACACCATCATCCCCGCAGCCCCCTTCGCTCGTGCCGAGTCGGCAGCCGCACGGTCTGGGATGACATGCCCAATGACCGGCTTCCCGAAGCTGAGCGCTTGGTCCCAGGCCGCTGAAGACCCTCCGTAGTCCATCCCCAGCAGGTTCCAGGCCTCTTGGGTAGTGGGAAGCAGCGTGCTGTCAGCATCCACCATCGATCCGTAGTAGTAGCCCCAGCTCAGAAACCCCCGTTCGCGAGCCGCAGCAGCCCAGGCCGTGCCGTCAGCGGCTGATTTGGCAATGAAGCTCTGCGAAGGAATTGCAGACCCGGCTTCCATCATGTCGAGCAACTCCGGAAAGAACTCGGGCTTGACTGATTTCGGATCAACGAAGATGGTGTGCGTGCGTGCGTACGCTTCAACGAGTTCTTCGCACCTCATGTAGGGCTGATCCGATTGCTTCGGATCGGTGAATTTCGCCGCGCTGATCGCGTGCGCCCGCACCTCGGCCCAGGTGTGTTCTGCGGCGATGAATCCCACCGTTCCCGACGTGCGATCGAGGGTCTTGTCGTGCAGGCCGAACCACACTCCGTCCGACGTTCTGGCCAGAGAGAGTTCGAGTGCGTCCACACCACGGGCAACCGAATTCGAGTACGCCTTCATCGACATTTCCGGCCAATCGGCCGATCCCCCCCGGTGCGCAATGG
>Ga0075017_100002886_pt1 | contig 10783 bp, 11 predicted proteins | sample AleBraG_ABR_2012_FD_71475 | JGI IMG/M metagenome (GOLD analysis project Ga0075017, IMG submission 71475) | Freshwater sediment microbial communities in response to fracking from Pennsylvania, USA - Alex Branch Run_MetaG_ABR_2012 | ecosystem: Environmental > Aquatic > Freshwater > Creek >...
ACCTGGGCCTGCATTTCGCGCGCGGTGAGGGATCCGGTGAGCTCCAGCAGGCGGTCGGCCAGCGTGGATTTGCCGTGGTCGATGTGCGCGATGATCGCGAAGTTACGGATGAAGGCGGAGTCCATGGGTGAGGGGCTAACCTTTGATTCTAACAGGGGGAAGGCGGGCGGCAGGCGCTTGCTCACGCTTCGGATCGACTGAGAGGCCGTCCAGAGCTTCTCGCGTAGAATCGGGGTGTATGGCTCAACTTCCCTTTACTGCGATCGATCACGTGCAACTCGCGATGCCGGCGGGCGGAGAGGAGACGGCGCGCGGGTTTTATGGCGGAGTGCTGGACATGACGGAAGTGCCCAAGCCGACGGAACTGGCAAAGCGGGGTGGATGCTGGTTCGAGAGCGGCGGCGTGCAGATCCACCTTGGGGTGGAAGAAAATTTCCGCCCGGCGAAGAAGGCGCATCCTGGGTTACGCTGCCGCGACTATGACGGACTGACGGGGCGCGTGCGTGCTGCGGGAGGCGAAATCAAGGACGACGACAGCATCCCCGGCGTTCGACGCTGCCACATCTGCGATCCGTTTGGCAACCGGATCGAACTGATCGGGCCGTAGATGCTGGAGAGCGTTGGATAGAACACTGGCTTAGCGGAGAGAAAACTGGGCGGGTCGGTGGAAAGAAGCCTGCGCCCCTCCTCTCACCAACTGCGGCCCGAAACGTCGGGGCTGCCGGACAGCCGAGGGCGGCTGTCCCCACATAATCAGACTCGCCCCGATAGAATCTGAGCATGCTCATTCTCGCTTCGGCTTCGCCGCGACGTCAGGAACTTCTGCGCAATGCGGGAATTCCGTTCAGCGTGCAGCCGGCGGATGTGGATGAGACTTCGCTGGCGGGCGAATCGGCGCGCGACTGTGCGGAGCGACTGGCGCGCGAGAAGGCGCTTGCGGTCTGGCGGACTCGGCCGCGGGATCTGGTCTTGGGAGCGGACACGATTGTCGTGGTGGATGAGGCGATCCTCGGCAAGCCGGTGGATGCGGACGATGCCGCCCGCATGCTGCGGTTGCTTTCAGGGCGGGTGCATCGGGTGATCACGGGGGTGTGCCTGGTGAGAGCAGTTGCCGGCGGCCAGTTGCCAGCTACCAGTAAAACTGCGCCATTGCCGCGACCAGCATCGCCTCAAATCCGAACTTGTTCCGAGACCACGCTGGTGACTATGAACGACTTGTCCGACTTGGAGATTCGGGCTTACGTCGCAACGGGAGAGCCGATGGATAAGGCGGGAGCGTACGCGATTCAAGGGAGGGCGTCGCGATGGATTCCGCGTATTGAAGGCGATTACAGCAACGTGGTGGGATTGCCGGTGGCACTGTTGTACCGCATGCTGCGCGACGCGGCGGAGCTTTCCGACTGACGCGGAGAAACCAGTCAAGAGCTTTTAATCGCTAAGTACGCTAAGAAAACCGCAAAGGGCGCTAAGAAAACCAGGTAGGGCTCGGCGGAAATTCGATCCGAGGCTGCTTACGGTTTCTTTTCCTCGGTGGGCTTGTCTTCTTTTTTCTCTTCGCCGTCTTTCATGGCCGACTTGAAGTTGCGGATGCCCTCGCCCAGGCCCTTGCCGAGCGAGGCGAATTTGGATGGGCCAAACAGAAGCAGGGCGATGGCTATGATCAACAGCAGATGCAAAGGCGAAAACAGACCCTCACCCATAGCTCCTCCGGGATATTCACTGTTCGGCGCCCGTGTGGGCGCTAATCCGAATAGTCTAGTGAAATTCTAGGCCACGCGAGTCAGCGAGTCAAAGCGCCGGGCGCGGCGCATCAAGATCGAGGTGGTGCGCGCGAGATCCTTCACCGGCTCGAAGCCGGTTCAGGATGACGCCGTCGTGACGAAGAACTTTGACGACTACCAACCAACGGGCGCGCTCCCAAGCAGGGTCGAGGAAGTCTATTCTGGAAAAGTTCGCTCGCGGAGAGGTGGTTCATGTTGAGAATTCGCGCGTGGCTGGTCACGCTGCTTGTTCTTTGTTCCGGCGCGCCGGTTTGGGCACAGGGTGCAACGTCTGCGCCGTCGCACGAGCAGCGCAAGACCAGTGAGCCGTACACCGGGGACCTCTCTGTGTTCGAGTCTCCGGGCAGGGAGTCGCGGCTACAGATCGAGCGAGTGATGGATATTCTCGGAGTCGCGTCCGGCAAGGCTGTGGCTGACATTGGGGCGGGGTCTGGCTGGTTTACAATTCGGGCCGCAAAGCGCGTGGGTGCAGGCGGTCTGGTGTATGCGGTGGACATCAATCCGGAGGCGGTTCGCTACATTGGCGAACGCGCGGACAAAGAGCGACTGCAGAATGTGAAGGCCGTTCTCAGCAAGGCGGACGACCCGCTTCTGGCGGGGAATTCTGTGGATGCGGTGTTGCTGTTGAAGACTTATCACGAGATCGCGCAACCGGTCACGCTGTTGCGGAATCTGCGGGCGGCGCTGCGCCCCGGCGCGAAGGTGGGAGTGATCGATCGCAATGGAAACGGGGAGGATCACGGGGTGGCTCGCGACGTCGTCATTCGTGAATCTCGGGAAGCGGGCTATAAATTACTCGAGCAGTACGACTTTGTGAAGGGCGACAAGATGGATTACTTCCTGGTGTTCGGGCTGAAGGAGTAGCTCAAGAGCTCTCGATCATGCCCGCCAGAAGCAGCGCCCGGCGCGGTAACTCAGAGATCACGATGTGTTCGTGCACGGCGTGCGCTCCCTCGCCTACGCCGCCCAGGCCGTCGAGCGTCGGAATACCGATGCCGGCCGTGAAGTTGCCGTCGGAACCGCCGCCGACGGCGGCTTCCTCGAGGTTCCAGCCAACCTGCTTCGCAATCGCCCGCGCTTTTTTGTAGAGCACAATCACGCCGGCGTTCCGCTCCATCGGCATGCGGTTGACGCCGCCCTCGACGGTGAGTTTGCAGTGTTTGTCGAAGGGCTTCAGGGCGCGGAATTTGCGATCGAGGGTGGCGGCCTGCTTCGCCCTCTTGATGCGGATATCGATTTCCACCGCGGCTTCGGCGGCGATCACGTTGGTGCGCGTCCCTCCGCGGATTATGCCGGGGTTTACGGAGAGGCCCTGCTGCAAGTCGTTGAGCTTCGAGAGGGCGGTGATTTGCCGCGCCAGTTCGAGAATGGCGCTGTGTCCTTTGCCGGGATCGAGTCCGGCGTGGGCGGCGACGCCTTGCACTTTCAGCGTGTAGTCGCCTACGCCTTTGCGCGCGGTCTTCACGGCGCCACGAAGTCCGGCTGACGGCTCAAGAACGAGCACAGCCGCGGAGTCCCGGGCCAAGGCTTCGGTGATTTTTCGCGAGGAATAGCTGCCGACTTCTTCGTCGGAGACCAGAAACACCGTGACTGGGCGGGGCAGCCCGGCATGCCACGACTGCAACGCTTCGATCGCCGAGAGCATGAGCGCGATGCCCGACTTCATGTCGAGCACGCCGGGACCGTACAAGCGTCCATCGGCCACGCGGCAGGGCATTGAGCCGAGCGTGCCCAGGGGATAGACGGTGTCGAAGTGGCCGAGCAGAAGAACTGGCTTGGTGTTTGCTTGTCCGGGGAAATCGATTTGTACGTTGTCGCCGTAGGCTTCGGCGCGGTGAGCGCGCGGGCGTCCGCCGAGAGCTGCGAATCTTTCGGCCAGCAGCGCGCCTATGCGGTCGGCAGCGGGCTTGTTGTCACTGGGAGATTCGATCTCGACCAACTCGCGGATCGTGCGCACCAAGGCTTCCTGTCGTGCTTTGAAATAGTGCAGGCGATCGGGCCACGGGCTATCGGAGGGAATGCTTTCGGGGTGTGCGTTTTTGTTATCAGGCATTGGACCACTTGTTGGGGTAAAGCTTTTGAACGCTAAGTTCGCTAAGAACGGCCGCTAAGAACGCTAAGAGAGGCCAACCCTTTGGGCACAAAGCGTACAGTATAATCTTCAGGCCGTTTGAAGCGCGCAACTAATATGACTGAGAGCACACCTTTGCCGGAGACTTCGGTTGCGGAGCCGAAGACCGGGCTCGACATCCACGAGATTCTGAAGATTCTGCCGCACCGCTATCCGTTTCTGCTGATCGACCGCGTGCTCGAACTGAAGCGGAAAGAGCGCATCGTCGCCATCAAGAACGTCACCATCAACGAGCCCTTTTTTGCGGGGCACTTTCCCGGCCTGCCCATCATGCCGGGCGTGCTGATCGTGGAAGCGATTGCGCAGGCGGGCGGGGCGCTGCTGCTGACGGAGGTCGAAGACCGCACCGACAAGATCATGGTGTTTACCGGGATTGAGCGCGCCAAGTTCCGGAAGCCGGTGAGCCCGGGCGACCAGTTGCGGCTGGAAGTGGAAGTGAAGGGATGGCGTCAGGTCCCCGGCATGACCGCCGCGAAAATGCAGGGATACGCCTACGTGGGCGAGAGGCGCGTGGCGGAAGCGGCGGTGTCGTGCCAGTTGATCGACAGCTCGCGGGGGCGCGCATCGGACGATGCGGAATCCTGATTCCGGGCTGGCATCTTCAAGAGCCTTAACCACAGAGGGCACAGGGGAGCACGGAGGCGACTGCTGATTCGGTTACCTGTCGATGTTGGTTCCGATGAACGTACATCCTACGGCAATTATTGATCCGCGCGCGAAGGTCCCTGCCTCTTGCAAGATCGGGCCCTACTGTGTGATTGGGGCCGATGTTGAGTTGGGCGAAGGATGCCATCTTGTGTCGCACGTTTCCATTGAGGGGCCGACGAAAATCGGCGCCGACAATGGGTTCTTTCCTTTTTGTGCCATCGGCATGGCGCCGCAGGACGTTACCTACAAGGGCGAGCCGACGCGCCTGGAAATCGGCGATCACAATGAGATCCGCGAGTGCGTGACCATCAATCGCGGCACGGTGAAGGGTGGAGGACTCACCAAGGTGGGCAACCATCTGCTGATCATGGCGTACACGCATATCGGGCACGATTGCGTGATTGAGGATCATGCCATGCTGGTGAACGGGGCGACGCTGGGCGGGCATGTGACCGTCGAGGAATGGGCGGTGGTGGGCGCGCTGTGTCCGGTGCATCAGTTCGTGCGGATTGGCGCGCATTCGTATGTGGGCGGCGGCACCACCATCACGCAGGATGTTCTGCCGTACTCCATGACGTCGGCGGCGCGCGACACGCATGCGTATGGGATGAATAGAGTTGGGCTGGAACGGCGTGGGTTCTCGAAAGAACGCATCGCGAAGATTCATCACGCGTATAAGATTCTGCTGGCTTCGAAGATGAATACGTCGCAGGCGCTGGAGAAGTTAAAGTCGGAAGCGGATCGCGGGGAAGACGTGGATATGCTGATCCGGTTTATCGAGGCGTCGGAGCGGGGGATTATTAAGTAATCGCGGCCCTGAAGGGCCGCTCTTCCACGGGTTGCTCCGCGGGGCGGACGAGGCGTCCTCCCCTCCACGGGCTAGTTCACCGCTGGTGCTCCCCTCTTGTCCAGCAGCCTTTCCATTTCGTCCATCACGCGATTCATCTTCTTCACCGTCAGGTCCAGCGGTTCGTCGGTGGTCATGTCGACGCCGGCGTCTTTCAACAGATCAATCGGATATTTCGATCTGCCCGACGAGATGAATTTCAAGTAGCGCTCCTTGGCGCCCGGCTCGCCCGCGAGCACTTTTTCCGATAGGGCGGACGATGCGGTGAATGAGGTCGCATATTGGAAGACATAAAAAGAGTTGTAGAAGTGGGGAATGAAGGCCCATTCGTTGGCAATGTAATCGTCGACGATGCACACGCCCTGATCGTGCCCGTAGTACTTCTTGACGATTTCGCTGTAGAGCTTGGACAAAGCGTCGCCGGTGAGGGGTTGGCCTTTCTCCACCATTTCATGCATGCGCAGTTCGAATTCCGCGAATTGAGCCTGCCGGAAAACGGTTCCCTTGATGCCCTCCAGATAGCTCCCCAGTAAGGAGAGGCGGGTCGCGTCGTCTTTAATCTGCTTGAGCATGTAGTCGATGAGAAGCGCCTCGTTAAAGGTGGATGCGACTTCAGCAACAAAAATGGGGTAGGAGGAAAGAGGATAGGGCTGGGTCTTGTTGGAGAAGTAGCTGTGCATGGTGTGCCCGAGTTCGTGGGCCAGCGTGCTCATGTCCTCATATTTTCCGTTGTAGTTGAGCAACATGTAGGGATGCACGTCGTAGGCCGCGCCGTTGGAGTAGGCTCCGGAAGTTTTCCCTTCCGAGGGATACATGTCGATCCAGCGCTCGGTGAACGCGCGCCTGGCTCCGGCGGCGTATTCGGGACCAAGCGGGGCAAGGGCTTCCAGGATGTTGCGCTCGGCCACGTCCACCGGGTATTTCGTGTCAACCGAAGATACGAGTGGGGCATACAGGTCGTAATAATGGAGTTCGGTAAGCCCCATCATGCGCTTGCGGAGCTTCAGATAGCGGTGGAAGGTGGGCAGATTGCGATCGACTCCCTCGACCAGGCGCGAATATACGGAAACCGGAATGTTGGGCTGATCGAGAGTAGCTTGCTGATCGTTCTCGTAATTGCGCGCGTGGGCGTAAAAAACGGAGGCCTGCACGCTGGAATTCATCATGGAGCCGAAGGTGGCGCGATATTTTCCCAGCGCGGTGAAAAAAGCTTCCATGACTTTCTGCCGGTCCTCGCGGGACGGGGAAGTACGCTGGAGCGAAAACGCCGCCTTGTCGAGCTTGACGGTCTTGCCGTCGCTCAGGGTGACTGAAGGGTAGGGAAAGTCGGCATCGGCAAAAATGCCGTAGGCACTGGAAGGCCCGCTGGCCATCACGGAGGCACTGGCCAGGAGTTTTTCTTCCGCGTTGCTGAGCGTGTGAGCGCGACGGCGTGCGATGTCGTCGAGGTCATGGCGGAAAACCTGCAGCCGGGGCTCTTGCGCAAGAAATCGCTGGATGGTCGCGTTGTCCATTTTCAGGATCTCGGGTTCGATGAACGCCGTTTCGGTACCGAGAACGGAACCGAACTGAATCATCTCCTGCTGCATGCCCTGATACGTGCTGACGCGGGTGTCCTGGTCGGAAATCAGGCCGGCGTAGACGGAGAGGCGCGCGAGTTCTTTGTCGAACTTGCTCTGGGTTTCCAGCGTGTCGGCCAACCGTGACGCGGAGGACGCCAGCGTGCCTTGAAACTCGTGAAGTTTCGGCAACTCGGAAGCCAGCTTTTCCTTGGCGGCACGCCATGCCTGGTCCGAGGGGTATATGGCGGTTAAATCCCATTTGTCCGCGTCGGGTAGCTTGCTGCGATCGTGTTCCTGGGCTTGCAACACGACGGTCGAGGCGAAGAACAGCATCAGCGCGCCAGGCAGGTGGCGCAGGAAGGTTGCGAGATCAAGATGCATTGATGGTGCTCCTCCGGGGTTAGACGAGTAGCCAGGTAAAACAGAAGCAGAATTTCGCCCCTCAGGGGCTGGACTTGATTCTAAGTGCTAGACTGACTCGGCGTCGGTGTAATTTAGCTCGCCTGTTTACTTCGATCTGTTTACTTCGACCTGTTTACTTCGAACATGACCGTTGGGAACGAAAAACTCGGGCTCATCGCGGGCAACGGCAAGTTTCCCTTTCTCGTGCTCGACGCGGCGCGGGCGCAGGGGTATGACGTGGTGGTGGCGGCGATCAAGGAAGAAGCCTTTCCGGAAATCGAGTCGCATGGGGCGGTGGCGGTGCACTGGGTGTCGCTCGGGGAGTTGTCCCGGCTGATCGAGACGTTTCAGCGGGAAGGGGTGCGGCGGGCGATCATGGCGGGGCAGGTCAAGCACAAGCAGATTTTTTCCAGCATACGACCGGACTGGCGGCTGGCCAAGCTTCTGCTTTCGTTGACGACGCGCAACACCGACTCGCTGCTGGGCGCGGTGGCAAACGTGCTGTCCGATGAAGGGATTACGTTGGAGAAATCCACGTGGCTGCTGGAACCGTTGCTGGTGAAGCCCGGCGTGCTGACGCAGCGTGAGCCCACCGAGCAGGAACGCAAGAATATTGACTACGGGCGCGCCGTGGCGCGGCAACTGGCGCAGCACGATATTGGGCAGACGGTGGTGATTGCGGAATCGGCGTGCGTTGCGGTCGAGGCGATGGAGGGAACGGACGCGACCATCGAGCGCGCGGGGCAGATCATGCGTTCGCTGCATGGAGGCGCTTCCACTCTCAGCCGTGACTTAACGGTGGTTAAGATCGCGAAACCGAATCAGGATATGCGGTTCGATGTGCCCGTGGTGGGGGTAAAGACGATCGAGGTGATGCAGGCGGCGGGAGCGACGTGTCTGGCGTTGGATGCGGGCCGGTGCCTGCTGATGGACGGGCAGAAGGTTGCGGACGCGGCGAACGCGGCGGGAGTAGCTATCGTCGCCGACGCATAAAAAGGTCATTCTATGAAGACAAAGGCCCCTCCGCTTACCTCCGAAGGTGCGCGCATTGCCGACCAACTCCGGCGCGCGTTTGACGGCAGCGCGTGGCATGGGCCGGCGCTGCTCGAACTGCTGGAGGATGTGGATGCCGCGACGGCTGCGGCCAGGCCGCTGGCCAATGTTCACAGCATTTGGGAATTGGTGTTGCACATTGCGGCGTGGGATGGCGCGGCGCAACGCCGGCTGGGGGGAGTGAAGTTGCAACTTACAGGCGAACAGAATTTCCCGCGCGTGCCCAAGCCTACGGAGGGCGCATGGCGCAAGGCTGTAGCCGAGACGAAACGCACGCACGATGTTTTGGTCAGGACAGTGGCCGCTTTGCCGGACTCGCGACTGCGCGATCGGGTTCCCGGAAAGCGGTACGATTTCTGTCACATGCTGCACGGGGTCGCGCAGCATGAGCTTTACCATGCTGGGCAGATTGCGATTCTGAAGAAGGCTGGGCGTCGCAAGTAGGCACGGAAGCAATCGGACATCGACGTCATGAAGACGTTTCAGGCGTCCCTGCGGGACGCAGTTCTGATTCTGCTGCCCAACCCGGCGTTTGAAACGCCGGGCTACTATCAGGCGTCCCTACGGGACGGAGGCGCGCGAGGGCAATCCAGATGCTCTTTCCCGCGTTTACATTTACAATTCTCTTCCGGCAACCGGCCATCGAGAATTTTTCCTGCCAACTCAAGAACCGATTTCTGTTGCGGTGGTGGGCGTGGGGGTTTTTGGACGCAATCACGCCCGCGTCTACAAGGAACTCGAACAGCAAGGGGAGGGTGTGCGCCTGCTGGGAGTGGTCGATCCCGACGTGAACCGCGCCGACGCGGTGGCGCGCGAGTTTGGGTGCAAGGCGTTCGGTTCCGTGGAGCAGATGTTGACCACGCACAGCGAAGTGCAGGCGGCTTCGGTTGCGGCGCCCACGGTGCATCACGTCGCGTTGGCGCGCGAGTTGATGAAGGCTGGCGTGGATGTGCTGATCGAAAAGCCTGTGGCGGCAACTCTCGCCGAGGCGGACGAACTGGTCGCACTGGCGGCGGCTCACAAACGGATCGCCCAGGTCGGTCACCTGGAGCGCTTCAATCCGGCAGTGCGGGCCACGCTTCCAATCCTGACGCAGCCCATGTTTTTCGAGGTTCACCGGCTGAGCGTTTTCACGCCGCGATCGCTCGATGTGGATGTCGTGCTCGACTTGATGATCCACGACCTCGACATTGTGCTGGCGTTTACGAAATCGCCGGTCAAGGAAGTGCGCGCGGTGGGGCTGCCGATTCTATCGGGGAAAGTCGACATCGCAAACGTGCGACTGGAGCTGGAGTCGGGCTGCATCGCGAACTTCACGGCGAGCCGGGTTTCCACGGAGCGCGTGCGGAAGCTGCGCTTTTTCCAGCCGCGACAGTATGTGTCGCTCGACTACGGACGGCAGGAAGTTCTGGTCTTCACCGTCGGGCAAGATGGAGTGCCAGGCGCGACGCCTTCGGTGAATCCGCAGATCGGCGTGACCAAGCCTCCGGTGGCGTCGGAGGAGCCGCTACATGCGGAGCTGAAATCGTTTCTGCATGCGGTGCGGGAACGGTCCACGCCGATCGTTCCGTTGGAAGACGGGCGCCGGGCGCTGGCTTTGGCGCTGGAGATTGTGTCCGCGATTCGCGAGCATGGGAAGAATGTGGATCTCGCGGGCATGGCGAAGACGTCCCACTGAGAACGAATAGGCAATGCATTGGCTGCACAGCCGGGGCGGCTGGGCTTCGCCCTAGCCGGACAGCCGAGGCGGCTGTCGCCACATGGGCTTCGCTAGCCTCTGCAAACTTCAGATTTACATATGTTTACACACCTAAGTCGCAGGCCCATCATGCGTGAGCAGAATGGGGCGAAAGATGCGAAAATGAATATAACTTGGTTGTAACGCACCGCGCGGAATTGCGTCTAATCCGGGAAGGCCGGATGCAACGCGGCGGGCGTCATTCGTGTCTAACGAGCGAAGCGTACACAGTTAAGCCCAGCGCATGGCGATCACGCAGATTCCATTCCAGGACCCGGTTGCTCCGCCCGACAAGCCCCAGCCAGAGCAGCTCGGACTTTACGATACGCGCGAGTGGGAAAGCGCGTATCGCGATCTCGATACGCGCGTTCCGCACCTGCTGATTCAGCTGCAGGATGATCTGGCGCGATCGCGCAAGCGCGAAGCTATCTGGATTTCGGTGATCGTCCACCTGTTGATCTTCATCCTCCTATGGAACGCGAAGCTGATCGAAAAATATCTACCGTTTCATATGGCGGTGGCGTCGCCAGAATCTTGCGCAACTCTTTGGGATCGAGTTCCGGATGCCGCGTCATCGCGATCCGGTCCTTATCGGAAGTCACGTTCGTTTTCGGCTTGTGC
>Ga0075017_100002888_pt1 | contig 10781 bp, 8 predicted proteins | sample AleBraG_ABR_2012_FD_71475 | JGI IMG/M metagenome (GOLD analysis project Ga0075017, IMG submission 71475) | Freshwater sediment microbial communities in response to fracking from Pennsylvania, USA - Alex Branch Run_MetaG_ABR_2012 | ecosystem: Environmental > Aquatic > Freshwater > Creek >...
CCCCAGTGCGCAGGCGCGCGGGTCACCCCGGAGAGCGTGGCCCGCGCTGAGAGTTCGGCGCGTTCGACGAGTGCGCGATCCTGCGCTGAAAGGGGCGCGTCGCGCCAGTCGCCCCACCGGGCCGCCCGGCCGGTCATGTCGTCGAGTGTCCAGTCGAACCTCCGGAAGCCGACCGGCGGCGTCCACCCGCGGGAGTGCTCGTGCAGCTGCGCCGTCAGCCGCCCGATCTCGACGAAGTGCGACGAGAAGTCGGTCTGGTCTTCGAGGATCGTGCCCGTCACGAAGTCGAAGCCGACGGCTGTCCACCCGGCCCCTGAGTCGTCGTCCAAGAACTGCACGAGATCGCCGTCCGACCCGTGGCGGGGCGACGGGGTCGGCACCCCCGCGTCGCGTTGCAGCGCTTCGACCCAGAGCAGTTCGCTGCGCACGTGTTCGATGCTCTCGGCGTATCCGGGGCGTCCGAGACGGACGACGAGGGCTGGATCCTGCCCGACCGTCACCTTGAACGTCACGTTCTCTGACACGGCGATGAGCGTCACGGCGACGCCGGCCGGCGGCAGTCCCCAGGCGCGCCGCACGCCCTCCAGCACCCAGGACGGCGCGTGATCGCCGCGGGCCACGTGGTCGAAGGCGCTCAGGGATCCGGTGCTCGGGTTCGAGGTGGTCATGAGTGACGAACATAGGGCTGCACACGCAGGATCCGGGCAGCGAGCCCCGATCCTTTACCAGCCGTTCACGCCGGTAACAGGCCGTTCATCCAGGCCGGGGCATTGGTAACGTCCCGGCAACACGGCCTGCACGTCGAGGTGGCGCGAGGCTCGGAGAATGGACTCGCACCCCTTCGACAGGAGCACCATGACGAACACCGCCTCCATCCTCGACGGCAACAGCTTCAAAGCCGAGGACGCCGACGCCCTCGATCCGCGCACCCGCGCGCTGACCCGGCGCCGGGGCGTCCTTGGGCCGGCCTACCGGCTGTTCTATCGGCACCCGGTCGAACTCGTCAAAGGTCGAGGAGCACACGCGTGGGACGCCGACGGCAACGAGTACCTCGACCTCTACAACAACGTGCCGAGCGTCGGGCACGCGCACCCCCGGGTCGTCGGCGCCGTGACGCGCCAGATGTCGGAGCTGAACACGCACACGCGGTACCTCCACGAGGGGGTGCTGAACTACGCCGACGACCTGCTCTCGACGATGCCGGCCGAGATCGACGAGATCATGTTCGTCTGCACGGGATCCGAGGCCAACGATCTCGCGCTGCGAGTCGGGCGGGAGTACACCGGCGGCCAGGCGTGGATCGCCACCAGCGAGGCGTACCACGGCAACACGGCCCTGGTGTCGCAGCACTCGCCGTCGCTACGCGGCCCCGAGACGATGGACCCGACTCTCCGCATCGTCGATCCGCCCGACACCTACCGCCTCGGTTCGGAGACGGCCGAGGGCGCAGGATCCTGGTGGCTCGGCCAGGTGGCAGCGAGCATCTCCGAGATCGAAGCGTCGGGCGACGGTTTCGCCGGGCTCATCCTCGACTCGTCGTTCTCCTCGGACGGCATCTTCCTGGGAGAGCCCGGCATGATCCGCGCGGCGATCGCCCTCGTCCACGCGCACGGCGGCGTCGTCATCGCTGACGAGGTGCAGCCCGGCTTCGGCCGCACGGGCGAGGCGTTCTGGGGCTTCGCCCGGCACGGCTTCGTGCCCGACCTCGTGACGACCGGCAAGCCGATGGGCAACGGTTTTCCCATCGCGGCGATGGCCGGGCGCTCCGAAGTGCTCGACGCGTTCGCCGCCAAGCGGCCCTACTTCAACACGTTCGGCGGCAATCCGGTCGCGATCGCGGCCGCCCAGGCGGTGCTCGACGTCATCCGCGACGAAGGGCTGCAGCAGCGCGCGCTCGAGGTGGGGGCCTCGCTGCGCGACGCGCTTCGCGAACTGGCCGTGTCGCATCCTGCGATCGGAGACGTGCGGGGATCGGGGCAGTACACCGGCCTCGAGATCGTCGCTGACCGGGAGACGCGAGAACCGGGCACCGGGATCGCGCTCGACCTCCTCGAAGAACTGCGCGACCGGCGCTTGCTGACGAGCGTCTGCGGACCGAACAACAGCGTGCTGAAGCTTCGGCCGCCGCTCGCCTTCGAGGCCGCCGACATTCCGCGCCTCGTGGAGACCCTCGACGCGTCGCTCACCGCACTCGGGGTCTGAGGCTGTCTTTCTTCCCGGTCTGTGAGCCGCTGGCAGCTACGATGGCCAGCTACCGACCCCCGTCGCCCTTTGGAGCCCCGTGCCCCGAGACACCTCTGAACTCGCCGAGCGCATCCGCCGCGTGATCGCGCGCTCCGAGCTGCGGGTCGGAGACCGCCTCGGCTCAGAGCGGGCGATGGCCGAGCAGTTGGGCGTACCGCGGAGCGCGCTTCGGGAGGCGCTCGAAGACCTCGAAGCGGCGAGCGTCATCCGGCGCACCATGGGCCGGACAGGGGGTGTGTTCGTGGCCGACGGCAAGATCGAGCGGCAGCTCAACACGATCCAGGGTGTTCCCGACATGCTCCGGCAGCAGGGATTCGTCTCGAACACCGTGGTGCTGGCGGAGGGCATCGGCGTCGCAACGCCCTCGGAGCAGCGGAGCCTCGCGTTGGCCGAGGGAGACAACGTCTTCCGGCTGCGGAGGCGGCGAGACGCGGCCGGCGTTCCGCTCTCGCTCGACACGATGGTCCTGCCGATGCGACTCCTGCCGGGGTTCCAGGATCACGACCACACCGAATCGGTCTACCGCGTCCTGTCGCGTGAGTACCGCATCGAGCTCGCGCACTCCGACGAGACGATCGACGTGGCCGCGGCGACCGCGGAACAGGCGCAGCACCTCGGGATAGACGAGGGGGCTGCGCTGTTCGAGATCTGGCGGATCACGTTCGACGCTTCTGAGACGCCGATCGAGTTCTCGCACGACTATTTCCGGGCCGATCGCACGCGCATCTCGCTGCGGCGCTACGGCGCGCGCTGGAAGCGGGCCGTGTAGCGCGGCCTGGCTGTGCTGCCGTGCGCGCCGCAATACGTTTTGCGGACAATTCGACCTGCCGCGGCGGGTCTCTTTGTCCGCAAAACGTCTTGCGGCGCGGGGCGCTAGACGAGGTCGCGCTCGGGCTCCGGGGCGGGTTCAGGTGCCGCGGCCGGGAACACCTCGCGTTCCATCGCGTCGTACCCCTCCTCCTGCGGGTCGCGGTGCAGCCCGCCCGAGAGCGCATACTCCTCTTCGGGAGCGAGCACGAGGTTCTTGCGGCCGACTGTCCCGAAGAGCACGAGCCCCACGACGTAGACGATGAGCATGATCACGATAGCCGACCAGAGAGCCGGGTTCAGGATCTCGCCGACGAAGATCGCGAGCCCGATGATTCCGGCGATCCATGCCCCGGCGAGTCCCCACGGCGACTTGTACGGACGCTTCGCGTTCGGGTACTTCCGTCGAAGAATAAGGAAAGACGCCATTTGGAGCATGTACGAGGCGACGGCGCCCCAGACGGCGATGTTCAGCACCAGGCCGCCCCCTCCACCGGGGGTCGACAATTCGGCGGCGACGAGCGCCGCGAACCCGATGAGGCTCGCCACGGCGATGGCCAGGACCGGCGTCTGACGTGTGCCCGTCACCGAGAGGCCGCGCGGGTAGTATCCGGCCCGCGAGAGGGAGTACATGTTTCGCCCGGCGGCGAACATGATCCCCTGGAGGCTCGCGAGCAGTCCGACGAGCGCGAACGCCGAGAGGATGGCCGCGATCTTGCCGTTCGGAACGATCGCGCGGAAGCCGTCGAGGAGGGGTTCGAGAGATGCCCCCGCGGCGTTTCCTCCGATGACGGCAGGATTCAGCACCAGCACGATCGCGCCGCAGCCGATCAGCGTGGCCAGGCCCCAGACGCTGGCCTTCGGGATGTCCTTGGTCGGATTGTGAGCCTCCTCGGCCGAGAGCGGCAGCTCTTCGATCCCGAGGAACAGCCACACGCCGAACGGCAGTGCGAAGAAGATCGGCAGGATTCCGTGGGGCAAGAACGCGGTCATCCCCGCGTCCGGCTTGACATTGAACAGGCTGCCGAAGTCGAGCTTGCCCGAGAAAGTGGCCATCAGCGCGAACGTCACCAGCACGGCGATCGAGATGAGCGCGACGACGAGCGCGAATGTGAAGGACACACTCGAACCCAGCGAGTTGAGACCGATGAAGACGGCGTACAGGATGATCCACCACACCCACGCAGGAAGGCTCGCCCCGGTCAGATCGTGCAGGATCGGGTCGGCGTATCCTGCCGAGAAGTAGACGACCGCCGCCGTCGTCAACACGTATTCGAGGGTTTCGGCCAATCCTGTGACGAAGCCGCCCCACGGGCCCATGCTCGCCCGCGCGAACGAGTACGCGCCGCCCGTGTGCGGCATGGCGGCGCTCATCTCACCGATCGAGAAGATCATGCCGAAGAACATCACGACCACCACGGCGCTCGCGATGAGGAGGCCGCCCCATCCTGCGCTCGTGATGCCGGCGTTCCAGCCGGAGAAGTCGCCGGAGATGACCGCGGCGATGCCGATGCCCCAGATTCCCCAGAATCCGGCGGTGCGGCGCAACTGCCGCTTCTCGAAGTAGTTCGGATCGGCGCTCGTGTAGGTCACGCCACTGGTGGTGCTGGTGCCGGTCGACATCTCGGGTCTCCTGTTCGCAGCCTGCTTCTGGTCGGGACCATTGCATCGGCTGGGAGACGGCCGCATGTCACCGCGGCATGAATGGGTTGTAACGAGCGCGTTAACGCCGTCGCGGTCGCCGCGGCCACGGCGGTCGTCCACCCTCGGGCCCTCGCCGCAATACGTTTTGCGGACACTTAGACCTGCCGCGGCCGGTGCGATTGTCCGCAAAACGTGTTGCGGCGCGGCACTGGGCGGCGCGGCGCGGGGCCGCGATCCACCGAGAGTCGCCCCCCACTCACGACCCGACCGTGGACTCCCGGATGATCAGCGTCGGCTCGATGGTCCGCGACTCCGTCGGCTCACCCGCGATCAGCGCCAGCAGCGCCTGCCCGGCCAACCGGCCGAGTTCTTCGAGACGCAGGTCGACCGTGGTCAGTGGCGGACGGCTTGCGAGCGCCATGACCTTCCAGTCGTCGAAACCCGTGACCGCGATGTCGTCGGGCACCGACTTTCCGAGTTCGCGCAGCCTGTCGCAGACGCCTCGCCCGATCTGGTCCGAGCCGCAGGCGATGGCGTCGAGATCGGGCGAGCGACGCAGCAGCAGGTCGACGGACTGACGGCCCCACTGCTCCGACCAGTCGCCGAACAGGGGTTCGCCCTCGAGGGCGTCGCCGAGGCGTCGCGCCGCCGCCTCGGCGCGCGACGTCGCCGACTCGTGCCGAACGGGCCCCGACACGTACGCCACTTTGTGACGACCGAGTGAGAGGAGATGTTCCGCCAGGATCTCGGCCCCCCGCGCTTCGTCCAGACGGATCGAGACGTCTGCGGGGTCAGTCGACGGGGTGAAGGCATAGACGACGGGCATCGCGACCCGAATAGGCGGCCGAGGGTCCGAGCTGCGCTCGGTGACGATGATCCCGTCCACTCGCCGTGCCGTGAGCGAGCGGAGATAGTGCTGCTCGCGGACGGAATCATCGCGGGTGTCGCACATCAACACGGCTATCTGACCTGCGCTGAGGGCGTCCTCGGCACCGAGCATCACAGGGATGCTGAATCGTCCGAACGAGTCGGTCGTGATGACGCCCACGGTATAGCTCCGACCCGAAGAGAGAGCTCGGCCTCGAGCATCCATCACGAAACCAAGCTTCTGGGCGGCTTCACGGACACGCAGTCGCGTCTCTTCGCGCAGCTGCCCGGTGTCGTTCAGCGCCTTGGAGGCTGTCCCGATCGACACCCCCGCCAGAGCGGCCACGTCGGTGATACGGATTACGGCAGGGGCCACGTGTTCTGCACTCACGGCAACGTCCTTTCCGCCCGACCAAAACAAGGGAACCATCAGAGGCCAGGATGACGCCCCACCACTTCTCCACGAAAGCATATCCTCGCGAGTTCTCCACACTTTCCTCATCCGACCTTGTCCTGTCGCGTTCGGCGGCCTACTGTGAAAACAGAAAACGTATTCCGTAACACGAAGGAGCACCATGACCGTATCGACGACGTCAGCGACCACTAGGCGAGGCGAACCCCGCCGGGCCACTCCTGTCGCCCCCAGCGACACGGCCTGGGCGAAGCTGCGGCCCCTGGAGCCCGACGCCGCCCGCATCACGTCGGGTTTTTGGTCGGTGCGCCAAGAGCGCAACGGCGCGGCCGCCATCCGCGAGGCGTACGACCTTCTCGAGAAGGCCGGCAACTTCGACAACCTCCGCATCGCGGCCGGAGCAGCCAGCGGCGAGGCTCGCGGGCCGATCTTCATGGACAGCGACGTGTACAAGTGGCTGGAGGCGCTGGCCTACGAGTACGGCAGGCGACCGTCAGACGATCTGCTCGAGAGGCAGCGCGAAGTGACAGCTCTCGTCGCATCGGCTCAGGCCGAAGACGGCTACCTCGACTCCGTGCAGCAGATCCAGGGCGGGGTTGAGGGCCGGTACACCGATCTGTCGTGGAGCCACGAGATGTACTGCGCGGGCCACCTGTTCCAGGCGGCCGTCGCGCAGGTGCGAGCCACGGGCGACAGCGGGCTTCTCGAGGTGGCGACGAAGCTCGCCGACCACCTCGACGCCACGTTCGGCCCCAAAAAGAGAAGCGATGTCGACGGTCACCCCGTCGTCGAGATGGGGCTCGTCGAGCTCTACCGCGAAACCGGCGAACGCCGGTACCTCGATCTCGCAGCGCACTTCGTCGACGCCAGGGGGCGCGGGTACACCGCCGAGCGCGGCAAAGAGTCGACGTACTTCTCCGATCGAGTTCCCGTGCGTCACGCGGTCACGGTCGAGGGTCACGCCGTCAGGGCCGTCTACCTCGGCGCGGGCGCGACCGACGTCGCCCTCGAGCTCGGCGACAGCGAGTTGCTTGCGGCACTCGAGACGCAGTTCGCCGCCATGATGTCGTCGAAGGCATTCATCACGGGTGGCCTCGGGGCCCGCTGGGACTGGGAGGCGTTCGGCGACCCCTACGAACTCCCGACAGACCGTGGGTACGCCGAATCGTGTGCCGCGATCGGAGGGGTGCAGTGGGCCTGGCGTCTGCTTCTCGCCACGGGCAAGCCGGTCTACGCCGATGCGATCGAACGATTCCTCTATAACGCGTTCTTGCCCGGCGTCAGCCTCAACGGCACAGAGTACTTCTACGTCAATCCGCTGCAGCAACGCGCCGATGCTCACGCCGACGAGAATCGCTCGCCAGCGCACGGCCGGCGCGGGTGGTTCGACTGCGCCTGCTGCCCGCCCAACATCATGCGCACCTTCGCCAGCCTCGACGCCTACCTCGCCACCACTCGGGGTGGCGGCATCCAGTTGCACCAGTTCGCCACCGGCGACTTCGCCTCAGAGAGTGGCGCCGTGAGCGTCCAGACGAACTACCCGTGGAGTGGGTCGATCGCCATCACCGTGACCCGGACGACCGGCACCTGGCCGCTCGACATCCGCATTCCCGCCTGGTCCGACACCGCTCGGCTGACTCTCGACGGTGAGATCGTCGCCACCGCCGCCGGTGAGTACGCGCGGATCGAGCGCGAATTCGCCGTGGGCGACGTGATCCTGCTCGAACTCGACATGACCCCGCACCTGTATGCGGCCGATTCGCGCATCGACTCCGCCCGCGGGGCAGCCGCCATCGAGCGTGGCCCCCTCGTCTACGCCGTCGAGCACAGTGACAATCCCGAAGTCGACGTCGACGACGTGCTTCTTAGAGTCGACGGAGAAATCGCAGTCGTTCGCCGCGACGACCTTCTCGACGGCATCGATACGCTCCAGTTGTCGGCGACCTGGCCGTCCAACCACGTCGAGACCGCTTGGCCGTACCAGCGGCTCGATTACAGCCCCGACGGAATCGGTTACCCGGGGGCGAATCCGACGGTCGAGCCTCGTGATCCCACGCCGATCACGCTGACTGCGATCCCGTACTTCGCCTGGGCGAACCGAGAGGTCGGCCCCATGAGGGTGTGGGTGCCGACCCTGTAGCGCTCCAGCGACGACCCGTGCGACCGTGATCCGCCTCGCGGGCGTCGCGCTCGACGGATCGATGTGGGTTCGTTACTTATCGACTGCGGTAGTCGTGTGAAGATCGGCCCATGCGGCAGCGGACGGCGGCGATCATCGGGGGAGGGGCCGCTGCCGTCGCGCTCCTGATCGTGCTGGGGCTGGCTCTGAGCCAGGGTGGCGAAACCGTGTGCCCTGCTTCTCTTGCGAGCGAGTCCATCTCGATCGTGCTCTCCGGCGACGTGTCGGCCGTGAAGGGTGTGGAAGGCTGCCTCAGCACCTCGTGCACGCTGGCGGCAGCGCCCAGCGAGTCGCCGACGCCGAACGCCGACGGGAAAGAGCCGGTCGGTGCGGGCGTAGCGACGACCGGGTCGTCGGACCCGGTGTTCGCTGAGAGAGAATCGGCCGCTAGCTGGAGGCTGTTCACCTCCGGGAACGAGCCCGGGCACGCGATCATCGTGGTGCGGGGTGCAGGCGGGCGAATTCTGGTGCAGAAGTCTGTCGATCTCCGCTGGTCGCAGGTGGGGGCCACGTCGCCGTGCGGCAATCTCCACACGGTCCCCTCGGTGCACGTCGAGGTTCCGGCCGCCCGCTGACTGCTCCCGCGGGCCCGCTTACAGTCCGGGCAGATGTTTGCTCGACGAGACGGTCACGAGTACGAGAGAAGTCAGCGCGAGACCGACGAGCACGGCGAGGATGACCTCGACGGGAACGCGGGTGGCGACGGCAGCGATGACGGCCGGGGCCAAGAACCCGGCGTAGGCCACGGCGTAGAAGACCCCGGTCAGTCCGGCGAGGTCGCGTGATCCTGCGATGGTCTGGACTTCTTGAAGACCTGAGACGAGGCCGACCCCCATTCCGAAACCGATGATCGCGTTGGCCGCGAGGCCCACCCAGATCGACTGGAGAGCGATAGAGACGATGACGAGACCGAGCCCGAGCGCGATCAGGATGACCATCAGGGTCAGTCCGCGAGCACTCCGGGGGGAGTGAAGGCGGCGGGCCAGTGGCTGAAATGCCGAAGAGACTCCGAGCGCGACGACCGTCGCGGCCGTTGCGAAGACGAGCCCCCACTGGCCGGTCGCTCCGCGGAGCTGTGTCGGGAGGTAGCCGTAGCCGACGGCTGCTCCCACGAAGATCCAGGGTGCCGCCACCGCGACGACGCGCACGAATCTCCGGTGAGAGGCCGACGGAATGCGCAGCTGTCGCCACCACGGCCCGGCGAGCCCGCCGTTGACGCTGGTCTCGGGCGCCCGTAGCACGATCGCGAAGAAAGGAAGCGTGACGGCGATGTGCAGAACGAAGGGCAGGACTTCCGGAATCGGCCCCCACTGGGCGATGAGCCCAGCCACGAGCGCGCCGACCCCCGACCCCAGAGTGAACGCCAGCGAGGCGCGTCGGGCACCCGCGGCGATGTCGGCGGTCGGGTCGTGGGGCGCCTGCGACAACTCCTTGATCCAGCTGTTTCCCACGGCCATGGCCACTCCGACGGTCGCGCCCGAGAAGAGCCGGCCGATGAGGAGGAACTCCGGCCCCAGCCCTCCGAACGCCAGGAGCGACGAGCCGACGACACCGGTCACGAGCCCGCCGAGCAGCACCGGCTTGCGTCCGTGACGGTCCGAAAGCGAACCCGCGACCAACAGTGCCGGCGCGAGCCCCAATACGTAGACCCCCAAGAACGCGTTTACGAGAACGGGTGCGTAGTGCTGACGGTCTTCGTACATCAGCAGCAGAGGGCTGAACTGATTGCCGCCCCACGACATCGCGAAGACGGAACCCCAGATCATCGCCCACGACGGCACCCCGCCACGACGCGCTGCTCGACGTCGGAGGCCGCCCGCCGTGGCGACCGCTCGCAGCGACCCCGTGTCAGGGCTTGTGTCGACGGCCGTCACAGAAGACCCCGCAGGACGCCGACGTGGCGAGCCAGCGCTGCGGCGTACGCCGCCTCGTCACGCGACTCGATCGCCGCCGCCAGCTCTCGGTGATCGGCGAGCGAAGTCGCCAAGTGCGTCGGCTTGATGCGCATGAGGTGGTGCCGCAATCGTTGAGCCCGGTCGCGCAGCAACCGCGTGAAGTGCGCCGCGATGGGGTTGCGTGAAGCGGCGACGACCGCCGTGTGGAACGCATCGTCGGCCTCCACGAAACCGTCGATGTCGTGAGTGTCGATGCAGTGCTGCTGGAGCTCGAGGAGATCGCGCAGGATCACGCCCAGCGCCTCGACATCCTGCCCCATCGCGCGCTTCGCCGCCGCCGACTCGATCGCCTCCCGCATCTCGACCACGTCGTCGGCCTCGCTCGGCGACATCGGCCGGACGACAGCGCCTTTGCGCGACTCCAGAGTCAGCAGCTCTTCGGCGGCGAGTCGCAGGAACGCTTCGTGGACGGGCGTGCGGCTGAGCCCCAACTCCTGGCAGACGGTCGTCTCGCTGAGAGAGGAGCCGCCCGGAAGATCGCCACGGATGATTCGGGCCTTCGTCTCGACGTAGGCGCGCTCGGCCGCTGGCAGTTCGACGGATTCGGGTCGAAGTAGGATCACCGTCTCACTCTAGGTTGCATGCATCGATGCATGCAATCGCAGCGCGCCTCGTTCCGCCACTTGCGCCGCGCCACGTTTCGCGGACATCCAGACGGGCCGCGGCGCGTCGA
>Ga0075017_100002889_pt1 | contig 10781 bp, 10 predicted proteins | sample AleBraG_ABR_2012_FD_71475 | JGI IMG/M metagenome (GOLD analysis project Ga0075017, IMG submission 71475) | Freshwater sediment microbial communities in response to fracking from Pennsylvania, USA - Alex Branch Run_MetaG_ABR_2012 | ecosystem: Environmental > Aquatic > Freshwater > Creek >...
ATCGTGGGCCGCGCGTTTCGCGACGCGGACCTCCTGGCGGGACGCTTCGAGCGCGGCGAGCTCGTCCGCGTCGCCGGCCGTGTCGAGCGCTTCCGCGACGAGCTGCAGGTCGAGGTGCGCGAGATCGCCCGCGCCGAGGGAGCCGACCCGCGCAGCTTCCTGCCGCGCGCCTACCGCGACCTCGACGAGCTCGAGGGGTTCCTCGAACATCTCGCGCGGGAGGTCTATGACCCCGGCCTGCGGGGCCTGCTGGAGGCGATCCTCGCCGACGGGGCGCTGCGCGAGCAGATCCGCCTCGCGCCCTGCACGCCGCCGAGCCCGGCCGGGGCCCCGAGCCGCGCCGCCCCGGGCTCCCACCACGCCTATCTCGGGGGCCTGCTCGAGCACACCGTCGCGGTCGCGCAGATGGCACTGGAGCTGTGCGCCCTGCATCCCCGTCTGGACCGGGACCTGCTGCTGAGCGCGGCGATCGTCCACGACCTCGGCAAGACGGGGGAGTTCACCTACGGCGCGGAGATCGAGCGCAGCCCCGCCGGGGCGATGCTCGGCCACGTCGAGCTGGGGCTGCGGCTGATCGGTGAATACGCGCCGCCGTCGCTCGGCGCCGAGCGACGGCTGGCCCTCGAGCACTGCGTCATCTGCCACCACGGCGCCGACGGCGCCTCGGCGCAGCGGTTCGCCTCGGCCGAGGCGATTGCGCTGTTCCGCCTCAACTCGCTCGACGCCCACCTGAAGGGCGCGATCGAGCATGGGCCGAGCCGGTCCTATCGCTGAGGGCTCACCTAAAACCTGCCCATCCCTGTCAAGACCGGCCGCGGGGGTGCCGATAGGGGGGTGATGGGAGACACCGCCACGCCAAGCTTTGCGGGACAGGCGAAGACCGCTCTGGACCCGCGTGAGGAATCCGTCGCGGCGCCCGCGGGCCTCCCGGGACCCCCTGCAGGGGCCCCCGAGCCGCCGCCGGCGCCCGCCGAGGCCGCACCGGTGCAGCGCGTCGAGGGGGAGCGCTCCGAGACCACGGGCCCGAAGGGCCGCGGTGGCGAGGCCGGGCTCTATCCCCCGAAGAAGACCGGTCGCTCGACCCGGATGATCGGGGAGGTCGCCGTCGACCTGGGCTTCGCCGACCTGGAGACCGTCGAGGAGGCCGTCGCAGCCGCGCGCGCCCAGGGCCGCCCGACCGGCCTGGTGCTGGTTGAGCGGGGGATACTGCGCCACGACCAGCTGGCCCGCGTCGTCGCCGAGCGCTTCGGCCTGGACTTCGTCGATCTCTCGGTCTACGACCTCGACATGGGCGCCGTCAACCTGATCAGCGTCGAGAACGCCAAGCGCTACCAGGCGGTGCCGGTGGGCTACTGCGACGACGGCTCCCTGGTGCTCGCGATGGCCAACCCGACGAACGTCCTGACGATCGATGACGTCGGCATGATGACCGGCCGCCGGATCCGTCCCGCGGCGGCCTCGGTCGAGGACCTCGACCTGCTGCTGGCGCGGCTCACGCGGATGGACGAGTCGATCGAAGACCTCGTCAACGAGGAGGACCACGACGACGACACGCTGCTCGTCGACGAGGCCGACAACGACGCCCCGGTCATCAAGTTCGTGCACTCGATCATCGCCCAGGCGATCCAGCAGGGCGCCTCCGACATCCACGTCAACCCCGAGGAGGGCGACACGCGGGTCATGTTCCGGGTCGACGGCGTCCTCGCGCCGGCGGCCACGATCAAGCGCAAGATGGCCAACGGCGTCGTCTCGCGGATCAAGATCCTCGCCGACCTCGACATCTCCGAGCGCCGCGTGCCCCAGGACGGCCGCTTCGCGCTGACCGTGGACGGCCGGCGGGTCGACATCCGCGTCGTGACGCTGCCGCTGGTCCACGGCGAGGGAGCCGTCCTGCGCGTCCTCGACAAGTCGGTCGTGGTCGACGGCCTCGAGTCGCTGGGCATGCAGCCGAACGAGCTGAAGCGCTTCAGGGAGGCGATCAAACGCCCCAACGGCGCCGTGCTCGTGACCGGCCCCACCGGATCGGGCAAGTCGACGACCCTGTATGCCGCCCTGCACGTCGTCAACGACGGCGAGCGCAGCATCCTGACGATCGAGGACCCCGTCGAGCAGCGGATCGCGGGCATCAAGCAGATGCAGATCGCGACCAAGGCCGGGGTCACCTTCGACGTCGGGCTGCGCTCGATGCTGCGGGCCGACCCCGACGTGATCATGGTCGGCGAGATCCGCGACCGCGAGACCGCCCACATCGCCGTCGAGGCCGCCCTCACCGGCCACCTGGTCCTGACGACCCTCCACACGCGCGACGCCCCCAGCGCCCTGGGCCGCCTGATCGACATGGGGATCGAGCCCTTCCTGGTCTCCTCGGCGGTCGACTGCATCGTCGCCCAGCGTCTGGTCCGGGCCCTCTGCCCGCACTGCAAGCGCCACCAGAAGCTCTCCGACGCCGTCCTCGCCGAGCACGGCCTGGCGGGCGCCGAACCCTATGAGCCGGTCGGCTGCTCCCGCTGTTCGGGGTCGGGCTACCGTGGCCGCGTCGGGATCTACGAGGTGATGACCGTCACCGAAAAGATCCGCTCGATGATCCTCGAGCACGCCTCGGTCGACGACATGGTCGCCGTGGCCCTCGACGACGGGATGGTGCGCCTGCGCGAGGACGGCCTGCAGAAGGTCCGTGAAGGCGTGACCTCGATCGCCGAGGTCGAACGGATGACGAGCAGCCTGCTGTAGCGCCGGCCGGCGGACGGCGCCGCGGGGGCGCGGCGCAGTCCGGCGGCGGCGGGGAGGGCTAGCGGTGGACCGCCTTGCCGCCCTTCTTCCCGGCGTGCTTCCGGGGCTTCCTGTGCGTGATGACCATCGGCTTCGGGTTCAGGCGGGTGGCGCCCGAGTAGGCGTCCGGCGGGCAGCCATTCGGGCGGCCCAGGTCGAACGGGCCGGAGATCGCCTGTGTGACCACGCCCTTTTCGAGGTAGGCGTAGGTGACGGTCAGCAGCGGATCGACCCGCGGCTCGACGCAGAGCTTCCTGCCGATCGCGAACTGGCCCCGGACGACCTCATAGCCCTTCTTCGCCGCCCCGACGCAGTTGAACGCATACCCCGGGACTTCGCCCGAGCAGCTGAACGTGTCGTTCAGCGCTTCTCCCGCGGTCGCGAGGCCGGCGGTCGTGAGCTTGCTCACCAGCGGCGGGCTCTGAACACCCGTGAGGGGGACCTGCGCCGCGAGCTGGTAGCCGGTGATCGCCCCGTCGCAGTAGAAGGCGTAGGCGACCTGCTGTTCTTCGCTGCCTTCTTCCGGGGTGCCCGCCGTGAGGCGGCCGAGGCAGTTGTAGGTGTTGGGGTTGGCCTCTTCGGCCCGACCGGCGGCCGGCAGCGCCAGGAGCAGGGCGAGCGAGCCCACCACCACGGCCGGCCACGAGGTGGCCCTGGGGCGGACGTCTTGAATTGCGTGCAACGGGGTCTCCGTTCGGTTGTTGGGTGGTCTTCCTCAGTGCAGGAGCGCTTCGAGGCTCCGCCTGGGTGAAGTCGGGTTGAAGGGGGCCTGCGAGCGCACCCCGGCCTTCGCGAACGGCGAGAGCAGGACGGCGCCCGCCGGCGGCTGGTAGGTCAGGGTGGCCGTCGAGGAGCCCGCCGGCAGTTCGGACTGTGCGGCCACGCCGACCGAGGCGAAGGTGACCACGATCAGCCCGTGTTCGCGGTAGAGGGCGGTGCCGGTGATCGTCGCCAGGGTCGCCTTGAGGAATTCGTCGGCCGCGGTCAGCTGCCCGGGCGTTTCGGGAGCGCAGGCGCTCACCCCCGCGCCTTCGGGGCAGGGCGGCTGGACGATCGAGTGCAGCAGCGGCGGCGCGGAACCGGCCGCCGGCGGCACGGCGAGCGCCGCCTCGCTCGCGAAGGCACTGGCCTGCAGCGCCGAGAAGCCGCCCAGGAGCGTGCCGGAGGGAATCAGCTGCGTGTCGATGTAGGGCGCCGCGGTCGGCGCGGCCTCGGCGGCTTCGAAGCCGCTGCCGGAGGCCTCGATCAGCCACACGTTGGTGATCGCCGGCAGCTTCGCCCGGGCCGGCTGTTCGGTTTCCTTCGCCGACGAGCCTTCCTGGCTTTCGGGGCTCGTCGGGCCTTCGGGCGAGGCGCTCGATCCGGCGGCCCTGCGGCGGGCCCTCCTCGTGGCCGCCGGCGCAGACTGCGGTGTTACCGCCGGAGCTTCGGCCGCCGGCGTCGCGCTCGCGGCGGCGCCGGCTGCCCGCTCGCGCGCCGCGATCCCGGCCAGCGCCAGCGCCCTGGCGGCGGCCGCCCGGTCACCGGCGAGCGAGGCGTCGGGCGCCGGGCCGAGCGCGGCCCCGAGCAGCCCCCCGAGCGCCAGCATCCCGGCGGCGATGGCCGCCGTGGCCCGACGGGAGGGAAGGCGCACGGGTGGCCCGGCGGGGCCATCGGGTGGGGGAATGTCGAGTCGCTTGTCCATGGGGATCGGGTTCAGCCGCGGGGAGCCGTGAAGCTCACGTAGCGATAATAACCACAAAAAAGAGTATTTGCACCAAAATTATCGAGATTATGCTATGTTCCGCCGGCTGTGCTGTCAATCCCCTGCCAAGAAACAGAACGGAGTTCGTCTCACATGACTCGCATCCGCCGTCTCTCTGCCGCCCTGCTGGTGGCCGGCGTGCTCGGGGTCGCGGCGCCTGCGGGCGCCTCTGCGCTCGCCAGGATCACGATCAGCGGCGCGACCGCCTCGTTCCCGCTGGTCTCGCTGCTGACGCAGAAGTACGTAAAACTGCACCCTCACAAGGTTGTCTTCAAGCTCGCCCAGGGGGGCTCGCAGGTCGGGGTGAACAACGTCGTATCGGGCTCCTCGACGATCGGCGACGTCTCGCGTGACCCGTTGAGCACGGACCCCGCGGGCCTCTCCTTCCAGCCGATCGCCCGCTACGGGATCTGCGTGGTCACGAACAAGGCCAACCGCCTCACGAACCTCACGACGGCCCAGGCCATCGCGATCTTCACGGGCAAGGTCCGCACCTGGAACGGCGTCCCGGGCGCCTCGGCGACGGGGACGATCGACCTGATCAGCCGGGCCACCGGCGCGGGCGTCCTGACGAGCTTCCAGACGATCCTGCTCGAAGGCAAGACCGTCTCCAAGCTCGCCGCCGAAAAGCCGACCGAGGGAACGCTGCTGCAGCAGGTCGAAACGGACCCCGGCGCGATCGGCTTCGTCTCCAACTATCAGTCCGACAAAGGCACCGTCAACGCGGTGGGTCTCAACGGCGTCGCGTGCAACCGCTCGACGGTCGTCTCCGGCCAGTACACCGGCACGGCCCGCTTCTACGAGGTGACCAAGGGCAAACCCACGGGTGCGGCGCTGGCCTTCATCGGCTGGGTCCTGCATTCCTCGGCGGCCCGCAGGATCATCTCCACCCAGTGGGTTCCGGTCACCTGAGCCCACCGTGCTGGAGCGCCTGAGAGCCCCGTGGCCAGACCGCCGCGCCGAGCTTCTGCTCGGCGCGGTGTCGCTGCTCGTGGTCATCGTCGTCGTGACGATGGTCGTGTTCGTCGCCGTCCAGGCCTGGCCTACCTTCCAGCACAACGGCCTCAGCTGGCTGGGCTCCGGCGGCAGCCTGGAAGAACAGATCGCCAACACCCAGTCGACATCTTCGGCTGTGCCGGCGTCCGCGTTTCACATCCGGGCCTGGCCGCTGATCCTCGGCACGCTGCTCACGGCGGGCGTCGCGGTGGGCCTCGGCCTGGTGATCGCGGTGCTCTCCTCGATCTTCATCGTCGAGCTGGCCCCGGCCCGGGTCAGGCGCATCGCGATCCCGGTGATTCGCCTGCTGGCCTCGGTGCCGTCGGTCATCTACGGGCTGATCGGGATCCTCGTGCTGGTGCCGTTCGTCGGCAGCCACCTGATCTCGGCCTCCGAAAAGACCTCGCTGCAGAACACCGTCGAGCTGACCGGCGCGAGCCTGGGGGTCGCGATCGTGATCCTCACGGTGATGGTCACGCCGATCATGATCGCGCTGATCTGCGAGGCGCTCGTCTCGGTGCCGAACTCGTGGCGTGAGGGGGCGATCGCGCTGGGTGTCAACCCGGTGCGGGCGATGCTCGCGGTCACCCTGAGGGCGATCCGGGGGGCGATCGTCGCGGCGGCCGTCCTCGCCGGCGCCAGGGCCCTCGGGGAGGCGATCATGATCTCGATGGTCTCGGGCTCGCGGGACTTCACGCCGCGGATCGGTGACGGGATCACCTTCCTGTTCGAGCCCGTCCGCACGCTCGCCTCGGCGATCGTCGACTACCACGAAGGGGTCGGCGCGCCGGCGCTCAACTCGACGCTCTACGCGTTCGCCCTGCTGATGCTGTTCTCCGCGCTCGTGCTGTCGGTGGCCGGCTACCTGATCAAGCTCCCGATGCGACGCCACCTGGTGCGGGGGTGAGCAGCGTCAGGGTCGATCCGCAGCGTCCCGGCCGCGAGCTGAGCGGAGGCCGTGGCCGGCGCTCATCGCCGAGCGAATGGCGCTGGAAGGATCGGCTGGCGCTCGCGCTGGCCTGGATCGCAGGCATCGGCCTCTGCCTGATCGCCGCCGCGATCGTCCTCTACATGGGCTACCGGGGCCTGCAGTACCTGCGCCCGAGCCTGCTTGCGAGCCGGCCCGAGGCGAGCATCTCCCAGAGCGCCAGCGGCGGGTTCCTCGACCCGCTGGAGGGCACCGCGCTGCTGACGGCGATCGGGGTCCTGCTGGCCGCGCCGCTCGCCGTGGGCTCCGCGATCTGGATCTCCGAGTACGGGCGCCCGCGCTGGCTGGCGAGGGTCGTCGAGTCGAGCATCGAGGTCGTGGCGGGCACCCCCGACATCGTGATCGCGCTGTTCGGACTGGTGCTCTTCCAGCTCAGCCTGTTCGCGCCCTTCTCATTCACTGCGTCGGGCGGCGGCGTGTTCGGGCGGTCGTTCATCGCCGCGGGGGCGATGATGTCGCTGATCGCGATCCCGCCGCTGTTCACCGCGACGCGGGACGGCCTGCAGGCGGTTCCCGCCCACATGCGCGAGGCCGCCTTCGCCCTGGGCAAGACGCGGATCGCGACGATTCGCAGCGTCCTGCTGCCGAGTGTGCGCTCGAACATCGCGACCGGGGTCACGCTCGGCGTGAGCCGGGTCATCGGCGACACCGCGATCGTCGTGCTGCTGCTGGGCAACACGCTGCGGATCGAACCCGAGGGCTCGGTGCCCATCGTCGGGCTGCTGCGCGGCACCGGGGCGACCCTCACCAGCTACGTCTTCGACAACTCGCCGGCCGGCGAAGGCGGCGCGCCGCAGAAGGCCTATGCGGCCGCCTTCCTGCTGATGGTGTTCGTCCTCGCCCTCAACCTGCTGGTCGACCGGATCGGTCGCTCGCAGGCCGACAGCACCGGCCTGACAGTGGCGGGCGCGGTCGTCTGAGCTCGCCCCGGGGGGTGGGTGCTTTACAAAGCTCGCGGCACCCGCTAAGCTTCCTACATCAGTAAGTCGATGAAGATAGTGTCCCACACAAGGTCAATGAGGAAAGCCCGGCCATGACACCCGACGAGATGCTGCTCGACCGACCGCAGGCGATGATCGACATGGATCAGGAGATTCCCGGAATCGACCCCACGGCCCTCGCGCGGGACCCTGCGGTCGTGCCCCCGGTGCGGACGATCGTCCTCGACCGCACGCCGCGCCCGGCCCGCGGCCTGTCCGAGCGCGGCTCGATCAGGCCCTCGGCGGGGGCCGGCCCCGAGCGCCTGCGCCTGGAGGACGTCTCGATCGCCTACGGACCCAAGCAGGCCGTCAAGCAGGTCTCGCTGTCGATCCACGAGGGCGAGGTGCTGGCGCTGATCGGCCCCTCCGGCTGCGGCAAGACGACCCTGCTGCGGACGCTCAACCGGCTCACCGAGCTCACGCCCAGCGCGTCCCGGGCGGGGCGGATCATGCTCGACGGCGAGGACATCCACGAGCTGCCCGATACGAAGCTTCGCTCCCGCGTCGCGATGGTCTTCCAGCAGCCCAACCCCTTCCCGATGTCGATCTTCGACAACGTCGCCTTCGCGCTGCGCGAACAGTCCCGCAAGCGCCCGCACCGCAGTCAGCTCGAGCCCCAGGTGATCGAGGCGCTGCAGCGCGCGGGCCTGTATGAGGAGGTGCGCGAGGACCTCGACGCCCCGGCGCTGCGCCTGTCGGGCGGCCAGCAGCAGCGGCTGTGCATCGCGCGGGCGATCGCCAACCGGCCCGAGGTGCTGCTGATGGACGAGCCCTGCAGCGCCCTGGACCCGATCTCGACGAACACGATCGAGAAACTGATCGGCGAGCTGCGACGCGAGCTGGCCGTCGTCGTCGTGACCCACAACCTCGCCCAGGCGCACCGGATCGCCGACAAGGTCGCCTTCATGTACCTGGGCGACCTGGTCGAGTACGGGACCGTCGAGCAGGTCTTCGAGGACCCGTGCGCGACCCGCACCCGCGACTACGTCAGCGGCGTCTTCGGATGAGCCGAGCGCCCGACCGGTGAGCAACATGAGCCTCGTCCCACTCCCATCCGATCAGGTCGCTGCCACCTGCAGCGGTTGCGGCGCGGCCCTCGTGGCCGACCAGCGCTACTGCCTGAGCTGCGGCAGGCCCTGCTCGCCGGTGCGCCTCGCCTTCCTCGACGCCCTCGCTCCCGACCCCGCGGCCCGGGCGGCCCAGCCGCCGGTCTGGGGTGGGCCGGGGACGGTCGAAATGGGGCCGGCCGGCTACCTGCCGGTCGAGGCGGGCCGCGGGACGAACGCCTGGCTACGGCGGAACTCCGGCCTGCTGGGGCTGGTCACGGTGCTGCTCATGTGCCTGCTGGTCGGGCTGCTGGTCGGCCACTGGGCCGCCCAGGGCGGGGCCGGCTCGCAGAACGCGGTGATCAGAGTCGAAGGGCTCTCGGGCCTCGGTGTCGCCGCGGCGGGTTCGCCGCCGAGCACCGCCGCCCCGAGCTCCTCCGCGGCGTCCCCGGCGAAATCGGCCGCGCCGAGCGAAGCGGCGGAAGCGGCCGAAGGGGAAAAGGAAACGGCCGCCGAAAAGGCACCCCCGCCCAAAGCCGTCGTGATCAACAAGACCAAGCTCAACAAGCTCACCAAATCGACCGGCAAGAAGCACCAGGAAGAAATCAACGCCCTGGGTGCGGCGCCGATCGAAACCGGCTAGCGATGACCAGCGAGGACCGCGGCCACAGCGAGCCGGGAGGGTCGGCGACTGCCCCCGGCGGGACGCTCCTGCCCCTCGGCGGGCTGACTCTCGCGACGGCCGGAATCGACGGCTCGATGTCCGAGTTGCGCGGACGCCGGCGTGAGCTGGCCGAGCGTGTCGCGGAGCTGACCTGGGATCTGGGCGGGTTGGCCTACGAGATGGCGATCCGCGACCACTACCGCCTCGACGTCCTGTCTCGCAAAGCCGCCGAGCTCCAGCAGGCCGAGGCCGAGCTGGGCGAGATTCAGCGCCTGCTGGCCGGCGCCGAGGCCGGGATTCACGGCGAGTGCCGCTCCTGCGGCGCCGTCCACAGCCGCGGCGCGGCCTTCTGCTGGCATTGCGGAGCGCCGCTGCTGCAGGAGGGCAGGCCGGCGTCGTTGGCCGACGGGTCCCGGACCCCCGAGACGGCCTGACGGGCGCTCGAAGCTTCGTCCAGCGCGGCCGCGGGCGCCCGGGCGCGGGGGCTAGGATGCCCCAGCGTGAGAGGAGTCGGGAGCTCGGCGGGTTGGCGGAAGGTCCTGGGCATCGCCCTGGTCCTCTGCTGCGCCGGTGCGCTCGCGGCCTGGGCGGCCCCCGCCGGGGCCCATCGCCGAGGCCACCGCGCGAACCGCCTGATCGTCCCCGGAGCGAGCGAGTACGGCTGCCCGATCCTGCCGGCCGAGGATCCGCTCAACCAGGAAGTCGCGAACCTGCCCGAGAGCCCCGACTCCCGGGCCTACGTCGAAAGCATCGGACTGAGCGCCCACCTGCACCCCGATTTCGGCAACAACCCCGGCTACGGCATCCCGTTCGTCGTCGTCGGCCCCGAACAGCCGAAGGTGCCGATCCGCTTCACCGCCTACCGCGCGGAATCGGACGCCGGCCCCTACCCGGTACCGCTGAACGCGCCGGTCGAGGGGGGCGGGCCACGCGGCCGCGGGGACAGGCACGTGCTGGTGCTCCAGGAAGAAACCTGCATGCTCTACGAGCTCTACAAGGCGACCCGGAAGGGCAGCGGCTGGAGGGCCTCGGCGGGGGCCGTCTTCAACCTGCGCAGCGACGCCCTGCGCCCGGAAGGCTGGACCTCGGCCGACGCCGCCGGCCTGCCGATCTTCCCGCTGCTGGCCCGCTACCCCGAGGTCGCGGCCGGGGCCATCGACCACGCCCTGCGGGTCACCGTGCCGAGCACCCAGCGGGGCTACATCCACCCGGCGACGCACTTCGCCTCCTCGAGCTCGGATCCGAGCCTGCCGCCGATGGGCCTGCGGCTGCGCCTGAAAGGCGACTATCCGCTGTCGGGCTTCTCCGGCCAGGCCCTGGTCGTGATGACGGCGCTCAAGCGCTTCGGCCTGATCGTCGCCGACAACGGCTCGCCCTGGTACGTCACCGGCGCCCCGTCGGCGGGTTGGGACGAATCGAGCCTCGAACAGCTGAAGTCCGTTCCCGGGTCGGCCTTCGAAGCCGTCGAAAGCGGCCCGATCATCCGCTAGCGGGCAGCCGGGCGCATGGTGCCGGGGCACCGCCGGCGAGGGGTCTCCGTCAGGCCTGGTGGGTCGGCTCGGCCGGTGCGGGCGCCTGGGCCGCAACCGTCTGC
>Ga0075017_100002891_pt1 | contig 10777 bp, 7 predicted proteins | sample AleBraG_ABR_2012_FD_71475 | JGI IMG/M metagenome (GOLD analysis project Ga0075017, IMG submission 71475) | Freshwater sediment microbial communities in response to fracking from Pennsylvania, USA - Alex Branch Run_MetaG_ABR_2012 | ecosystem: Environmental > Aquatic > Freshwater > Creek >...
GGACGCAGAGCCGTAGGCGAGTGCGCCTGCTTTCTTTGCGCCGAGCATCTTCATCACGCGAGCTGGTCCGTCGTAGGTGAGGTCACCGAACGGATTGCTGTTCCCCGACGACGACAGGAGGCTCTCGTTGCCCTTGTCCTGGTAGTAGGTGCCGTCGAGCCCATTGCCGATCATCGGCACCTTGTGGTCGAGCAGCCACCGGTACGACACGAACGCGAGCGGCGATTCGTTCACCACCGCGAACACGTGCTGGTTTTCGACCAGGTCCTGCGTTGCGGTGAGGTTCTGGCCCGACGACGCGTCATCGCGTGACACAACCTTGAGCTTCCGGCCGTTCACCCCGCCCTGCGCGTTCTGGCTGTCGATACGCGCTTGGAAACCCTCGAGGCCATTCTTCGAGATCGACGCTGCTACGCCGGTCGCGGGGTAGACGAACCCCAACGTCACGTCCTTCGCGGTGACGCCCTCATCGGCGGCACGTACCGACGCGCCAGCTGAAGCCGGCGCCAGGATCGTGGCGAAGAGCGCCGCGAAAACAGCACAGGTCCAGACGGTCGCTCGTCGGCGCCCGCTCCCGCGGCTGCGGTCTTGTCCCATAGTCGTTCCCCCTTGTTGACGTTGCAGCGTTTCTGGTGAATGGTGAGTCAGACGTCGTCCGTGATGCCCAGCGCCCTGCGGCAGTAGGTCCACAGCTCGTCAGCGACCGAGCCCAAGTCGGTGTCCATGCCGGCGTCGGCGAACGCGTAAGCGTGGAAGACGGCGACGACGAGCTTTGTGGTGAACCAAGCGTCGCGGCGGGTGCTCGCCGAATCGACTCGACCCTCGCTACCCGCCACCTCGAGCTGGCGCACGAGGAGATCGGCGTACTGCTGCGTCGCCCGAGCCATCTCGCCTGGGAACAGCTCATGCAGCCGCCAGTACTGCGCCGTCATGATCCGCCCCTCCGCGCCGCCGCCGGTCGCCTGCACCGTCGCGGTGATCATGAATCGAAGCCGCGCGATCGGATCCGTGAACTCGGCGGCCGCCGCTTCGAGCAGGGCGCAGTGCTCGCTGATCAAGTCCTCGAACAACGTGAGGAGCAGCTGGTCCTTGCCTCCGAACAGCCGATAGAAAGTCGGCAGACCGATGCCCGCTTCCTTGACCAGCTCCTGAGTCGTGAAGCGGTCGCCGCGCTCGGCGAGCAACCGCCGGGCCGCATCCACGACCAACGTTGCCTGCTCGACCTGCCGTTCCCGATGCCGGCGCGTGGCAGGCGACCGGTCCACAGCACGTTCAGCCCATACGGGGACAGCCGCCACCACACCTCCACCAGACCGAACGAGCGATGAGCTCAGTTTCCGACATTCAGAAACAGCATTTCTCTTATCAGGAATCGGGAGTCATGTAAAGCCGCGCTGCACGACCGCCGATGGCAGGCCGGTCCGGAGCGCCCATAGCCGGCGATCGGTCGCCTACGACGCACCTCTCTATTTGGGTGTGTCCTCGACGCCCGGCTGAGCGGGCCCCCTGGAGGTCAGTAGGTCCATCCTTGCCGCGGCCTGGTGGCGATTCGGGCCTTGCGGAACTCGCGGCGCAGGGTCCTGATCGCGACGTTGAACTTGTTGGCCACGATCGCCAGGGAGTGGCCGTCGAGGTATTCAACTGCGGCCTCGGCGACGAGGGCGTCGGTCATCTTCCTCACCACGCGGCGGCGGGGCACGCCGCGCTGGTCGAGATGGGTGATGATCGTGGTGCGGTGAACGCCGTGCGACCGGGCCAGCTCGTCGATCGAGCTCCCGCCGATGTAGCTCGCGCAGATGTCGCTGACGTCGGCAGGCGCAAGGCGCCGCTGCGCCGGCCGCGGCGCTCGGGGCGTCGGTGGGGTGGCGCTGGTCGGCGCGGGGTTTGAAAGCCGTCCCGGAGTCTCTTGAACGTCGGATTCGGAGGCGGTGGGGGAGCAGATCGCCTGTTTCACGGGCTCGTCGTGAGCCTCGCGGGAGGTCGCGACCCCTGGTACGGTAAGGGCTTCGAGGGTTTTGGGAGGGTTTGAAAGCCGTCCCCGAAGGTCCACCATCACTCTCTCTCAATCCCCGCGCGTCAATCACTGTCGGCTCAGTGCCAGGAGTGGCCCCGATCCCGGCACTGCTCGGATCGACAATCCCCTACTCGCCAGGTGCTCCTCTCTCGGGACGGCGGGCGGTTTTCGAACCTTTCGCCTCGCGAGTGTCTTCATTCAGGTCGCGGGTTGGAGAAGTGGGGTCACTCCGCGTGCGATTCGATCGATCGCACTCCTTGCCAACTTGCCGTAGGCGGTGGCCTTTCGGTCGGGCGTGCGGTGCAGGGGATAGCTGATACCAATGCCGATGTAGACGTCGTCGTACAGTGGCGCGACTGCGGCCACGCCGCCGATCTCGAGGTAGAGGTCTTCGCGCACTCGACCCCACCCACGCCGTCGCGTTGCCTCGATCTCGGCTCGGAGGGCATGCGGATCGATGATCGTCTTTGGCGTCACCGGAGCGAGCGGCCGCTCGAGCACGCGTTCTGCCTGTTCGACTGGCATGGCCGCGAGCGCGGCGCGCCCGACGGCCGTGGCGTGCAGGAGGCTGGCGCCGGCGAAGTCGGACTCCACTGACCGGACGGCGAGGTCGCTCTCGGCGCTGCCGAGATGAACCAAACTCTCGTCTTGGATGAGGAAGTAGCGCACCGTTTCGTGGGTCCGGTCGCGCAGTTCCGCTGCGACCGGTTGAGCGATCGAACGGATGTCGTGTTCGCGTACCGCGTGGCGGCCGATGGTCGCACAGCGCAGAGTGAGTGCCCACCGCGATTGTGAGTCCTGCCGAAGCCAGCCCGCTGACCGCAGTGTTGCGAGGGTGCGCTGCACGGTGCTCTTCGGCAGCTCGAGTTCGCGGGCGAGGTCGCTGACCCCCACGGCGCCATCAGCGCTCACCTGCTCGAGGACGCGCAGCGCATTGCGCACGCTCTGGGTCCCGGTTTCCATTGTCCTCCGAGTCTGTTACCGTACGTACTAGCGGAACAGAGTGTTCCACAGAGTGGCACACATACGAGGAGAAGGCAAGTGCACGAGCTCGTAATTCGCGGGGGTGCGGTGGTCGACGGTTCGGGTGCGCCACCCCGCCTGGCGGATGTCGCCGTGGACGACGGTCACATCGTCGAGGTCAGCACCGAAGTTGGTGTCGGGCGCCGAGAGTTGGACGCCGAAGGCCTGCTGGTCACTCCGGGATGGGTCGACATCCACAGCCACTACGACGGCCAGGCACTGTGGGATCCGCTGCTCGAGCCGTCAGCCGCGCACGGCGTGACCACCGTGGTCATGGGCAACTGCGGGGTCGGATTCGCGCCGGTGCGGCCGGCTGACCGGCCATGGACGATTTCGCTGATGGAAGGCGTCGAGGACATCCCGGCCACGGTGCTCGAACACGGGCTGGGCTGGGAGTGGCAGTCCTTTCCCGAGTATCTCGATGTGCTCGCCTCGGTGCCGCATGCCATCGACGTCGCCACGCAAATCCCCCACGCTGCGTTGCGTGTCTTTGCGATGGGGGAGCGCGGTGTCGATCACGCCGAAGTACCGACCGCGGCCGAGGTGGCCACGATGGGAGCCCTCGCGGCCGAGGCGATCGACGCGGGTGCTCTCGGTTTCACCACTTCTCGCTCACGCAACCACGTCGCGTCAGACGGTCGTCTCACCCCGTCGCTCTCCGCGGGGGAAGGCGAACTGCTTGGCGTCGCGGCCGCCATCGGCCGCACCGGCAAGGGCGTGTTCGAGATCAACGTCGACACCGCCGACGTGGATGGTGATCTCGCTCTCATGCGCCGCATCTGCGAAGTCAGTGGGCGTCCGCTCTCGGTCGGCCTGCTGCAGCGCCAGGGTCAGCCGGTCCACACGTACCGCCGGATGCTGGAGGGGTTCGAGGCTGCCGCGCGCGATGGGCTGGTCATGCGTGGACAAGCCGCCGCGCGACCGACAGGACTTCTCGTGTCGCTTCGGGGTCGGGTCAATCCGTTGGCGTCGTCACCCACCTTCCAGTTGGTGCGCGCCGATGACGTCTCGGCGCTCCGACGTCGTGAGATTCGGTCTGCGATTCTCGCGGAGTTGACGGACGATGTCGACATGATGGCGCGCTTCCCGCTTGCCTTCGAGCTCGGTGACCCGCCGCGCTATGACCGACCTGGCTCTGAGTCGCTCGCGGCACGCGCGGCAGCGAGGGGCGTCGACGTGAAGGACCTTGCCTACGACATCGTCGTCGGGGGCGGCTTCGTCTACGTCCCGGTGTCGAACTTCGTCGAAGGCGATCTACGCGCGGTGCACGAGATGCTTGTGCACCCACTCACGGTGCCGGGACTTTCCGACGGTGGCGCGCACTGCACGATGATCGCCGACTTCGACTATCCGACGTTTCTCCTCAGCTACTGGGGCCGCGACGCGCCGGCAGAGCTGCACATTCCGATCGAGACGGTCGTGAAGCGACAGTGCGCCGACACCGCGGCCCTCGTCGGCCTCGACGACCGAGGCATGCTGCAGCCGGGAAGGCGTGCCGATCTGAATCTCATCGACCTCGCCGCGCTCGGCTCGACCGCACCCGAACTCGTCGACGATCTTCCCGGTGGAGGAAGCCGACTCGTGGGCCGCGGGACGGGTTATGTCGCGACGATCGTTCGCGGGCAGGTCGCGTTCGAACATGGCTCGCACAACGGAACGATGGCCGGTGCTCTCGTTCGCGTCTGAAGCAATGCGCCTGATCCACGCCACCAAGGAGACAAGATGAACTTCATCCAGTCCGACGAGGTCGAGGCCATTCGCAACCGGATCGATCACCCGATCATCGACAGCGACGGCCACCTGGTCGAATTCCTTCCGCTGGTCAGAGACTTCATCGTGGAGGAGGCCGGGGAGGACGTGGCCGGCCACCTCGACAAGATCGTGCACACCGCGGCCGGGCGCACCGCGGTGCCGTCGCCCGAGGACCGACGCAAACTCGGCATCTTCTCATCCGGGGTGTGGGGCCTCCCGTCGCGCAACACGTTGGACCGGGCGACCGTCATGCTGCCGGAACTCATGTACAAGCGCCTGGACGAGATCGGCATCGACTACGCGGTGGTGTACCCCACCTATGGGCTCCTGACGGCGATGCCCAACGACGAGCTGCGGTGCGCGTTCGCGCACGCGCTGAACCGCTACTACGCCGAGGTGTACGACGGTCTGCGCGACCGACTCGAACCAGTGGCCGCGATACCGACGCACACGCCGGATGAAGCCATCGCCGAACTCGACCACGCGGTCGTGGAGCTCGGTCTGAAGGCGATCATGTTGGGCGGCATCATCCAACGCCCTTACGAGGGTGCCACCGGTCCCGGACGCTGGGTCGACACCATCGGTCACGACTCGCTCTACGACTACGACCCGCTCTGGCGGCGCTGCGAGGAGCTCGGGGTGACCCCCACGTTCCACTCGGGCGGGCAGGGCTGGGGCACGCGCAATTCGACCGTGAACAACTCGTACAACCAGGTCGGGAACTTTGCGTCCGCCATGGAAGGCACCTGTCGATCGCTCGTCTTCGGTGGCGTACCGATGCGCTTCCCGAACTTGCGCTTCGCGTTCCAGGAAGGTGGCGTGGCGTGGGCCGCTGCGCTGCTGGCCGGGATCATCAGCCACTACGAGAAGCGCAACATCGAGGCGATCCAGCACTACGACCCCGCCAGCCTCGACACCGACCTGCTGCGCGGACTGTTCGACGAATACGGAACCGCGAGCATGACGGAACGTATCGATCGCCTGGCCTATGGGCTGAGCATGCTGTCCGACTCCGACGAGCTGCCCTCGGATGTCGACCTGTTCGCGGAGTCTCTGCTGACCGGTGTGAACGATCTCTTCGACATGTTCGCGCACCGGTTCTTCTACGGCTGCGAGGCTGACGACCCAATGAACGCGCTGGCGTTCGCGTCGGATCTCAATCCCGGAGGCGTGACGCTGCCGGCGATCTTCGCGTCGGACGTCGGGCACTGGGACGTCCCGGATCTCCGTGGCGTCGTGCCCGAAGCGTACGAACTGGTCGAGCACGGTCACGTGGACGAGGAGCAGTTCCGTGATTTCGTCTTCGACAACCCCGTCCGGCTCTGGAGCGGTATGACGCCCGATTTCTTTGACGGAACGGTCGTCGAAGGGGCGACTTTGACCGCGTCCAGTACTCGCTGACGTTCCTGATCCTCGCTCGCAGTGTCTGCCGCGCCGCACTCCGCCGCGCGCCAACGCGCGACCCTTGCGCTCCTCGTTACCTGGGCGACGGCCGCCGGGTCGTGCATCGCGATGGTCCCCGCGCATGCCGCGGCGCGAGTCGCACCGTCACCCGTGAGCATCCCGACCGTCTCGGGACCGGTGACGGGTGGCAATGGGTCGCCCACGCTCGTCGGCACGTCGTTCGACCTCGGGCGTTTCGGGTACGTCGCCGAGGAGTACCTGATGGAAGGAACGGCCCGCGCCTACACGTCCTCGAAGCCCTTGTCGGCCGACGGTCGTTGGAAGGTCACCCCGGCGAGCACCGCGCCGTACACGACGCGCCTGATCGTGTACCGGCCGACCGATCCAAAGCGCTTCAACGGAACGGCGGTCGTGGAGTGGCTCAACGTCACCACCGGCTCCGACACCAGCGTCGAGTGGGTGACGACACACAACGAGCTGATCCGAGACGGCTTCGCATGGGTCGGGGTCTCCGCTCAAGCTGTCGGCGTCCAGGGCGGCGCCAGCGTCTTGGGCGTCGCGTCCGGTGGACTCAAGGCTGCGGACCCCGCGCGGTACGGCACGTTGATGCACCCGGGCGACAGCTACTCGTACGACATCTTCTCCCAGGCTGGGGCGGCCGTTCGCCGCTCGCGCACGCCGAGTCCGATGGGCCCACTGCGTGTGCAGCGTGTCCTCGGTCTCGGCCAATCCCAGTCGGCGAGCCGTCTCGTGACGTACATCGACGCGGTGCAGCCCCTCGCGCACGTGTACGACGGATTCCTCGTTCACAGCCGCTTCGGCACCGGTGCTCCGCTCTCTGAAGACCCGCTTCCCACCATCGCGCCGTTGCAGCCCACGCGGTTCCGCACCGACCTCGACGTTCCCGTTCTCGACCTGGAGACCGAGACCGACCTCCTCGCGGCCCCCATCTCGGGAGCCGTCGGCTACTTCCCAGCGCGCCAGCCCGACAATCCGCGTCTACGCGTGTGGGAGATCGCCGGCTCAGCGCACGCGGACGCGTACACCGGCCGCCTCGGGTATACGGACGTGGGTGACGGTCGCGCCGAGCCCGTCGTCCTCGGCACCGCCGCGGGGCTCCCGGGCTCGCCCGCGTGCGGCGGGCAGCTCGTGAACTCGGGCATGCAGTATGCGATCGCGATGGCGGCGATCTCGTGGCTCGACCGCTGGACGCGCGACCGCGCGACACCATCCCATGCCCCGCAGCTCTCCATCACGGCCGGTCCACCAGTCATGATCAATCGCGACGCGAACGGCAATGCCCTCGGCGGCATACGTACGCCGGTCGTGGACTCGCCGACCGCGACGGTTCGCGGCGACGGAGCGGCTCCATCGAGCATCTGTCGGCTCTTTGGTTCCACGGTTCCGTTCGACGCTTCGAAGCTGTCGTCGCTCTACCCGACACACGCGGACTTCGTCCGCAAATTCGACCAGGCAACGACGCGCGCAGTCAAGGCGGGCTTCATGCTGGCGCCCGAAGCCGAGAAGCTGCGGGCGGCGGCCGCGCAGCTCGCCATCGGCACCTGAGTCCGTACGTCGGGAAGTGGTTGCAACACGAATGACCGGTACTACGAGGAGCTCAACATGAACTTCATCCAGTCCGACCAGGTCCAGGCCATCCGCAACCGGATCGACCACCCCATCATCGACAGCGACGGCCACCTCGTGGAGTACCTGCCGCTGGTTCGGGATTTCATCGCAGAAGACGCGGGTGAGGTGGTCGCCCGCCGGTTCGACCCGCTGATGCACACGGCAACCGCACGAACCTCAGTGCCGTCGCCAGCGGAACGACGACAGCTCGGCATTCACTCGGCGGGGGTCTGGGGTCTCCCGACGAAGAACACGCTCGATCGAGCGACCGTGATGCTCCCCGAGCTCATGTATCGGCGTCTCGATGAGCTTGGGATCGACTTCGCTGTGGTCTATCCGACCTACGGGCTCCCGGTGATGTCGTTGGGTGACCCCGAGCTGCGGTGCGCGCTGGCGCATTCGGTGAACCGCTACTACGCCGAGGTCTACGACGGCTTGCGGGACCGCCTCGAGCCGGTGGCCGCGATTCCGACCCACACGCCCGAGGAGGCGATAGCCGAACTCGACCACGCGGTCGTCGATCTCGGGTTGAAGGCCGTCATGCTCGTAGGAATTGTGCAGCGGCCCTACGCGGGAGTCAACGGCGCTGGTCGCTGGATTGACACGCTCGGCCATGACTCGCTCTATGACTACGACCCCGTTTGGCGTCGCTGCGAGGAGCTCGGCGTGGCGGCCACATTCCACACCGGCGGCCAGGGCTGGGGAACCCGGATGTCGACGGTGAGCAACTCCTACAACCAGGTCGGTGCGTTCGCCGCGGCGATGGAGGGGACGTGCCGCTCGCTCGTCTTCGGTGGGGTGCCGATGCGCTTCCCGAAGCTTCGCTTCGCGTTCCAGGAGGGAGGGGTGGCATGGGCCGGCGCGCTTTTGGCCGGCATCATGAGCCACTGGGAGAAGCGCAACATCGACGCGATCCAGGAGTACGACCCGGCCAGTCTCGATGTCGATCTGTTGCGCCGGCTGTTCGACGAGTATGCGACGCCCGGCATGGCTGAGCGCATCGACCGCTTGGGCGACAGCCTCGCGATGCTGTCGGACCCGGACGAGCTGCCGTCAGACGTCGATCAGTTCAGGGGGTCCATGCTCACCGGCGTCGATGATCTGCTCGACATGTTCGCCAACCGCTTCTACTACGGCTGCGAAGCCGACGATCCGATGAACGCGCTGGCGTTCGCTTCGAAGCTCAACCCTGGCGGTGTGACTCTGCCGGCGATCTTCGCGTCGGACGTCGGGCACTGGGACGTGCGAGACGTGCGTGGCGTGGTCACCGAGGCATGGGAGCTGGTGGAACACGGCCAGATCGACGAGGGACAGTTCCGCGACTTCGTCTTCGACAATCCCCTCCGGCTCTGGACCGGAACGAATCCCGACTTCTTCCGAGGCACCTCTGTCGAAGACACGGTCGACAACGCTTTGGCCAACGTGCGTTAGAGCTCAAAGGCGCCGAGACCGGCCCATGGCGCCCTGCGCAGAGCTAGCGCAGCAGCACAGAGCGTCGAGCGTCCGGATCGATGGTTCGGTCGGGAGCCGGTCGGCGTTCTGAAGGCGCCAATATGCCGTTCCGTGTGTCGGGGCCGCCCGCATCGACGGCGAAGCGCTCAGCCAGCCGCTCGCAGTTCGGCGAGGCGCCGTAGTTGTCACTCCGTCAGGCGCAGAAGAACACGACAGAGGAACCGCCGCCGCACACACAGAACGGCCCCTCCGCACCGAGCCCGTGCACTGGAGTTTCACAGCCGGCAGCATCGCTCGGATTACAGACGCGGTTGTGCCGACCAGGTCGTCGATCGGTCTTCCGCTGGCGGAGCTCCGGGCGATGTCGTCGACGTCGGTGGCCGACAGTCGTCGCTGCGCTGGGCGGCCGGTGCCGGCGATGGCGGTGTGTCAGTCGTCAGCGCGGGGTTTGAAAGCCGTCCCAGAAGGCCCACCCGTTCTTCACGCTCGGAGATGCGCTACCAGAGATGGCCGGCGGGGTTCGTGGCGTTCCCAGCGTCGACTGCGACGACGGATTCGACGGGCGCGCCGCACTTCGGGCGGGCGCTCGGGATGGGAGGGGCCGGGCATGCGCTCGAAGAACCACCGCTTGGTCAGTTCCACCAAGAACAGGTAGAGGACGACCATGCCTGCGAGCACCAGGAAGAAGTCGGCGGGCAACGCCTGGAAGCCGATGTCGCTTGCGATTGGCGAGTACGGGAGCAACGCACCCACGGTGATCACGCCGAGTACCGCGAAGAACAGCGGGCGGCTGGGTCGACTCCTCCAGAACGGCACGCGGTGGGTTCGGATCACGAAGACGACCAGGGTCTGTGTGGCGAGCGACTCGACGAACCATCCCGATCGGAACAGCGCAGGACCGGCGTTGAAGGGCCCGAGCATGATCGCGAAGGTCAGGAAGTCGAAGACGGAGCTGATCGGCCCGAAGGTGAGCATGAAACGCCGGATGAACTTGATGTCCCAGTGCGAGGGTCGGGCGACGAGTTCGGGGTCGACAAGGTCGGTGGGGATCGCCATCTGGCTGGTGTCGTAGAGAAGGTTGTTGAGGAGGATCTGACTTGGCAGCATGGGCAGAAACGACAGGAACGTCGACGCGACCGCGGCGCTGAACATGTTGCCGAAGTTCGAGGACGTGCCCATGAGTACGTACTTGATGGTGTTCGCGAACGTGCGCCGTCCTTCGCTGACGCCGGCTGCGAGCACGCCGAGGTCCTTCTGGAGGAGGACGATGTCGGCGGCGTCCTTGGCGACGTCGGTCGCGGATTCCACCGAGATCCCGACGTCGGCTGCATGGAGCGCGACCGCGTCGTTGACGCCGTCACCGAGGAACGCGACGTCGCGATCGGCGGCGCGATGCGCGCGGATCAGGCGAGCTTTCTGTTCGGGACTCACGCGGGCGAAGATGGTCGAGTGAATGACACGGTCTCGGAGGGCGTCGTCGTCGAGTGCGGCGATCTCTGCACC
>Ga0075017_100002893_pt1 | contig 10776 bp, 9 predicted proteins | sample AleBraG_ABR_2012_FD_71475 | JGI IMG/M metagenome (GOLD analysis project Ga0075017, IMG submission 71475) | Freshwater sediment microbial communities in response to fracking from Pennsylvania, USA - Alex Branch Run_MetaG_ABR_2012 | ecosystem: Environmental > Aquatic > Freshwater > Creek >...
AAGTTGATGATGCTGTGAAAGGTGCCGTAGGCCGTGCCCTCGGGGCTCTCGACGACACCGGTGAGTCCGGCGAGGATCGGATTGCGCACGCGCGGTGGGAGCGACACGTGACCCACCACGCGCGGCGCGTAGCGCTGGACGACGTTGCCGTGGGCGTCGAGGACCGCGGCGGCGACCTGGGGCTTGTAGTGCGTGCCGCCGTTGGCGAAGGTCGCGTACGCGTTCGCCAAGGCGATGGGCGTCAACGCGGTCGTGCCCTGTCCGAAGGCCATCTCCAAGTTGTCGCCGGTGAACCAGTCGACGTTGGGAAAGGCCTTGGGAGCCAGCGCGTGAAGTTGACGTCGCACGATCGGTGAGTCCACGCGGCCGACGACCTCATTGGGTAGGTCGATGTTCGTGTACGACGACAGGCCGTACTGCGCGGCGACGTCTTGTATGGGGGTCTGACCGTAGCGACCGGTCTGGGACCAGAAGAGGTAGCCGAGGTTATAGAAGTAGTAGTCCGACGATTTGGTGAGGGCCAGGGGCAGGTTGATCAGTCCCGCGCCTGACGCCTCGTCGTCGTGAAAGAGGCACTGGTGGCCCGAGAGGCAGTTGGGCACCTTGAAGGTGCCGGTGTCGTCCACGGTGGCGTTGGGCGACAGGATCCCGGTCTGCATCTGCGCGGTCGCCGAGACCATCTTGAAGGTGCTGCCCGGCACGTAGAGACCCTGGATCGCGTAGTTGTTGAACGCACCGACCGCCAACAGATTGTGAAAGGTCGCCGTCGAGAGGCCGTTGACGAACGAGTTGAGGTTGAACGAGGGGTAACTCGACATCGCCAACACCGCGCCGGTGTTGGGATCGAGCACGATCGCGGCGCCGTTGGGCGCGGGCGGATGCTTGCCCGAACGCGGATCGGTCGACACGCGGTCGGCGAGGATGTTCTGGGCGAGGTAGCCGTCGAGCGCCTGTTGGAGTCCCTCGTCGATGTTGAGGACCACGGAGTCGCCACCGATGGGCGGCGTGGACTTGATCGCGCCGAGGATGTTGCCGAAGGCGTCGACCTCGAGTGTTCGCGTGCCGTCGTGGCCACGCAGGTACTGCTCGTAGAAGGACTCGATACCGGTCTTGCCGATCGTCGAGTCGGCCTGGTACCCCTGATTGGGGTGCGCGGCGATCTCATTGCCGGTGATCGGACCGACGTAGCCGAGCACCTGGGATCCCACGTTGCCGCCGTGGGGGTACGTACGGGTCGAGACGTCGAGCACCGAGACCCCGGGGAACTCCTTGGGGTGCAGGCGTATGAACTCAACGACACTCGCCGGCGCATTGGCGAGTATCGGCGCGGGTTGGTACGGGTCGTACTGCAAGTTGTTGAGGTCTGCGTTGATCTGGGTGACCGTGAGACCGGTCAACGACGCGAGCGCGCCCTTGATCGACGGATCGAGCGCCGCCTCGGCGCGCGAGAGCTGCACCTCGGTCGTCGTGACGTTGGACACCAGCGGTCGTCCGCTGCGGTCGAGGATGTAGCCGCGCGGCGCGGGAATGGTGCTCGTGCGCAGTGAGTTGGAGCGCACGACCGCGACCGAGGTCTTGTACTCAACGACTTGGAGGATGAAGAGGCGCGTGATCAACAAGATGAACAGCAGCAAGAAGAACCCACCGATGATGCGCCAGCGCCGTTCGGGGCGGTGCTGGATCTCGTCGGGCGGTGCGACCAGGTCACGGATGCCGACGGGCTTGGTCTCGTTGATCGTGCGTCCACGACCGCGAAAGGGGTTGAGCGAGACCCACGGGCGCCAGAGACGCGAGAAGAGCGAACCGGTCGGTCGGTCGCGCCACGAACCCTTCATCGACGCGCCCGTTCACGCGCGCCGCTCATTAATCGGGCCACCCGCGTGACGGGACGAGCCAACACGAAGAACGCCACCGCGTTGACGACCATGGCGTTGGCCAGACTGCCGCGCCACAGTCCGAAGTTCAACGTGAAGAATCCGAAGAAGGTGTAGAGCGCCGGCGCACAGAAACCACCCAACGCGGCGAGCAGCGGCGTCACCCACCACGCCGCGGAGTCCAAATCGCCCACGCCCTCTCGTCCGAGTCGAGACGCGCTGTACGCGAGTATCAGTCCCACGATCGCGGTGAGACCGAAGGGGGTCGTGGCGTGGGTGTCGACGAACAGTCCCGCGATCAGCGCGGCGGTCAGGGCGAGCGAGGTGAAACCCGCCAGCCCCACGCACAACGGCCACAACCACACGAGCATCACCACGACACCCTCAAAACGCAGTGTCGAGAAGATGGCGAGCTGAAAACCTACGACAATGAACGTCATCAACGTGACGGGGGCGATCGCCCGTCTCACGTCGACGGCTCCCAGAGCACGACGTCCACGTAGAGCAGATGTCGAAGGTCCGCAATGGGTTCCAAACTCACGTTGAACGTCGCCGCGCCGGGCGTCAACTTCACGAGTGAGACGCGCGCAACGGGCAGACCCGGGGGAAACAGTCCGCCGGACAGTCCATCAGTGCTCAGAATCGTGCCGGCCGATATCGACGTCGTGAGTGGCACGGACGTCGCACTCAACCCGTTGTTGACACCGCGCCCGCCGATGACGAGCGTCGTGGTGCCGTGTCCGAACGTCACGCCGATCGAGGAGTTCACGTCGCTGATGAGGCGCACCGTCGCACCGTGCGGCGTGGTGGAGATGACGCTGCCGATCAGGCCACCGTTCGCGACGACGGGCATACCCACGAGCACGCCGTCGTCGCGACCCTTGGAGATGTCGACCGTGGCCGCGAAGCTGGTGGGTGAGATCGTGGTCACTTGCGCCGCGACCGTCGTGAGCGAACCCACGAAGGGCACGTGCAGTTGCGTCGTCATCTCGTGGAGTTGGCGTTGAATCGCCCAGTTCTCGTTGTTCTTCAGTTGCGCCTGACCGAGCTCGTAGCGAAGTCGCTGATTCTGCGCCACGACGTCGCTGTAGTTGACCGCGCCCGCGAGCAGGTGCCCGATGGGCCGCGCGATCACGTTGATCGTCCAACTAAACGGCGTGACCACCAGATTGGCGGCACTGCGTAGTCCCGACACGACGCCGCCGGTCGCGTACAACAGTGAGACGATGAGTGTCGCAATAACGCCGAAGGTCCACAGGCGCCGCCGCGAACGATTCGTGGCCACGGATTAACGCGAAGGACTGGTCTTTAACATGCGCGAGAAGGTGTCGAGCTCTTCCAGGCACATGCCACTGCCGAGCGCCACGCAGTTGAGAGGGTCGTTGGCCACGATGATCGGCATATTGGTCTCGAACTCGAGCCGGGCCGCGATGCCGTGCAGCAGCGCACCGCCGCCGGTCAAGACGATTCCCTGTTCCATCAGGTCCGACGAGAGTTCCGGCGGCGTACGGTCGAGCGTCACCTTGACCGCGTCGACAATGGCCTGCACTGGCTCTTCGAGGGCGTGACGAATCTGCTCAGTCGAGATGATGACGGTCTTGGGCAGACCGGTGACGAGGTCGCGACCGCGGATTTCGGCGCGCAGCTCTTGCTCGAGCGGGTACGCCGATCCCAATTGAATCTTGATCTCTTCCGCGGTTCGCTCGCCCAACGCCAACTGGAATTCCTTCTTCACGAATGCGACGAGTGCCTCATCGAGTTCGTCGCCACCGACGCGAATCGACTGACTGGTGACGATGCCGCCGAGCGAAATGACCGCGACTTCGGTCGTGCCGCCACCGATGTCTACGACCATGTTGCCGCTCGGTTCGTGAATCGGCAGGCCCGCGCCGATGGCCGCGGCCATGGGCTCTTCAATGATGTACGCCTTGCGGGCACCCGCGAACTCCGCCGCCTCCATGACCGCACGCTGCTCGACGCCAGTGATGCCCGAGGGCACGCAGATCACCATGCGGGGCTTCGCGAAGCGCCGCTGGTGCACGCGGTGGATGAAGTAGCGCAGCATTTTCTCGCAAATCTCGAAGTCGGCGATGACGCCGTCCTTGAGTGGTCGAATGGCCTGGATGTTGCTCGGGGTCCGACCAATCATCCGCTTCGCTTCGGCACCTACCGCCAGCGGCTTTCCGTCCTTGATGTCGATCGCGACCACCGAAGGTTCGTTCAAGATGATGCCGCGACCTCGCACGTAGACCAAGGTGTTGGCCGTTCCGAGGTCGACGGCCATATCACGACCCAGCAGAGAAAACCGACTATCAACCATAGAGACCCTTTAACGAGGGGTTCGACGCGCACCCTCTTCTGGCTACAAGGCTAGGGCAAGATCACCCCGAAGAGCCAACAAATTCACTTAAGCCAGATGTGGAAAGAAAATTTCTATCTCTCGGCGCGCTGATTCTGGCGAGTCGGAACCGTGAATCAAGTTTTCCGCCATCACACTCGCGAGGTCACCACGAATGGTTCCCGGAGCCGCATCCACTGGATCGGTCGCGCCCATGAGCGCGCGCACGATCTTCCACGTGTCGTCGGGACCTTCCACGATCATCACGAGCGACGGTCCGCGCGTGATGAACGTCGTCAGTCGTTCGTAGAACGGCTTACCCTCGTGCTCCTTGTAGTGCAGCGCGGCCGTGGAGGCGTCAATCGTTCGCAGTTCAGCCGCGACGACGCGCAACTGCTTCGCCTCGAGGCGGGCGACGATCTCGCCCACGAGCCCGCGTTCGACACCATCGGGCTTGACAATAACCAGGGTTCGGTTCACGACGGACAAATCTAACAGCCCTAGCTCAAGTGTCGTGACGTCACGTGGACAACTTCGCCACGCACTTCGGCCACCACGTACAGACTGCCGGCCACCACGATCAGGTCGTCGTCGGTCGAGCGTTCGCGCGCGTGCGCGAGCGCGATGGTCGCACTCGGATGTTCGAACGCCACCCCACCGTGTCGACGCACCGCGGACGCGACCTCGTGCGCCGAGACCGAACGCGGTGAGTTCGCCGCGCAACAGTGGAACTCGGTGAAACCCAACGTCACGAGCGGCTCGACCATGTCATCGATGTCGCGTCCGTTCAACATGCCGAGCACACATCGACGTTCGCCGTGCACGTGAAAGGCACCGTCCAACGTCGCCACCAGCGCCTTGACGCCCGCGGGGTTGTGCGCGCCGTCCACGACGATCATCGGACTACGCGAAATGAGTTCCATGCGCCCGGGCATCTTGGCGCTCGCCATCGTCGAGGTCACGACCTTCGCACCGAGGGCACGACCGAGAAAGGCTTCGGCGGCCACGATGGCCGTCGTGGCGTTTACGCCCTGGTGTATGCCGTGCAGCGAGACCAGCACGTCCTCGTAACGCTCAAAGGGCGTGCGCAGTGTGATCGCCCGACCGCCAAAGGCCAAATCGTTGCATTCCAGGACGAAGGTATCCCCGAGCAACCACAAGGAGGCGCCCAATTCGTCGGCTCGCCGCTGGGCGATGTCGACGACGATCGCGTTCGTGGTCGCCACGATGGCGACCGCGTCGGCGCGAAAGATGCCCACCTTGTCGCTCGCGATCGCCGCGATCGTGGTGCCCAGCACTGCCGTGTGATCGAGGTCGACGTTGGTGAGCACCGCGACGTCGCTGTCGATCACGTTGGTGGAGTCCCACGTGCCCCCCATGCCCACCTCAATGACACCCACGTCCACGCCCTCATCGGAGAAGTGCAGCAACGCCGCCACGGTCAACAGCTCAAAACGGGTGAGCGCGACACCACTGACGGATTCGACGTCGGCCAGACGACTGAGTAGTCCCACCAACGTCGGATCGTCAACGGGCTCTCCGTTGACGGCAATGCGCTCGTTGACCGCGTGCAGATCCGGACTGGTGAAGGTGCCGACACGCAGTCCCGTCGCACTCAAGAGCGCGCTGATGAGTGTGGACGTCGTTCCCTTGCCATTGGTGCCCGTGACGTGAATCGTCGGATAATCCCGTTCAGGATCGGCGAGCAGGGCGAGCGTGTCGACAATGGGTGCCAACGTCGGCACGTCCTGACGATTCGGAGCGACCCGTTCGAAGTCGACGTGCGACTCGAGCCACGTCAGCGCTTCGACGTACGTCGCAAAGCGCACGGTTTAGCTCGCGCGACGGGTGCGCGTCGCCTTTCGCATTTCGTACGCGGGCGCGATCTTGTCACGCACCGACTCCACCGTGACGACGCACTTGACCACGTCGCTTCGTCCCGGCACGTCGAACATCGGCTCCAGGAGCACATTCTCGAGGATCGAACGAAGTCCCCGCGCGCCCGTGCCTCGTTCGAGCGCGAGGTCCGCGATCGCACTGAGCGCGTCGGTCTCGATGACCAGTTCGACGCCGTCCATCGCCAGGACCTGCTGGAACTGCTTGACGAGCGAGTTCTTGGGCTCGGTCAACACGCTGATCAGCATTTCGCGATCGAGTTGTTGGACGGCACCGACGATGGGCAGTCGTCCGATGAATTCGGGAATGAGTCCGAACTTCATCAAGTCCTCAGGCAGCGCGTGACGGAACAGCTCAATGTCGCCGCGTCGCTTGGACTCGACGGGCGAATTGAATCCCATCGACTTCTTGCCGAGTCGACGCTCGATGATCTCCTCGAGACCGGAGAATGCACCGCCGCAGATGAACAAGATGTTCGCCGTGTCGATCGTGATGAATTCTTGGTGAGGGTGCTTGCGCCCTCCCTGAGGCGGCACACTCGCGACAGTGCCTTCGAGAATCTTGAGCAGAGCTTGCTGCACGCCTTCACCCGACACGTCGCGAGTGATCGACGGATTCTCGGCCTTCCGCGCGATCTTGTCGATCTCATCGATGTAGATGATGCCGCGTTCGGCCCGCTTCACGTCGAAGTCCGCTGCCGACAACAACTTGAGCAGGATATTTTCGACGTCCTCGCCGACGTACCCCGCTTCGGTCAACGCGGTCGCGTCGGCGATGGCAAACGGCACGTTGAGCATGCGCGCCAACGTCTGGGCGAGGAAGGTCTTGCCACATCCCGTCGGTCCGAGCAGCAGCACGTTCGATTTGGCGACTTCCACGTCGTCGTCGTGCAGCGGTCCGGTCTGGATGCGCTTGTAGTGGTTGTAGACGGCGACGGACAGTATCTTCTTCGCGTCGAGCTGACCTATCACGAACTCATCGAGGAACGCCGAGATCTCGCGCGGCGTCGGCAGGTCCTCGAGTACGAACTCCGGACGATCACCGAACTCGTCGGCGATGATGTCATTGCACAGGTCAATGCACTCATCGCATATGTAGACGCTCGGTCCCGCGATGAGTTTCTTTACCTGTTTTTGACCCTTTGCGCAGAAACTGCACTTGATAAGGTCGTTGCCTTCGCCAAACTTTGCCACCAACAACCTCCGACAGGACCTTCGTTCAGAACATCCTACGAGCCCGTCGGCCCGATTCGCGGTACCTAGAGGCGAGCGGTGAGAACTTCGTCAATCAGACCGTATTCCACGGCCTCATCGGCGCTGATAATGAAGTCACGATCGGTGTCCTTGCCGATTCGTTCGACCGACTGACCCGTGTCGTTGGCGAGCATGGTGTTGAGCATGTCCTTCATACGCAGGATCTCACGCGCCTGAATCTCGATGTCCGACGCCTGTCCGCCGACGCCGCCCCAGGGTTGGTGCAGCAGGACACGCGCGTGCGGTAATGCGTAGCGCTTACCCTTGGCGCCCGCGCCGAGCAACACGGCGGCCGCCGAGGCGGCCTGGCCGAAGCAGAAGGTCGACACGTCGGGCTTGATGTACTTCATCGTGTCGTAGATCGCGAGGAGACCCGTGATGTCGCCGCCGGGCGAGTTGATGTAGAGGTTGATGTCCTTGTCCGGATCCTCGGACTCAAGAAAGAGCATCTGCGCGCAAATGAGATTCGCCACGGTGTCATCGATGGGCGTGCCGAGGAAGATGATTCGTTCACGCAGCAATCGGCTGTAGAGGTCGTAGGCGCGCTCGCCACGGTTGGACGACTCGACCACGGTCGGGACGAGGTAATTCTGGGCACGGAAGTATTCGTTCACCCCCCTACCCTATTCGGCAGATTCTTCAGACTGGTCCGTGCGCAACAGTTCGCGATCAATTTCCACACCATCAGGGTCGACAAAGGTCACGTGCTCATTGAGCCATCGAGACGCCTTCATTTTCGCCACCTCGGCGTTGAACGCGCTCACCCGTCCCGTGTCGCGAAGGTTGGTGCGCAGCAGTTGCGCGTCGACACCCATGGACATCGCTGTCTTGAGCAACTCGTCGTCGATCTCCTCCTCGGTCGGCTCGAGCTGCTCCGCCTTAACGAGCGCGCGCATCGCGAGATCGATACGTACCGCTCGCACCGCGTCGGCTCGCAGTTGCTCGAGCAGCTGATCGGACGACTGATTCGTCACTTGCAAGAACATCTCGAGGTTCAGTTTCTGTTCCGAGAGCCGATGCCCGAGGTCGTGCAGACGCTCGTTGGTCTCACTCGCGGCCAGTGACTCGGGCACGGCCGCTTCACTCACCAGTTCACTCAGTGCCATCAGCACCGAATCGCGCTGGGACATCTGCGCCTCGACGATCTTCATGCGGCGCATCTGGCTGAGGATCGCCTCGCGCATCTCGTCCTGCGTCGACCATTCAGTGTTCTCCTGCACCCACTCGTCGGTGAGTTCCGGTAACTCGCGCTCCTTCACCTGCTTCAACTTGAGTTCGTAGGTCGCCACGACGCCACCCTCGACACTGCCGTTGAGCTTGAGGTCCTCTCCCGCCTTGAGCCCGACGATCAACTCGTCGACGCCTTCGGTGATCGTGCCCGATCCGACGGTGTACATGTAGTCACTCATCTCCAGTGGCTCCACGTCGGTAGCGATCTGCTCGACGCGTACGTCCATGGTCACCAGGTCGCCGGTGACGATGGGCCGATCGACGTCCTTCAAGATCGCGTCGGTCTCGCGGAAACGGTCGACCTGGGCGATGATCTCGGCGTCGGTGACCTGCGGTGAAGGGATCGTCACGCGCAGTTCGCGCTGTCCCTTGATGCTGACCTCCGGACGGACTTCCACCTCGGCTTCGAAGTGCAGAGGACCGGACTCTTCGCCGTCAATGATGTTGATGTCGGGCTGGCCGATGGGGTCGGCCTCGGTATCGGCAATGGCCCGGGCGTAGAAATCCGGCAAGGATTCGCGAATCGCCTCGGCGCGCAGCACCTCGGCGCCGCCGATGTGCGCGACCAGCACGTTCTTGGGCACCTTCCCCTTGCGAAAGCCCTTGACGCTCACCTGTTTCGCGAGCGTCGCCGCCGCCGCGTCGAGCGCCGCGCTCATTTCGGTCTCGTCGATCTCGACGTCGAGCTTGATTCGGTTGTTATCCAGGGTGGTGGTGGTCGCGCGCATAAGAGATTCCATGCTACCGGCTGGCTTGGAATTGGCTAAATCATGATCCGCAGGCTCTCGGCGAACGAGGTCGCCGCAGCCCGGTCGCCGCGCACGTCGGTCGCCGACGCCGACAGGAAGGCGCCGGCGCTGATGCGCCCCGCCGCTCGTCGCCAAAACAGCGCGACCGGCGTCGTGATCTCGAGCGTCGGCAGGTCGACACTGTTCGTGAGCGCCTGCGCACGCCCCTCGTGCACTCCAAGTAGTACGGTGCGACCCAGCCGCCCGGTCAGGTTCAGCTGGACGAGCGTCCCGTCGGGCGACTGCATCTTCTTGCCCACCACGTAGGGCAGCGCCGCCTCAAAGCGGTTCACGACGATTTCTTCGCCGGCACCGTGATCATCGGCCGGTTGCAGCAGGGCGTCACGAATGTCTTGCAGGTGTATCCAACTGTCGAGCACCCGGGTCTCCTGAAAGCGGTGATAGGGGCGCTCACCCTCCGGACTCCAGCCGACCTTCTCCCAGCCCGCGTCGTCCAGCGCTCGTAGCGCCGCGAGCGAGCGGACGGTCGCGTCGTGGAACGCATTGAGCACGTCGAGACCGGGTTCGTGGCGATGCGCGGCGACGAAGGCTTCGTTGATCTCGCCGATCGGATTGCGCACGTACTCGGGCCACGGACCATCGAACTGCGGCACCGGCGAACCTTGGAGCAGCACTTCGAATCCCAACAGGTGGCTGACGACGTCGCGCACGCTCCAGCCCGGACACGCCGTCGGCGCGTCGTAGCCTTCATTCGCCAGCGGTCGCACGAGTCGATCAATGGCCGACCACGTGTCGTCGAGTGCCTCGATAATCCACTCATAGGCCATCATCGCCTCCGGTTCGCCCTCGCTCGTAGCCTACGGAACAAGATCCGCGACGCCTCGCATTCGATGATTGAACCTCGGGTCCTCGCTCCGCCAATCAAGGCGTCGATGGACGAATTCGCATATTTTCCGAGGTAGTAGCGTTGCGACTTGTAACAAAGCAGTCACGGGGCGTAGCGCAGCTTGGTTAGCGCGCCTGGTTTGGGACCAGGAGGTCCCCGGTTCGAATCCGGGCGCCCCGACCAAAGGGACGGTGCGCGTGGTGGACCGAGCACGTTGGCACCTTCGTTTCTCGGACCTACCACGAGCGAAACTGGTCCGCGCCATGTGGTTCGACCCGCCACGCTCAGTAGTTCGCAGATGAACGCGACGGCCTCATTGGGGTCGCACCCTTCTGACGCCGCGACGTCCGAGATTGGGACTTTCGACCCTAGAAGTGTGTCATTCACTCCATGAGGCTCTGAACGTGGCAACGCTCACCCCAGCCCAGCTGGGCGCGCTTGACGTTGCACGGCGTGATATTCCGACGCTGCGCGATGTCTCCCCCGCCCCCGAGGAGTCAGACGACGACGCCGCCTATTGGACGCCCTACATCTTCATCGCGATGGCCGT
>Ga0075017_100002894_pt1 | contig 10774 bp, 8 predicted proteins | sample AleBraG_ABR_2012_FD_71475 | JGI IMG/M metagenome (GOLD analysis project Ga0075017, IMG submission 71475) | Freshwater sediment microbial communities in response to fracking from Pennsylvania, USA - Alex Branch Run_MetaG_ABR_2012 | ecosystem: Environmental > Aquatic > Freshwater > Creek >...
CTGCATGTATGTATGACACGAGGCGAGATGGTCGTCAAGGGTGACCCTGATCACACCGCGCCGCGGCGCACGCAGGCGGCCCGCCGCGCCGCGACGCGCTCGGCACTGCTCGCCGCGGCCCGAGAGCTGTTCGGAACGAAGGGGTTCGCCGCCGCCGGGCGCGAAGAGATCGTGCTGCGCGCCGGGGTGACCCGCGGCGCCATGTACCACCACTTCGACTCGAAGGAGGACCTGTTCCGAGCCGTGTACGAGCAGGTCGAGGCCGAGGTCATGGGCCACGTCGCCGAGGCGGCGATGGCCTCCGCCGATCCCAAGGAGGAGCTGCGGCTCGGCACGCTGGCGTGGCTCGACTTCGCCGCCGACCCGGCCGTGGCCCGCATCTGCCTGATCGACGCGCCGGCGGTGCTCGATCCGGCCCTGCGTCGGCAGCTCTCCGAGCGCTACAGCGTCGGCATGGTGCGCGCCGTCCTCCAGGAGTGCATCGATGCGGGCCAGATCACGGCGCGGCCGGTCGATCCGTTGGCCCGCGTCCTGCTGGCGGCCTTGCTCGAGGCGGCCACGCTGGTCGGCGAGGGCGCCGACCGCACCGAGGTGGCGGCCATCGTCGAGGCGATGCTCGACGCGCTGTGACCGGCTCTGGCGGCCGGGAACGCCGGCGTCGCAACTCCCTGGCCGATCGGCGTGCGCACTCGCGATGATCGAGTCATGGCCACGACCCGACGAGCGGACATGTTCACCGCGGATGGCAAGCCTTCCGACGACGACCCTCGGGAGGGCCGACCGACGCTGGGCGACGAGCGCATGACGCTGGTCGAAGCCCTGCGCGGTCAACGCCTCACCTTGGAGATGAAGTGCTCGGGTCTCGACGCGGAGGCCATGGCTCGGCGTTCCGTGGAGCCATCGACGATGTCGCTGCTCGGATTGGTGCGACACCTGGCCGAGATGGAGCGTGCGACGTTCCGGGAGATGATGTCGGGCCAGGATGTGCCCCGCCTGTTCTGTTCCGACACCGACCGCGATGGTGACTTCGATGGTGCGGTACCCGACCCCCGGGTGGTCGCCGAGGCATGGGACGCGTGGCGAGCAGAGGTGGACTTCGCCACGCAGTTCGTGGCCGAGGCGGCCAGTCTCGACATCACCGGCAACGATCCCTTGAATCAGCATGGCAGCGGCGGAGGACCGATGTCGCTGCGCGAGGTGCTGGTCGGGATGATCGGGGAGTACGCCCGCCACATGGGTCACGCCGACCTCCTGCGCGAACGCATCGACGGACGATTGGGCCAGTGAATCCGGTCGGGTCCGAGGTCCCATGGTGCGCAGCCGGGTGGGCCTGGCCTTGGGGGTTGCTGGGCCGTGGAGGGGCCACCTGGTGGGCGGCTACAGCGAGCAGTTGAGTCCGACCACCAACACCCACCAACCAGGGAAGAGGACGACCGCGGCGGTGATCCCGAGCAGTGCGACCGTCGTGATGACCGGGTTCATCGGTTCGCGGCGGCGACCGGCCTGCATCCGGACCGAACGCCAGATAGCGGCGCCGATCAGGGCCAGGACGACGAGCACCAACCATGGGACCATGACCGGGCTGATGTCGGGAGCTGGATAGTCCACGCACCCCGAACCAGTTGTCGTCGATGAACTGGTGCTGGTGTTGGCCAGGGCGTAGCCCCACACGACCACCCCCCAGCCGGCCAGGGACAGCGAGGCCATCGCCCAGCGAACGCGAGCGGACAGTCGTATGGGGTTCGGGGCCGGAGGCCGGGGCGGGGGTGGATGCCACTCGCCGTCGGGAGCCTGCCACCAGCCCGGGGGCGGAGCCAGGCAAGGCAGCGGCGGGGGTGGGAGTGGACGCGGCGGCAGAGACCACCGGCCGTCAGGTGCATGCCGCCACTCGGGCGGGTCGGCCGCGAAGTCGGTCCATCGCTGCCCGTCCCACCAGCGGAGCCCGTGCTGGCCAGAGGGATCCCGATACCAACCTGGGACCGGCGACTCCGGTGCACGAGACCTCGCAACACCCGGGTTCGTAGGCATCGGTGGACCTCCTCCGAAATGGGTCAGACCCTCCGTTCACCACCGACTTCTGGACCGATCATCCGCTGGGCCGAGCACCAGCGTCAGGGGAAAAGGTCCCCTCTGCTCTGCGGGCGAGGTTGATCCGAACCAGGCCCAGCACTGGTTGAAGGCGATCAGGTAGAGCAGACCCGGAGCCGTCAGCACGGGGTACCACTGACCATCGGGCGCCTGCCACCAGCCGGGCGGTTCGGTATCAGCCGTGAACTCAGCCCACTGATCCCCTTCCCACCAGCGGCGTCACTGCGGGCTCGCGCACCGACCGCACGTCGGCCATTGACCTCGCTCGGTTCCGAGGTCCGATGCCACGCATCGGCATGCGCCTAACCTTGGTGGCCAGGCCGTGGAGGGGGGAGACGTTGGTCATCGAGGTAGCCACCGGTGATCTGCTGCGGGCCTTGACGCTGCTCAACGCGAAGGACGAGGAACCGGTTCGCCTGGCGCTGCCCGTGGGCGTCGGCGAGCTCACCGTCTGGCGTGGTTGCTGGGAGACGGTCATCTGGGCCGTCGAATCGGTCGTGGACGGGCCGACGCTCACGGTTCTCGCCGACCAGCTGCGAGCGGCGGCCACCCGCCCGATGATCTCACCCATCGAGGGCCTCGACGACGGCCGGATGCGCGTCGGCGACGTCTACCTCCAACCGGTCACCGAGCTGAGCGCCCCTCCGGTCCCCGTGTCGCTTCTCGGCGGCACCGACCTCACCCTGCCGCCGTCGGCCCCCAACCCCTACGCGGCGGTGCTGGCCGACATCGACCAGGGGGCGTCGAAGGTATGGATCCCCTTCCCGCTCCTCCAACGCCTCCGGATCAGGCAGATCAGCCAACTCCGCCTGGCGCCGGAGCTCGGCACCTGGTACCTCTCGGGGCTGAGCAACCAGGAGAGCCACCTGATACGCGTCGCGGGCCGGGTCAACGTGTACTGATCGGACCGACCGGCCCGGGCGCGCCACTCGTGGTCAGCCGGCCCGCTTCCGTCTGACGACGCAGAACGCGATCACGACGATCAGCGCGAGCGCGCCGGCGCCGACCAGCACGGCGCCGGTCACGATGCCCGAGTGGTACAGGTCGGTGCATGGCGCGCCGGACGGGGTCGACGGGGCGCGCGACACGGCGCCGGCGGGCGGGGCCGTCGTCGGGACCGAGCACGTCACACCATGCAGCGTCGCCGGCACGAACAGCTCATTGCCGACCCACACCCAGATCCCGACCCCGACCACGGCGGCCAGCGCGAGCAGCCCGATGGCGGCCATCGAGCGTCGCCATCGCTGCGACGGGAGGAGCAGCCCGACGAGCAGGAGCCCCGCCAGCGCGCCGAGGGCCACGCCCAGGACCTGCCAACCCGTTGCCCCTCTGGCCAGCGCGGCGATCGACAGCACGAGCAGCCCGAGGGCGCCGAGACCGCCGACCAGCTCGACGAGCGCGTCGGGGGTGCGGAGGATCGAGGCCAACAGCAGCGCGACGAGCGTGACGGCGCAGGCGACGGCGAGCGCGGTGTCGCTCTGGGCGATGCCGACGCCGAGCAGCGACCCGGCCGCCGCAGCCAAGAAGCCGACGACGGCGAAGACCGCCGGCGATGACGTGTGGCGCACGAGCATGTTCGTGGCTCGCAGCACCGACCGCACGCCGCTGGTCGCCGGCTTGAGCGCGGTCGCCTGGGGCTGGGCCGCGAGGGCGCCAGCCGCGACGCTTCCCGCTTGGGTGATCAGTCCGGCGAAGTGCTCCGAGCCGACCTGCCCCTCGATCCGCTCCGTCCCGACCGTGCAACTGACGAACGCCTGCTCCAGCAGCGTGTCGTCCGCCGGGTTGGCCATCCACGCGCCGAAGGCGCCGAGGAACGTCTGCTCGGCGGGAGAGGTCGTGGCGCCGTCGATCTGGTCGGCCTGGATCTGCTCCGCGATCGACGGGAGCTCCTCGCGGAGGATCTGGAGCTGGAACGGGCGGGCGACCCGCCTCACCGCGTCCGCCGTCGCTGGCTCACCCCGGAGATGGAGCAGCAGTTCCACCAGCCGCCAGGAGCCATCGAGCCGGCCCCACATCCAGTCGTTCATCCGCCACGACGACAGGTAGAACGCGCCGAAGTGGTCGAGTTGCACCCCGGTCAACTTGGAGGTCGACGTCACCCGGTCGTCGAAGCAGTTCGGCGTGGCCGAGCTGATCTCGACGAACTCGATCTGCTGGGGTGACCGCACCTGCGGGTCGGTGACCATCGACTGGAGAAGCTCGAGCACGAGGAGGCCGGCCCGAGCGACGTCCACGGCGTCGCCGGTCGGTTCCGCCTGCTGCCCGATGCCGTGGAGCGCCACGACCTCCGAGGCGAGGTCGCTCCCGGGACCGACGGCACCGGCCCGCTCCACCAGCGCGTCGAACGCAGCCGCGACCCGGTTCCATTGCGGGGCCAGATCGCCGGCGGAGGGGCCGGTGGCGACGGCGATGACGGTTGCCACCTCCCTCCGGTGGGGCTGCACCTGCGCCCACGACGACTCGGTCAGCGCCCGACCCAGCAGGCTCTGCACGTTCAGCGCAGCCTGCTTGAGCTGCAGGCGTTCCTGTTGGTCGTCGGCGCGAAGCCTGTCGTCCTTCGTGGCGCGATCCAGACGGTCATAGCGCCGGAAGGACGAGGCGAGGTCGCCTGCTTGCACGAGCGTGGCCAGCGCGGCCAGCTCGCCGTCGGACTGTCGGGCGAGCGCGCTCGACACCTTGGCCAGACGCTCCTGGTGGATGCGCCGCACCGAGATCTCGTCGAGCTGGGCCGCGATGTCGCGATCACGGGGGATGAACAGGGTCTTCTCACCGACTTGCAGCAGGGTCGGTGTGCTGGTCATGGCCGGCGCCCGCTGACCCCCAGGATCGGCCAGCGGTGCGACGAACAGCACGACGCGGGTCACGGGCACGTCCGCCGGCTGTTGTTCGATCAGGTTGAGGCACTGCTGCAACGGCTCGTTGTCGACCAGGCCACCGTCGAGGACATAGGTGTCGCCGCTGAAGTCGGCGATGCGAGTGTTCTCGTCGCCCCCGAAGAACGGCTCGCTGGCTGCGTTGGTGACGTTGATCATCGCGGGCTCGAACGCGAACGGGAACGAGGCGCTCGAGCGGGCCGCTCGCGCCAGGCGACCAACGGCCGTCGCCCGGTCCGCCTGGCTGTGGCCGAACTGGTTCACATCTGAGGCGCAGCGGAAGTGGAACAGGCCGAGCGAGGTCTGCACGGGCACGGCGGTCCCGAGGCTGTCTTCGTAGGTGGCGGGCGACGGGGTCCACAGCGTCGTGGTGGCGATCAGATGCCGCGGCAGGGCATCGGGCGTGGGCACGCCGGGCGGCGCGGCATCGCCCTCGGCCCTCGACAGCGTGGTGAGCGCATCGGTGACCGACTGCAAGAACGACGGGTTCCCGTCGCCGCGCAACAGCGACGGCGGATCCTGGTCGCCAACCCCGCGCAGGAGCTTCCCGAGGTCGCCCTGATCACGCCACACCGTGCGCATGTTGAGCCCTGGTCCCACGTCGGAGAGCGTCAGCTTCGATCCCCAGGCCTCCGCGCTGGCCAGCACCGTGCCGTTGAGTCCGCCGGCGCTCGTCCCCACGGTCACGTCGACGACGGGCGTGAGGCCGGTCTTGGCCAGCAGGGCTCCGTAGTCGCCCTCGCACCGGCGCAGGCGGTCGAGCTCGTAGGCCACCCCGCCCATCCACACGGCCAGGCTCACGCCGCCCGTCATCACCACCCCGAGTCGGAGCTCCGGGCCAGCCGGGTCGTTGCCGACCATGTCGGTCCCCGCGCCTGCGGTGTCCATCGCGACTCCTCGTGCCAGCCGCCTCTGCCAAACCCCGCGCCGCCGGCGCGAGCCAAACCCGGATCTCTTGCCGACCGTGCCCCGACGAATGCTTGTCGCTGAGGGTAGCTCCGTGACACATGTGGGCGCTGACCTTGTTCGTCGATGGCCATGTGCCGTTCCCTTGACCGGCCATCGGCACGGCGCGACCGTCATCATTGGACCCTGACACCGGGAGGAAGCCATGAGCACCACCGAGGCCCGTCGCGACGCGAGCACCGACGAGCACATCGGGATCGTCGACCTGAAACTCGAAGCGGTCATCATCCCCGTCTCGGATGTCGACCGGGCCAAGGCGTTCTACGCGGGCCTCGGGTGGAGGCTGGATGCGGACCTCGGCGACGACGCCTACCGCATCGTGCAGTTCACACCCCCGGGTTCGGGGTGCTCGATCCAGTTCGGCATCGGCCTCACGTCGGCCGCCCCGGGCACGGCCCTCAACCTGCTCGTCGTCTCCGACATCGCGGCCGCGCACGACGACCTCGTCACCAGGGGCGCGCTCGGCGCCAGCGAGGTCTTCCACGATGCCAGCGGCGGCTACAACCGCTTCGACCTCGACCTGCGCGCCAGTGGCCCCGACCCGCAAGGGCGCACCTACGCGTCGTTCATGGCGTTCAGCGATCCGGACGGCAACGGCTGGCAGCTGCAGGAGGTCACCAGCCGACTGCCCGGCCGCGTCGACTCGACGACGGCCACCTTCAGCTCGGCCGGAGACCTCGCCCGAGCGCTCGAGCGGGCCGCCACCGCCCACGGTGAGCACGAGAAGCGCACGGGCCAACCAGACGAGGGCTGGCCCGCTTGGTACGCGGCGTACATGCTGGCTGAGCAGACCGGCGACGAGCTTCCGTCCTGAGCGACTACGACGTCATCGTCCTGGGGGCCGGGGCCCCCGGCGAACACTGCGCCGGCGCGCTCGCCGAGGGCGGCCTGCGGGTCGCCGTGGTCGAACGCGAGCTCGTGGGCGGCGAGTGCTCCTACTGGGCCTGCATCCCTTCCAAGACGCTGCTCCGTCCTGGTGAAGCCGTGCACGACGCCAACGACGCCGCGGGCAGCGCGCAGGTCGACGTCGAGGCGGCGCTCGCCTGGCGTGACTTCATGGTCTCGAAGCACACCGACACCACTGCGGAGATGTGGCTCGCCGACCACGGCATCGACCTGCTGCGCGGCAACGGCCGGCTGGCCGGACGCGGGACCGTCGAGGTCGACGGCGTTCGCCATACGGCCCGACACATCGTGGTGGCGACCGGAGCGGAACCGATCGTGCCGCCCGTTCCTGGCCTCCGTGAGGCCGATGGGGTGTGGACGAACCGTGAGGTGACCGCGATGACGGCCGTACCCCGCCGCCTGCTCATCCTGGGGGGCGGTGCGGTCGGCGTCGAGATGGCCCAGGCCGTGCGCCGCCTCGGCGGCGAGGTGGCCCTCGTCGACGTGGCCGAACGCGTCCTTCCCGGCGAGCCCTCGCCGCTGGGCGAGGCGCTCGGCGAGGTCCTGCGCGGCGACGGCGTCGAGCTCGCACTCGGCGTGCGGGCCACGGCGGTGCGGCGCGAGGGCGACGAGTTCGTCCTCGAGCTGGACGACGGCGTCGCGTTGCGGGGTGATCGCCTGCTCGTCGCCACCGGTCGACGGCCGCGGGTCGACGACATCGGTCTCGAGACCGCCGGCATCACGGCGGGCAGCCATGGGATTCCCGTCGACGAGCGGTTGCGCGCCGCCGACGGGATCTGGGCCATCGGCGATGTCACCGGCATCTGGCCGTTGACGACCACCGGGAAGTACCAGGGCGATGTCGTCGCCGCCAACATCCTCGGTGAGCCTCGCGAGGCCAACTACGAGGCCCTGCCGCGGGTCGTGTTCACCGATCCGCAGGCGGCGGCGGTCGGAGCCGGCGAAGGACGCTTCACCGGCACGGCCCCGGTTTCTGGTGTGGCCAGGACCGCCACCTACAGCCGTGCCTACGCCGATTCGAACGGCTTCCTCACCCTGCTCAGCGACGGCGCGCGGGTGACCGGTGCCTACGCGCTCGGTCCGGAGGCCGGTGAGTGGCTCCAGCAGGCCACGTTGGCCATCCGCGCGCGTGTGCCGCTCGACGTGCTGCGCGACACGATCCAGCCGTTCCCGACCTTCTCCGAGATCTACGCCGACGCGCTGAAGGCGCTACGCGCCGACGTCGCGGGTGCGCAACGCTGATCCAGTCATGACGTCCGAGCGGCGTCCGCCCGAGAGATCGCCCAGGCGGCATTGACCAGGCCGATGTGGCTGAACGCCTGGGGGAAGTTGCCCAGCAGCTCGCCGCTGATGGGATCGACCTCCTCAGCGAGCAGGCCCACATCGTTGACGAACGCGGCCGCACGTTCGAACACGGTGCGCGCCCGGTCAGGTTGGCCGGCCATCGCCAGCGCCTGGGCGAGCCAGAAGGTGCACAGCAGGAAGGCCCCTTCGTCACCCTCGAGACCGTCGCTGGTCCGGTACCGGTAGACCAACCCCCGCTCGCCCACGAGATGCTGTTGCGTGGCCTCGATCGTGGACAGCACTCTGGGGTCGTCGCCGGGCAGGAACCCGACCAGGGGAAGCATCAGGCTCGAGGCGTCGAGGTCGTCGGCACCGAAGGATTGCGTGAAGGCGCCCACGCGGTCGCTCCAGCCTTCGCTGAGAATGGCCTCACGCACCTGCTTCCCCGCCGACGTCCACGTGGGGACGTGCTCGGAGGCACCCAGCTCGTCGGCCAGGGCCGTCGCCCGGTCGAGCGCCACCCAACACATCAGCTTGGAGTACACGAAGTGGCGCGGTTCGCCGCGTATCTCCCAGATGCCGTGGTCCCGTTCGGACCAACGGCGCGCCGCGGTGTCGGCCAGCGCGATCAGGAACTGTCGCGTGGGCCGCGGGAGGTCCGGCGGCGCGCCCCACTGGTCGGGGGCGGCCAGGGGACCCACACGGCGAGCAACCGGGTCGAAGATGTGGTCGGAGAGCCGATGCACGGCGCTGAGCAGCTCCCCGTAGACGTCGAGCTGGCGTTGTTGCCAGGCGCCGTTGCCGACCCGCACCGGGGCCGACCGCCTCCAGCCCTCCAGGTGGGGCAGCTCCCGCTCGGTCAGGTCCCGCTCACCGCCGATGCCGAACATGATCTGGAGGTCCCCGTCCTGCACCAGGGATCCGGCCGCCGAGGTGGTCATGTACTCGACGAACTCGTTCGCTTCGTCGGGGCAGGCCGCCACCCACAGCGCCTCGATGGTGAACGACGCGTCCCGGACCCAGGCGTATCGGTAGTCCCAGTTCCTGGCTCCCCCGACGACCTCGGGCAGTGACGTCGTCGCCGCGGCGCAGATGGCTCCGGTCGGCTGGTAGGAGAGCGCTTGGAGCACCCGGCCGCTCTGGTGGACCAGGTCTCGCCAGGGGCCGACGTAGGCCTGGTGCAGCTCCGACCACGACTGCCACGCCGACACGGTGTCGTCCAGCGTGGCCGCGATCTCCTCCTGGCTCCACGCATGGGCCACCGCGGCGTCGCCGCGCCGGTTGTGGTGCAGGGAGAACCCCGCTCGCTCTCCCTCAGCGAGCTGCAGCCGGGCCGAGACCGACGACTGGTCGACGGTCAGGCGCGTCGGGCTCGACAGGATCAGTACATCGGCCCCACCGGTGGCCGCCACGCCCCAGTCCGTCCCGTCGAACAAGGGGAACACCAGGCCGTACTCGGGTCGAGGGATGTACTCCAGGTCGATCTCGACCTCGCCCTGGCTGCAGGTCACCTGCCGGAGCAGGAGATGAGGCGCGTCCCGGCCCAGCTGGTGCCCGCGGTTGCCCGGCCCGGTCGCGAGCGCGTCGAGGACGGTCGCGGTGCCGGACTCGGTCCGGTAGGTCGTCTCCAACACCATGGTCCGATCCACGTAGCGCCGGGCGACCGACGTCGCACCCGCCGGCCGCATGGACCAGTGGCCGGCCTGCTCGTCGAGGAGCCGAGCGAAGATCGACGGGCTGTCGAAGCGGGGGAAGCACAGCCAGTCGATCGACCCCCACCTGCTCACCAGCGCGGCACTGTGCCGATCCGACAGCAACGCGTAGTCGCCGATCGCGGTGGTGCTCATCCGGGTGGCTCCAGGCCATCGATCAACGGTCGACCACTGGTTGGGATCTGCGTCAGGTGATGGCGAGGTGCTCGACCAGTTGGAGGGTCGCTCCAGAGCCCGAGAAGGTCCCGAAGCCGACCAGGGTCGACAGGACGCCCGGCGTGGGGCCACCCCCAGAGGTGACCAGGAAGGTGCCGGTGGTGAACCCCCACGGCGAGGTCGTCCCGTAGGCCCTGACGGTCACGGGCCCGTGTTGGCCCCCGAAGGAGCAATGGCAGGTGAGGAAGGCAGTGAAGGCAGATGACCCGTTCGGGAACACGGTGGACAGCACTGCCTCGCCGGTCGATCCGGGCGGTTGACCGGGATCGACGGTCCCCGACCCGGTCAGGCCCGATCCGGCCAGGGTGAAGTTGAACAGGTCGGCGTGGATCTGGTCACCCGAGGACGTCGTCACCGGTGGCAGCGACCCGACGTTGGTGGAGGTGATGCTCCCGAAGGACGTCCGCAGGCCTCGCGTGCTCACCGCGAAGTGCTCGCCGATTCCCGGGCCCCCGGCCCCAGGGGCCGGGTTCGGGAGTACGACGTCGAATCCGCATTGCCCGATCCCGTGTCCGCCGACCAGGTCGGGGGCGGCACCGTCACCGAACTGCGGGGCCGGCGCGTTGTCGAAGCAGACCATGCTCCCGTTGATCAGGTTGTTGCCGATCTCCATGGCGTCGGGGTCACCCATCTTGTCGCCCAGGAAAGCGGCGCTACCGCCGATGCGGTTGCGCAGCGACCCGAGCCAGCACGAGGACACCCCGGCGATCGTGTAGTTGCCCCCGATGG
>Ga0075017_100002895_pt1 | contig 10774 bp, 8 predicted proteins | sample AleBraG_ABR_2012_FD_71475 | JGI IMG/M metagenome (GOLD analysis project Ga0075017, IMG submission 71475) | Freshwater sediment microbial communities in response to fracking from Pennsylvania, USA - Alex Branch Run_MetaG_ABR_2012 | ecosystem: Environmental > Aquatic > Freshwater > Creek >...
TCTCAACGCAGTACGCCACACTCCCCGAACGTCGTTCAACGCCACAATCGGACCGGAACGAACCATGGCGTACACGAGTGTGGCGCTCGCCGACGCGAAGGCGCTCGGCAAGCACTACGAGGTGAAGATCAACGACGTCGTCCTCGCGCTGTGCTCCGGCGCATTGCGCCGTTACCTGCTCGGCCGCGACGAACTGCCTGAGCATTCGCTCACCGCAGGTGTGCCCGTCTCGTTACGCGCCGACGGCGACGCCTCTTTGGACAATCAGGTCTCGTTCGTCGTCGTGCCGCTTGCGACGAACGTCACCGATCCTGACGAACGCATCCGAGAAATCGGCAAGCACACACGGGCGGCAAAGGAATTCCAGGAAGTCCTGCGCGCGCACCCGGTCGGTTCCTTCGGCGAGGCTGCTCCGCCGTTCGTCATCGGGGGTTTGCTGCGGGCAGCCTACGTGTCGCACATCCTGTCGTACTTTCCGGGGATGCTGAACACCCTCGTTTCGAATGTGCCGGGCCCTCCCATCCCGCTCTACATGGCCGGTGCTCGTCTGTGCGGCATCTTCCCCACGAGTGTGATTCTCGAAGGCATGGGATTGAACATCACCGTGTTCACGTTCGAGGATCGCGTCGATTTCGGCCTGCACGTCGACCCGCATCTGGTGCCCGATCCGTGGGCGGTGGGCGCGGGCATACCGATCGCGCTCGCGGAGCTCATGAAATGTGCGGGTCTCGGCTGTCCGACGCCGGTCTCTGATCCGTTCGGTCTTCCGACGAACGCGTCGTAGCAGCCGCGGCCATCAGTTCCTCGAGGCTCGCACGCAGGGCAGTGGTGAGGTCCCAGAGGTCGGGTGCGTGCTCGCGACACGACATGACCGCGATCGTCATGTCTCCCGCGGAGCTCCAGCCGGTGAAGTTGATGCCTATGCCCTCGACGAGTGGACCCATCGAGATCATGTGCACGAGCTGAGCGCCACGCCGTTACAAGGGCCGCCGTGGCCCTTGCACTGTGGAGACGATGACGTTGTAGCTCGGCTGGTGCACAAAGGGCTGCGCCATCTTGGGGAACACGAACGTGTCAGGCGGAAGAGTGTCCAGCACTCGGCCCATCGGTGCTGCAACTCGCGATCGGTGACTTCCAGCTCCGAACAAGGGGCGAACGGCACGTTCGGAGGCCGCATGCCCTCATCGGGACGAGGACGTCGACCAGGAATGCAGCATCTGCACGTAGTTCGCGCGTTCGAACGCGGAAGGATCGCCCGACGTCGTCTGGGTGGCACTGCCGCGCATCTGGGCCACCGACTCGTAGTCGTGCTCGGTCATCCAGGTCGTCAGCTCTGCTTCGACCAGGCGGAGCCGATCCGGGCCATGCCGGAGGATGGCCGACGTGAGCATCGCGACATCCGCGCCCACCATGATCGCCTTCACGACATCAGTGCCCGTATGGACCCCCGAGGTCGCGGCGACGGAGACGTCGTCTCCGAGTTGGGGACGGAGGATCGCGATCCAGCGCAGCGGCAGGCGCAGTTCGCCCGGGTGGCTCAGCTCCACTCGGTTGACGACCTCGAGCGTGTCGAGGTCGAGGTCGGGTTGGTAGAACCGGTTGAACAACACGAGCCCGTCGGCACCGGCCTCGACAACCTCTCGGGCGAAGTTCGCCATCGCCGAGTAGTACGGGCTGAGCTTGACCGCGAGCGGGATGCCGATCGCGGCGCGCGCGGCCCGGACGACGTCGAGGTCGGTCGACTCCCATTCGGCCGCGGTCCGTTCGGGATCCGCGGCCACGTGATACAGGTTGAGCTCCAACGCGTCCGCGCCGGCCTGCTCGATGAGCGCCGCGTGCCGAGCCCAGCCCGACGTCGTGGTGGCATTGAGGCTCGCGATGACCGGCACCGACAGGTGTTCCTTCAGTCTCTCGATCAACGCGAGGTACCGGTCGCTCACAGTCGCAAAGGAGTCGACGTTCGGGAAGTAGTCGAGCGCCTCGGCGAAGTGCCCGGAACCCGCGTCGAGCGCGCGGTTGAGCTCGATCTCCTCGTTGACGATCTCCTCTTCGAACAGCGAGGGCATGACGATCGCCGACGCTCCCGAGTCCTGCACCCGTTGCGCACTCGCGAGCTCGCCGTTGAGCGGCGACGCCGACGCGACGATCGGCGTGCGCAGGTCGAGACCGAGATACCGCGTCGAGAGATCAGTCATTCGGAATCCCCGTGGTCGTAGCGGTACCCGGCGTCGTTTTCGACCTCCGGCTCGATCGCGGGATCGAGAGGATTCTCGTGGGGCACCGTCCGGTGCATCGCCGCGAGCTGCTCGTAGTAGCGCCACCGCTCGTCGACGTCGGATTGGAGAAGGCTCGAGAGCTCCCGGGCCCGGGTCGGGTCGGTGCGCTCCAAGATCGCGAAGCGCGCTTCGGTGGCGACGAAATCGCGGATAGGGATCGACGGTGCCTTCGAATCGAGCCTGAACGGCTGACCGTCGTCGACCTCGCTCGGGTGGAAGCGATACAGCGGCCAGTACCCGCTCTTCACCGCGTCTTTCTGGTGGGTCATCGACCTCGACATGTCGATGCCGTGCGCGATGCAGGTGCTGTACGCGATCACGAGCGACGGTCCCGGCCACGCGTCTGCCTCCAGCAGCGCCTTCGTCGTCTGCAGCTCGTTGCCGCCCATCGACACCTGGGCGACGTAGACGTTGCCGTACGCGCGCGCGATGGCGCCGAGGTCCTTCTTGGCCGTGCTCTTCCCCGCCGCCGCGAACTTCGCGACTGCACCGCGCTGTGTCGCCTTGGACGCCTGGCCCCCGGTGTTGGAATAGACCTCGGTGTCGAGCACGAGCACGTTCACGTCGCGCCCCGACGACAACACGTGGTCGAGGCCGCCGAAACCGATGTCGTAGGCCCAGCCGTCGCCGCCGATGAGCCACACACCCTGACGCACGAGGTTGCCCGCCACCGTCCTCAGCCGCGCCGCGTCCACCGCGTGTTCACCCTCGACGCGCCCGAGCGACTCGCGCAGCTGCGCCACCAGTCGGCGCTGCTCGGCGACCTGCGGTTCGGTCTGCTGCGGGTTGTCGAGGATCGCGTGCGCGAGATCGTCGCCGACGACCGGTGCGAGCCGCTCGAGGAGGAAGCGTGCCTGGCGCGCCTGCGCATCGAGACCGACGCGCATCCCGAGCCCGAACTCGGCGTTGTCCTCGAACAGCGAGTTGTTCCACGAAGGCCCGCGCCCGTGCGCGTCGGTGGTCCACGGCGTGGTCGGCAAGTTCGCGCCGTAGATCGACGAGCACCCGGTGGCATTGGCGACGATCATGCGGTCACCGAATAGCTGCGTGACGAGCTTGATGTACGGCGTCTCACCGCACCCCGCGCACGCGCCCGAGAACTCGAAGAGCGGCTCGAGCGCCTGCGCGCCCTTCACCGAGTCGTGCGGTAGCAGGTCGCGGTCGAGGTACGGGATCGAGAGGAAGTGTTCCCACCGGCGTCGCTCGACGTCGTGGTGCGCGGCGACCGGCTCCATGTTGATCGCCTTGTGGCCGATCTCGGTCTTGCTCTTCGCCGGACAGACGTCGACGCACACGCCACAGCCGGTGCAGTCGTCGGGCGCGACCTGGATGGTGAGGTGGTGCCCCGCGAGATCCTTGGAGCGGAACGGCTTACTGACGAAATCGGCCGGAGCGGCCTCCGCGGTCGCCGCGCTGAACACCTTCATCCGGATCGTGGCGTGCGGACACACAATGGCGCACATGCCGCAGTCGATGCAGACGTCGGGGTCCCAGATCGGGATCTCCTGCGCGATCGAGCGCTTCTCGTAGGCCGCGGTGCCCGTGGGGAAGGTCCCGTCGACCGGGAGCGCGCTCACGGGGAGCCGATCACCGTGCCCGGCGAGCAACACCGCGGTCACCTGTTGTACGAAGCTCGGGGCGTCGACTGGCAACGTCGGACCGATCGTGCGAGTGCTGGTCGCCGTCGCGGGCACTTCGACGCGATGCATGTTGGCGAGGGCGAGATCAATGGCCGCGAAGTTGCGCTCGATGATCGCGCGACCGCGGCGCGCGTACGTGGTCTCGACGGCCGCCTTGATCCGCGCGATCGCGACCTCCGCCGGGAGTATGCCGGCGAGCTGGAAGAAGCACGGCTGCATCACCGTGTTGATGCGACCCTCCATCCCCGCGTCGCGGGCCACCGCGTCGGCGTCGATGACCCAGAGGCCGATGCCGTCGTCGATGAGCTTGCGCTGCACCTCGATGGGCAGGTGATCCCACACTTCGTCGGGGCCGAACGGCGAGTTGAGCAGGAATGTCGCGCCCGGCCGGGCGTTCCCGAGCACGTCGAGCTTCTCGAGCAGACCGAATTGATGGCAGGCGACGAAGTCGGCCGCGTCGATCAGATAGGTGGATCGAATCGGCTCGGGACCGAAACGCAGGTGTGACACCGTTGTCGAACCCGACTTCTTCGAGTCGTAGACGAAGTAGCCCTGTGCGAAGAGGTCGGTGTGCTCACCGATGATCTTCACCGAGCTCTTGTTGGCGCCGACGGTGCCGTCGGACCCGAGTCCGAAGAACATGGCCTGCACCTCCCCCGGCGGGCGCGGGTGGGTGAACTCGGTGTCGATGTGCAGACTGAGACGCGTGACGTCGTCGTAGATGCCGACGGTGAAGTGCCGCTTCGGCCGTTCGCGGCCGATCTCGTCGAAGACCGGCTTCAGCATCGACGGAGTGACCTCCTTGGACGACAGCCCGTAGCGACCGCCCGTCACGCGCGGCATCCGCGCGAACGGGGGCGCGTCGCCGTCCATGGCTTCGGCGAGCGCACCGAGCACCGACAGGTACAGCGGTTCGCCGACGGCACCGGGCTCCTTGGTGCGGTCCAGCACCGCAATGGCGCGCACCGACGGCGGCAGCGCCGCGACCAGCTCGCGGCTCGGGAACGGCTGGAACAGCCGGACGCGCACCATGCCGACACGGTGACCTGCCGCCGTCATGGCGTCGACGGTCTCCTCCAAAGCCCCCGCGGCCGAACCCATCACGACGACGACACGGTCGGCGTCTATCGCGCCGTGGTACTCGACGAGGCCGTAGCGACGCCCAGTGAGCTCGGCGAGCTCGTCGAACACCTCGGCCACGACACCGGGAACCGCGTCGTGGAACGAGTTCGACGCCTCACGCGCCTGGAAGAAGACGTCGGGGTTCTGCGCGGTTCCCCGCACAACCGGGGCATCGGGATTCATACCTCGCGACCGGAACGCGACGATGTCGTCTTCACGGATGAGCGCGGCGATGTCGGCGTCGGCGAGCACTGCAATCTTGTCGATCTCGTGCGATGTGCGGAAGCCGTCGAAGAAGTGCAGGAACGGCACCCGCGACCGCAACGTTGCTGCGTGCGCGACCAAGGCGAAGTCGTGTGCTTCCTGCACCGATCCGGCCGACAGCATCGCCCAGCCGGCGCTGCGCGTGTGCATCACGTCACTGTGGTCACCGAAGATCGACAGCGCGTGGGTGGCCACCGTGCGCGCCGCGACGTGGATGACCGCCGGCGTCAGCTCGCCCGCGATCTTGAACATGTTGGGGACCATGAGCAGCAAGCCCTGCGACGCGGTGAACGTCGTAGCTAGCGCGCCCTGCTGCAGGGCACCGTGTAGCGCGCCGGCGGCACCCGCCTCCGACTGCATTTCGACGACGTCGGGAACCGTGCCCCAGAGGTTGACGCGGCCCGCCGCGGCCCAGTCGTCGCTGTGCTCCCCCATAGGCGATGCGGGAGTGATCGGGTAGAGCGCGATCACCTCGCTCAGCGCGTACGCGACCCGTGCCGCGGCCTCGTTCCCGTCGAGACACTTCCATTCCTGGTCCACGACGCGACCCCCTAGTGGCCGATGGAACGACCGTCCGACCTTACGCTCACTTCGGGTCTCCGGACCGAAGCGATGTCCCGCGGCCGATGCTCCGTCACGCCATGGCAGCAAACACTGGCCACGGGCAAGTCATCCGTAGGCCAATGCGTTGAGCTGCCAGGCCTTTCGTCACCGCGCGTGTCGTACCTGGCGGTTGCCGGTTCGGTGTCGGCCAGGTTGGTCCGGCTGGTTACAGCGTTTGGTCGAACTGCGAAAGCTGGTTCAGCAGGTTGGCGCTCGATGTGTTCGACCACACGCTGGTCGAGTTGGTCGACGCGGTGCTCGACGAGGCGTTGCTGGATGCGCTGGACTGCACCATGCTCTGGAGGTCGAACATGAGACGTTCGACATCGGTCTGCAACGACGCAGCACCTCCCGTGGTGCTCGTCACACCGGCCGCTCCCGCGGCGCCGCCGCCGCTGCCGTCGTTGTCGCCGTCGGAGTCGCTGACCACACCCGGCGCACGGGACGTCGTCGCACCAGAGACAGCACCCATGCCGCCACCACGGTGGTGATGGCCGTGTACCCGGTTCGCGATCGTGCTCGCAAGGTTCGTGAGCTGCGTGTCCGACAACTGGGGTCCGCCGTTCGCGGACGACTGCTGCAGCCCTTGCTTGATCGCGTTGAGCAGGTCCGTTTGGGAGATGCCCTTCGACTGAGCCAACGCGCTGAGGCTGGTCTTGCCGGACTGAAGGTCGCTCATCAACTGCTGGGCGTTCTCGCCGAACAGTTGGGCGACCGGACCCAACGCTTGCTGCAGACGCGTCTGCCACGATGACGCAGCCACGGTCTGGGACGGGTCAAGGAGCGCAGCGTTGTTGATTGCGCCAACGGTCATGGTCCGCACCTTCCGCAGTCCGTTGATCTTGTGCGCTGACTCGGTCACCATTCGCCACGGCTGAAGGAAACACAGCAAACTCTTATCCGAGAACGGGCTGCACCACCACGAATCGCTCACAGCAACGCCGGAGCCGCCTCGAAGACAACTCGGACATGGCACCGAAATACCCACCACCACACCCTGGTCTGCGAAGTCGCGCAGGTGCCGATGCGCTGCTGACTCCCTGGGCAAGAATGGCGGCGGAGGTTGAGGCGTTGTGGTGGACGTGTCGTTGGGATTGATGTGTCCGACGTTGCTGATGCGGGCCTTTTCAGCTCGCGGGTGAGGGCCTGATGGAGGTGGCCGCTCGCGCGCCGGCGCGTACGGTGAGGCTGGGCGGTCGGGTGTATCCGATCGTCGGCCCCAATGTCCGCGATCCGCGCTTGCATGTGGCGTTGGTCGTGGTATCGCTTCATGTACTCGGTCAGACGATGTTGCGTTTCGACATCTCGATCGCGCAGATCCTGTTGACCGTCGCGACGTGCGCGGTGATCGAGGTTGTCATCAGGGCATGGCGTGACCATGTGATCGCGTGGCCGTCGAGCGCCTTGCTGACTGGCAGTGGCGTCGCGTTCGTGTTACGGGTTCCGGGCACCCAGCATGGCGATTGGTGGAGTCTTCGGGGCGGCTGGATCTTCGTCGCGGTTGGCGCCGCGTCGTTGTTGTCGAAGTACGTCATCCGGGTAGGCGGACGGCCACTGTTCAACCCGTCGAACTTCGGCCTCGTCTTGGCCCTGTTGGTGCTGGGGAGCCGACGGGTCGATCCGCTCGATTTCTGGTGGGTCCGTCCGGGCTTTGCGCTCGCGCTCGCCCTCGCCCTGATTGTGGTCGGCGGATTGTTCTTGGCTTGGCGGGTCGGCATGCTCGGAGCGGTCGCGGGTTTCTGGCTAACCGCTGCGTTAGCGCTGGGGGTGCTCGCCGCCCGAGGGCACTGCATTTCGGCGCGATGGCATGTTGGGCCCGTATGCAATCGGTACTTCTGGACCGTGCTGATGACGTCGCCCGAAGTGCTCGTGTTCATGTTCTTCATGATGACTGATCCCAAGACGGCTCCTCGGGGTCGCGTCGCTCGCATTGCGTACGGTGCCGCGGTTGCGGCCGTGTTCGTGGCGCTGGCAGCGCCGCAACGGACCGAGTTCGCAACGAAAGTCGCGCTGCTGGGGGCACTCGTGCTGGTCTGTGCGGCACGACCGCTTGTCGAACGGCTCTCGCCAGCACCCGGTTCGGATACCGATCGACTTGGGATCCGGTTCGGCGTCGATCGCGCAATGCGACGCGACCGGCTCGTACCCCACTCGACGAACGTCGGGCGCCGACTGCGACAACTGGCGGTTGTCGCGGTCGGCGTTGTGGCGTATTCGGGGATCATCGTCGGTGCGGGCGCAGCAGCACGCGCACCAAACGTCACTTCTGCGGCTGCTGTCGTAGCGTCGAGTTGTACCGGACGTTCGACATCGACCGCACTACGACGCCCAACCATGCACACCGGTTCCCTTCCCTCGGTGCGCGTGGAGAACGCGCTCAACGTCGCGACATCGATCACCCCCGCACTCGCGAGACGGATCGTCGGAGACGGGATCGACGACCTCGCAATCGCCGCCGACGCGATCAAGCGTCGCGAACCCGAACAAGCCGCAGAGGCTGCACGCTTCCCGTGGCTCGGCGACCTCATCCCGAAGATCTGCGCAACGACCGGACCGCTCATCGTGACTGCGTACCACTTCGACCACGCGACCGTGACTGTCAGCAAACGTTCGACGGGCCAAGCATTTCCCGAGATCGACCTCACCCTCCACGGCGACCAACGCCAAACCACCAGCACCCGATCAAACCCGATCCACCAGATCGTCGTTCGCACAACCCCGTTCCAAAGAACCTTCGTCGTCGCAAAACGCGGTGGCTACTGGCTCATCTGCGGATACCGCTCCGACCCCCGCACCGCGAGTTGTACGACCGCCACATGAACTCACCGTCGGCCTGAGACCGACCTATCTCAGAAACGGACCCCGGCTCGGTGGTCTTGCGCTGTGCCAAGCTGCGATCGCCGGTAGCGTCGAGTGTGGATTGGCCATCAGTATTCGACACCGCGAACCCGAGGCAGGAACGAGCTCGACATGAAGGTGACTCGGTTTCATCATGTGTCGGTCAATGCCACCGACGCACGGCTCGACGAGCTCGTCGGCTTCTACCGGGACATTCTCGGCTTGGACGATCAGATCCGGCCCGAGATCCCCGGCGTTCCCGGCCATTGGCACACGGTCGGTGACCAAGAGCTGCACCTCGTGGGCGCACCGGCGTCGGGAGCGACGATCGATCCGACCGGGAACCACTTCTGTGTCGCGGTCGAGGACCTTGATGGTGCGATCGCGGAACTTGAAGCGCACGGCATCGACTACGTGCGGGCCCTGCAGGGTGAGCACACCGTGCAGGTCTGGATCGCAGACCCAGCGGGGAACACGATCGAGCTGCAACAGGAGACGCGCACCCAATGACGTTCGTGCCGTACGACCGTCCGGTCCGGGCGGCGTTCGTGGGACTGGGCCGCATCTACGACCTGAACATGCGCGCCTATGTCGACAATCCGGACGTGGAAGTGGTTGCGCTCGTGGATCCGAGCGAGGAGCGCCGGGAACAGCGCCAAGGCGACTGGCCCGACGCCCAAGTGTTCGCATCCGCGGCCGACCTCGCCGCGAGCGGAGTCGAAGTCGACGCCGTCGAGGCGTTGCTGCCGATACCCCTGCATGCCGACGGGGTCGTCGAGCTCCTCGGCTACGGCTGGCACGTCAATCTGCAAAAGCCGATGTGCAACGACCTCGCCGGCGCCCAACGGATGCTCGACGCCGCCAAGGCGAACGACCGGGTGCTACGCGTGATGGAGAACTACCTCTTCTACGAACCGCTCCGGAAGCTCAAGGAAACGGTCGAGTCAGGCGAGCTCGGCGAGATCAGCGGCTATCACATGAAGATGGTGGGAACCGGCCGCGGCGGCTGGGACGTCCCTACCAGCAGCTACGAGGTGCAAGCGCAGCAAATGCGAAACGGTCGCGGCATTCTCGTATTCGACGACGGATGGCACAAACTCGCCACCGCCATCTGGCTCTTCGGCCCGATCAAGGAAGTACGCGCGTGGATCGGCTGCACCGAAATCGTGTCCGGATTCGACATTGACGCGCCCACCACCATCGTGTGGGAACACGACAACGGCATCCGCGGAGTGTGGGACATCACCCTCGCGATCGACATGTACCTTCGTTCCGACTACTACACGAACGACGAACGTTGGGAAGTGACGGGCCGCCACGGCTACGCCCGGGTGAATCGCTGCACCGGCCGCGGTATCCAACAACCCAGCCTCGAGATCTACGGCGACGGCGAGATGCGCTCCTACCACGCGCTCGACGACGACTGGGCCAGCAGCTTCCGCGACTCTGGGCGCCACTGGCTGCGCTGGCTCCATACCGGCAAAGGCCCGATGCTCTGGAGCGCCGACGAAGCCGTCAACGTGCTGCGCTTCGCGCTCGCCGCCTACACCAGCAGCGCGGCCGGCGGCACCGGCGTCGACCCCGAATCACTCAACTAACTCGATTCACAGCAGGCAGTCTCCGGCGTCGACGAGAAGGCCGCTTCCCATAGGTGGCGAAGGACCCTTCTCGCGGACGCCCGCGTGCCCCACAACGACGACCCCGAATCACGCGCCGGGCCTGCCTCAGTTCGCCGGGGCGGAGGCGCGACATTGCACAGCGCAGCCGGCCGCGCTCGAAACCGCAACCGCGACCGCGACCGCGCACCGATTGCCCGGTAGCGGCGCATTACGCCTACGGCGGAGAAGCGCACAGGACGCCAATCGAGCCCGTCCCGGATCGCGGTTTGGACGAGCCCGCACTTGTGACACAAGGCTTGTTTCACAGGGCGTTTTGCACCACAAGTTCGGCACCGTATCGGACGAGACTCTAGGAATGTTGAGCGAGCGCCGTGAGGTGTCGCCCGATAGTGACGGTGCCGGCCGAGAGGTC
>Ga0075017_100002896_pt1 | contig 10773 bp, 8 predicted proteins | sample AleBraG_ABR_2012_FD_71475 | JGI IMG/M metagenome (GOLD analysis project Ga0075017, IMG submission 71475) | Freshwater sediment microbial communities in response to fracking from Pennsylvania, USA - Alex Branch Run_MetaG_ABR_2012 | ecosystem: Environmental > Aquatic > Freshwater > Creek >...
GAAGCGGCCCACGTGACTCCAACCGGTCGAGCAGAACACTGAGCGCGTTGTGGTGCGCGAGGCCGCTGCCGTCCAGAAACGCGGTACTGACAAAGAATGTGGCCGGCACACCAACTCGTTCCAGAATAGGGGCCACGATATCGTGCATTTCCCTGAATCCGTCGTCGAACGTCAGGTGGAAGCAAGGACGGTTCAGCCGGCACATCCCGTTCAATGCATCGACAATGTCGCTGAGCGTTATCGGTTCGAAGTGGCGGAGGAGAAATTCAAGGTCCTCCGCAAACTCTCGGATCGTCTTGAAGCGATACAGGTGGCTGACGTGGGGGACAGGTGTGTCGCTCACCATGTGATAGTACGGGACCACGAGCGATACTCCCGAGAGCGGGCGTACCCACTCCATGGGGATCCGCGCCGCCCCTTTCGTCAGCAGGTCCGATGCCATCTTTGTAGCGATTCGCCTCGCCTGTAACAAGTGGCAATCCTCAGACTAAGTCGACTGTTTCCTGAGAGCCAGACGGGAGATCAGGTGAGCCAGTCCCTTGAACATCGTAGCCTGCCCCCAGTGGAGCATCGGTGTTCGGGCTGTTATGCCCAACGGATACTTGCGGTAGTAAAAATGCCCGGCGCGATCTTGCATATTGCTGACGGTCCAGTCGGCCACCTTGACGGCCAGGGACAGCGCCTCGGGGTCGTCAGAAGCAAAGTAGGCTAGCGTGTCGATTGCCTGTGATGCGCACTGAATGTCGATCGGGTACGCGCGATCGTGGTAGTACTTCGGGCGCCCCGAGGCTTCGAAGAAATGGTTCTTAAAAAAACGGAAGCCCCTCTGCAGGTGATCCGAGAATTCGGTGTCGCCGGTGTAATCGATGTAGCACTTCAGACTGTCCAGATTGTAACCCGTATGGAAATTATCGATCCAGTGATATTGGCTGTCTTCCGCATACCACCACGCGCCGTTGGGAAGCATGCGTGCGCAACTGTAGCGCATCGCCGCTGCCGCCACGTTCGTGTAGTCCGCACGGGCCACGTAGCGTGCCGCCCGGGCAAGCGCCGCCGCGCCCAGCATGTTCGCATTGTGGATCGATTCCTGCCCGTGAGCAAAGTAGCTGATGCAGTCGCCGCGCTCGGTCCTCTCCCGCGGTAGCGACAGGATCCAATCGCACGCACTCGACGCAATATCGAGAAACCACTGGTCCTGCGACTGTTCGAAGGCCTCGACATACGCCTGCGCGATCAGACTCGTCCAGACAATGATGCTGTCGTCCTTGTAGTACGAGCCACCGCGGCTTGAGAAATCGAAATAGTTCGCCCAGCTGTGCTTGTTAAACTTCGGCGAACGATGGAGATCAAGCCAGTGCAGACATTCGACGGCCTTCGTCCAGTAGTCCTCCTCACCGGTGGCTCGATGCAGCAGAAGGTAACCCCAGGCCATCATTCCCCGGCCTTTGGTGGAGTCTAGGGGTTTAATCCCGATTAGCGGCCGGATGTTTAACGGCGATTGCCGGACGACCTGTTGTAGGATGCGTTCGGCCAGGAGATTCCCGAACGTGTACGCTTTCAGGGGACTTGAGAGACCGTCGAATGGCTCATAACCCCGATACTCATTTGCCTCGACCCAGCGCTGTACGCTCGCAGCACTATCGGACAAGCGCTGTATTGTCGGTTCGGTCACTGCTGGCAAGGGTTGAGGCTCGGTCATCGTTTGCATCGTTTTCCTTTTGGTTGTCGTAGTTGGAACGTCTTCTGCTTCTTAAGGACGGAGAGACAATCAGCGCGAGAGATACTGCACGCAGGAGAGAAATCCCTTAAACATGCCCTCAATGGAAGCGTAGGTGAGAATATCGCGGCGGGCGTTGGCGGACATTCGGCGGCGTTCCCGGTCATTATCGAGCAGCAACAACAGCCGATTCCGCAACCCCTGCCGATCGTCTTCCGCCACGATGAAGCCGTTCTCGCCATCGCGCAGGTATTCGATCTCCGGGGGTTGGTTTCCCCATTCGGTCACCATCGGCAACCCCCAGAAGAACGCCTGATTCAGGCCCAGACCGACATGGCCGGGAATCGAGCAGACGTCCGCCATCTTGAAGATCCGGCTGATCTGGCGGTTCTCCGGGTCGTGGACCTCGCCTAAATAGCGCGTATTCGCTGGGTTCATGCGCGCGCGGAGCTCAGGGCTAAGACCTGACCCGACAATGACGAGTCCAACATCGGATCGATCGAGTCCTCGAAATATGTCGATCAGATGATCGACTTTTTTCCGGTTTCTCTCCTCCGCGATTCGCCCTGCGAACAACACCACCTTCTGAAACGGAAGGCCAAGGTCCCGCTTGATCTCGTCCTTGGACTCGGAGATCGACGGGAAATCCTCGAAATTGATGGTGTTGTTGGCCACGAAAACCTTCTCCCGGTGCCGCTCTGCAACGAACCGGGTCAATGAGGACGTGTAGACGATCAGGCCATCGCTGATTCCATGCAAGTAGTCAAAGAAGACGTTGCGAAGGCGATTATTCGGGTCATCTAGATTCCGCGTCTTGGTCCAGAGCGCCACCGGAATGCCCGAGAACTTCAGCCAGTGAACCAATGGCCACAGGATGCGATCTTTCAAGTGGAGGAACAGGATGACCGCGTCGGGATCGAATCGCCGAATCTCGTTCCGGTACCGGAAGAACCCGAACGGATGTTCGCTGAACCTAAATTGGCACTGAATCTGGTTCTGCCGCTCCAGCTCGTTCGACAAGACGGCAAAGTCCCATCCATGCTCTCGGAAACGCCGCCAGAAATAATTGTAGACAGAAACGCGATAATGCATGACCCGGTTGGAAATCAGCAGGACCCGTTTCGAAGGAGTCGCTGCCAAAGCTCCACCCGGGCCAGAAGGACCGGACGCGATCGCGCTACCAGCAGATGCCATGATAACGGCCGTTTAAGCCCTCACGATTCTCAACCTGATCCCGCGGAATCGATGTCACAATTTCTACAGAACCGATTGGGGAGAGTCAGAAACCCCGATGGGCGGAGGCGGAGAAGCCCAGAAGAGCAAGGAGCCTCCCGATATGGTGGCAATCCTTGATGAGGTACTTCATTCCGACGTGTTGTCCAACCAGGAACAAGAAAGGCAACGCACACGTATAGACGATCATCGCCGTGAACGCTTTTACCGCGACACGTGCCTTCTCCAGCGCGGACTGGCGTTCCGTCGCATATTTCAACGACACGCGCCCCTGCAGGAAGGCCCGCTTGAGGAAATAGCGGCGACGCAGCCGCACTTCCGGAACCAGTTCGTAGGCAGGCGCTTCCTCGCACCAGACAAACTTCTTCCCCGCGCTCGCGGCACGTCTGAAGAAGTCGACGTCCTCCCCACCGGCCGCGTATGCCGGATCGAATCGAACGCCATCTTCGAAGATGATCGCCGTCCGCAATAGCACGTTGCCTGTTCGCGTCTGTCTCCAGTGGAGGATGCGGCCGGTCTCGTGTGAGGGCCGTTCGCAGATGCGGCTTCGCACAATCCAGGATGGCGGCTGCGCTTCGAAATATGGCCGCACCGGACCAAGCACGGCGTCCGCGTGATACCGGTGAAGGGTAAGCCAGAGCTGCAACAGCCAGTCTTCGCGTGGTACTTCGTCATCGTCAATGAACGCGACAAACTTCCCCTCCACCAGGCTGAGCGCGCGGTTCCTCGCCAGAGCGATGTTTCGCGCGGGTTCGACAGCATATCGGATCGGCACGGGGTACGCGGACCGGAGGCTTTCCACTACAGCGTGCCCGCTCGCTGATGTATCGTTGTCCACGACGGCGCAGGAAAAAGTAAACAGGCCCTCCGTTCGCTGCCCCGCAAGCGCATCGAGCAGACGCTTCAGCAACTCTGGCCGTCGGTAGGAGCAGACGCAGACGGTAATCTCGTCAATCGCGATTGCCACATCCGAAGTGACGGACGCCAGCGCAGAATCAGCGTGGAGCAATGTACCTCCGTCCAACAGACCAAATTGGTGGGGGGCCGCTGCCCCCACTACAGCAGCCGCAGCTGCACTCTACTGGAAATCACACCGCTCCAACCGAAGACGACCACCCAGTAGGAGCGACGGTCGCGCTCGACAGTGAAACCGCCACTGGCGCAGCAGTCTGAAGCCGTGCAGTCCGTTCCGTCCGCAACCGGCGACTCGTAGCCGGAACATTGACAGCCACCAGAAGAAATACGAACCAGAGGCTGTGTGTACCTTTCAGAAGGCTTGATTCGGTCAGATTGTTCATAACGATACTCAACAAGAGCGTCAGACGCAGACTTCCGAATTCGAAGTCGTTCTGAAGATCATTCAGGGCGCCGGCGAATGCCAGACTAATCACCACGAACACAAGCACCATGCCCAGCACGCCAAGGTCGACATACGCATCAAGGTAGCCATTGTGACCTTCGCCAGGTCGCCACTCGGGCGTAGCCCGGGTCCAGTTATCCAGGGGGTACATGGCGTAACCGATCCGCCCGACCCAGAAAGCACCGAAACCGACACCAAGTACAGGGTTCTTCTCGGCATTGTTCAGAAGGTCTTTCCAAAGCCCGGTGCGACCGGTGAACGTCATATCGCGATTCGTAGCCTCAAGCACCAGATCGACCGGGGTCGTATCGAACGCTTCGAACGCGGAGTAAACGAGCGGGGCCAGGAGCGTCATCACGACCACGCCGACCAAAATGACTCGCTTGGCGTACACACCTTTCCTCTGGAAGTACTGCAATCCGAAAAGAACAACGAGGCCAACTAGGAAGCCCAGGATTGACGTGCTGCTGTGAGAGTTCTTCGATCCGCGCAATACCCATAGCGTGAGGACGAGGAGCAACAGATCCAACGTGAGCTTTTTTCTGGTCCAGTTCCGAAGAATCTGCCAGGTAGCAACCAAACCGCCGCACATCGCGACCTGGCCAAGATTGTTCTTGTGCACTGCGAGCCCGGTCCACATTTCTTCGACGCCGCTCCAGTTATACGAAACACCGATGGTCCTGAAATACTTGATGGCGACGATCGAGAGTGGGATGACAACAAGATAAAGACGTCGGAGCAAGGCCCGCACCGCGCCGACCGGGTCCCGCTCGGTGAGCACGACCAACACCATCACGAGCGCGCCCGCGGATCGGACGCACCGCCGAAATGAGATGTCTGGAAAATTGGACCATAAGATGCTCAACGCCATGTAAATAAACAATGCAACCAGCCACTTGTTGCGACTGAGAATCTTCGTGGTCCGCTTCACCCGTGAACCGAGAACAAACAAACCGAGCACGATCAGCAGCGTCAGCAGCGCAGCGTCGACAGGGTTGCCGGACAAGTCCGGATCGGCCACGTCGACTCCCTGCCCGGCGAGACTCAGCCAACTGGATAAACTCCGGGTGCTGACAACAAACAGCCAGACGTAAGGGATCCATATCCACCGGGAGGGGACCTCCGCCTGAATGACGGAAGCTGTCACAGGAGTCGGGGGAGCGAGGAACGGAACTGGTGCGGATTCGATCACGCGTGGCGCTCGGTGCCAGCCCGTAGGCTGCTGACCCCAGTCGGCGCCAACAGTTCGAGATAGCGTTCCGCCTGGGCTTGGATGCTGTGTTTCGAATAAAACGTTGCGGCCGCGCGCGCCTGACCCTCACGCTTCTCTCGGTCGTGGAACAACTCCACGATTGAGTCGGCCATCTGCTCTACGTTTTCGGGGTCATAGTACCGGATCATGGTATCGTCGAAATAGCGGTTAATCACGCCCAGACGCGGCGCCACAACCGGAACGCCAAGATACACATATTCCAGCAACTTCACCGGGAGCATGTACCTGTCGCAGGCCAGGTTGCGCCGGTTGCCAATGATACCCAGATCCATACCGCAGACCATCTCCGGTATCTGTTCCACCGGGAAAAACGTTCGGCTGAAATGGACCTTCACTTCAAGGTGCAACTGCGACGTCAATGCCAGCGCTTCGGGCAGGTAGTCGCCTGAGCCGTAGATCCATAGCTCTGCCGGAATGCGGTCGGCGACTCGGGCCATCGCTTTCACAATGAGGTCGATCCCCAAACGGTGCGCAATCGTACCGTGATAGACGATTCGGAACACCTCGCTCTTTTTCTCCATCGTCAGCGGCTTGAACAGCTCCACGTTGGGGAGGTTCATGAGCACGGTGATTTTCTGTCGTGGAACTCCGCAGTGTTGTGCGAGATAGTCCTGCTGGTTGTCGTCCGCGCAGAACAAGTGATCGGCAAACATTCCCGACAGCCGCTGCTCAATCTTCAAGAGTCGGACCGGCAGATCGTTTTCTCCGGCGTCGAACTTCGCCATGTAGTTGACAGGCATGAGATCGTGCACGTCCAGCATCAACCTGGCTCCGAGCATCCTGGGAACGGCGGCGGCAAACACCAGCGCGTTCGGCATGTTGTGCACGTGCACAACGTCGTAATGGTGGCGGAACGACCGGCGAGCCAGCAGGACGAACGACTTCACGAAAAATTTCAGATAGGACCAAAAATACATGAGTGTGCTCTGGCCCTGGTACTTGCCCATGATCCGAAAAATAGTACCGGCCGGCAGTGCTTGCACCGCTGCTTCACCGTCCGCCTGCAGAGCAATGACGTCAACCCGGTGCCCCTGGCTCTCGAGCGTCCGCACATACGATTTGATTCGGGCATCGTTGATGTAGTGCGCGTACGCCAACATGCAAACGTTCATTTGTTCACCTATGATGGATCGGATTTCGTGGCTATATGACTTGCGATTTCGAGGTGGTGTGTGTGTCAGCCGATGTGGGGGTACAGAATACGGCCCGTCGCCTGCAGAACGGCGTCTGGCATGAGCGCAAAGAACTGTTTGACGAGACCAGATGAACGCCGACTGGTCACGTCCGGCGCCGGCTTTCTGGACCAGCGGAGATAGGTGAGTTGCGAAGACTTCGCGCCCCAGCGGTCTTTGAATGCAATGAGCCCGGGATTATCAGCGTCGGAACGGCCAAAATCGATGCAGGTCAAGCCTGCAGCCTTGGCCTCAACGATCGTTTTCCAGAAGAGGAACTGGGTACCCCCAAGATTCTGGAATGCCGTGTCGGAACAGCCGTATTTGTAGACGACGACATCCTTATGCTGCAGGGTCAATATGCTGGCAATTTCTTTCCCGTCCTTGAACGCCACGCGGATTTGCAGCCGGTCGCCCATACAGGCGGCCACGTTCCTAAACCATTGGAGAGGCTGTGGTGGCAACTGGTGTCGGCGGCGGGTCTGCACCATCAGGCGGTAAAACGCATGCAGCAGGCGTTCTGAGTTGCCGCTTTCATACACGAGTCCTTCCCGGTCTGCCCGCCTTATCGCCCGCTGAACGCACGTTTTATGTGTCTGCCTCAGGAGTTCGTCTTCCGAGGGCCTGAGATCGAGCATGTGAAAATAAAAAATAGATTTGACAGCGCCGTTGAGAGCGGGCCATTCGCTCATGGGTCTCAACTCAAGGTACTTCCACTTGCCCGCAGCTACGGCTTTCCTTAGTTCCTCCACGATCGCACAGCCGGCATCAGGGCTGTCCAGCAGCGGTTCGCAGTGGTCGGAGAAAGGAACGGACACCATGCGGCGGCCCGTCAGCCAGCTGCGGATTTCGCAGAGGACGATGCCGTTCGAGAGCGGCGCCGACGGCGGAGAGGTCGTGTAGACGACGGGCGTGTACCCGTACGTCCGCCGCACCGCCTCCAGCCATGCCGGGCTGTGAAAGACAGACGCGGAACTGTGGCGGTCGATGAATTCAGCCCACCGAGGGTCGCGCAGCGGGTCGATCGTATAAACCTTCACAGCACCTCCTCGGCAATCGCCTTCGTCATCTGCTCAGCACGTTCCGTCGAGAACCGCGATTCCCGCACAAATTCTGCGACGGCGCGTGGCAATGCATACCAGGCTTCGTCCCCGAACTCTGCCAAGACATGAGTGAGGAACTCTATGTATAGATCCACGGAAAACTCCGCGCGACCTGCCCGTTCTCCGAACGCAAGATAGTCCGGATGCACGTTGACGAGCGCCATTCCTCCATGGTGCGCCACCCAATCGAGCTTCCGCTTCCAGATATCGTTCGTTTTCTCGCCTAGGACCAGGAAAAGGGTCGAATCCTGCGGCAGCGTATACGGCAGTTCGACGTAGCCGCTCCCATCCGATCGCCCCACCCAGAAAGGGAAGATCGTGTTGGTACCGTCTGGCTGAGGCTCGAAAGGGTCCGTATCGAACGTTGAGAGGTCGTACAGCACGTTGAGTTCTTTCAGCCATTCGAGGTTGTGGAACATAAACGCAGACCTGAATCCTGCCGCCTGCCAATGCCGAAGGTGCTCGTTGATGCGGTTGGCCGCGGCGCTGAACTCGGCCTTCGATCGGTACAGGGTACCGTCATGGTGCAGATCGTGGACCCCGATTTCGAAGCCGCGGTCGGTGAGAAACGAGCGTAACCAAGAGGGCGTTTCGTATTCTCCTTCAGGAACGAAGTTGAAGGATGAGCGGAAACCGAGATCCATCTCTAGTTCGGCTAGGGCCTTGCAGTGCTCCATTCCCCTCTTGCCCTCGACATCGTGGGTCAGGACGAAGGCGAACTTCTTACCTCCCGGCCATGGGGACCACCACTCCGGCCGTTGCGCCGCCGACTCGTTGATCGGCCAGACGTTCGCGCTGCGCTGACGCTGTCGAGAGGCGACGTGCGTTCTGAGCCGCATGCGGAGGCCACGCGGGATCGCCGGCTTGATCAGATAGTAGAGGTCGAGGAGTTTCATGGATGCTTTGGGATCACCGGACGGATGCTAACAACCAGTGCTGTCGACGGCGGCCGCCATGCGGCTAGGGTCTGCATTGGCGGGCGGACGCAACCGGCTCAGTTCCTGGTTCTGCTGCATGGAAGACCGGAACAAGAACTTCATCCGGCTGGCCGCGAAGGGCACCAGCGAAAGCGCGATACCGATCCAGGATTTCACGAACAGAACGTTGGTACGCAGCGACCGCACGAAGCACCGCCGTGCCCTTTCGAGACGCCCCGCGCAGAATTCGCGGCAGCCGAACCCGTAATAGCGATTGGCGGCGTACAAGGAATCGCGAACTTTTTGTTCGAACCCGGCGAGGCCGCCCGCCACCTTCCGCCTTCGCTTCAGTTCCAACAGACGGGCCACCTCGGCGTCGAGATCCTCCGGTTGACCGCTGCGTCTCTGCCGCGCCAGCCGCATCGCGGCCTCGCCCAATTCGTTGATGTACTGATGGCCGATAACGGAAAGGCCTTGTGGATTCAGACGGTAGCTGACGAGAGGCTCGTAGAGGTTATGTGCCTGACAGTGCTCTAGGATGCGCAGGATGAAATCGTGATCCTCAGCAGGCTCGAACGCTTTTCGGTACCCGCCGACAGCCTCGTAAAGCGCTCTTCTGAACATGATTGAGGGATGCAGGAAGCACCACTGCTCCACCAGAGTTCTTTGGATCGCTTCATTATCTTCAGGCAGGTAGGACGTGAAAAGTACCCCCCCGCTCACATCGATGTTGTTATATACGCCACATCCAACCAGACCCACCGGCGGATTCGCGTCGAGAAAGGCCACCTGCCTCTCGAGTCTGGTGGGCGCGCACACGTCGTCGGCATCCATGATGGCCGCCAATTCGCCGCGCGCCGCGGCCAAGGCATCGTTGCGTGACAACGCCGCGCCCATGTTGGTGGGATGTCTGATGATCTGCATCCGTGGGTCGACGAAGCTCTGGAGAATCGAGAGTGAATCGTCGCGGGAGGAATCGTCGACAACGACCAGCTCAAAATCGCGGTAGGTCTGTGCCAGAACACTGGCGACAGCCTCACGCAGAAACCGCGCAGCGTTGTACACAGCCATCACAACGGTTACTCGAGGCATAGCAGGGGTCTCCGGACACATGGACGTGGGGTTCCCGCTATGAAGCTGAAACTTCCCTCAAAAGCGGCGGACGGCCAGATATTTCCTTTGCTTCTTTCCATCGCAGCTGGGGGAGACTAAATGGCGCGGAGCCCATTCGATTCAACGTCCAGAATTGACGATGCTGATGCGCTCTCAACGTCGGCGTCCTTACAGGATGCCCTTTCGAAGATCGCGTACCCATTCTGTCGATTGAGATCGTGATCCACCAGAAAATATCGCGGGTCCTCGAGGAGCTTGGTGTAATTGTCGTGATTGCCCTGTGTGTTGATATCGTCGAGCACAATATACGTCGCCGCTCGCATTGGCTGATCGAGGACATCAGTGACATCCAACCGGTCCCTCAACTCGGAGCCATCGATGACCAAAACGTCGAAATGCTCGATTCTGTGTTTATCGCCAATCTCGGTGACGACCCGGCCGAGTTCTGCAGCAAGCAACTCCGGAGAGGATGGTCGCAACTGGTGCCACTCCGTGAAGGCATGATCCAGGCGGTTCCCCTTGCGGCTGGACACGCTGATGCCGAAGATCGACGCCCCGGATTTGCTCGTCTGCGCGGCCGCTAACAGCGCCCGAGTGGCTTCTTCCCCAGGCTCAGCACCGACAATGAGAGCCGTGCGAAATGTGTCCGCCGTTGCCCACTCCTGAAGAGCGCGCCCGTATTCGTCATTTTCGTGCCGCTTCAGGCGGTCAGGTAGAAAATCGCCGTATTTCACCTCTGCACGGCGCAAAATGTTTTTCACCGGCTGTTTCAACGCCATTTTGGCGTTTGAAAAGAACAGCCTTCTCTTAAACGCATTGGCCGCACCTTTGTGGTTTTTAGGCGGACGGACCCCGAGTCGTCCTTCGGAGTAATCTGCTCCAGCT
>Ga0075017_100002897_pt1 | contig 10772 bp, 10 predicted proteins | sample AleBraG_ABR_2012_FD_71475 | JGI IMG/M metagenome (GOLD analysis project Ga0075017, IMG submission 71475) | Freshwater sediment microbial communities in response to fracking from Pennsylvania, USA - Alex Branch Run_MetaG_ABR_2012 | ecosystem: Environmental > Aquatic > Freshwater > Creek >...
TGTTTTACGGTTACCTCTCCTAGGCCAAACTTCCCCTTAACGCTCGTGAATTTTCGTTGACAGTTTGCAATCCACCCGCAAAATAACCACATGGCACATGAGTTCAGCACCTCTCTTGCAAAAGATTCCCGGGACCTTTTCCGCTACTACAAAAAGCTGGCAGAGGGTGCGCTGGCCCAGTGCCCCGACGAAGGCCTCTTCACCACGCTCGATGCCGAGTCCAATTCTATCGCCGTCATCGTCAAACACATGGCCGGCAACATGCGTTCCCGCTGGACCAGCTTCCTCACCAGCGACGGGGAGAAGCCAGATCGCAATCGGGACACTGAGTTTGAAACTCCTCCCCAAACCCGCGCCGAACTCCTTGTGATGTGGGAACAAGGCTGGAAGTATCTGTTTGACGCCATCGATCCACTGACGGAGTCAGACATGTCCCGCACGGTAACCATTCGCACCGAGCCGCATTCCGTCATGCAAGCTATCAACCGGCAGATTGCTCACTACTCTTACCACGTCGGCCAAATCGTCTTCCTCGCAAAACACGCCGCCGCTGAATCCCCCGGGAAATGGACCGCGCTCACCGTTCCTCGCGGCCATTCAAAGGAGTTCACCGCCGACGTCGCGTCAGGAAAGAAATCTCAGAGATGATTCCGGTCAACAGTCGAACCCCACCTACCGTCCCTGAGGCGTCCAATTCAAGACTCGGACCCCTAATGTTGTCTTGAGGCGATAGACTTGGAAAGACAAGTTGGCTGTCCAATGCTCACCATGATAGGTTCTTCAATATGGGAAATGACAAAAAACCCGTCCATATCAGTGAACTGGTATTTGACGTCACGGAAGAGGCTGATGGCGGCTATTGTGCAGAGTGTCTTACTGAGAACATTTTTACTCAGGGAGACACCTGGGAAGAATTGCGCGCAAACGTTAAAGAGGCGACTGAAGCCTATTTTTATGACGGTCCCAAGCCGAAGTACATTCGTCTGCATCTCGTGCGCAACGAAGTCATGTCCATGGGATGAGAATCGACAAACCAATCAGGTGGGAAGTCACATCGTGCTGGAAACAGAATCTCCGAGCCATCAACGCATCTCAATTCCCGCTCACAAGGCAGTTAGAATTGGAACTCTTGGCAGCATTTTGAAGGCTGTCGCTTCTCACAAAGGCGTAACTCGCGACGAAATTCTGCGATCGATCTAGCGGTGGCCGCTTCGCTACCTCTTGCCCTCAGAATCCGCTACCCTTCTTGAAGCATGACCACGCTTTTCGACATGGAGCCGCCCGCCAACAGCGGCCTTCAGCTCAACGGCGCTCAGAAACGCGCCATTGAGCATCGTGACGGGCCTCTCCTTGTCATCGCCGGCGCCGGCACTGGCAAAACACGCGTCATCACTGAACGCATCCGGCACCTGCTGCAATCCGATCCATCGCTTTCCGGCGAAAATATTCTTGGCCTCACCTTCACGCGCAAAGCCGCCGGAGAAATGAAAGCCCGGGTTGTGAAAGCCACCGGTGAGCGCGGAAAAGAGGTTACGCTCGCCACGTTCCATTCCTTCTGCGAGACGCTGCTAAAAGAAATCGAGCCAGAACGCATTATGCTCGACAAAGTCGATCACTGGATATTGCTCCGCCGCAATCTCGAGCGCTTGAAACTCGATCAATACCGCCGACTGGCCGACCCCGGCCAGTTCCTCAATGATTTCGTCGAGTTTTTCTCCCGCTGCCAGGATGAACTCGTCTCCTGGCAGGACTATCAGCGATACGCCGAAAGCCTCGCGCAGGAATTGGAACGCGAGAAACTTGCCCTCGACGAAGACACTCTGAAAGAGCGCGAGGAAACCGTCGCTCGCGAACTTGAAATTGCCCGCGCCTTTCGCGCCAGCGAGGAGCTTCTGCGATCCAAAGACCGCATCTCCTTCGGATCGCTCATCACCGGAGCCGTCGCCCTTCTTGAAAAAGACGACACTCTCAGAAAATCTCTCCAGGAGCGCTACCGCTACATCCTTGTTGACGAATTCCAAGACACCAACATCGCACAGTTGCGCCTGCTCGAACTCCTCGCGGGGGATTCCCGAAACATTTTCGCCGTCGGCGACAATGACCAGGCCATCTACCGTTTTCGCGGCGCATCTTTTGGCAGCTTCCAACTTTTCTTGCGGCAATTCGCCAATTGGAAAGAAGGCGAGGATTCGACAAAGTTCCGCGTCAGCCTCACAGAAAATTACCGTTCTTCGCCGAACATTCTTCGCGTGGCCACGCAAGTCATCGGATTGAACACCGTCACAGCCGATTTCCCAAAGAAAGTTCTCAATCCCAATCGCAAGGAAGGAGAAAAAATCCGCATCGCCGAACTTGCTACCGAAGAAGACGAAGCTTCCTGGGTGGCCTCCGAACTCCAGCGCATTCATTCCGCCGGCCGCCGCTGGCGCGATTTCGCAGTTCTCTATCGCCAGCACGCGCATCGCGATGAACTCGTCGAAGAACTCGCGCGCCGCAAAATCCCTTTCGTCATTACCAAGCTTTCCATCCTCGATCATCCTATCGTCAAGGATGTTCTTGCCTACCTCCGCTTGATCGCCACGCCGTTCGATGATATCGCTTGCGCTCGAGTACTCTCCGCTCCTGCCTGGCATCTGCAAGCCAAAGACTTGGTACGCCTCGCCGAACGCGTGGGCAAAAAACGCGGCACTGCGCTTTACGATGTACTGCAAACTCCCCAGACCGAACTTGCGTTCGACGCCTCGCACGCTTCCATCGCCACGCTCATCGGGTTTCTTTCCAGCGAGCGCAAGACGCTGAACCGCCGTACGGCTCGCGAAATTCTTTCCGACGTCCTCGAATGGCTTGAAGTCCCACAGCGGGCCAGCGAGCGGGATCGCCATTACGTAAAGCGCCTTTTTGAGTTCGTTAAAGAGTGGGAGCCCAAGAGCGAGACGCGCAACCTACCGGAATTTGTCGAGTACCTCGACTACTTCGACCAGGCTGGCGGCACCGTCAGCCTGGAGGAAGAAGCACCCACCGACGCCGTCCAATTAATGACTGTCCACGGCGCCAAGGGCCTCGAATTTCCCCAAGTATTCGTCCTGCGGGTGAACACGCGAAAATTCCCTGCCGGTGAAAGATCCCGCGTCTTCGAGTTTCCCGCCGCGTTGATGAAGGAAGGAAAGCCTGCCGAGCAGTTTCACATCCAGGAAGAGCGCCGCCTTTTCTACGTCGCGCTTACCCGCGCTCAGGAACGCCTCACGCTCACAACGATCACAGAAAAAAAAGGCAAAATTCCAGTTTTCGTCGAGGACATTTTGATGGACCCCGCGGTGAAGCACAAAGATGTCCTTCCGTTGATGCCGAAAGCTCCGCCTGCAGCCGCCGCGCCTACCACTGAACCCGCTTCATCCGGCAATGCCGGCGAACTCTTTCCTGCTTCTTCGGAACCGCCAAAAATCTTCACCAGAATCGCTCAATGGGCCGAATCTTTTCGCCCTCTTGTCCCCAGACCGCTCAAGCTGAGCCCCTCCGCCGTAAATGGATATCGCAGCTGCCCGCAAAAGTATTTGTTTGGCTATCTCTGGTCACTGCGCGAAGGTCCCAAAGGGACTCTGAGTTTCGGCAGCATCATGCACGGCACCATCAAGCGGTTCCTCGGCGAATTGCGCAAAGGCAACAAAATCTCGTTCGATGATCTCGCTCGCCTGTATGAGATGGAATGGCGCTCCGTCGGCTTTGAAGACACCTACCAGGAACAAGCCTACAAGAAAGACGGCATCGAACAGTTGCGCGCTTTCTACGATTCGGTAATCGCCTCGCCCCCGCGAATTCTCGAACAGGAAAAACCCTTTGAAATCCCAATGGAAGATGACGTCCTGATCACCGGCCGCATGGATCAGGTGAATTCACTCGGCGGGAGCGACGTGGAAATTGTGGATTACAAAACTGGCAAGCCGAGAAAAGACGCTGATGCCAAAGAGGATTTGCAGTTAAGCCTCTACGCGCTGGCCGCAAAGGAAATATTCGAGTGGAACCCGGTGCGTCTGATGTTCCATTACTTGCAGAACAATCAGGTTCAGGTCACCACGCGCGATGCGAAACAACTCGATGAAGCCCAGAAAATCGTCCAGGAAACCGCCGCCGACATCCGCGCCGGTGAATTCTCCGCCAATCCCGGTTTCGTCTGCCGCTCTTGCGCCTACAAACCCATCTGCCCCGCGCACGAAGAAGCCCTCTCCCCTTAGGCGGACCGATCGAATTTCGTCGATTTCAGTTGTCGTTGGGATTCCGCCGAGAAGAAAAGTCTACCGCGGCGCTCCGCCGGAATAATATCCCTGTCGTGCGGTAACACTAAGGCTTTCCCTCTTCACCCGCACCTCAATCGTGTGATACGTCTCCTCATTGTTCGTATTTTCCGGGGAGTATTCCAGCCTGTACTGATTCCGGGCCTCTTCAGTTACCCGTGAATAGAGTTCCTCCAGCGCCTTGTTCTTCATGCCGTAGAACACATCGCCGCCGGTGTCGTGCGCGTACCGCGAAAGATGCTCGAACTTGCGGTCGAAGTACGCGCCTCCCACGCCGATGCTGAAGACCGCGATGTCATTGCGCAACAATTCCTTCAGCGCATCACTGTACTTGAACTTGTTAAATTTCGGGGCATTGATCCCATCTGAAATCAGGAAAATGATCTTGCGGCGGTCCCGGCCTCGGTCTTTCAATAGCTGCGCCGCTTCATAGACGGCATCGTCCATTGCTTTTGTCGGCTGTCCCTTGATGATGAGCGTTGTTGCCGCAGTATTTGGTGCATCTCCACTCGCGGAGTGCCCGTTAATGCTTGGCCCATTATTAATCGCCGGGCTGGGAGGCGCGACGGACGGCTCGGTGTCTAGTTCCGTGCGCTTCAACTCCTTCCACAGCTTGTCCTGATCTGCAATGAACCCTTTGCCTTCGTGAAAGTACTGATCGAACCGGCACACAAAGGCTTCGTCCGAAAGGCTCAGCGCCGCCACCATCGAGCGCAGACTGGTTGCCACCTGCTCCGCGTCTTTCGATTTCAAATCATTGTCAAGCAACACGATGATCGAAAGAGGCGCCGGCTCCGCATTGAAATCCGTGATTTTCTGTTCGACGTTGTCTTCCAGAATCCGGAAATCACTTTGCCGCAAATCCGGAACCAGTTGCCCCGCTCCGTCCTTTACGCTTACGGGGACAATTACTCGCGTCACATTTTTTACGATGCGTCCAGGCGCCTTCTGCTGGGCGGTTTCCTGCGCATCCGCCGCCCTTTGTGGTGGCGATTGCCGCCCGTAAGCTGCCGCGCTTGAAATCAACGCCAGTAGCATCGCCGCGCTCGCTCGAATCCTTTGTCGTGGACATTTCATCGGTGGCAGGTCAAACTTTCTTGAAAGGTTTTTCGCGGGAACGTATGCGGCCACGCATCCCTTATGCCGCGACCCCGCATCGTACTGGATTGCATCTCCCGAAGGTTTTTCTGTCCGGGCATTTTACGTCGAGGAAATTATACATGCGTTCCATGAAATTCTTTCTCGCAGGCTCGGTAGCCGCAATGATTGCGATGTCGCTCGCTCGGCCTGCGTTGCCCCAGCAGCCCAGCGCACAGCAGAGTGACCAGGGCCAGGTGATTAAACGTGAAGTTCGCCTGGTCAATATTCTCGCTTCCGTCCGCGACAAGAAGAAGCGCATGGTCACCAATCTCAAGCAAGAAGATTTTCACGTCTTCGAAAACGACCAGGAACAGAAAATCGCTTTCTTTTCCAATGAAACAACTCTCCCCATCACCCTCGGCCTTTTGATCGACACCAGCGGCAGTGAACAAAACCGCCTGCCTGCTGAACAAGGAGCCGCCTCTGGTTTTCTGCAGCAGGTGATGAAAAACGGCGACGAGGCCATGGTGATTTCTTTCGACATTGACGTGGATCTTCTCGCCGATTTCACTGACGACAAAGCAAAATTGAATCGCGCCATCAACAGCGCCAGGGTGAACGCTCCCAACGCTCCGGTCACTCCGGGCACTTTCCCCTCTGGACCGGATGGTACGCATTTTTACGATGCTATCTACACTGCGTGCAGCGACAAACTTTCTTCCGAAGCGGGGCGCAAAGCCCTGGTGATTGTCACCGACGCTGAAGATTTTGGAAGCAAGGTCACCGTACAAGAGGCCATCGAAGCCGCTGAGCGCACCGATACGGTAGTACACATTCTGTTGGTGCACGATCCCGGCTATGGGACACGACCGGACATCGCGAAGAGAATTGCGGATGCCACCGGCGGACGCGTCATAGACGTTTCTTCGATGAAACACATCCGCGAGGCGTTTGACCAGATTTCAGAAGAGCTGCGAAATCAGTACACGCTGGGCTACTATCCGACAAACGGAGCACCCGACGGCAAGTTTCGCAAGCTCAAAGTCGAAGCAAACGACAAAGACCTGCATGTGCTCGCTCGCAAGGGCTACTACGCTCCCAGGGAGTAGCCGTCAGTCGTAAATCAAAAAACGCAAGCCACAAATTCCCAATTACTTCAGCGCACCAGCAGGGTTTGCCTTGGTCGGCAAGTTAGGGTTGGCGTGCGCGAAATAGCCGCGGCGGGCGCGCACCTGATAGCCCTTATGTTCCGGCACCTCGATGCGAATCCTATGGTAGCGGCCGTCGAGAATGGAATTCGTCGGGTTATACGCGACGGAATACTGATTTCGCAGTTCGTCTCCGATGTCCTGGAAAGACTGATCCAAATCATCCACATGATAGGGAAAAAACGCTCGTCCGCCGGTTTCGTCGGCGAGGTCTTGCAAGATTTTGTCGCCATCGGTCAGGTGATACTTGCGATCGGCAGTCTTGTTCGGATCATCCTGTGAAAGGGACACCCACTGGGTGCTCGTGCTGATGGTGTAAATGACCACGCTGGTTCGCTGCGCCATTTCGATGGCATCGCTTCGCGTGTGCGTAGACAAATTGTCATCGCCATCGCTGATTAGAATCATCACGCGGCGGACCACGTCCGGCTGGTCGCCGGGCGGCCGGGGCGGATGGCTGAGTTGATTCACACAAGCCTCGTAAATCGCGTCGTAAATTGCGGTGCCGCCTCCGGCGCGCGTGCGGATGATCTGGTCGCGCAAAGCGCCGGTATCGCCCGTAAATGCCTGGACAATCTGCGGTTCGTCGTCAAAGGTCATGACGAAGGCTTCGTCCTTATTGCGGCGAAGCACGCTGAAAAAGAAATTGATCGAAGCGTCTTGCTCAAACTTGATGCGGTCGCGAATACTGTTTGAGGTGTCCAGCAGCATGCCGATGCGGAGAGGCAGATCGGTCTGCTTGCTAAAGTAACGAATCTCCTGCTGAGATTTATCGTCAAAAATCTTGAAATCAGTTTTCTCCAGATCGGGAACCAGTTTATTGCGGCGGTTGAGAACGGTAAAGAGCACGTCAACAAGGTTTACGACGTTGTGGATCACCTGCCCACTTTGCATCGCGGGTTCCTGCCCTCGTGATTGTTGCGGAGCCACAACCGGTGGCTTGGGAGCAGACTCTGGATCCTGAGCGCTATCCGATAGGGGAACCAGAGCTAGCGCAAACATCAGCAGCATGAAGAGAGTGATCCGTCGCATGACCATGAATTATAGGTATCCCTCCAGCGCAGCGTCAATGCGAGCCTGGGATTCGCCGGAGGCCTTGCAAAGTGCAGCAAGAAACTGGCGCAACTCCAGGGGTAGCGGCGCGCGCACTTCAATCCATTCACCAGTCCGCGGCTGGGCAAACCCCATCTTCGCGGCATGAAGGAAATTGCGTTGCAAAGGAGCGAGCGTGATTTCTTGGAAGCGAAGCTGCGCGGCTGCTCCATATAAAGTGTCGCCGACGACCGGATGTTTTATCGCGGAGAAGTGCACACGGATCTGATGCGTGCGGCCGGTATGGAGTTGGACCTCGACCAGCGTGAAATTTTCTAGGGCAGCGAGTGTGCGCCAATCCGTGCGCGCTTCGCGCGGATTCGAGAGCGCGGTGCCGTGCCAAGCTTTGCGCTCGGTGGTCATGCGCGTTCGCCGCATAGGATCGCGCGCGATGGCCAGTTCGATGCGCCCGGATTTTTGAGCAAGTTTGCCTTGAACGAGCGCGATGTAGGTTTTTTTCATGGCGCGCCGGCGAAACGCTTCGCCGAGCTTTGCGTGGGCCGCATCATTTTTGGCGACCAGGATTACGCCGGAAGTTTCCTTGTCCAGCCGGTGCACGATGCCGGGTCTGAGCAGATCGCCGGATTGGGAGAGCGATTGTCCGCGGCCCAGCAGTGCGTTGACGAGTGTGCCGCTGTGAGCACCCGCTCCGGCATGAACGGTCATGCCAGCGGGCTTGTTGATGGCGATCACGTCGTCGTCTTCATAGAGAACGTCGAGCGGAATGGATTCCGCTACAGCAACGATTGCCGGACGCTCGATGGCTTCGACGGTGATGGTTTCCCCGCCGCGAACGACCACCGCGCCCTTTTTTGCCGCAACGCCATTGACGAGAACCAATCCCGAGTCAATGAGTTCCTGCACGCGCGTGCGGCTCAGCTCCGGACATTGCGCAGCAATGAAGCGGTCCAGCCGCGTCCCCGCATCGGAAGGGTCGGCGTGCAGTTCCTGCCGATTCGATTGGTCCGCTGAAGTCACTTTGAGATTCTAATGGAAAATGATGCAACCAGTGGTTGAGGGCGGGCCAGTGGCCGCCCTCAACAGAGGCCGATCACGTTTCCTGCTGGATCGCGGAAGCGCGCGGTGATCTCGGGCGCGTCAGCTCCGATCGGCTGCACGATCTCGCAATCATGGGCTACGACCGCGTCAACGGCTGCGGCTACGCTGTCCACCATGATGTAAAAGAGCAACCCAGGAGTAGAATTCGGCCGAGCGCGCAATGCCCGTGGAGGGCATCACGAGGTGCAGATTTCTCCGTTGGCAAGGGTGGGAGGCATGGGAATTCCTTTCAAGGCCTCGCCAGTCTCGCAGTTCTCAAACTGAAATCAATTTCTGGCCGGGGGAATGCGGTTATTTCTTTGGATGAAAGGTGCTGAAGGCGGAAGCGGAAATCAGAAACTGGCCCTCGGCGGTTTCGACCGGTTCCAGCTTTACGTTATGGTCCTGCTCGCTTCTTTCGTAGACCTGGACCCGCAAGTAGTAGACTTTGCCCGCCTCGGCTTTGAGAGTCATTGCGGAACCGATCCGCAGCGCCGTCTTCTTGAAGAAACCCGATTGCCAATTCGTACAGACCTGATGGTCACCGGGCTCTATGGAAAAGAAAAAATAGGACTTGCCCTTGTTGGCGCCAACCCATGCGCCGTCGAGCCCCACCTTCATCGTCGGGCCATGCTCCATGTCCTCAAAGATGTAGACAACGGCTTTGCCGGATTCTGCCGGGGCGAGAGGGTGCTGATTCTTGTTGGTCAGAACATCGAACTGCAATTCGCTCGGGCCGCAGCCGCCTCGAGTCGCAGCAGGCGCCGAGGCCGTCTGTTCCTGAGCAAGAATGGGCGAAGCGAAAAGGAGCGCAACAAGGAGGGTTTTCATCATGCCTATTGGACGTGGCTCTGAAGGAATCGGTTTCCGTAGCCAGGGCCCCAGCCGAGAACTCGATCGCCAGCAAGTGCAGTGAGCCTCGCGCAGAAGGACACGGGTCTACCAGGTAAGGAACACCCGAAGGCAAGTTTCGCCAAAGACCCGAACCTTCAGGCAGAAAAAATAGACCGGTCGCTCAAATCTCGCGTATTAGGCGGGGCTCGAGGGTCTGTCTGGATTCGGCTTGCTGAAGAGAACCACGGCGAACCAAACGGCGAAAATGGTGTAGAGAACGGTGACCGTAATAAATTTGTAGCCACCAGCGGCGTGCGCCACCACGGGCCGCCAGAGCGCTAGCGTGACTAGCGCAAAATGAACAAAGTTGCCAAGCGCGAGAGGCCTGCCAGAAGCGCCTCCACCTAGTGCCGCCCGAGCCGTCCAATTGAGGACGGCGAAGCCGAGCAGGACTCCGCCCACGACCTTCAGGATGATGACCGCGAAAGTGCCCGGGTAAGCGCCGTAGTGGAGCAGGATTCGCTGTGTTAGGAAGAGAGCGAGGATTCCCAGAGCCGCAAGAAAAAGGGCGCTGAAGCTCATAAGCATTTTTGTGTGCATGTGGTTGGATTCTCCCATTCAGAATAGGTTGGCGTAGGGAAATAGTAGAGAGGAGAGGAACTATTGTCAATCTCGGTTAAAGGGTGGAAGAGCAATCCGGGTTAACGCCAACACCAATTCCTCAACGGCGAAAACAGGTGGAAAGGCAACGATTGCCTCAAGGGGCGAACTCTCGAAACAGAGTGCCGGTAAGACGTCGAATTTCTGGCAAGTTCGTTAGGAAGATGCCCTAACTCAGTTCGGTGCCGCAACGGCCAAGGGGAAGCCGGGCGCTTGGTTCGTTACTTTCTAGGGTGCGAGACGCTGAATGATGAGGCGGCGATGAGGAGCTGGGCCTCGGCAGGATCGACATGCTCCATCTTGAGCTGCGGTTTATACCCCCGGTCATAGACTTTGACTCGCAAGTAATAAACTTTTCCGGGTTCGATAGTTAGATCGGCGGCGGAAGCCAGCTTGGAGTAAACCTCCGAACTCGATTGCCAGGCTGCGCAAACGCGATGGTTCCCCGGATCCGCAGCGAAGAAGAAATACGAGTCGCCGTGGTTTGCACCGACCCAGGCACCATTCAGGCCAACTTTGGTGGTGATGGTACCAAAGATCCAAAGTTCGCCCTGCTTTGCTTCCTGGAAGA
>Ga0075017_100002898_pt1 | contig 10770 bp, 11 predicted proteins | sample AleBraG_ABR_2012_FD_71475 | JGI IMG/M metagenome (GOLD analysis project Ga0075017, IMG submission 71475) | Freshwater sediment microbial communities in response to fracking from Pennsylvania, USA - Alex Branch Run_MetaG_ABR_2012 | ecosystem: Environmental > Aquatic > Freshwater > Creek >...
CGATGTGACCAGGTCAGGCTTTCCACGAGTGTTGCCAGAGCCACTCTTCGCAGCGACAGGATACTGCTCTGCATTGTTAAACCGAGCGTCGAAGAATGCACCTGAGCCGTGCATTTCGGTCGCAGCAACGTATGCATTCCAGTACGTGACAGAGCCAAACCCCGTCCACGTATGGAGGTTGACGCCGGCAAGTCCAAATGCTGGAGGAATCAGTGTGCAAGCTCGCATGCCGTCTGGCCGGAAGGCCTTCCCGTCCTTGTCTAGTTCAGCATCAAAGCAGCCGGGACCCCAGCTGCTGAGCACCTTTTTCACCGTGGCGGCGTCGACGCCGAGGAGATCGGTAAAGGGCTTGAGATTCGGAGCGAGCGAAACGATTGCGCCGACGTTCAGATCCCTGTTGGCCCAGCCATCCAGGCGCTTCCCGATGCCAGGTGCCAACGAGTTATCCACGGTGGAATGACAGAATGCGCACTGGAGACCCATTGATTGCAGGCTGCCTTTCTTATCGAAGATGCCCGTTAGACCGACGACCGAGTTCAACTTGAGTAGGGCGAGGGTCGTTGCAGGATCGTCGAGATTCACTTTACCCTCTTTGAGTTGTTGCTTCAGTGAATCGGGCAGAGCGTCGGAATCAACCTTGAGGCCGACTGATAGCGCAGTCTTCGGACTCACTCCGCCTCCGACACCGCCGTTTTTCTCACCTGCAATTGCCTTGTGGAGTTGCAGAGCGTCACCCCAAAAAGCCTCACTGCCAAAAGTGTCGAAGCGAAATGTCTGTTGCCCTTCCTTCATCATTCGTTCCGAGTTGTTACGAACCACAGCGTCGAATCCCGAGGGCGTTGCTCCCTTTTTCTCAGTTTGGGCTGAGCTCCTTGTGCTCCAATCAGGCGATATGAGCCGACAGCCAACCCAGTGAAAAGGACGAGACCGACCACGATGTTTAGGCTTTTCATGAAATAGCCTCAAATTGAATTGCCCAGCGTCGCTTATTCTCGCGAGGCGGGAAGGGACACAGGGGCGTTTGAGCAATATCACCTAGGGACGCCGGTGTCAGTTACGCGGGTAACAGTATTCAATATTGAACAACGAAAGACCGCGTATCGACCCGCCTCAATCGCTGTAATCCTGAAGAGCCTTCAAATTGAGAACCAGATAACCCCGGTGGGAGTAATCCACCATTCCCCGATTGCGGAGGAAGTTCATGGCGGTTGAAACTCTTTCCCTTCTTGCCACCACCATCTGCGAGATCTCTTCTTGAGTTAGATAGGCCGACAGTTCCGTCTTTTGCCCTGCGCTGTGCCCCAGCTGAGCCCCAAGTCTCAGAAGCACTCGAACCAGACGATGCACGGTGTCACGAAAAGCCAACGTATTCAGTTGATCGTATGCGTCGGACAGAGACTCGTAGCATATCTGCACGAGTTCCTGCAGGAGATCTCGGTTGTTCTGCACGATGTCGAGAACCTCGTCCAGAGGCACCGCGATGACCTCGGTCCGCTCAAGCGCTACCGCGCGGTCCTGACGCTGCAGTCCGGAAGCACAAAGCTCCCCCACAATATCGCCCGCTTTGCGGATATCGTAGATGAGTTCGTGGCCATCTGCCGTGATGCTCCCGACCTTCACAAACCCCTTCTGAAGGAAGAAAAACGTCCGTTTTTCATTGCCCGCGTCGCAGATTACCTGATCTTTTTCGAAGGTCGTCACGCCGCGATTCTGCAAGATGACATCCCAGAGCTTTCCTCGAAAACTCCTCGCCAATGCTGAGGAGAGAGGTCCGTTACGAGTTCCCGAGTCAGCGGTTGAATGCACTTGGTCCAAGCTCCATAAGGGTTCGCGAAGGCCTAGTCCTCTGAATGCGAACGGCAAACACGCATAGATCCGGCTTAAGCTTGGCCCGCAGAAGAGCACGGTAGCCAAGGTGCCGATTTCCAAGCTAGAACTCGCTGTGTCTTGTGCGAATGAGCGCAAGAAACTCGTCGCGGGTCTCTTTCTCACGGAAAGCACCCAGCATGGAGGACGTTATTGTTGAGGAGTGCTGCTTCTCGACCCCGCGCATCATCATGCACAGATGTCTTGCTTCGATGACTACTCCCACGCCTTGCGGTTTGATAGCACTCTCGATCGCTTCAGCAATCTGTGTTGTGAGACGCTCCTGCACCTGCAATCGACGGGCGAATACATCTACCAGGCGGGGCACCTTGCTCAGCCCAATCACTTTTCCTTGCGGAATATAGGCGACGTGGACCTTGCCGAAAAACGGCAGAAGGTGATGTTCGCAGAGACTGAACATCTCAATATCCTTGACGATCACCATCTCGTCGTAAGCCACGTCGAACATCGCGCCCAGCAGAGTTTCCTCTGGGTTTTCCTGGTAGCCTTTGGTTAGATACTGCATCGAACGCTCCATGCGCGCCGGAGTATCCTGTAGGCCATCACGCTCGGGGTCCTCGCCGATACGGACCAGCATTTCCCGCATCAGTTCCTGCAGGCTGGTACCGGCTAACGACTGGGGTTCAAGTATGGTTTGCATCTCTTCTCACAATCCAAAACGCTAGATTCTAGATATCGGTGACGGTCATTGCGAGTGTCACCGCAGACTATGTGTGCTCACCTCAGGCGGCAACCGGCCCTTTTGCGCTGTGTTCGTAGGGCACGCTACTTTGTAGCGCAGCTGTGCGGACCTCAGTCATGCGCGCCAGCACAAACGCCGCCAAAGCCATCTCTACATCTCGCACCGCGACATCAAAGAACATTCCGGTCGAGACGAGGTTGATGGCGATAAGTACCAGCCATGCTGAAGCCACATACGCGCCTAGCCTCGTCCACTTGGTCAGAATGACTAGTCCCACAATCATTTCAATGATGCCGACGATGTGCATGAAGGTCTGTCCGCTGAACGGCAGTGTTTTCAGGGCCAGCGGACTGATGTATCCGGTCCAGTTGGTTAAAAGGTTGAAGTATTTATCCAGGCCTGCCAGGAACGGCCCGACACCAAGCCCGATCCGCAGTGCCCACCAAGCCTGGTCCAATCGTGAATCAAATCCCTTGTGCATGTTTACTCCCTTCACGAGAATAGAGTTGGCAGGGGCAAATCGGTTACACCCTCAACGGCTCCATTTCTCTTCGGGAATTGCGTGGTTTGATCTGTAACCTTTATTGCCGTCGTGACTCCATCAGATGGAGGGTTTGTATGGACAGCCCAACGGAAGTGGCCACGTCGCAAGAGCCCTTGAGTGACGAAGAAGTTGTAACCCGAGTGTTGGCGGGCGAGACGGGGATGTTTGAAATCATCATGCGCCGTCACAACCAGCTCCTCTACCGCGTGGCTCGGGCGATTCTGCGCAATGATGGCGAAGCTGAGGATGTAATGCAGGACGCCTACGTGCGTGCATACGAACATCTGGGCCAGTTTGCCGGGAGGGCGAAGTTTTCCACTTGGCTGACACGCATCGCGGTGCACGAGGCTTTAGCGCGACAACATCGCGGAAACCGATATCAGGAGTTGGAACCAATGTCAGAACGGGAGGGAGACCCCATGGATAGGTTTGCCTCTTTGGCGCCGGATCCAGAACAGCAAGCGTCAAACTCGGAGGTTCGGAGGTTGCTGGAAGAAGCGGTCGAAAAGCTGCCGGACGCTTACCGGACCATTTTCATACTGCGCGACATAGAAGAGATGAGCACGACCGATGCCGCAGATGTCCTAGAAATCACCGAGGACAATGTCAAGGTCCGCCTCCATCGAGCACGGGCGTTAATACGAAAGAGTCTTTACGCGCGTGCTGGCATGGAAAGAAAAGAAGCATTCAATTTTCACGCCGTGCGGTGCGATCGAGTGGTTAAGAATGTCTTTGAAAGAATTCAGCAGCGGGCCGGGAAAACAGAAACATCCGCTGCGAAGATCCAGTAACGGTCTGCACGGTGCAGTAACTATAGGCTGCCCGTAGCACGAGGAGAGTCGGCATTGACTGAAGAGGGGGTGCGCATGGCTGCCAAAGAAATTCCGATAGCTGGTTACGGACCCAGGTTGTTGAGCCGAGTCGAGGTTGCGGAAGGCACCATGGCCTTCCATTTCGAGAAACCACCGCACTTCGACTTCAAACCGGGACAGTCCGCCGACCTGACATTATCCAATCCTCCAGAAACTGACGCTGAGGGGAACACACGCACTTTTTCGATTGCCAGTCCTTCCTTTGAAAACGAGCTGATCTTCGCCACCCGCATGCGCGACACGGCGTTTAAGCGCTCACTGAAGAAAATACCTCTGGGCACAGAAGTGAAGATTGACTCGCCAATGGGTTCTTTCACACTACACAAGAACTCAGCCAAGCCGGCTGTGTTCCTGGCTGGTGGAATCGGAATCACACCTTTTATCAGCATCGTGCGACAAGCTGATCACGACAGGCTCCCGCACAAGTTGCATCTCTTCTGTTCCAACCGGCGACCCGAAGATACACCCTTTCTCGACACTCTTCAGATGCTGGAAAAAAGCAACTCGAATTTCCAGCTGGTATGCACCATGACTGAAATGCCGCAATCAAAGAGGGAATGGAAGGGGGAGACAGGTTTGATCAACCAGGAGATGTTGTCAAGACATCTCGCCAGCCTGCAGGGGCCCATCTATTACGTTGCCGGACCACCCGCCATGGTTGCGGGCATGCGGCAAGTGCTTCTGAGCGCCAACGTTGACGAAGACGACATCCGAACCGAAGAGTTTGCCGGATACTGAAGCGTGTAGCGGCGAGAAGGATGGCGGGTCGAACAGGAAAGAAGAGCTCTTTCGAGGTGAACAGCATGCTGGCAAATAGGCCTAAGACGAAAATTCTAGTTGATGGTGGCGACCCTAAAGAGACTCTCCGGATCAAGAGCTTGATCGGGTTTGTTGATGGCCAGACCACGAATCCCTCCTTGATTGCCAAGAATCCGGAGATTCAACGGCTCGTCGCATCCGGCCACAGCTTGACCTCCGAAGAAGAAAACAATGAATACAGGAACATCGTGCAAAGCATTTCACCGCTGGTGGGAGATGCTGGGGTTTCTATCGAGGTGTTTGCAGACCTTAATACGACAGCCGAGAACATGTTTTCCCAGGGTCAAGAAATGTTCTCTTGGATTTCAAATGCCTATGTCAAATATCCCTGTACGCACGAGGGCTTGCGAGCCGCGCAGATGTCGGTGCAGGCGAGTATTCGGGTCAACATGACTCTGTGTTTTTCGCAGGAGCAAGCTGCCGCCGTATACGCCGCAACCAAGGGATCAAAGGAGCCAGTATACGTATCGCCCTTTGTCGGCAGGCTCGACGATCGCGGCGAAGACGGGATGGATCTTGTCAGAAATATCAAGAAAATGTACGAGCAAGGTGATGGCCATGTGCATGTTTTGGCTGCAAGCATACGCAGTGTCAACCAATTGCTTTGTTCCTTTGCTCTGAACACTGAGCTTGCCACTGTCCCGACAAAAGTTCTGGACGAATGGGCGGCGACAGGCTTTCCAATGCCCGATCAGGATTTCAGGTACAGAGGGGTCGATGCTAGTGGCAAACCTCTAAAGGCGATCCCCTACAAAGAGACGGATCTGAACCTTTCATGGGAGAGCTTCGACATCGCACACGAACTCACAAGTAAAGGTATCCAGAAATTCGTGGCTGATTATCAGAGCACGTTGAGACACTCGGCGTAGTCTCTGCAACACGGGTGAAATCCGGCGCGGGATCCGGGACGACCTTGTGGTTATGCAGGAGGGGCTCAATTGCGTGGAAACCGATCCCCAAGAGCCTAAATAAGGCCTAGGAATGTGGACAGGTAGCCGAACCTGCGGAGTCAGCGCTCTTCGCCAGAGCGGCGAACCTCGGAATCGACCCGGTCAACGAACAAATAGAGTCCAAGGCAGACTAGAAACATGACGCCCGAGAACACAGCGGCTGGCAAAGCCGTACGGTGATTCCCCGCCAGAAACGATTCCAGTGCTGCGCTCAGAAGCCATATCTGCACGATCAGCAGGACAGCAATCAGAGCCATTGCACCTGCGATTGCTGTCAGTCCGCGAGTTTTGGGCGGCAGTTCCGTGGGTGATTGCATTGTCGTCACACCTTCACGTCCACAGCGATCACTTGTTCACCGTGCGTTTCGAGAACGATGCGCGGCAATGGCCGTGACGGAGGGCCTTGCAGAACGGCACCGTCCTTGATTGAGAAGAAGCCCTGATGACAGGGGCATTCGAGCCGATTGCTTGTCTGCGAATAATAGACTGCGCAGGAGAGGTGGGTGCATTTCTGGCTGTAGCTCACGTACTCGTTCTCGCCCGTTCGCACCATGATGCAATGGTCTTCTTTGCTCGGGTAGGTAAACAGCTTCACTCCACCCACAGGAATCTCCCCCAATCGAGCCACGGCTTGTTGCGGGTACGAGGGAACTCTATAGAATACGGACCGAATCAGGATCCAGATGTTTCCCACGAACATACCGAAGCTCGTCAGAACCAGAAACTTGGTCAGCTGTCTGCGAGTAACGTAGCGCTCGTCCGCCGCGTGGACGGAAAATTCTTCTTTCCACAGAGGTTCGCTACTCGCGCGTCGCAGCCATTCCATGCCTTTCCTCCCACATATAGTCCACGACGTCCAAAGCGATGGCGTCCCGCTCCGCTGGAGCCATCATGTAAACCTTGGTAGTGATTTTCTGATTGCCGAAATAGAACGTGTTCATGGGCTTTTCGTGCCGAGAGGCAATCTGCTCTGGCCTGACATAAGCCAGCGCCTGGCTCGGGCACACGGTTGCGCACATCGGTCGCTTGCCCACCGATGTACGGTCATAACACATGTCGCACTTCATCATCTGCTGCTCCGGTTCCATCATCTTGGGTATACCGAACGGACAGGCAAACACACAGTTGTTGCACGCGATACAGCGCGGTTTCAGCGAAGAATGGACGATTCCGTCCTCACCTTTCTTGATCGCATCTGCCGGACAAACCTGTGCACAGGTTGGTTCGTCGCAATGCCAACAGACATAAGCCGCGGAGGTGATACTTTCGCGCCGCTCGATGAAATCGAAATTGATCATCGACTTACCGCGGTGGGTTTCGCACTCCTCGCAAGCCTGCAAGCAGGAGCGACAACCAATGCAGCGTGACGGATCGATATAGAACTCGTATCCGAACACTAGGCGCCTCCCCGCGAACCGCCGCTGTGATGGGCTCCCCGATCATCCGGGGATGGATCGGGAGCACTGGCTTTTGCGATCCGACAGGCAGAAACCTTGAATTCGGGAATCTTGCTGCGTGGATCCAGGGTCCGGTGGGTGAGGCGGTTGGCACTGCGCGTCCCAGCCCAGTGATAGGGAATGAATACCGTATCGGGTCGAATGGTCTTCACCACCATAGCTTGAATTGTCAGGTCGTCGCGGCGGGTCGTGATTGTCACCCAGTCGCTGTCTTTGATACCTTGCAGTTCTGCCAACCGCGGATGAATCTCCGCCCGCGGTTCCGGATACTGATCTACCAGCGCACCGATGCGCCGCGTCTGTGTTCCTGACAAATACTGGCTCACGACCCGGCCTGTAGTTAGAAATAACGGATATTCGTCACTGATCGCATCGCCACTTGGACGCCATTCCGTCACGTTGAAATGGGCCTTGCCGTCGTGGGTATAGAACTTTCTATCCACGAAAAGGCGCGGTGTTCCTGGGTGGTCCAGTGATGGGCATGGCCAAAAAATGCCCATCTGCTTATCTACCCTCTCGTATGTAATCCCGTAGTAGTCGGCTACGCCGCCGCGCGAGGCAATCCGGAGTTCTTCAAGAATATCGGCGGGAACCTTGAAGCGGAAGTATTGGCCGCGTCCCAGCCGATGAGCCAGATCGATGATGATATCGGAATCACGCCGCGCCTCACCGGGGGGATCAATGCTCTTCTGCCAGTGAATGACCCGTCCTTCGGCACTGCAACCGAGCCCGTCTTCTTCCTCATGCAAGCTGCCGGCCAGAACTACGTCCGCGTGGTGTGCAGTTTCAGACAGAAAAAAATCGATCACTCCGAAGAATTCCAGCTTCGACAGAGCCTCACGCGTGAAGTTCGCATCGGGGAGTGAGACTAGCGGGTTGAAGCATGTGGAAAGCAGTCCCTTGATCTCGCCGCGATGAATCGCTTCCATGATTTCTTCGGCAGTGTAGCCCGGTTGCGGAAGTTCTTCAGGCTGGATGCCCCAGACCCCCGCAATGTACTCGCGAGCTGCCGGGTCCGTGAGCGAGCGCTGGCCAGGGAGTTGGTCGCACTTCTGTCCATGTTCACGTCCACCCTGGCCATTGCCCTGGCCGGTGATCATCGTTGGTCCAGCACCCTCGCGCCCGATGTTGCCTGTAGCGAGCGCAATGTTCACCACGGCCAAACAATTCTCTACACCCTTCGACTGGTGTTCCAATCCGCGAGCGTGCAGCAGGATGACCCGCTTCGATCTGCCGATCCAACGCGCCGCTTTTTCAATCGCTTCAGGCGGCACACCCGTCATCTCGGCTGCCTTGCCGAGGTCCCACTTCTTGGTAGACTCCGCCACAGCCTCAAAACCCGTTGTGTATTCAGAGATGAACTCGCGGTCCTCAAGACCATCGCGCAAGATCACGTGCAGCATTCCCATCAGCAGTGCGAGGTCCGTTCCAGGTCGCAGCGGGAGATAAAGATCCGCGTTCCGGGTAATCGGAGTCATGCGCGGATCGGCAACGATAAGCCTGCCGCCGTTGTCGCGGCAGCGCCAGATGTAATCGGTCGTGATCGGGGCGCAGTCGCCGATGTTCGCGCCAATCACAAACAGCACTTCTGCCTTGGGAATTTCGCTCCACGGAATTGTGCTGCGATCGATTCCGAATGCCAGTTTGTAGGCAGTCCCGGCCGAAACCATGCAGAGTCGCCCGTTGTAGTCGATATGCCGGGTTCCGAGTGCTACGCGGGCGAACTTTCCCATGAGATAGGATTTTTCGGTCGAGAGCGATGCGCCACCATAGATGGCGACGGCGTCTTTGCCATACTTCTCCTGAATCTTCCGCATCCGGCTGACTGTGAAATCTAGCGCCTCATCCCAAGTCGCGGGACGAAAACCCTGTTCGCTGCGTATTAAAGGCGAAAGCAGACGATCGGGATGGTTGCCCTGGAGATAACGCTTCACTCCTTTTGGGCAGAGCATGCCGCGGTTGAAGGGAAACTCCTCCCACGGTTCGAATCCGATGACACGGTTCGCGCGGACCTTTAGCTGTATCCCGCACTGCTGTCCGCAAAAGCAGCAGTGTGTCTTGACCAGTTTCTCCGCCGGATGGATCGATTCATCTTTCCACCCGCCGGGCGGAACGTAGTTGAGGTGCGGCCCGAACTGTTCTTTGAAGGCCTCTTCAGAGACTGGAGCCTTAGCCATTCGCTTCCTCCTTTAATCTCATTTGCGCGAGGGAAAGTGACTTGCGTTTGCAGGCGGGGCAAAGCTCCTGCCAGTTGCTCACTGGCCCTGGCATCGAATAGTTGAAGCCCACCTGCGGCAAAACACGTTCAAGATCATCGATGTGCATCCGTGAGGCGTAGCGTTCGCCACAACGTGCGCAGATTGCGCCCTCACCCTCTGCGCCTGCTCGCTGGTACAGTTTCACGCCTAGTTGTGCTGGTCGCTGAAAGATGTGGAAGAACTTTCCAAACGGAAGATAAAGGAGAGCGGCAATCACCGTGATCGCATGCAAAATGGCGATGAAATCATAGAAACTGCCGCCGAGCCAGACCTGCGAAACCGTCAGAGCTAAACCCGTAATAGATATCGCAAAGAGCAGGATCAGCGGCCAGAAGTCCATGGCAAGCGTCTGCACCGCGCGTGCGCCCTCGTCGCGCATACGGCGCCATAGCGAGAGACCGATACCGCCCAAGACGAGGAATGCCGAAATGTCCAGGCCGTGAAAAAGGACTAAGGCAGTGAACGTGTGCAAATGGAAGCTGAACGCGGGATAGCCGAACAGGTGAGTGATATACGTCATCTGATCGTGTGGCGCGCTGGTGAAATAAATCCAACCGAATACCAGAGGGAAAGTGATCATCACCGCGAGCAGGCATCCCCAGAAAATCAGCTGATGCATGACCCACCGCAGTCGCGAACGCTTTCCTATGAATGTTTGGGCAAGGAGATGTGTTCCCGCCAGTTCCACTATGTGGCCGAAGCTGCGAAGTACTCCTTGCTCCTTGAATAGGTGCCAACCACGCTGCCAGTACACGTACGTTGGAGGCTTTCGGATCCAGACCGAATAGTGGTAGATGACACCCCAGGTCGCGAAAACGATGGCGAAGGTGTAGATCACCAGTGCGGGGTCAAAGTTCTGCAGATTGCGCGACCCGAGCACTATCGCGGCGACCAAAACTCCTGTCCACAAGGTCGCCCATGCTCCGGCGCGGATCCCGTCCGCGGTGCGCGTCAATTCGGCTGGGAGCTTAGCAGCCAGCGCTTCTTCCCGCGGCAAAAAGACTCGAACGTTCATCCACCACAGGAGACAAGCCACGGCTGACAACAGCAGGAACCCCGGCCAAACTATCCCTAAACGGTCACGGAACATGCCCAGCAGTAAGGGCGGAAAGAACCCTCCCATGCCGCCCATCGCACCCACGAGCCCAGTGACCGTGGCTCTTTGACTCGGAAAATAACGCGGCACGAGCTGGAACACCGCTCCGTTGCCGATACCGAGTAATGCTGCGCAGCCTAAGGCTCCAACGGTGAACGGCAACATTGTCGAGATACCAAGCAACAAACCAAAAGCTGCGATAGCC
>Ga0075017_100002899_pt1 | contig 10766 bp, 14 predicted proteins | sample AleBraG_ABR_2012_FD_71475 | JGI IMG/M metagenome (GOLD analysis project Ga0075017, IMG submission 71475) | Freshwater sediment microbial communities in response to fracking from Pennsylvania, USA - Alex Branch Run_MetaG_ABR_2012 | ecosystem: Environmental > Aquatic > Freshwater > Creek >...
TGGGACTGTGGAGATTTCAGTGACCGACGAGAGCGGCTTGGACTTCTGGCATATCGCGAGTGCCGTGGTCGGTGCTCTGCTGTCTGCTGCGTTCGGTCTGTGGGCATGGGTAGTCAAGGTTTTCGGTCAGCGGCACCTTGAGAAGATGGACGACATCATCGAGCGACTGGACAAGCAGGGCGAGCGTATTGCCAATCTGGAAGGCAAGTTGAACAAATGATTGTCAGTCCATTCGGCAACCTCGAGTTCGGCGACGAAGCCGGTTTGCTGGACTGGCTACAGGCGCACGCGGCGCGCCACACGATGTACCGCAAGATCGCTGTCAACAACGGGGTGAACCTGCCGACGACGCCGGTGCTCGAGAGCGGCCCAGTCGACGATGACTGGCTGGCTCGGCATCTGTTCAACCACATGACCTGGGCGCGGATTTTCTTGCCAGACAACAGCATCGCCACGGTCGAGCTCGCAACGCCTACCTGGAAGTCGAAGCCTGAGTTCTACGAGTGGCACCAGGCGAACAACAACGCCCACACGCGCATAGATCAAGCGCTGGGGCTGCCGTAATGCCCGCTGCCGGCAGAGCAGTTCGGCCAGTTGCGCCGGCCCAGGCACAGCAGGAGGCGATCGCCGCCCAGCAAGCCGATGTCCAGTTGGCGACGCAGATCAGCGCCGCGCTCGCCGCCGGGGATTACAAAACGGCGTTCACGCTCGGGGCCGGCAACAAATTCGGCGAGGCTTTGTTGACCCCACAGGGCTACGAGGCGCTGGGCGGCAAGCCCATGACCTCTGAAGCCGAGATGTCGAAATACTACGGCGCGCTTGCGAGCCTGCCGCAGAACCTTGCGCTCAAGTACACGAACCCGATTCCCGGTCAGATGCTCGGGTCCGGCGCCCGGATGCCGACCGCCAATGCCCAAGCCAACTGGACACAGGGCGCAGACCTCGCGTTCAACCTGCATGGCGGTAACACGAACCAGGGGCTCGAGCTCCCGAACATCGCCGCCTACGCCTCGCGCACGCCCGGAAAGACCTTTCTGGACCAGTACGGCGTTCAGCTCGCCGAGGCCGCGGCGGCGATTGCTACCGGGGGCCAAAGCCTCTGGATACAGGGGCTGGCTGGGGCAGCGGCGGGAGCGGGCGCTGCCTCGTTGACCGGCCAGGACCCAGGCAAGGCAGCCTTGGGCGGCCTGGCCGGCGGGGTTGCCGGCGGGCTCACGGCGCCGATCTCGTCCGAGGTATCAGACCTCGTCGGGGGCGGCACTGTCGGCAAGGTGCTTGGCGGGGCGGCCGCCGGTGCGAGCCGCGGTGGTCTGTCATCGCTGGTCACGGGCGGGAACGTGGCTACTGGGCTTGAGATCGGCGCGGTCGGTGGTGCCGCAGGAAGCGCCGTGGGGGCTGCTGAAGGGGCGGCTGGTGTCCCGGCACCAGTGAGCGGCATTGTGTCAGGACTCGCCTCTGGCGCGGCCAAGCAGGCCGTTGCTGGTGGTGGATCGGGTGGCGCAACATCTGCGCCGGCAGGAGGAAACGTGGCATCACCAAACGACCCAATGATGGGCGCCCCAACCCCCGTGTCCGGCCAGTTGCCGGACGTGACCGTCACGGCACCTGCCCTGCCGCCGACGACCCCAGCGACGCCCGCGGCCCCGGCTGCGGCTCCTGACGCCGGGGCAACCGGGGCAACCGCCGGCGGGGCGGGCGGCACGACGCCAGGCTGGCTGTCGAGCCTTGCCAGCACCCTTGGGGTCGACCAGAACAACCTTTCTGCGGCGCTGACCTCTGCCGGGCTGATAGCCGGCGGTACAGCGGCGGCTACGGGCGCCAAGAACGAGCAGACGGCCCTTGCCAGCAAGGAAGCCGCCCTCGGCCAGCCCTCGATCACGCAGGCCCAGAACACGCTGGCGCGGGCTGGCGGCGGGACCTACAACGACCTGACCCAGCTCTCGAAGAACGCCCTCGATACGGCGACCGCGCAGGGCACGCAACTGATTACGGCCGCGGCGCCGATGGACCAGATCGCCCAGACGGCGTTCAAGAACTACTCGACGGGCACCCTGTCCGCGGCCGACCAGCTCACACTGGACAACTACACCGCGCAGGCCCGCCAGCAGTGGCTGACCTCGAACCCGAACAACGCCGACGCCGGCGCTCGAGCGGCGGCCTTCGCCCAGATCGACGCCTCGGCGATCCAGCTCAAGCAACAGCTCCTGACGGCCCAGCTCGGCGTCGGGAACCAGGAGGAAGCGGCCTGGCTGGCGCAGACCGAGGCCGGCCAGAAGGCCATCACCGACGCCCAGAAGCAGGCGACGACCGACCTGAACAACCAGATGACGATCGCCCTGACCGAGCTCGGGATCGGCTTGCAGCCTGCAATGGACGCGATTCATTCGCTCATGGCGGCCGACTCGCAGTTCGCCACGAACATCACAAATCTGTTGACCGGGGTCGCCAAGGCGTACGCCCTGGCTACGGCCAAGCAGGCGACGGCGGCAGGTGGCACCGCTGGCGGCGGCCCCAAGGTGTCGCTGCCCGGCGGCGGTGGCGGTGGGTTTACCACGCCAGCCCCAGGCTCCGGGATTCCCGGCGCCGCGCCTGCGCCCGGCGCCCCGCCGGTCCTCGCGCCCGGCGCCGGCGGCGGCCCGGCCATACCACCCCCGGTCGACACAACGCCAAGCCCAGGCACGCTGCCGGACAACACACTGCCGGGCGGTATGCCGGACATCAGCGGTGGCACGCTGCCGGACATCTACAGCGGCTCATTCGGCGCGCCGAACGATACCGGCGGCGCATACACCTCGTACGCCTCGTACGCTGGAGGCTGACATGGCAGACATCGGAACACCGACGCCGCCCGCCGCGGCCGTGCCGTCCAGCCTCGATCTGTACGAGATGCAGTCGCAGGACGAAGCCGCGCAGGCCGGGATCAGGGCTGGCAGCTACGACCAGGAGGCGCGCGACATGATCGCGTCTCAGCAGCAGCAGTTCTCGCAGTACAAGGAACAGGTCGACCCGCTGCAAAAAATCCTTGCTAACCCGTTCCAAGGCGCGCCGCCTAAGTACCAGATGAACGATCTGCTCAAGTCGACGCCGCTGTGGATGACGATGGCCGCCATGCTCGGCAGCGGTGGCCGCCACATGGGGACCGTCGGGATCAACGCGATCAACGGCATGGTCGACGGCCTGACCAAGGGCGACGAGGAGCAGTACAAAAACGCCGAGAAGCAGTACGACGAGAACCGCAAGTCCTGGGACGAATACTCCCGGCACATCTCGCTGATCGTGAACGAGCTGACCAAAGCGTACGGCAGCGATTCGATGGCGACCCTGCGGGCCGCGCAGGCGGCGTTGCGCGCCAAGGGCGAGGAGGAAAAACGCGCCGACGTGGCCCGAAACCGCGTGATCCAGATACAGAAACTGCGCGAGTCTATGGACAAGGCCGAGAAAGACCGCGCCGAGAAGTACGCGCGCGATGCCGAGCAGGTACGGCACCATCACGAGACCGAGGCTGCGGAAGCGACGAAGATCGAACAGAAGGGCCGCGATTACGATGCGAAGATCACCGCCGCTGATGCGAAGAACGTCGACTCGATCGCCAAGGAAATCACCGCCGCCGACAAAGCGCTGATGGCGCCGTACGCGAACAAGAAAGTGCCGCCAGCCGTGCAGAAAGAACACGAGCTGTACATGGAGAAGCTGAAGAAGCTAACCGAGAAGCGCATGAGCGGCTTGCCCGGCGAACATGGTTTGCCGACAGTGCCGCCGGTACGGACAAGCGAAGCCCCGACGACGAAGCCCGTCCCTGGGCAGATGTACAACGGCAAGAAAGTCCTCGCTGTTGGCACGTACGCTGGCGAAAACGGTCCGCAAACCGTCGTCAAGTATGAGAATGGCGAGATCGAGCTGGCAGGCCCCGCGCAGGCCCAGTGATGGCAATCGACCCGAGCAAGATTCAGTGGAGCACGCCGGCCGCGCCCGGCGGTCCGCCAGAATCTCAGATCAAGTGGGATGCGCCGGCGCCTGAGATCGCGCCGGCGCCCGCGAGCGCTGCTGCGAACCTGATGTCTCCTGTCACGGAACTGATCCCGCACTACAAGCAGATCGAGGCGCAGCGGCGGGCGGAAGTCGTCGACTCGATCAACAACATCGTCGGTGCAGATTCGACTTGGGATCGCCTGAAGGCGTCCGGCATGACCGTGCTCAACACGCTCAACTACGCCATGACACCCATGAGCGCCCTCGAGCGGTCGTTTGTGTCGGCCCCGGTAGAGCGCCTTACGGGGATACCCCATGAGATGACCGAGGGCATTATCGACGTGGCGGTGCCGTTTGCTGGCGAAGCCAAACTCGGCAAGGCCGCTGCGTCGACAGTCCGCGCCTGGGTCCTTGGCGTCAAGGAATCTCCGCAGTTTCAAGTCGTGCAGGCCGCGGTCGCCCCTGCAACGCTGACTCCGGCAGCCAAGGAAGTAGGTGCCAGAACGTCGGCGATGTTTGGCGAACTGGCGATGCGCCACGAGCAGGCGATACATCAGCTTGAGGGCGCCAAGGACGCGCTCGGCAAGCTGCCGTTCACCGCGCAGGTCAAGTTCATCTACAACCACGAGCGCGGTATTTCCCACGGGAGCACCGAACTCGACGCCTATTCGGCTGCGATCAAGGACATATTCAAGGATCGCGTCTACCAAGTACACGCCTTCGGCGAAGGCTATCTCGAGGACCTGATCGACAATTACTTCCCGCACATGTGGAAGGACCCTGTCAAGGCTCGTGACGTGATGGCGAGCATCTATGGCAGCAAGACCATGCTCGGCCCCAAGGGATTCCTGAAGCAGCGCACACACGAGTACATCAGCGACGGCATGGCAGCCGGCCTTGAGCTCGCTGACTCTAATCCAATCAATGCGGTGCTCGCCAAGGTCCGCGAAATGGACCGCTTCATCCTTGGCAAGCGCGTCGTCGACACGCTCAAGGAAGATGGTTTCCTCAAGTTCTTCGGCGGGCACCTGCCGCCAGGCTGGGCCGAGATCAAGGACCCGGTCGCGCGCGTCAGCCAGAAACTGCTGGCTGGCCTTGTCGAGGGCAAGCCGACTCCTGGCGGCATCGCCACGAGCGACGTAGTCGCCGGCGGGTTCATGCCGCGAGGTCAGTACGCCGCTACGACCGAGGTTGCCAGGGTCCTCAACAACGATTTGTCGCGCTCTGGTTTGTCGTGGGAAATATTTGGCAAGCGCGTCAAGCCGTTCGATCAGGTACGCGCGGCAGGCAATGCCCTGAACATGGTGCAGCTCGGGTTGTCCGGGTTCCACTTGTCGTTTGTGTCGGTCGACTCGATGACCAGCAAGACCGCGCTCGCGATCGAGCAGGCTATGTCCGGCCGGCCGCTCACCGGCGCGAAAACCCTACTGGGAGCGCCGTTCGCGCCGGCGACGAGCTGGTGGAAAGGCCGCAAGCTGATCGAGGCGTCTCTGAATCCGGCAGCGCACCCCCAGCTTCAGGAGTTCGTGCGCGCCATAATGGAAGGCGGCGGGCGCCTGAAGATGCCGCAGGAGTACGCGGCCGCCGAGCGCGGCGGACTCATGCGCGCGCCGTATGCCAAGGCGTTCCGTGCCGATGGCTGGAAAGGCGTCGGCAAGGCGTTCGGGGATTCTGTCGCGAACAACTACCACGAGATCGGGCAGTCGTTCCATGACAAAGGGGTCTGGGGCGGCATCTGGGAAACCGCCGGGCGAATCGCCCAGACCACATCGTCTTGGCTCATGGACGGCGTTGTCCCGCAGATGAAGCTGGGCGTGTTCCACGACCTCGTCAAAGACGCGATGGTCAAGAACCCGAACATCACCGCGGTGGAGTTTCGTGATGCCGCCCAGGCCGCTTGGGCCAGCGTCGACAACCGCCTCGGCCAGCTCGTCTACGACAACATGCACTGGAACAAAACCGGCAAGGAACTGGCGCATTTGTCAGTGCGCTCGGTGGGCTGGAACCTGGGCACGATCCGCGAGCTCGGCGGCGGCGCAACAGACTGGGTCAAGGCCGTCGATGCGTACGCGCGCGGAGACAAGGCGGCGTTCACGCACCGCATGGCCTACACGATCGCACTGCCGTTCACGGCTGGCTCGCTCGGGTCGCTGTACATGTACATGAAAACCGGCCAGAGCCCGTCGGAGCTGAAGGATTACTTCTTCCCGAAAACCGGCGGCACCACGAAACTCGGGACTGAGGAGCGTGTGTCGATCCCGTCGTACATGAAGGACGTGTACGAGTACGGAGCCGACGCCGGCCACACGCTGCTAAACAAGACACACCCGATCATCCCGATGATTTACCAGATGGCGACCAACACCGATTACTTCGGCTATCCTGTCGGGCCGACGAACCAGGGCGCGGCTGAGTTTCTGAACGGGTACATCACATATTTGTCCCGCAATGTCCTGCCGTTTTCTGTGCAAGGCGCCATCAAGCAGGCCCAGCAGGACGACCGCGCCGGGTTGTACGCCTCGTTCTTCGGCATCGTGCCGGCGCCGGGATACATCACGTCCCCGGACGAGATCGCGTCGCGCAAGGCTCGCCACCAGCTCGATCTCATTAAGCGCAAGGCCAAGCAGGAAGGCCCCGATCTGGAAATCTTCGGGGAGGAGGAATGACCTCCAAGGCCGGCTTCGACCCGAATCTCGACAAACTGATCGACGACCTGGTCAAGCGGGCGGCTATCCAGAGCAAGACGGAGCCGGAATTCGATTTCGACAAGCTGAAAGCAATAGCCGAACTGGGCCTGAAAAAGGAGCAGATCAAGGGTCGCCTGAAGCTTGGGAAGGGCAAGGGCTTTTTCGATGGTGAATAGGAAGGGGACACCTATGAACGTCGACGCGACTATGGCGGCGGCGCTGTTGACCAGCGTTGCCAAGGAATTCGTGCAGAAATTCACGGAGTTTTGCCCACTGGCGATGACCTTCGGGATTGCCTGCTGGGCCATGTGGAATGCAACGCCCTTGGGGGCTTATATTGGGGCCGGATTCGCCCTGTTCGCGTACATGTACGGCAGGCTGATTACGGTTTCACGAGGAGACTCAAATGTCCAAGCTGGGTGACAAGGAAACGCTGCGGTTGTCCGGCAGCACGGTGTTCCGGTGCCGTGAGCCGACCAATCCGCACACCGCGGACAAATTCACAAACATGATCTGGGATTACTCTCGGCAGAACGCCGTAGTCCCTAGCAAGGGGTTCAGCCAGTTGCGCGCGGATCAGTCCTCTCGCACGACGAACCGTACCGGCAGCCCGATGTCGCTCAATGTTATGGTCGGCGGCTCTCCAGACACGGCCGGCAGGACAGATGCCAAGATGTCCTTCACTTCGCCGCCGCCCCGCGGCGGGCGAATTGAGACTCCACCGTCGCCTGGTCGTAAGTTCGCACGTCGCAAGGGGACCTGACATGAGTTCCGGCATGACCCCGTTCGATCCGGTCGGCAACACGATGGCCGTGACGCTCGGCGCGGCGAACGTGCAGACCGCGCTGCCACAGGCGATCGGCTCTGGCACCCCGCAGTGCCAGATTTACAACGCCTCGGCCTTCGATGCGTTCGTTGTGTTCGGCGTCGCATCGGCCGTAGCCGTGATCCCGACATCCGGTACGCCGGCCAACGGCTTTCCGATAGCCAAGGGTGCGACGATCGTGCTGACACCGCCACCACAGGCGGCGTTTGTTGGCATCATCGGCCCAACTGGTGCGTCCGGTACGGTGTACCTCTCGTTCGGTGAGGGGAACTGACGTGCTCAAGAGCACCGGCCTTGGCGCGCTGGCCGGCGTAACGGCGCAGAACAACCTGGTGCAACTGCTGTACCAGATCACCGGCGCGAACATGCAGTTGACCTCGGACCAGACCCTCACCAAGGTCTACCAGACAGGCACGCTCTGGATTCCGACGGCCATCGCCACCGCCTGGGCCTCTGGCGCGTTCAACACAGCCTGCGCCGGCGGCATCTACACGGCCGCCAGCAAGGGCGGTACAGCGATCGTCGCGGCTGCGCAGTCCTACGCGGCCCTGACCGGGTCCGGCACCGGAGTCCTTGACGCCATCGCTTCGTCCGGCCCGTTCACGGCGACCCCGATCCTAAATTTGACCACTGGTAACGGGGCGGCCCTGACCGCCAACGTCCTGATCTACGGCATCGTGATTGCATGACGCCTATCACTGACCATTTTTCGCTCGAGGAGCTGACGTTCTCCCAGCAAGCCTTACGGACTGGGCTCGACAACACGCCCTCACTCGCCGCAGTAGATCATCTACACATGCTGTGCGTGCTTCTGCTTGAGCCCATCCGTTCCCTTCTCGGCTGCCCGCTGCACGTCGACAGCGGGTATCGCAGCCCAGCTCTGAACGCCGCGATCGGCGGCGCAGCCCAGAGCGCGCACATGTCCGGCCGGGCTGCCGACATCCTGCCAATCGGGCCGGACCTACACGCCGCCTTTGAAGCCATCAAGGTCTCTGGCCTGCCCTTCGACCAGCTCATTATCGAGTGCGGGGCGTGGATTCACGTCTCGATCCCCGACAACGGCGATCCGGCTCGGCAACAGTGCCTGGCCGCGAGCGGTAGTCCTGGGCACTGGACATACGAGGTGGCGTGATGGCAGCCGCAGCCGGGCTATTTGTTGGCCCGATCCTGAGTTTTCTCGGTCCGATTCTGGATCGCATCCTGCCGGACAAGAACAAGCAGCTCGAGTTACAGAACGCCATCACTCTTGCTGCGATGCAGCAGGAGGGACAGGCGCTCCAAGGCCAGCTCCAGCTCGCCCTCGGGCAGCTAGACATCAACAAGGCCGAGGCAGCGTCCGGGAACGCCTACGCCGCCAGTTGGCGTCCCACCATCGGGTACGTCTGCGCCATTGCGCTCGCGTTCCACTACCTGATTAACCCGCTGATGCTGTGGATCGTCGTGCTGACCCACGCCGCCATCAACCCGCCCGACATCCAGCTCGACAACAGCCTTTGGCAGCTCATGTTCGGTATGTTGGGCCTCGGCGCCATGCGCAGCTACGAGAAAGTCCAAAGTGTGAAGAAGCCGTAGGTGATGCGCCGCAGCATCCTCGTCCCAATCCCGCAGCCAGTAAGGCACTGACCGCGGGACCGGGGCGAAGGGATCAGCCATTCAACATCTCGATCTCGATCCCGGCAGACTTCAACTGCTGACGCAGCTTGATCTGCTGACGGACGACCTTCTCGACCGTGACCAGCGCCTCGAGCGCGTCATTCAGGGCCTTCGTCGTGGCGTCTACCGCAAACGGCGTTTCGGGGTGCGCGCCGTTGCCGCCAGCCTGCTTCGGTGTGTCCCGGTAGCCGTACACGCCATGCCGGATTTTCTTGAGGACGTGCTTTTCGCATAGTCCCCTAACAGCATTGCCTACCGTCCAGCGGGTGTTAACGGTCTTTGGGTCAATGTTCGGGAACGCCGGCGCCACGAGCTTCACCACATCGTCGATGTCGAATGAAGGCGGCAACTTGCGGGCCTGAACCTGGCTCCTGATGAACGCCTGTAGACCTCGATTCATAAGTTGTCTGGACATGTCCCATACTCCTGTCATGGCCCCGAAGTTCGCAGCGTTTTCTTGTAACGCTCCAGCGCACCCTTCGGGTAATAGATGCGCCCTCTGATTCGCACCCACTGCGGCCCGCGTCCCCTCCAACGCAGATTGGCAAGCCACTGGTAGCTGCACCCTAGAAACTCCGCGGCTTCGGTACTCGTGTAGCCGCCCGCGACGTATGTTTTCCCTGTCATAGCACGTTGTCCTCGTCACTGGCCCTTTCGGGCGGTTGTTCAATGACTTCTCCGGTTTGCTCCTGCGCGGGCTTGAGCACCCGCGCGATCTCTGCGCCGACGACCTTTGACAGCGTCGCCGGCATGTCGGACTGCTGTTCCAGCAGTCGCGGCGGTGCGTGCTCGAGATCGGCCAAATCCAAGTCCTCGGATTCGACCGCCGAGCGCACCCGCTCTGGAAGCGGTACGCGCTTCGCCAGGCGCCGCAGCGGGCTCTTGCGCCACATTTCCGACGTGAATTTCGACCAGCCGAGGCTGTTCGGCGACTTCGACTGTTCGCGGATCGCCTCGATCTGCTCGGCGTCCATGACTTCGCGGAACACCTGACCGTTCGGCGCCTTGATGATCGCGTACGCGCCCACCATAGGGCCGCGGTCCTCGCCCAGCTTGGTAGGGATGTGCCTGATCTTCGGGTCGTCGCCGAATTCCTGCTCGAACAAATCGTTCTTGTAGACAACCTGGGTGTCTACGGTCATGCCGTTCTTGTGGAACAGCTTGGTGATCCCGTAGATCATCGGCTGCCACATGGCGTGTTTCTCGTACCGCGGGTTCTGCTTGGTGCCCATGTTTCGGTTGTAGATCGTGATGACGCCCTCGCGGCCGTCCGGCAGCAGCCCGTCGTGAGCTGCGCGCTTGACGGCGGCGTAGACCGACTGCGGATTGGCGTCGCCAAGGTCCGGGTTCTGCTTGATCGCCGTCACAGCAGTCAGGCAGAAGCGGTCCTCGTCAATAGCGCCGGCCAGCTCGGCCTTGATCTGGCGCTTCATCGCCTCGGACAGGACGTGCTGGCACATCAGGTCGAGGCGGGTCTTGTCGGCAGATTTGCTCATATCTGTGCTTCCTTCTTCACCTTGCGTGCTGTAACCCTGAACGTCCTGTACCCGGCCCGGTCGTGCGCCTCTATGCGCGCCGGCGCGACCACGGAACAGGACACGTTGTATTCGGTGCCGATGACCTTCTCGGCG
>Ga0075017_100002900_pt1 | contig 10763 bp, 11 predicted proteins | sample AleBraG_ABR_2012_FD_71475 | JGI IMG/M metagenome (GOLD analysis project Ga0075017, IMG submission 71475) | Freshwater sediment microbial communities in response to fracking from Pennsylvania, USA - Alex Branch Run_MetaG_ABR_2012 | ecosystem: Environmental > Aquatic > Freshwater > Creek >...
AGCGAACCCAGCACGACGATGCTGTTCAAGGCGGCGAGAGCGCCCAGTTTCCCGTAGAAATTTCCGCCCCAGCCGGCAATCAGGTACGAAAAGACTCCGCCAGCGCCCAGGCCGAAGAGAGCGATGGAGATGGCCAGAAAGGCAAAATGGTAGTAAAAGACGACGGAAAAAATCCGCGTGAGGGATAGCTCAAGCACAAGTGTGGCCAATGTGGTGAGCGCCATCCCTAAATAGATCTGAGCCCATCCACGGTCACGGGTACTGCGAGACGATACGCGCGGCAATTCCTATCTTACAAGGATGAATCGGCCAGCAATGCGATTGTTGCACTGCGTGGCCGATCCACTTCTTCCCCTGCGGCTTGAGACGGAGCCGCTGGCGAGCCGGTTTCTCATGGCTGGCGCGCCGTCGGCAATTCGCAATTCGGAGTCTGACCCCTCTGCCTCCGATAGCTCTCGTCTCCTGATCGAGATCGGTCTGTTCTCTCTGCAACCGCGATGACCAACTGGTGGATCGATGGTTGATCAGGTTGATTGATATCAACTGTTTAGCGCTTACGGTGGGGTCGGAGGCAGAGGAGTCAGACACCGATTATTGCTGGCGACAAACACGGCGGCACGCTCACCTTTACCAAGGATGGCCCAATGCGGTACGTCCGGCGGGAGATATTTTCGAATGTGTGACTATTCTCTGCATGCGTTTGCAAATCGGCTTGCCCGGGAGGGCGAGGAACTAGTGGTTCATCGGTTCTTCGGTGGATCGATTGGCCTGGCGTCACCGGAAGAGGTTGCGCCGATAGTGTTGCGGCCGACGAAAACGCACCAGTTCCAGGCTTGGAGCGCGATCAAAAGCTGGTTTGCCGGGGGCTCGGCAGCGGAACGGCTGCCTTGCGCGGTATGCGTTCCCCCAGGCGCCACTTTGATTCTCCACGACATTCCCCTGGGTATGCAACGCGAATTCGGCATCACGGCCGACGAGCAAGTCACATTCGTGCAGACGACAGCCAGCGAGAATATGTATCGCGATGCACTACGATTCTCGAATCAGCGCCAAATCCTGCTGCAGACGGTTCGTCCGGGACAACGCGTCCTGGTGCTCAGCCTGGAACCGAAATCGTACGAAAGCCTAAGCTCCCCCCGCCGCTGGGCGGAAGTGCAAATCGACGGTATAGGCGAGCAAATCAATATGAACCAGATACAGGACTTCAATCTTGAATTCGCTTTCGGTCCGAATGATGTGAACATCCTGAGAAGTGACCGGGATCGCCAAAGAGGTTGATTTGGCGACAATCCTGGCTGTAAGCTGATCGATAGGGACGCTGGCCGAAGCAGGGTCCGCCACCAAGCTGTTCAGGTATTGTTGAAACTGAAGATTTTCCAGATACGGTGGAAGCAGTCGCAGTCCTACAAGCGCCAGTAGCACTAAGACGGCTATACCAGCCGCCACGCGCCACTTGGCCACCTTCATCTCTTGGCGGCCTCGAGCGACTCCAGTTCCTTCCAGATGTTGTCTTCATGCGGCGCCCAGTCCCGGGTGGACCCAGTGATGAGGACTTCGGGAACCTTCAAGGTTCCATGGCCATACACGCAAATGTATTCCGTCCTGGGCTGCCCAATCAGCAGCATGTTCGGCCACGATCCGGCGCGCACCGGCATCCTGAGCCGCCGCAAGCAGGTCCGGCATCGGTACCGCTGATCCCAGACGACCACGTAAGCCAAGCCGGAACAGAACAAGAAGAACAACATCATGATCGACGTGTAGCCAAGGTCGTGACCAAACGATTCGGGATGCGACCGGAAGAAGGCTGTCCGCGGGGAGAGCAGAAGGTGAAGCCCATGCCAGATGGCGCCGATCAGAGTGCCGGCCGCCAATCCTTTCGCTAGAAGATAGGCCCAGTACCTCATATGACTTTGACTCCCTCTTTCCCCTTCTGGTTCCCTAATCGGGAAGCTAACTCCGCATCAGATTCCGTGCCAGGAATAAGACGTTGGCCGGTCTCTCGGCCAGACGCCGCATGAAATACGGATACCATGCATTGCCGTAGGGCACGTACAACCGAAGACGATACCCCGCGGCTACAAGTTCCTTTTGCAAATCGCGGCGAATTCCAAACAGCATTTGGAACTCAAACCGGTCCTGGGCGATATTTTTCTCCTGAATGTATCGTTGGGCCAGCCGGACAATCTTCTCATCATGGCTGGCGATCGCGGGATCCGTTCCCGACGACAGCATCTTTTCCATTAATCGGACGTATGCGGCGTCAACATCAGTTTTTTTTGGAAACGCCACTTCCGGCGGCTCCTTATAGGCCCCCTTGCATAGCCGGATGGGAATTTTCCGCCCATTCAGCATCTCCACATCCTTCTCACTCCGAAAGAGATAGGACTGGATCACAGCGCGCACACAACCATAGCGATCATGTAGCTGGCATACAATGTCCAGGGTCCGATCGACGTAAGCGCTGGCCTCCATGTCAATTTCCACCCGGCTGCCCATCTCCTTGGCCTGGGAAACCAGCGGTTCCACGTTGGCCAGGCAGGCCTCCCGGGAGAAATCCAACCCGAATTGAGTGAGCTTGATCGACACGGTGGCGCCAATGGAGCGTGCGTGGATCTCCTGTTGAGCGCGCAGATAGGTATCCCGGCTTTGTTGCGCCTCATCCAGGGAACGCACGTTCTCGCCGAGATAGTCCACGGTGGCGAGGATGTTTTCCCGGTTCAGCCGCTGGCAGACACTCAATTCGTCATCGAGGGTCTGGCCGGCCACAAAGCGCTTGGTCATCCGATCGGCAAGGGAGGAAGTTTCAGTCCAACGTCGCAAGGAAGGTTGGCCTGACAGGTACAGCAGAGCGCTGCGAAGCATCCAGTTCCAGGATACCGTTGTTCCCGAGGCTCACCGGCGATAATCGAAGTATGGCGAAACTGACCGAAGCGGAATTGCATGCCGAGATTGCCTCGCTCACGGGATGGCAGGTGATCAACGGCAAACTTCGCCGCGTGTACAAATTTGCCGATTTCACCGTGGCGTTTCAATTCATGACCGCGGCGGCGGCGGCCATTGAAGTCTTGAACCATCACCCGGAATGGTTCAACGTCTATAACCGCGTGACGGTCGATCTGACAACCCATGACGCGGGCGGAATCACCACCAAGGACATTGAACTGGCAAAAATTCTGGACGAGGCCGCCAAAAAACTGCAATGACCATTCGCCGGCTCATCTTGGCTATCGCTTCGCTGGTCGTATACGCACAGCAAGCAAACGCCCAGTCGAAGTTCTCCGGGGCGAAAGCGTTGGATCAGGTGATCCTGGGTGCGATTCAGGCAGGAACCACCCCAGGAGGCGTGCTTTTGATCGGGCGCCAGGGGCAAATTCTGTATCGAAAAGCGTATGGGGATCGAGCCATCCTACCCAAGCGCGAACCCATGACGCTGGACACAATTTTCGACGCCGCCTCGCTCACCAAAGTGATCGCCACCACGCCCTGCCTGATGAAGCTGTTCGATGAGGACAAGTTGGACATCGATCAGCCGGTCACTCAGTACCTGCCGGAATTTCAAGGCGGCCACAGTGCGATTTCCGTGCGCAATCTGCTGACTCACTTCTCCGGCTTGCGGCCCGATTTAACGCTCGAGCCACCCTGGAGCGGCTATGACACGGGCATCCAGAAGGCGCTGCTGGAGAAGCCCACGGCGCCGCCCGGCGTCAAATTTGTTTACAGCGACATCAATTTTTTGCTGCTGGGAGAGATTGTGCGCCGGCTGAGCGGGCAGACACTAGCGGACTTTGCACAGGAAGAAGTTTTTCGCCCGCTGGAGATGAAGGATAGTCGCTTCCTCCCTCCACCGGCCCAGCTTCCGCGAATTGCGCCAACCGAATTCGATCCGGCTGGCGGACCGCCGTTACGAGGGGTCGTTCACGACACCACCGCCCGGTATATGGGGGGCGTAGCAGGAGACGCGGGATTGTTCACCACAGCGGAGGATCTGGCGCACTTCGCGCAGATGATGCTGGATGGGGGCGTCTTCCGGGGAAAGCGAGTGTTTTCCGAGCAAGCGGTCGAGAAATTCACCAGCCGGCAATCCCCGCCCAATCAACCCATACTTCGTGGTCTTGGGTGGGATATCGATTCTCCGTTGTCGAGGAATCGGGGCGAGCTTTTTCCGATCGGCTCCTATGGCCACACCGGTTATACCGGTACATCCATTTGGATTGACCCAGGCTCACGGAGTTTCGTGATCTTTCTCACCAACTACATCCACCCGCGCAAAGAGAAGCGGTCTCTCAGCGCACTGCGCAGCCAGGTGGCCACGATTGCAGCAGCCTCAATGGGCTATACGTCCCAGGGCAGTCACCAATAAGCGGCGTGGTTTGGGTCAGCCGCAGCCAGAGCGACCGTTCTGGCGGCGTCAAGACATCGTGGGGGGTGAGGAACTTCGAATCGGGATGTGAATCTTTCACGTGCGGATGCCACAAAGCCTTGGGAGAATCTCGCGCTTCTCCCAGGGCCTCGCGGGTTAGTTATTTAGTTAGAACTGGCGCATCGGCCAGCCGTTTTGCAGCTATCTCTAAGCGACAGCTACTTTGCTTGCCGAGGCTTTCGCCTCGGGTTTCGGTTTGTTCTTGCTGCCCGGCGGCCGACCCCGGCGCTTCACCTCACTCATCCAGGCCGGTGGACGCCCACGCCGCTTACCGCGGCCACGGGCGAGCCGTTCCAGACTCATGATGGCTTCTTCGATTTGTTCTCGCTCCTGGCGGAGTTCCACCAGCATTTTTGCGACGTCCATAGTCTCCCCAACTTTACGTGCGTTGTTCTCTCTCCGTTAGGAAAGCGAACAAGTAACACGATCTACTGAACCTTGTTAGAGTCTTTGTATCGCATTTCACAACACATTTCAAGTTGGTTGTTTGTAAAAGATCACAAGAAAGTTGGGGTACTGGCAGTTCTGCAAGCCCGATCCGGCCTTAGTGGAGGGCTGGGGACCCTGAATTCGTCCGGTTGAGCCGGCTCCTCCAGTAGTAATAAAACGGCAGGCCAAGTGAAATGATCCCTAGGCCCATCAGTGATTCCCGGGGCGATTTGATGAGCGTGGACACGACCAGGGAAGCGATTCCCAACACGAATGCCAACGGTACAAACGGATAACCTATAGTCCGGTACGGCCGATGTAGGTCAGGTCTTCGGAAACGCAGCACGATCACGGACGCCGTCGCCATTCCATACAGAATCACGCTGGCGAAAATGACGTAGGTATAGAGCTGGTCGTAGCGCCCACTTAAGACCAACAAGGCGGCCCATAGGTTGAGCGCCAAAATGGAGACTCCCGGGGTGCGGAAGGTGGGGTGAATATAGCCAATGGAGCGAAAGAAAAGCCCGTCGCGGGCCATGGCGAAAGGCACTCGCGAGCCGGACAGGATGGACCCGTTCAAGGCGGCAAAAATGGAGATCATGGCCGCCAAACTGACGGCGCCGGCGCCGCGGCTTCCAAGGATCCGTCCCATCATTGCGCCCGCCACCCGTGGCGTGGCGGCGACCTCCGATGCCGTCAGAACGTAGAAATAGGCCACATTCGCGGCCAAATAAATCGCGATCACGGCCAGCGTGCCGGCGATCAGCGCGAGCGGCAAATTGCGCTGAGGGTGTTTCACTTCAGAAGCCACCATCCCCACGTTGTTCCAGCCGTCATAGGCCCAGAGAGCGGCCACCAGCGCAGCAAAGAAGCCCGCGGCGCCACCCACGGCTGGTATTGCGCTGCGAAAATTGGCAACCGATCCGGCACTCGAACCCAAACCGATGACAATAATCGCCCCGATGAGCGCCACCTTGATCACGGTGACGACCACTTGTACATTGCCCCCTACCTTAACTCCCACATAGTTCAGCGCGGCCAGCAGCGCGATCACCACGATGGCGAGCAGTTGTCCGTAACGAATTTCCAGGGGCGCGCCATTCTCTCCTAACGGTAGGGGGATGGTAGTCCACACGCCCTCCAATTCCGGCCGGAAATTAGCGAGATAGATGAAGAAGCCGGTAGCCAGCGTGGCAATCGAGCCGCTTTTGGCCACCCACATTTGTGTCCAGCCGTAGAGGAATCCCCAGAGGGGCCCGTAGGCTTCCTTCAGGTAGACGTACTCGCCGCCCGCTTGCGGTAACGCCGCGGCAAGTTCGGCGTAGCTCAAGGCGCCAAACAGAGAGAGTAACCCGCCCGCGATCCAGACCGCATAGACCATGAGTGGCGATCCGGTGCTCTTGATCATGGCGTTAGGCACCAGGAAAATTCCGCTGCCAATGACCGTGCCCACGACAATGGACGCGGCGCTCCACACTCCCAAATCGCGCTTGAGCCCGTGGCGATCGCCTGTTTCAGCTTGTTCCATCAATTTTTTCTCCGGTGAAGAATGACGCGGCCAAGCCAGCGGTGAACGTGAGGATGGTTCCAATCAAGACATAGCATGTGAAGGCGATGTGTGGGGGTCGCTTGTCGGCGAGGATGACTCCGTGCTGCACACTCCCAATCGCGCCTGAGCCCGCGGCGGTCGTCAGCTTTTGCATCAATGTCGTCTCCATTGACGAATCTCGCGGCCAGCCTTGTTGTGGACGAGCCCGCGGCATCAGTTTGTTCGATCAATTTTCTCTCCAGTGAGGAATGACGCGGCCAGCCCAGTGGTGAACGTGACTGCGGTTCCAATCAGCACGTACCAGGTGAAGGCGATGTGTGTATATTGTTTGACGGCGATCATGGTTGCCAGCCCGGCGACCATGGCGATCATGGCTGCGTTCTCCTGCACGCGTTTGGTGAGTATTCCGAGCAGAAACACGCCCAACAAAGAACCGTAGAGAATGGATGCAATGGTCAGCCCGGCTTCCAGAACCGATCCCCAATTGCGCGCCACCAGCCCCACCAGAAACAGAATCACTCCCCAACCCACTGTGGCCCACTTGGCGAGCGTCAGAAACTGCGACTCGGTGCGCCCTTGCATGCGTTTCAGCGAGTAGGGCCGGTAGAAATCCATGATGGTAGTGGACGCCAGCGCATTGAGAGCGGCGCTCAAATTGGACATGCCGGCGGCAAGAATGGCTGCAATGACCAAGCCGCCGATCCCTGGTGGCAAATTGTGCCAGATGAACTCCGGATAGAGCCGGTCGGCAGGTTTGGGAGCGGTCAGATGCTGATCGGAGTAGTGTACAAACAGCATCAGCCCGATAAACAAAAACAGGCTGAACTGGAAAAAGATCACCAGCCAACTGGCAAAGAGAGCAGCGCGGCTTTCGCGCTCCGTTTTGGCGGCCAGCAGACGCTGCACCAGCAGTTGTTCGGTGCCATGGCTGGCGGTGGTGAGGAAGCATCCGCCAATCAGGCCTGCCCAAAAGCTGTAGCTGCGGGAGAAGAACTCAGGCGTGAACGAGAAGCGAAAATCGAATATCTGGAGCTTGTGAGCGCTTGCGGCCAGATCGGCAACGTGCGGCCAGCCGCCAGGAATCTGTCCCAGAATCACAAAGAAGCTCAGCACGGCGCCGCCCACGTACAATGCCATTTGCACAACGTCAGTCCAGATAACCGCTGTCAATCCGCCCTCAAATGTATAGAAGAGCGTCAGCAGCACAATCACGAGAATGGAGGCGACTTCGCCGGTTCCCAGGACGATGGAAATCACCAGAGATATTGCGAAGACGCGCACGCCTTCCGCCAGCGCTCGCAGGATGAGAAAGGTGCCGGCAGTCAAGCGGCGGATACGCTCGCCGAACCGGCGGCGCATCAGCTCATAGGCGGTGAACATTTCGCCGCGGAAGTATTGCGGCAGAAACAAGGCGGAAATCAGAATGCGAGCCAGCAGGTATCCGAAAACGACCTGCAAGAACTGGAAGTTGCCATTGAAGGAAAGCGCCGGCGTGCCAATCACGGTCAAGGTGCTGGTTTCCGCGGAAACGATGGAGAGCCCGATGGCCCACCACGGCGCGCTATGGCCGCCCAGAAAATAGTCCCGCAGCGTCTTCTGGGAGGAGCGGAAGCGCGCGCCGAACCAGGTGATCGCAATCAAGTAAACGACGATGACGCCGAGGTCTAACCATCGCATCGGAATCAGGATGATAGCATCTTGTCAGGAGCCCAATTATGCGCCTAGGAAAACTATTCTTCGCGATTCTAACGGCAGCGCTGGCGCTGCAGGCACAAGACAACCCTCCACCGCCTCCCGACCGGGCAGCAACCAGCATCCCGGCGGGAACGGAAATCAATGTCCGGCTGGGCCAGACTTTGTCATCGGACAAGTGCAAGACCGGCGACCGCTGGCAGGGAACCTTGCAGCGCGACGTCGCCGTGGATAACAACATCCTCGCGCGGCGGGGTGATCCGGTGGAAGGGACGGTGGTGGCGGCCAATCCTTCGGGCCGGCTCTCCGGTCAGGCGGAACTCGATCTGGCGGTAACTTCGGTGAACGGCATTCCGGTGTCCACTGACAGCTTGAATAAGACTGGTGGAACCCACGCCAAGAGAAACGCAGCGGCCGTTGGCGGTACGGCCGTGCTGGGCGCGATTATCGGCGCCGCGGCCGGCGGAGGCGCGGGAGCAGCCATCGGTGCTGGTTCGGGCGCGGCGGCCGGCACAGCCGGGGCGGCGGCAACCGGCAAGAAGGATATCAAATATCCCGTCGAGACCGTGCTGCGGTTTTACTCGCGCTAAACTTCGCCACCGAGTTGCATCAGGGCTCGCACCAGCGGCGTAACGTATCCGCCCACTTCAATCGTATCGGCTCCGCCAATGTGCACGTGCAGATTTTGCGGCGGCCCCAAATGGGACGGCCCGCGTGTTTCGGGATTACTGGGAAACTGGGCTTACCGGATCGCCACGGTTACGCCAGCTTGCGTGGATACGCCTCCAACAACGAAGTGGATCGGTACGTTCAGACCTGTGGGCGCACCGGGCGGAACCTGGATGTTGATCTGCTGTAGTCCACTCGAAAAGCCGGGGGCCGCACCAGAGTATACAACGGTTGCTTGGGCGTCGCCAAGAAACGCGCTCACCGGCAATCGTAGGCGCGTAAGGCCATCCGACCCTGGCGGGCTAAGGAGCCCGAACCCGGTGACGAAAACCGCTAGGGAAGTTCCTGCGGTGGCAGGATTTGCCGGCCCGTTCATCGTCCAATCCGGCAAGGCGGCAGCGGCTTGCCCTTGACCCGTTTGAGACAACGTGAAAATCGCCGGCGCCGTCATCGCAAGCACCAGTTGGAGCGCCGAAGACGACATGCCATTGCAGACGACCTGAACGGCAACGCTTGAATTACCGGTCACCATTGCTGGAAGAGTGAAGTTTATTTGCATGGCGCTGGCGGACAACACCTCAGCCGATTGTCCATTCAGCAGAACTTGAGCCGCGCTCCCGCAGGGAAACTGTCCAAAGATGGTCAGGATGGTGTTCGGTGCGACCGGCCCGGCCAAGAAACTGGCCGCGTCTACGATGCCGCCGGGACTGATAGTGGGCAGGGGCTGCGCCAGCGTCAGCGTAACCGGAATGGTCAAGGGATTGCTCGTCGCGTCGGAAGCAGTCACGACAACACTGGCAGGAGAGGAGCCAGCCACGAAACTGGCCGTGTCCACGGTTATGGTTAGCGTGCTGGGAGTCTGGTTCGGAGGGTTTGCTGTTACGGCGATCCAAGGTACGTCGCTCGCGACCGTAAACGAGGTGTTTCGATTTTGCGAAGTGAGCACCAGGCTTTGACTCAGTTTGACGGACTGCCCGCCGGCGGCGTTGAAGCTCAACGCCTTGGGAGTGGCAACGAGTTGCGGCAGGCCGACAACCGTGAGCGTGACGGGAAGAATCGCGCTGCCCCCGGCGAATGCAAACGAGATCGACGTCTGGTACAGCCCCGGCAACAAGCCAGCGATACTGGCGGTTGCGGTCAAGCTGATAGGCGAAGTAAAGCTGCCTGTTGGAACTGTGAGCCACGTTACCGGGGAAACCGCCCTGAAAGTGACGGGGATACCGGAACTGACCGAGAAGGTCTGTGAAGTGGTGGCTGGGACTGCACCATAGTTGACTGTGAAGTTGACCGATTGAACGCTGAAGGAAAGGCCGAGGGGTGTCGCCGTGAGGGTAAATGTGGCAGATGCAACTCCGCCAACGGTAGCCGTAACTGTGAAGCTTCCAACGTTCGATCCCGCAGTCAGGATTGGGGCCGTCGCGACTCCAGAGGCGTTGCTAATCGTGCTGGCGGACGCAGCTCCCCCGGCAAAACTGGCGTTGGACCCCACGCTAAAAAGAACCATGATTCCCTGCAGCGGATTTCCGCTGGCACTGCGCACTGTGGCTTGCAGGGGAATGACAAACGGCGTGTTCACTACGGTGCTCTGGCCCGAGCCGCTGGTCGCCGCAATCGACGCCGGCGCAACGGGTGCAATACTGAACGGCGCACTGGTGGCCGGGGCGAAGCCTGGACTGGTTGCCTGGAGGCTTTGGCTTCCAGACGCTGCAATGCTCAGCGAGGGAAAGGTCGCGATGCCAGTGGCCGGATCGGCTGCGGCACTATTGCCGAAGAGGCTGCCCATGCCCGAAACCAAGCTGAGCGTTACCGGAATGGCTGGTGGAGTGCCGCCCGCGGGTTGGTTTGCGCCTGGCGTGTAGTTTCTGCCGCTCTCCTGGAGTTGGACACTCCAACTGGCTGGCGTCCCATAATACACGGTGTCTGGCCGTTGCGAAAACGCCAGAGCGTAGTTGGTCTGGACCGCGCCGAGATCGATCGGTACATTGGTCGTGGTTGCCCTTGGAA
>Ga0075017_100002902_pt1 | contig 10759 bp, 5 predicted proteins | sample AleBraG_ABR_2012_FD_71475 | JGI IMG/M metagenome (GOLD analysis project Ga0075017, IMG submission 71475) | Freshwater sediment microbial communities in response to fracking from Pennsylvania, USA - Alex Branch Run_MetaG_ABR_2012 | ecosystem: Environmental > Aquatic > Freshwater > Creek >...
TGGGGAACCAGCGGGATCGCCGGGTCGAGCGCGGTTTGGGGCACCAGCGCGATCTGGGGAACCAGCGGCGTTTGGGGTACTAGTGCAGTCTGGGGAACCAGCGGCGTTTGGGGCACGAGCGCGATCTGGGGAACGAGCGCAATCTGGGGAACCAGTGGAAACTCTGCGACCAGCACGGTGGCGAGCACTTCCAGCAGCCAGACTGACATCGTCGTAAACGGCGAGAAGTAGAACACGAAGACAGGCGGGGACATCCGCCACAAAACAAGCGCACCGGCGCCCGAATCGGGGTCCGGTGCGCTTGTTTTGTGTCTGCTTGCAGTCCTGCTTATCGGGTGCCTGCCGGTAACGAGTACATCAAGTACCAGCGAATCCTTAACCCTACTGCATAAGCCAGGCGTTCACGGACATTCCCTACCAGCTCCACCCAGGCGCGTCGATATGCCTCTTAGAAAGCGTAAGACATTGACCGGGCGTATCGTCCGGAGCGCTTCGAAAAGGAAAAAATGAAAACCGCCTGGTTACCTCTCACTTTAATTTTCGCGGGGCTCGCCTTTGCGCAGGCTCCGCATGACAAGGTCGCTTCCGAACTTCAGAATAGCGATCCCGGATCAAACGTCAACGTGATCGTCCAGTACGATCAAGTTCCGACGGAAGCTCACCATAATCTTGTCAGGACCCGAAGAGGCGCGCTCAAACGCTCCCTCGAATTGGTAAAGGCGGGCTCTTATAGCATGCCGGCTTCGGCCCTCGCCGACCTGGCGAACGAACCAGGTGTCGTTCACATTTCCGTGGACCATCCGATCAAAGCCCATGACGATATCAGCACGGCGGCGACGAACGCCACGACATTGTGGCAGTCCGGCTGGACGGGCAGCGGGATTGGCGTCGCGGTCATCGACAGCGGCATCAGCAGCAGCCTGGATTTCGGTTCGCGAGTCGTTTACAGCCAGGACTTCACGGGCGGCACCGGCGGCGACGCGTATGGACATGGAACGCACGTGGCCGGTATCATTGCCGGAAACGGCGCGAACTCCACGGGTTCGGGATATACGCGGACGTTTAAAGGGATGGCGCCGGGCGCGAATCTGATCAGTTTGCGGGTCATCGACCAAAACGGCATGAGCACCGACAGCGAGGTCATCGCGGCGATCAATCAGGCCGTCGCGCTCCAGTCGAAATACAACATCCGAGTGATCAACCTATCGCTGGGACGGCCCCCTGCGGAGAGCTACAAACTGGATCCGCTCTGCCAGGCCGTGGAAGCGGCGTGGAAGGCAGGCATCGTGGTTGTGGTGGCCGCCGGCAACGACGGCCGCGATAACTCGATCGGCGAGCAAGGCTATGGAACCATCAACGTTCCGGCGAACGACCCTTATGTCATTACGGTGGGAGCCATGAATTCGATGGGAACGGCGAGCAGGACCGACGATTTGATCGCCAGCTACAGTTCGAAAGGGCCGAGCCTCTATGACAACGTCGTGAAGCCGGACCTAGTGGCGCCTGGGAACGGGATTGTTTCCGTGAGCGCTTCCGGAACGCCGACGCTGGTGACTGAGTTGCCGCAGAACGCGGTTCCGCTGAGCTACTACCAAAACACCTCGAGTTCCGCCGCCTCGCCCAACTACTTCTCCTTGAGTGGAACCAGCATGGCGGCCGCGGTGGTGAGCGGCGGTGTGGCACAGCTTTTGCAGGCGAAGCCCACCCTTACGCCCGATCAAGTGAAAATGCGGCTGATGGCTTCGACATTTAAGATGCTCCCGTCATCCAGCATCGTTTCGGATCGGGTTAGCGGCGCGACGTTCACCAGTTGCTACGACATCTTCGCGGCGGGGGCCGGCTTACTGGACGTGCAAGCGGCATTAACGAGCACCTTCCCCGTTAAGGGCAACTCGCTGTCTCCCACGGCGACGTTCAATGCCTCGACAGGCACAATTTACATGAATGTCGATCCGGGCAACGCCCTGAATTTCGCGGGTTATGCCAACCTTAACACTGCCGTTACCGCAGTTTGGAATTATCTGATTACTCGAGGGATGTCCGGAACAGCGGGCGTAAGCTACTGGGCGACACGGTCAAACAAGGCTTCGACCCCGATTTGGAACACAAACTCCGTTTGGGCCACCAGCGCGACGTGGAATAACGGCAGCGCGTATGGCACCAGCGCTTGGGGCAGCAGCTCGGTCTGGAATACCAGCTCGGTCTGGAATACCAGCTCGAAGTGGAACACAAGCTCGAAATGGAACACGTCCTCCGTAGTGAGCAACGTGACGGGCGTGGTCGACAGCAACCTCGCGGTCGCCGTCAACTACTGAGGACTGCAAAGCTAGAGAGGTCGCTCGCGGTTTAACAGAACAAGCGCACCGCACCCGAACCTGGGTTCCGGTGCGCTCGCAGTTTGAGTGTGAACGCTGCAGAATGCCAACCTTGGCAAGGGATAACAGGGGATCGGGTGGAGGCGGCGCACATTCGCCGGTCGAGAGGATGGTTGTAAGGCGAAATAGAAAGGGCTACGAGGGAATTCCCCTACGACCTTTTCGTGATGCTCTCAACTTAGCATTGCGTTCGGCCGATAGGCAAAGTGTCGGGCTGTGTTACTACCTGCCCGGGTAGCGTTGGCGGCGTCTGTATGTTGGCACATCGGATCATTCAAAATTTAGGTCAGTTAGCGCTGGGTGCGATGCTAGTCGCACCTTTGGCGTATGCCAACCTTGATCCACATTTGGCCATTACGCAATACACGCAGGATGTCTGGGGTCTTGAAGCCGGTTTGCCGCAGAATGGCATTCTGAGCATCGCGCAAAGCTCGGATGGATATCTTTGGTTGGCGAACGAGGAAGGGCTGATCCGCTTTGATGGCGTGAAGTTTACAATTTTTGATAAGGAAAACACCCCGCAGTTGCAGGCGAACGGCATTAATGTTGTGCTGGTGGACCGGCAGGACAATCTTTGGATCGGGACCAACGGGGGCGGGCTTTCGCGTTACAAGGATGGCGTATTCACAACGTTTACGGCGCGCGATGGTCTTGCGGGCGACGTGATTCTTTCCTTGCACGAAGACGCTCACGGGGCGCTTTGGATCGGAACCGACGGCGGTGGTATGAGCCGCTATCGGGATGGCCGTTTTCAAACCTACAACACAAAAGACGGTTTGCCGGATGACGCTGTTTTTGCGATTTGCACGGGACCGGACGGCAGTCTTTGGGTAGGAACTCATGCAGGTCTGGCGCGGCTCAAGAACGACCAGTTCACGTCCTACTCGACGAAAGATGGGCTGGGTAAAGACGATGTTCGGGCCATTTATGCCGACAGGCGCGGCGATGTTTGGGCCGGGACTAACGGCGGCGGATTGGGGCGTCTAGCCGGCGGCCGTTTCGTGACGTACACGACGCGCGACGGCTTGTCAAGCAACATGATCTGGTCGATCGGAGAGGATTCGGCCGGCAGCTTGTGGATTGGAACCGGAGACGGCGGCGTCAATCGTTTCGCGGACGGGCACTTCAGTTCGTACACTTCAAAACTGGGCCTGACATCGAACGAAATATGGACAACATTCGAAGACAAGGAAGGCAATCTCTGGATCGGCACGAAAGGCGGGGGTTTGGTGCGTCTGAAGGGTGGACCCTTCACCACGATCACCTCGAAGGAGGGATTGTCAAGTGACGTGGTTCTTCCGGTGTTTGAAGACCGGGAGAAGGCCATCTGGGTGGGAACGAGTTCCGCCGGCTTAAATCGGCTGAAGGACGGCAAGGTTACCGTCTATACGACACACGAAGGTCTGCCGTCCGACAGTGTGTATTCCGTCAATCAAGACGGCGCGGGAACACTCTGGGCTGGTACACGCAAGGGGCTTGCAAGGCTGCTTGGTGGCCGGTTTCAAACCGTGGCGGAGGGATTGCCCAACGAAGTAGTGCAGTGTACGTTTACGGATCACAACGGGGATTTGTGGATAGGCACTCGCGGGGGGCTAAGCCGCTATAGTGGCGGCAAGTTCATCACCTTTAGCAGCAAAGAAGGGCTCTCCAACGACAACGTGCACTCTATTTATGAAGACGCGGCGCATGTGTTGTGGGTAGGCACGGGCGGCGGGGGGCTCAACCGATTCGAAAACGGGCGCTTCACAGCGTTTACCCGGAGTAGCGGTCTCTCGAACAATGTGGTTTGGGCCATTTCCGGCGATTCCGCGGACGGCTTGTGGCTGGGCACAAACAACGGACTGAATTACTTTAAGGACGGCAAGTTTACTACCTTCACTACCCGCAATGGCCTGTTTGACGACGCCATCTTTGTAATCCTGGACGATCATCGCGGGAACCTTTGGATGAGTTCGAATCGTGGCGTGTTCCGGGTTGCCCTCGCCGATTTGAATGCCTTTACCGCCGGCACAACTCGAACAATACGTTCCATCGCTTATGGCGTTGCCGATGGAATGAAGAGCAAAGAGTGCAATGGCGGATTTCAGCCCATGGGCTGGCGCGGTAAGGACGGGACGCTTTACTTCCCGACCATGAAAGGGCTGACCGCCCTCGATCCCGCGCGTTTAGACAATGATCCTTTGCCTCCAAACGTATTGATTGAGCGCGTGATTGTCGATCACAAGGATTTTAATCCCAGGGCCGCAATCCAGTTACCGCCTGGAAAAGGGGAAATGGAGTTTCAATTCACCGCACTGAGCTTGGCTTCGCCGGAGAAGGTCCGTTTCAAATACATGTTGGAAGGCTTCGACAAAGACTGGGTCGAGGCCGGCTCGCGCCGCATGGCCTATTACACCAACATTCCGGCCGGCGAATATAAATTCCGCGTGATTACCAGCAACCACGACGGCGTGTGGACTAAGAAGGGCGCCTCTTCCTCTATCACGTTATTGCCTCACTTCTACCAAACCTACGGGTTCGCGTTGATGTGCTCAATTCTCGGTGCGGGCATCTTCGTTGTCGTGTTCCGGTTGCGGATGAGGCAGCTGCGTGCGAATGAGACAAAACTGGTCTTGCTGGTGGATGAACGGACTCGCGCATTGGCGCACCAGGCGCGTGCTTTACAGGAAAGCGAAAAACGTTTCCGCCAGTTAGCGGAGAACATTCATGAAATTTTCTGGATGGTCGACCCACGAAGCGGGAAATTCCTGTACGTGAGTCCGGCTTTCAAAGAGATCTGGCTGCAAGATCCGGAAGCCATTTTGCGCGATTCCTCAGCTTGGCTCGACGCCGTTCACCCGGACGACCGGGAAATTGTCAGTGCCGCCAAGCAATCCCAACTGGGTGGTAAACCCGCTGACTGCGAATATCGCATCGTGCGGCCGGATGCTTCAACGCATTGGGTTTGGGATCGCTCGTTTCCAGTGACCGATTCCTCGGGCCAACTGGACCGGATCGTAGGCATTGTTGAGGACATCAGCGACCGCAAGCGCAGCGAAGAACTGGTGCTCCGCTCGCGCGATGAACTGCAACTGCGTGTGTTGGAACTCAAGGCGGAAAACGTCGAACGCCGTCGCGCGGAACAGCAACTCAAAATAGCGAAAGAGCAAGCCGAAGCCGCCAGCCAGTTTAAGAGTGAATTTCTGGCTAACATGAGCCACGAAATCCGCACGCCGCTGAATGGAATCATCGGCATGATGCAGTTGGCGCTCGATACGGATTTGACACACGAGCAGCGGCAGTGTCTCGAACTCGTGGAGGGATCGGCGGACTCGCTGCTGAGCATTATCAACGATATTCTCGATTTCTCGAAGATCGAAGCGCGCAAACTTCACTTGGAATCCATAGAATTCGATCTGAGAAAGACGCTGGATCAGACGCTCAAGTCACTGGCGGTCAGGGCCCGCCAGAAGGGCATTGAGCTGATTAACCGTCTCGAGCCGGATGTGCCGGATTTCATCATCGGCGATCCCGTCCGGCTGACGCAAATCATTGTAAACCTGATCGGCAATGCCATCAAGTTCACCGAGAACGGCGAGATTGTTGTACATGCCAAGAAGGAGGCGCTCGAAGGTAACGAGGTCAAGCTACGCTTCACCGTTTCCGACACGGGAATCGGCATACCGGAAGACCGCCAGAAGGCAATCTTCGAGGCGTTTACCCAGGCCGATGGCTCGTCCACTCGTAAATATGGAGGCACCGGATTGGGCCTGTCCATTTCCTCGCAGCTCGTCGCGATGATGGGCGGCCAGATTTGGGTCAAGAGCATGCCTGGTGAGGGCAGCACATTTGGCTTTGTCGCCAGTTTCGGATTCCGCCAGCCAGTGGAAGATTCGGAGATGATAAACCTGCGCAATTTGCCGGTGCTGGTGGTTGACGATAACGTGACCAGCCTTCGCGTTCTGGAAGAACTGCTCCGCAACTGGGGCGCCCAGCCAGTCTCGGCGCGCGATGGCGAATCGGCTCTTTCCATCATGCAACTCAATAAGGCCAACGGCACTCCGTTTCCGCTGGTGCTTCTCGATGCTGACATGCCTGGGTTGAATGGGTTCGAAGTAGCGGAGCGAATGCAAGCTGAGAGCGGCTTGGCTGGCCGTGTCATCATCATGTTCGGTTCGGCGGGAGAACTCGCCGATGCCGAACGCTGCCGTTCCATCGGAATCGACGCCACAATCACAAAGCCTCTCTATCAGGGGGAAGTGAAGTCTGCCATTTTGCGCAGCCTCCACGGGATCGGTCAAGCAGAAAACGCGTCACGGCGGGCAAAGGTTGCCCGGCCGTCTTGTCCGGCCTTGGAAGTGCTGCTGGTCGAAGACAATGCCGTGAATCGCAAGGTCGCTGTGCGGCTGCTCGAAAAACAAGGGCATACTGTGGTGACCGCCAATAACGGACGAGAAGCGCTGGATATGTTGGAGCAGCTGAATTGGACCATCGATTTGATCCTAATGGATGTCCAAATGCCCGAAATGGACGGCTACCAGGCCACCGCAGCCATCCGCGAACACGAGAGAAGGCTGGGCGGGCACCTGCCCGTGGTGGCCATGACTGCTCACGCCCTGGACCGCGACCGCGAGCGCTGTCTGGCTGCTGGCATGGATTCCTACTTGACGAAGCCCATTCAAATCGACAAACTGTTTGAGCTTCTTGAGCGCGTGGCCACCACCGGTCTTCTGGTCGGCCAAATCTAGCCGCTGTCTGACAACGCCAAAAAAATCAGGTATCTTAACTAGAAAGGTCCGACAGAGCCGCGGCGCGTGCGCCACAAGTTCCGGACAAGCATTACCGTTAAAGGAACAAAATTGCATGGCGATCTCATTTGAATTAAACGGGCAGCCCAAGGCTGTCGACGTGGATCCCAAAACGCCTTTGCTTTGGGTCTTGCGTGACACCCTGAACCTCACTGGCACGAAATACGGCTGCGGAATCGCGTCCTGCGGCGCTTGTACGGTCCACATAGACGGAGAGCCGGTGCGCGCATGCGTATTCCCCGTGTCTGCGGTTGCCGGAAAAAAGATCACGACGATTGAAGGGCTTTCCGCCGATCAGAGTCATCCCGTACAAAAGGCCTGGGTCGCCGAGCAGGTCCCACAGTGTGGGTACTGTCAATCGGGCCAGATTATGGCGGCGGTCGCTTTCTTGAAGAAAAATACTGCGCCTTCGCCCGCGGAAGTGGATGAAGCCATGTCGGGCAATATCTGCCGGTGTGGAACCCAGCAACGCATGCGCAGCGCAGTACTCAAAGCGGCTCAAACCATGCACTTAGCTCAAACTGCCGTCGAAGTGGGAGGTGAGTTGTGAGCGTCGCAACGACCGTAGTTAGCCGGCGTACCGCGCTGAAGAGCACGTTGCAGAGTGCCGGCGCGACTCTGGTGATCCACTTTTCAGGCCGCCCGGCAAAGGCTGCGGGCGAGAAGCCCGACGCCAATCCGCTTACCTCCTGGATCAAAATTGATTCCAATGGAACCATCACGCTCAGCTACTCGAAATCGGAGATGGGGCAGGGAATCACTACGTCTCTTCCCATGATCCTCGCCGATGAGCTGGGTGCCGATTGGAAAGACGTGCGTGTCGAACACGCGCCACTGGAAAAAGCGTTTGGTCAGCAAGGAACCGGAGGCAGCGGCAGCATTACCGGGCTCTTCACTCCTTTGCGCCAGGCGGGAGCGGCTGCCCGGACCATGCTCATCGCCGCCGCGGCGGAACGTTGGAACGTCAGCCCGGCAGACTGCAAGGCCCGCGAGAGCGCAGTCTGGCACGGGAGCGACAAGCTCAGCTTTGCCGCTTTAGTAGACGCAGCCGCCAAAATGCCCGTACCGGATCTGGCGACAGTTGCGCTGAAACCGCCTGAGGAATTCGAACTCATCGGCAAATCTCTGCCGCGTAACGACATCCCGGCCAAAACGGACGGCAGTGCAATTTTCGGCTTGGACGTGCGCGTTCCCAACATGGTCTTTGCCGTTGTCGCTCGCTGTCCCGTTTTTGGCGGCAAGGTAAAGTCATTTGACGACAAGCAAGCGAGGGCCATGAAGGGCGTGCTTGACGTGTTTGAGATCGACGCTGCCCAGGAAGCGCATTCCTGTGGGGGCGTGGTTGTTGTCGCGGAAACCACCTACATCGCCATGCAAGCGCGCAACAAGTTGAAAATCGAGTGGAATGAAGGGCCAGGCGCCGCCGAAAGCAGCGAGACGCTCCGTAAGGAGTTTCGGCGCATCGTTGATTCCTCCATGAAAGTGGTTATCAATCAAGGCGACGCGGACGCTGCCATGGCCCAGACGCCTTCCGATAAGAAAGTCGCCTGCGATTACGAGTTGCCGTTTCAAGCGCACGCCGCCATGGAACCCCTGAACTGCACCGTGCACATTCAGAACGGCCGCGCTGAAGTGTGGGCCGCGCATCAGGCGGCGGACATGGTGCAAGAAGTTGTCAGCAAAGTCGCTGGACTCTCGCCCGACAAGGTCAAGGTGCATACCCCATTTATGGGCGGCGCCTTCGGCCGGCGTTATCAGGCCGATTTCCCGACCGAGGCGACGCAGATTGCCAAACGAGTGAACCGTCCAGTGCAGCTAGTCTGGTCGCGGGAAGACGATATGACGCATGATTTTTATCGCCCCGCTTCGTATCACCGCATGAACGGCGCCGTCGACGCCCAGGGCAACATCACGGCTTGGCACCACAAATACACCTCGACGCCGATTTCAGAGTGGTTCGATCCCAAGGCGGCTCCGGAGTCGTCCGAGCTCGGGCTTTGTTCGCAACTGCCCTATCTTACGAAGAGCTACAAACTCGAATACACGCCCGCAAAATCGCACGTCCCCAGAGCTTGGTGGCGTTCGGTGGAAGCCTCGGTCATCGGTTTTGTGCTCGAAAGTTACATCGATGAGCTGGCGCACGCTGCGGGAGCGGATCCCTACGAATTCCGCATGCGGATGCTCGGTGAAGATCGTCTGGTGAAGGACTTGCTGGACGACAAAGAGCGACCCCTTGATGCCGGCCGGCTCAAAGGAGTGCTGCGGCTGGCTGCCGAAAAGGGCAACTGGGGCAAGCCCATGGGCGAAGGGCAAGGTCGTGGCATTGCCTGCCATTATTCGTTTCACAGTTACGTCGCCAATCTGGCGGAAGTGACGGTAAAAGGCGGAGCCTTGAAGGTCGACCGCATTGTTTCCGCCGTCGACATCGGCGTGCCGGTCCATCCCGACGGCATTCGCGCGCAAGTCGAAAGCGCCATCGTTTACGGCTTAACGGCCGCATTGAAGAGCGAAATCACCGTGCAGAATGGCCGCGCCGTGCAGAGTAACTTCAATAAGTTCACGACGCTTTCCATGAAAGAAACGCCGCTCATCGAAGTGCATATTGTGCAGAGCGCGAAACCCCCGACAGGAATTGGCGAGCCAGGCTTACCGCCGACCGCGCCCGCGCTTGCGAATGCGATTTTCGCCGCTACGGGAAAGCGCGTGCGCAGGCTTCCGGTCCAGCCGGGCGACCTCGCATAAGGCGTCAGGAGTTTTCGTTCAATGAAGCTGAAGGCACGTCTTTAGGCAACGCCTTCAGCTTCACGGCGCACCAGATGCTGATCGCCATGACGTAAGACACCAGGATCATTTCTATGATCTGCACGAATGCCGAGGCGCCCGGCTGCCGCAGTGTTTCCGCCAAAAACAGAAAGAGCCACTGTGTCACTTGTGCGCACAGAGATAACGCCAGGAAAACCATCCAGACAAATGTGTTGTTGGGCAGCACGACTTTTTGCTGGCGGAGTGCGCGGCGCATCGACCAAAGAAACGTCAGGCAGGCGGTGGCTGATCCCGTTGACACGAAAAGCGTCAAGGTGCCAGTATACTCCAGACTGCCTGAATCGTAGCCCTGGCTGGACGCTACGATCACCCCGATGAACGTAATCATGAGCAGGCTGGTCGCCGTTCGAAAAATGCCGATGCGGCGCAAAGCAGCCAGCGAAGTGCCCAGTTCCTCGAACACATCCCAGGCAGCCAATGGGAACACGAACGCGGAAAGCAAATCGGCATACATCTCCACCCGCTGCCGTTCGGGCGAATCGCGCACCAGCGACAGAGCCGCGCCATCGAAGATAACGGCCACCAGGCAAGCGAGCGTGAGAAGGAGATACGTCCGCTGCAACCGTAATCCCAGCACTCGCAGCAGCAAGACCAGATCCACACCGGCCGCGGCGTATTCCATCCAATGATTGATTTGAGTCAACATCCCACTGTATTCATTTGAACATTGAACCGTGAGATGTCGGCCGGTGCTTATTAAGGTGCTGGAATGGGTTGAATCAGCGAGAGGTCAATCGGCTGACCGGCGGCCGCGGTGTCGGCGGCGAGCGCCGC
>Ga0075017_100002904_pt1 | contig 10755 bp, 7 predicted proteins | sample AleBraG_ABR_2012_FD_71475 | JGI IMG/M metagenome (GOLD analysis project Ga0075017, IMG submission 71475) | Freshwater sediment microbial communities in response to fracking from Pennsylvania, USA - Alex Branch Run_MetaG_ABR_2012 | ecosystem: Environmental > Aquatic > Freshwater > Creek >...
TGATCGAAAGCCCGTCTCTCTTCATTTCGAATGGGCAAATTCTGAAAGATAGCCGCCGGTTTCGAGAGTGGCCTGCGCGAGTTTTTCTCGGCATAGGCGGCAAGGAAACTGGCCGGGAGGACAAGAACTTCGAACTTGTCGATGACGTGCGCGAGCTCGCAGAAAGTCTACGGCGGTCAGGCCTGCACGAGCAGCGCCTGCGTTTGCGTATCGACGAGGATGCAGGTCACAACGAAGGTGCGTGGGCGGCACGCTTTCCCGAGGCCCTGGCGTTCTTGTTCGGGAAGTAGACCCGAATCGGTAGGCCGAGTGACTCTGTCATGGAGGCAATAACCCTGAGGACACGAGTTTCCCGCCATCGGAGGAGAATATGTTGAGTGTAATCGCCTCTAAACAACATTTACGCGCCGGTTCGTTCTAAGTTGGCGCATAATTCGATTGAGCAGAAAGATGAAATGGGACTCGTTCGCGTACGGTGGTGCTATCGGTGCCGCTGCTGCGCTCGCCATATCCGTTGGGAGTGAGGTGACTCTCAAGAACTCGCCCAACGTGAGTCTGGTTAATTTTGGCCCTGCTATTTTTGGCATTGTCATTTTCGGCCTGAACATTCTCGCTGCTCTTGTTGCCATCGCGACTGCAAGCGTCTTGCTGTTTCGCCATCGCTGGCGTGGCTCAGGATTTGCTCTAGCTTTCGGCGTGACTGTCGTAGGCTTCTGGGTTAGGGTGCTGTTCTATTGAGATGACAACAGCAGCAGATCGTGAGAACCTCGAATAACCGCCGACAACAGCATCACCATGGCTATCACCGACAGCTGCACGTGTGTCCATCTCGCTAACGGTCCCACCAGCGGCAGGGCGTAGCACAAATAAAGGAGCGAAGGAAGGGACGGGGCGAAATCGCGTGCTCGCTGACCCGCTGCCCAATCGGCGATCAGAAGAAATGCAGGCGCAAGAATGGTCAGATCGTACACCGTGAGATGTGGCGCGACCAGAACCGTGCACAGAAGCAGCGCCGTGTAGCGAAGAGCCAAAGCCGAGCGACTGCGCCAAAAGAGTGTCGTTGCGATTAGCAGAACAAGCGCCGAGGCAAGATACAACCAAAACACAATCCCCGGCCATGGCAACAACAGCGACCAGAAGGCTCGCAGCGAGTGCAACTGGTAAGATCTGGGTTCGAGCAAGGGAAGCACGTCGCCTACACGCAACAAATGATTTGCATAGTCGCCCATTACAGCTTTGCCGAAAAATCCCCACGCCAGTGCCAACTCCGCCACCGCCGATATCATGGCTCCAAGCACGATCTTCCATTCGCTTGCGAGGAGAAAAACGAAGGCGCCTGCCAGTCCCAGCTGCGGTTTGAAAATCAACAGGCCAATTGCCAATCCAGCCAGCAGTCGGCGGTCCGATCGCAGCGCGAGAAACGCAAGCGTGAAGCACGCCAGTGCCAATACCGACGTCTGACCCCACGCGATCAGATGGAAGAAGGCAGGATAAGCAATGGCGAGAATCAGGACCGTAGTTGCTTGGTCGCGCAAGCCTTCGCACTTCCGCCAAACTGCAAAGCAACACAGTAGATAAACCGCCGCGTTCAACAGGAGCCAGACGGTCAGAGCCCAGCCGTAGGAAAGCAGCGCGAAAGGCGCGAAGAACAACGCCACCTGCGGGCCGTAGAGAGGGAGATAGGAAATTCCCGCCGATGCGGGTACAAGCTTGTGCGCCAGTCCAGCCTGGGCGCCCATATCGTAAAGATCGCTGCTTCGGTGCTGAAGTGCGAGGGAGCCGATCGTATAGAAATGCAGGAAGTCGGTGCCCTTGAGGAGGCCGTGGCGATCAAGCAATCCGGGAGTGGCGAAGTTCCATGCGTACACCGACCACAGGCAGATCGCCAGCAGAAGGCCGTGCACGCGCACACGTCGGGGCGTTAGCCAGCGAGCGGTTCGTTCGATCAGATCGGATGCCATGCAGACGGCACATCATAACGTGTCGGCACAATTCGCGTGCAACTGTTGACTGTCGAAATCAGCCGACTTCACCAATAACCGGCGCTCAACCCTCAGACCTCCTCCCGCATGACTCCAACCCCCACTACGAGTTAAGATAGTTCGCCCTTCCACATCCCAGGAGGTCCGTCTCTTCATGATGTCGCGCCGCGTCGGTCTATTCGCTATTCTTCTCTCGATCTCTCTCTTGCTGATCACAGCTTCGGCCCAGCAGTACAACCCGGACACATTCAAAGGCATGAAGTGGCGAATGGTCGGCCCGTTTCGTGGCGGCCGCGTTCTGGCCGTCACCGGAATTCCTGGCGACCCCTATACCTTTTATTTCGGCGGCGTCGCGGGCGGTGTCTGGCGAACCGTGAACGGCGGCATTAGCTGGACTGCGCTTACCGACAAAGATCCGATTTCCTCCGTCGGCGCAATCGCTGTGGCCGACTCCAACCCCAACGTGATCTACGTCGGAACGGGGGAGTCCTGCATCCGCGGCAATATTTCGTATGGCAACGGAATGTACAAGTCCACCGATGGCGGCAAGACGTGGACTCACATCGGCCTCGAAAATACGCAGCACATCGCGAAAGTTCTGATTAACCCCCGCAATCCAGACCTGGTTTACGTTGCCGCGCTCGGTCATGCGTATGGCCCCAACCCGGATAGGGGCGTGTTTCGCACCACCGACGGCGGCAAGACCTGGGACAAAGTTCTCTACAAAGATGACAAGACCGGGGCGATCGATCTCTCTTTTGACCCGCACAATCCGAATGTGTTGTTTGCCGCGTTGTGGGAGGTTCAGCGCACGCCGTGGAGCCTGAACAGCGGCGGCCCGGGCAGCGGGCTCTACAAGTCGGTCGATGGCGGCGCCACCTGGAAGCGTCTGGAAGGGAAGGGCATGCCCTCCGGAATTCTGGGGCGTATCGGCGTTTCCGTGTCTGGCGCCGACTCCGAGCGGGTCTACGCGCTGATTGAGTCAAAAGAAAGCGGCCTGTATCGCTCCGATGACGGCGGCGATACCTGGAACAAAGTGAACGACGACCAGCGCATGACGCAGCGCGCCTGGTATTTCACGCACATCTTTGCCGACCCCAAGAGCGCGGATACGGTATACATCCTGAATACGGGACTCTTCCGATCAAGCGATGGGGGCAAGTCGCTGGCGCTGCTGCCCGCGCCGCATGGCGATCATCACGGCTTTTGGGTCGATCCCACCAATCCTTCGCGCATGATTAACAGCAATGACGGCGGCGCTACCATCAGCGTCGACGGTGGCAAGACCTGGTCGACGCAATACAACCAGCCGACGGCGCAGTTCTACCACGTCGCCGCCGACAATCAGTTCCTCTACTACCTCTACGGCGCGCAGCAGGACAACTCCACAGTGGGTATCGCCAGCCGGACCGACGACGGGTACATCGGGCGCCAGCACTGGTATGACGTGGGCGGCGGCGAGAGTGGATACATTCAGCCCGATCCGCGCGACTCAAACATCGTCTACGCCGGCAGCAACGGCGGCGGCATCACACGCCTGGATCGGCGCACCATGCAGACGCAGGACATCACCGTTTGGCCCGTCGACGGCACCGGACACGGCGCGAAGGACCTGAAGTATCGGCAGGCGTGGACCGATCCGATACAGATTTCACCGAACAATCCTGACGTGATGTACACCGCGACCGAAGTTATCTTCAAGACCACGGACCATGGCGCAAGCTGGACTCCCATCAGCCCCGATCTCACTCGCAATGACAAGAGCAAGCAGGAGTCTTCGGGGGGCCCACTGACCAAGGACAACACCACCGTCGAATACTACGACTTGGTGTTCACCGTAGCGGAATCGCCGGTGCAGAAAGATCTGATCTGGGCAGGCACGGATGATGGCCTGGTTCAGGTCACGCGCGACGGGGGTAAGTCCTGGACGAATGTCACGCCGAAGGGTTTCCCCGAATGGAGCCTGGTCAGCCTGATCGATCCCTCACCGCACGACGCGGGGACAGCCTACGTTGCGGTGGACACGCACAAGCTCGATGATCTGAAACCGTACCTTTTCAAGACGAATGACTTCGGGAAAACGTGGAAGAAGATTACCGACGGCATTCCGGACGGGGCCTATACCCACGTCGTTCGCGAAGACCCCAAGCAGAAGGGACTGCTCTACGCGGGCACGGAGACCGGCATCTATGTGTCTTTTGACGACGGCAGCCATTGGCAATCGCTGCGCCTGAATCTGCCGCAAACGCCCATTCACGATCTCATCGTCAAGAATGACGATCTGGCGGTGGCCACGCATGGTCGCTCGTTCTGGATTCTTGATGACATTACGCCTGTGCGGCAGGCGGCTGCGGCGAGCAGCGAAGACGTTGTCCTGTACAAGCCGGAGCCAACTTACATTCTTCGCTGGCCGGAATCCTTTGAGCGGCGCCAGCCGGTCGGCGCCAATCCACCCACCGGCGCGGTGCTCTACTACTACCTGAAGAGCGCTCCTAAAGGCGCCGCAACACTGGAGATTCTGGACGCGCAGGGAAAGGTCGTACGTAAATACTCCAGTGAAGATGCGAAGAAGGCGGAAACGCCGCCCGAGTGGCCGGATCAGGAACCGCCCCAGGAGAAGATTCCCACTGAGGTGGGGATCAACCGGTTTGCCTGGGATCTCCGTTATGAAGGGCCAGCCGAGCTGCCGGGAGAGCCGGGTGCGGAGTTTCGCGACCGCGGTCCCTACGCAGTTCCCGGCAATTTCCAGGTCAGGCTCACGGCGAACGGAAAGGCGGTCACGGCTCCTCTAGAGCTCAAGACCGACCCGCGAGTGACTGTCTCGCAGGCTGACCTGCAGAAGCAGTTCGACCTGGCCGTCAAGATTCGCGACCAGATCAGCGACATCCACCAGTCCGCTCGCGAAATTCGCGAAGTGCGTACCCAGATGCACACCTTGAGTGGCAGGCTGGAAAGCGATGCGCACTTCAAAGCGATCTCTTCCGCGTCCAGCGATCTGGATAAAAAGATGACTCCGGTGGAGGAGCAACTACTCCAGGTGAAGGCCAAAAGCTCGGAGGCAACTCTGAACTTTCCGGTGCTCATTGACGAGCGTTTGCACGGGCTGGCTTTCGCTGTTGGAAGCGCAGATGCAGCCCCCACCAAGCAAGAGTATGACGCGTTTCAGGAACTCAGCGCGCAAGCTGCGCCACTCATCGCGCAGTGGAAACAGATCAAGTCCACTGACCTGATTGCGCTGAATGAAATGATGAAGAAAGAGAGCGTACCCGTGATTTACCTGGCGCCGCTGGGGGCCGAATCTCAGAGCAAAGCATCGGGTGGTGGCTACTAGGTTTCGAGCATAGGCGCGGGCCGTTCTGACCCGCGCCTCCTTCACTGCTCTTCATTTGCTACCAGATCGGAGCGCCAGCCTTGTCGCGGAATACGAAGGTGTCCGTACCGCGCCGGATCTCGCGGGCGAAAATCGTGTCCACGTCTTCGAACTTCACTTTCGATCCCACCACTTCAACCTGATCGCCCTTACTGAATACCAGTTCGTACTGTTGCACGAACTTGGTTGTGGCCAGGTGGACCTCGATCGTCTTACCGTCGGACAGTTTCAGAATGATATGGGAGCCCATTCCGCCGCTCACCGGGCACTGACGGTCCCTCACTTCCTCGACCGTGCCCTTGAACGTAGCCTCGGTAGCCACGTCGTACTTGGGGACCGCCGGGCTGGCGGGTTTCTGAGCACAAAATGCCGGCACAACGGCCGCAATCAGAACGATAAGCAGAATCATGACATGCCAGGTTTTCATGTCAATCCTCCTTCCCGACAGGTCCGAATCAGGGGCCCTGGCGTCTGACTAAATTATGGTCTCGCAGGTCGCGCGAACCTGTGATAGTTATCACAAGCTCAGGTGAAGGGCCGCACAATGCGTCCGGGGGCCAATTCAGTGTTTTGCGGAAGAAGCCGTCCAGAAATTCAGCAGCCCGCCCGGAAATGGTTCATTTAATGAGGCTAAATGCGTTCCTTAGGGCCCGATGAGACCTGGCCAATGTGTGTGCCGGATGAATTCGCTCTCAGGTTCCTCCTTCGTAATTGCCCCTGGGCGAAGTGACTGGTAGTAGAACGAATACAAACAGGTTAAGCTTAAGAAACAGAGAAGCTTTACACGGGTGAGGTCCCGAACCACCGCTTGAGCACTACCTGTGATGGCAGCCACAACCGGCACTTGAAAGGCCTGCGCACCGTGGCCTCGTTTGAATTTGCCAAGGGCCTCGCGGTGTTGCTGCTTGCGTTCGGCCTGATTTCGCTGATTCACCGCGATCCCTGGGACGTAGTCGAGGGCACACTCGAGTTTCTGCATATTGACCCCTATCGCCACTTCGCCCAGGCCCTTCTGGAGGCGGCGGACCGTATCACTGATACGAACCTGTTATCGGCTGCGGGAATCGCTCTCATCTACTCGGCGCTGCGCTTTGTGGAAGCCTACGGATTGTGGAATGCATGCCCGTGGGCGGAGTGGCTGGCCTTTGCTTCGGGCGCCATCTATCTTCCGTTCGAGGTCATCGAACTGATGGCGACGCCCAGTCTCCTGCACGTCTCAATTCTTGTCGTCAACCTGGCGGTTGTGCTCTACATGCTTTATCTGCGGACGTGGGGGCGCTCACGCGACGCGAGAAAAGATAGGGATGCCTACGAACCCAATGTTTATGAAGCCGGCGGTTAGGTTGAGTTGCTGCGTCAGGACAGTCAAACCTTAGTGCTCTTCTGCAGTTCTCTGCTGCGACCCGTCCTTTGTGCGACAGATGCAACTATCTTCACATTGTTGCGAACCGGTGATGCGCCTACAATCTCACCGTTCTTGAAAATCAAGATGACAATCCCGGCTAAGAGGCCAGCCCCCGCCCAAGGTTCAGAACCTTTCGGGAGAGAGTCATGAGATCTCGTGTTCTTCTGGTTGTTCTGGTTCTGTTCGTGACTGCCTCATTCGCGCAGCCCAATGCGTTGCCTCTTCTCAATCAGCCACTCATTCCCGATTGTGTGGCGCCTGGCAGTCCGCAATTCACTCTCACGGTGAACGGAACGGGCTTTGTGTCTGGTGCCGTTTTAAAGTGGAATGGCTCGGCGCGGACTACGCAAGTCATCTCCAATAGCCAGGTGCAGGCGACGATCAACGCCGCGGATGTCGCAAACGCACAGACCGCCAGGGTCACCGTGACCAACCCTTCAGGCGGTACTTCCAGCCCCGTTTATTTTCCTGTTCGTAATAGCTCTACCACGGTGCAGTTTAAATTTCTGGAAAACAAAATCCCCCATGGGGGCTTGATGGTGGTTGGGGATTTCAACAACGATGGCAAGCCTGACGTAGTGATCGGCAATATCAACGCTAGGAACAAACTTGCCACCGAGCAAGTCTATTTGGGTAAAGGAGACGGAAGCTTCAAAGCTCCGATCAACACTGGCCCGTTCAAGTATGGCGCAAGCCCAAGGCTGATAGGCGACTTTAACGGAGACGGCAAACCCGATTTGTTAATGCTAAACAGTCAACATAACGCGTTTGTGCTTCTGGGCCAAGGTAACGGCAAATTCACAGCAAAACCAGTCTTTGGCGTTGGCGGTGGAAAATACATGGCGACCGCCGACTTCAACGGCGATGGGAAACTTGACCTGGTTTTTGTTTTTAACCAAAGAACCGGGGGAGGAGAATTCGACATTTATTTTGGCAAGGGTGACGGAACCTTCCAACTCGCATTCGCTGGCGGAATCACATTTTCTGGCAGCAACCCGGCCATAGGTGATTTCAACGGCGATGGAAAGCTTGACCTCGCTATCCCGGATGGACCAAACAATATAGGGGTTTGGCTGGGCAACGGCGACGGTACATTCCAAGGCGAAGTTCTTTATCACACCACGAATGGTGCCGGCTTCGAAGTCATCACTGCGGACTTCAACGGCGACGGCAAGCTTGATCTGATAACTGCTGGAGGTGATGTATTCCTGGGAAACGGCGATGGCACCTTCAAGGATGTTGGTGTCTTGCCCGGTGGTGGAATGCAAAGCGCGAGCAATCCCAGCCTGTTCGTAGGCGACTTCAATGGTGACGGCAAACTCGATCTTATCGACGGCGGACTCTATTTAGGTAACGGAGATGGTACCTTCCAGAATCCGATCAACGTGGGAGGTATTGTGGGCGATTTCAATGGGGATGGGAAACTTGATCTCGTCTCGCTTGGGAGCATATCGGGCCACTCTGCAATATCCGTAGCCCTCCAGAAATGAAGCCGTCAGTCAAAGCTGGCCGACGCACTAATACCTTCAGCAGACGCTCGGCGCACATTAAGCCAAGCTAGACCTCGTGAACTGAGTGCTATCATGAGCTACGTCGCCGTGGCCCCGTAGCTCAGATGGACAGAGCAGCGGTTTCCTAAATGTCCAAACTGACGCCACGCGACGTAACCTCAGTCACTTAGCTTTTCCTTCCAGCATCCCACAGCACGCAATGTCACCTCATTTGTCAGTTACAGGACACCTTAACGGACAGTGATTCCCCAGTCTCAGTACCGTCCTATCCACCGACCCTCCGCGTCAAAACTCGGTGAGCCTTCTCGACCGAACATCTGATGAGCCTGGTCACACAAAGGCCGGATGATTTTGCCGAAATCAGATAAATCGTCAACCTGCATATGAGGGAAGGAAAAATCCGCTGGAAGCAAAGGCTGGGTGTGATATTCCAGTCCATCGGCTCCAGCGTAGGCCCCATATAGACTTTGTTGCGGCACGGACAAGAACATACCCATAACAAACGGCGGCTCGACCTTCACGGCCGTGTAGAGCTCCCCTGCTTGTGTTGTGAACGCGCGAAGAAGAACATCGAATGACGTTAACGCAACAACTTGCTTATTTCGATCTTTCTGCTGCGGAATCAGTGGAAGCTCGGACTTTGCCGTTACCAAACCACTTCGTCGTAACGTAACAGTGTGATCGAAACGTTTGTCCCACCCTTTGAGACCATTGAACGTGAAATATGGGTTCTCGTAGCCCCCGCCACCAACGCGAGAAAAAACACTCACGGCCTTGCGTGCAGCCTCCGCTCTGACATCAACAAGGAAATCTTCAAAGAATACCGGCACAATTCCCATTGTTAGATAAGGTGCAACCTTCCGAGGAGTTTCTTTGTCGAGAACTGAATCGAGTAACTGTTCCGCCTGTTGCAGATGACTGGCTGTTCGCATAACCATTTCTTTGATCTCACGCACGCCCATGTAATATCGCTGCCGTTCACGGCGCGCCGGGAAGTAAATATGGCCTTCATGACGAACAGAGTGGGGCCTCTTAGTACTGTGGGGAACTCTGATCACCAAGACATGGCGTCCCTCGCCCACAGGAACGGGCGCTGATTCGAGTGGCAGCCTCTCTTCGATGGAATCCGTTACGCTTGCGTCGTAGGTCGCTAGAACTCTCTCGGGGTTGTCAATCACTAGCCCAAGGACAGCGTCTGGATCGGGCACGCCAGTTGCTTGACCGTGCTCATCCCGTAAATCCGATACGCCAATTATCAGGATTCCACCGTTTGTGTTCGCGAACATTGCGACATCGAGCAAAAATTCTTTCCTGCCCTGGAGATTACCCCCATACAACTCGCTCTTGTATTCGAGTTCAAGGTGCTCGGCGAGACCCAGCTCAATGAGTCGCCGAATATCTGCCTCACCGATGTCACGAAGTGATCTTCCTTCCCACATGGAGAATTATTTTGAAGGGGTCTGGCAGACAATTGCAAGTTGGAGTTCCGAAAGCGACGTGGGAGAACAATTCATGCAACGGTTTCGGCTGTATGCTGCCCTCTGATGACATGGACACGTACAGCGCAGCATACTGCATTGGGAATGCCACCTGCCGGTCCGGCAAGCCGCCGATAGTCGCGAAGTGCTTGGAGCGCTTTCGCGTCGTTTATAAGCGCGGGAAGTGCGATTTCTGATCATCCCCGCCACTATACGCCGTCTTCAAACAGTCCGGGATCTTTGATCAGCCGTTAGGCGAATCTCTGCTCACGGCAAGGCTTTGAAACGAAGGCTGCAAAGCGCGCATTGTCCTGTCACTGTCCGCTACGCGAATCAGTCTAAATTTAGACGGATTCGACTTCGGAGCCGACAGCAGGCTCAGTGCAAAGTACCGAGACTCACCCGGCAGACTGGCGGATTGCGGTTCGCGTCCTCCACCGGTTGAGAAATATCTTTGGCCCCCCCCCAGATTATGGCCTGGGATGGCGGTTTCAGGCGCCGCTGCGGGCTCCTCTTTGAATGAGTTGGGACTATTGGGTTACAAACCCAACGATCCCCCTGGCAGGCGGTCACTCGAAAAACCCAGTCTTGCTGAGCCTTTAAGAGACACGCGCTTTTGCGGCGGCCTGGTGGCAGGCTCGCATATGTGTCCCAGCGCGGCTTGCTCTCGGCAGGGAATGGTCGCCGGACCTGGGGGCTGCGGCAGAATTGGAGGTGTCCTCGACTCCTGATGGCGCCGACGTCGAGATTGATGGGAATTTCGTGGGCAGTACACCTTCCACGGTGGGAGTTGCTGCAGGACCACACCAGCTCTCCGTAAAGAAAGCCGGATTCAAGCCTTGGGAACGAAAAATTACAGTGTCGAGCGGACACATCAAGGTTGACGCTACGCTGGAATCGCAGTCAAATTAGCGCCGGCGTCAGTTACGATCTCGCAGCGGCCGTGATGCGCGTTGATCGTCTAAGCAAGGGCCTGCCGGAGATATCCTGCCACGTCGCTAACGAAGCG
>Ga0075017_100002905_pt1 | contig 10752 bp, 9 predicted proteins | sample AleBraG_ABR_2012_FD_71475 | JGI IMG/M metagenome (GOLD analysis project Ga0075017, IMG submission 71475) | Freshwater sediment microbial communities in response to fracking from Pennsylvania, USA - Alex Branch Run_MetaG_ABR_2012 | ecosystem: Environmental > Aquatic > Freshwater > Creek >...
CCCGAGCCGACTCCTCTGGGTCCTGCCGACGCTCATCGCGCCTCGGGCATCGGGCCGATTCGCCGCTCGGCGTGCGGCCCGGAAGATCCCTGCGAGCTGGCGCGCCGAGACCGGCGGCTGGTTGTCGCAGGCGGTGTTGCTGCCGCCGGCGTCCCGATCTGCTCCTGGGCACTCGCTCTCCGGCTGACCCGCTCGAACCATGAGGCGCTAGCGTGGCCCGGTTCGCAGTGGCGCCATCGATGGGCAGATCGCCTTTCCTGAGAATCACTTTCCCGCTCCCAGAGCGCCTCGCCGCTCGAGCGGAGAAGCCTCTCAAGAGAGCCATTCCATGCGTCGAAGGGCCTAGAGCCGAGGTTGGCGATCGAATGAGGGGCGAGAGGGCCGTGTCGTCGCAAGTATGCACTCCAAGGATCTCAGTGGTCATCGCGACTCGCTCGCGCCCTGAAGCCCTTCTGAGGTGTGTGGCGAGCGTGCTCGAGTCCCGGCACGATTCCTTCGAGGTGATCGTCGTGGAGCAGAGCGAGCCGCCGACACCCCTGCCCGACGATAAGCGTATCGATCACATCCTGAGCTCGACCCGAGGCAAGTCGGCGGCATTGAACGTCGGTATTGCCGCCGCGAAGGCCGAAATTGTTGCCTTCACCGACGACGACTGCACGGTTCCCCGGGATTGGCTCGCCAAGGCAGAAGGGCTGTTGTCTGAGTACCCAGAAGTCGATCTGGCCTTCGGAAATCTGACCGCGATCCCCCACGATCCGACCTCTTCGTTCGTCCCGATCGCTGAGATGGGGCGGTTCCAGGTGCTGAGGGGATGCTCAGCGGTCCACGTCCGCGGGGGGGCAGGCGCCGATCTGCTCGCTCGGAGGTCCCTGTTCGCCACGATCGGCGGTTTCGACGAGGAGATCGGTCCAGGGAGTCGATTCCCCGCATGTGAGGAGTTCGACCTCTACTACCGAGCGCTCGCCGCCGGCTGTTCCGTGGCCCGGGCTCCAGAGCTGGAGGTCACCCACTGGGGTGCGCGGCCCTACGCAGACGGCTCCGGCCAGGCGCTCCAACGTGGGTACGAATATGGCGAGGGGGTCGTACTGGGGAAGCACATGCGCCTTGGCGACCGCGGAATCATCCGACCCGCCGTTGAGATCCTGGGGTGGGGATTCGTACACTTCATCCAAACGTTCTTTCGCTCAGAGAAGCATGAACGTGACCTCTATATATGTAGGGTGCGAGGAACGATTGCCGGCGTGTTCAGCGGTGTCGATCGCCGGCGGCGCGTGTTCAAGAAACGCGAAGTGACGCTACGGAAGAGCGACCGTACCCCGAACCTACCTCGCCGACGAGAAGTCCGAGCCGAGAGCTAATAGGGAAGAATCCATGGCCTCCGATTCCGTCGTAACAGTCACCATACCGTCGTACAACTACGTTCAGTATCTACGCGAGAGCGTAGAGAGCGCGGCACATCAGGTGGAAGTAGATGTTGACGTGGTCATCGTCGAGAACGCTTCGACTGATGGTTCTCGGGAGTTGGCGCGAACCTTGGCCGAAGAGAACCCAAACGTCCGGCTCGTGGAGCACGCGGAGAACTATGGCATCATCGCTTCGCTCGATCGTTGTCGGGACGAAGTGCGCGGAAACTACACGGTGCTCCTCTGCGCCGATGACTGTCTCACTCCGGGCTCGCTGAAACGATCCGTCGGGTTTCTGGATGCACACCCCAACGTCGGGCTGTCCTACGGGCCCGTCATCAACTTCCACCGCCTGGGCGACGTGACACAAGCTGAACTCGACGTGGCCGAGCGGTCACCGATCGTGTACCCGGGCGGGGATTGGATCGGCCGATGCTGTCGGACCGGACTCGTCAAGATCCACACGCCGGAGGCAGTGATGCGCGCGTCGACGCTCGCCGTGGCTGGCAGATTGAATCCAGCCTGCCCCAAGACCAGCGACTACAACATGTGGTTGCGTATGGCTGCGTACTCGGACGTCGCGTATCTTCCCGGACCTCCGCTTGCGCTGTTCCGGCGCCACGAAAAGAACGACTCCGCCCGTTACACGGTTCTCGAAGATCTCGAGCAGCGTTGGCTCGCGTTCTCACTCTTCTTGCAAGTGATCCCCGCTCGGCCCGAGTTAGACAACTGGGGATCTTCTGTACGGCGCGCGCTGGCAAATGAAGCGCGCGATATGGCCCTGCGTGCCTGGATGGAATCAGATCGTAGCGATTTCGATGGTCAGAATGCCGAGAACCTGCTCGAGTTCGCGGACTCGCTCGATCCGAACGGATCTCTGGTCAGCCATTATGGTTCAAAGATTCGGTACAAGTTGGGACCAAAGCGGACGCGAACTCTTCTCATACCCAAGCGTGCGCTGACCCGCTTCCAACGAGCCGCTGCTTGGAAGCGCATGGAACGACTCGGGGTCTGAGGTACAGGCCCGACGCGCCGGTCAAAGATCGGTTCGCGGTGAGGAAAAGGAACGGGTTCGCGTGACGATGATCGTGTCGGCCGAGGCAGGGATCTCAGACGACGAGCGCCGCCGCCGCGTCTACGACGGAGAGGTCTTCAACCTCCCACCTCGCGAATCCCTGCGAGCGCTCGGGGATTTCGCCTGGGAGTTGGTCGTGGACGCGTTCGGTGACCTCGAACCCGCCACGGCCTATCAGGACCTCGCCGTCGAGGAGTACGTGAAGATCCTCGGGCCGCTGAAGACGGGGTTCACGCACCATCCGCGCTCGAAGGAGCTGCTCAGCGCCGCGCTGGTCGACTTCGGGTGTGATCCTTCGGAGACGTACTTCGACCTGCCGAAACTGCGAATCGTGACCCCGGCGAGCTACCTCACCGCCGGTCTCGGCTACAACTACACGCCCCACCGGGACACCTGGTACTCGGCACCCCAGTGTCAGGTGAACTGGTGGTCCCCGATCCGAGGGCTCACCCGCGAGAGCTGCATGGCGTTCCATCCCGAGCACTGGCTCAGCCGGACCGGCAACACGAGCAAGGACTTCGACGCCTACGAATGGAATCGCTCGGGTCGGCGGGATGCCGCGACGTTCATCACGAGCGACCCGCGGCCTCATCCCCGTCTCACCCACACGGACCCGGGAACCGATGTGCGCCTGCTCGGTGATCCTGGTTCGGTCGTGGTGTTCTCGGCCGCGCAACTGCACTCCACGGTGCCCAACACCTCGAGCGGCACGCGGTTCAGCGTCGACTTCCGAACCGTGAACCTCCGAGACCTCGCCGTCGAGGCGGGTCCCGAGAACGTGGACTCCGACTCGACGGGAACGACCTTGCGTGACTTCCTGCGCCTCTACACGTACGAGTCGGTGCCCGAGAAGTTGATCGAGCAGTACGATCTCGACGGCAGCGCCGAGGGCGTGCTCGTGTTCGATCCGGCGTCGCTCGAGCAGTGACGGCCGGTCACCAGCCGGTCACCGGCGTCACTCGACGACGGTGACCTCGGGAATCGGGAAGACGAAGCGTCCGCCCCAGTCCCTGATGTGGGCCATGTCCTCCATGATCTCCGCCTTGAGGTTCCAGGGCAGCACCAGCAGGTAGTCCGGCTTCGTCTCCCGGATGTGATCCGGATCGAAGATGGGGATGTGCGTGCCGGGCAGGTACATGCCCTGCTTGTGCGGGCTGCGATCCACCGTGTACTCGATGAAGTCCGTGCCCACGCCGGCGTAGTTCAGCAACGTGTTGCCCTTCGCGGGCGCACCATAGGCAGCGATCGCCGCACCCTGCTCCTTCGCGTCCACCAGGAAGCTGAGCAGTGCGCGCTTCGTGCGTCGGACCTGCTCGGGGAAGCTCGCGTATCCGCTGAGGCGGTCGAGGCCGGCGGCCCGCTCGCGCTCGAGCAGGTCGCGCGCACGCTCCGTGATCGGGTGACTCGACCCCTGCGTCGCGTGGCATCCGTAGATGCGGAGCGATCCGCCGTGTGTCGGGATCTCCTCGACGTCGAAGAGGGAGATCCCGTGCCGGGCGAAGACCGCGGAGACGGTCAGAAACGAGAAGTAGGAGAAGTGCTCGTGGTAGATGGTGTCGAACTGGTTGTGCTGCATCAGCTGCAGCAGGTGCGGGAACTCCATCGTGATCCGGCCCTGCGGTGCGAGCAGCACCGCCATGCCCGCGACGAAATCGTTGAGGTCCGGAACGTGCGCGAGGACGTTGTTGCCGAGCAGGAGGTCGGCTGCCGTGCCCTCATCGCGCAATCGTGCGGCAAGCTCGGCGCCGAAGAATTCCACGAGGGTCGGGATCCCTCGTTCCTCCGCGGCCACTGCGACATTCGCCGCGGGCTCGATGCCGAGGACGGGCACGCCCCGTTCGACGAAGTACTGGAGGAGGTACCCGTCGTTGCTCGCGATCTCGACCACCTTGCTCGTGGGGCCGAGATCGAAGCGTTCGGTGACCGCGTCGACGTACTCGCGCGCGTGATCCAGCCAGCTCCTGGAGAACGAGGAGAAGTACGCGTAGTCCCCGAAGATGTGCTCCGGTGACTCGAACTCGGCGAGTTGGACCAGATAGCACCGCTCGCACACGTAGGCGTGGAGCGGATAGAAGCTCTCCCGGCGGTCGAGCGTCTGTTCGTCCAGATAGGAGTTGGCGAGCGGCGACATGCCGAGGTCGCAGAACGACTCGCGCAGTTTCTCGCCACAGAATCGACAGAACGCGTCGGTACTCATCCCGGCCACACCTTCCAGGGGGCCTCGTTGCTCTCCCACAGGCCTTCGAGGTAGATCTTGTCCCAGAGCGTGTCCATGCCGTACCAGAAGCCGTGATGGCGATAGGCCGCCAGCTGACCATCGCGCGAGAGCCGTTCGAGTGGCGCCCGCTCGAAAATGGTGTCGTCACCTTCGAGGTACTCGAAGATGGCAGGTGAGGCCACGAAGAAGCCGCCGTTGACCCAGCTGCCTCTGCCCTGGGGCTTCTCCTCGAAGTGCACGGTCTCACCCTCGATGGAGATGGCGCCGTAGCGGCCGGGTGGTTGCACCGCGGTCACGGTCAACGCCCGTTCGTGGCCGTCGTGCCACTTGATGACCTTTGCGATGTCGAGGTCGGTGAGTCCGTCGCCGTAGGTGAAGCAGAAGTCCTCACTGCCGAGTTGGCTCTGCGCGCGCAGCAGACGACCTCCCGTCATCGTCTCCGCGCCGGTGTCGAGCAGGGTGACCCGCCAAGGTTCCGCGCTGTTCTGCAACACCTCCACCGAGTTGGTGGAAAGGTCGATCGTCACGTCCGACATGTGGAGGAAGTAGTTCGCGAAGTACTCCTTCACCATGTAGCCCTTGTACCCGAGCAGCACCACGAAATCGTGGATTCCCGCCGCCGAGTAGATCTTCATGATGTGCCAGAGGATCGGCTTCCCGCCGATCTCGACCATCGGCTTCGGTCGGCTCTGCGATTCCTCGCTGATCCGCGTGCCGCGCCCTCCGGCGAGGATGACCGCTTTCATGCGCTGTCCGCCCTCGTTGTCGTACCCATGGTCGTCGCCCTCGTGACGATCGCTCTGAGCTCGTCGCACACTCGATCGATGTCGTGCTCCGAGAGCATCAGCGCGGACGGCAGGTTCACCGACCGTGTACTGATGTCGTACGCGACGGGATTGCGGAGCCGCGCGCCCCGGACGCTCTCGTACCGGTCGAAGGCCGGAAGCGAACTGAGCGGGGGGAAGAAGGGCCGCGAGTCGATGCCGCGCTCGTCGAGCAGCTCCATGAGATCGCGGGTCTGCAGTCCGTAGTCCGGGTCGAGCACCACCGTCGTCATCCAGTACGTGTTGTGCATCCCCTCGACACTGGGATTCAGGTGCACTCCGGCGACGTCGGCCAATCGCTCCTCGTACCAGGAGAAGATCTGCCGTTTGCGCTCGAGGAGCTCGTCGACACGCGCGAGTTGGGCCCGGCCGAACGCAGCTTGCAGGCTGCTCATCCGATACTTGTACCCGAGCTCATCCGTCACGAAGAAGCGGTGATCGGTGGCCTTGCGGCCGTGGTCACGCAGACGCGCCGCACGCTCGAAGAGGTCGGGCCGGTCCGTGACCATCATGCCGCCCTCGCCGGTGGTCAGCGTCTTGGTGCCGTGGAAGCTGAACACCGCCACGTCGCCGAGCGTGCCGGCCGCGCGATCGCGCCAGCTCGAGCCGATGGCCTGCGCGGCGTCTTCGAGGACGGGGAGCCCGCGAGGCTCGGTCACGGCGAGGAGCGCGTCCATGTCGGGCGTGCCACCGTAGAGGTCGACCGTCACGATCGCCTTGGTTCGCGGGGTCAGGCACCGCTCGACGGACGCGGCGGAGATCCCCCACGTGCTGGCGTCGATGTCCGCGAACACCGGGGTTGCACCCACGTAGGCCAGCGGCGCCGCGGTCGCCACCCAGGTGGCTTCGGGCACGATCACCTCGTCCCCGGGACCGAGCCCGAGCGCCAGCATCGCGAGGTGGAGGGCGGAGGTACCGTGCGGCACCGCTGCCGCATGGGCGATCCCGAGGTACGCCGCGAATTCCTGCTCGAACTGTCCGACCGATTTGCCCGCCTCGCGGTACCAGTCGTTCTCCGCCGCGTCCGCGACGTACTGCACCTCGAGGTCGGTCACCCACGGACCGGCAACGGGAATTCGGTCAGCCGCCATTCGCCGAGGTTATCGGCACCCGGGGGTGCACCTTGACGTGAGATGGGCTGGAGGGGTTGTGGGTGGCGGCCGCCTCAGGTCCAACGGAGGGCGTCGTCGAGTGCCTCCCGATCGAGAAGCTGCTGGATCGTGCGGAGTCTGTGATAGCTCGGGCCGGTGAAACGTTCCGGAGTCATCGCCCCCCCGGAATAGCCCTCGAAGAGCTGCTCGATCCCCCGCAGGAGCGTCCATTCCGGTCGATAGCCGGGGAGCTGCGCCTCGATCTTGGAGAAGTCGACGCGGTAGTCACGGGCGTCGGCCGAGGCCCCTTCGGCGAAGGCGACTTCGCAGTTCGGCACGATCTCGGCGACCGCGTTCGCGATGTCTCGGATCCGGTAGTTCTCACCGGTCTTGCCGACGTTGAATGCCTGGTCGTGCACCACGTCGCGGGGGGCGACCAGGGCCTGCTCGAACGCGTGGGAGATGTCGAGCACGTGGACCAGAGGCCTCCACGGGGTCCCGTCGCTCTGCAGCAGCACCTTGCCCGTCGTCACTGCGTGGCCGACCAGGTTGTTCACCACGATGTCGGCGCGAAGGCGTCGAGACATGCCGAATGCGGTTGCGTTGCGCAGGTAGACCGGCGTGAAGTCGCCGTCGGCGAGGCTCGACAACTCCTGCTCGACCCGAACCTTCGACTCCCCGTAGGGGGTTACGGGGTTGAAGGGCGCCGTCTCGTCCAGGAGGTCGCCGCCGCCGGCTCCGTACAGGCTGCACGAAGAGGAGAAGAGGAATCGGCCGACCCCCGCCGCTTTCGCCGCGCCGGCCAGACGGACGGATGCCCAGAGGTTGATGTCGTAGGTCAACTCCGGGTTGAGGTCGGAGAGCGGGTCGTTGGAGAGGGCCGCGAGATGAATGACGGCGTCGAAACCCTCGAGGTGCCCGGGTTCGACATCGCGAAGATCGAGGTGGAGGGTCGGCACGGGGTCGGGCGGCGCCACGAAGTCGCACTCGCGGTAGTAGTCGGTGTCGAGTCCGACCACCTCGTGACCCGCGGCGAGCAGCCTCGAGGTCATCTCGACCCCGAGGTAGCCGAGATGGCCGGTGACGAGGAGCTTCACGGGCGGGTGCTGGGGCGTCGTCGGTGCTGATGCATCGCCGGATCCTAGAGCCTGCGCGCCCCCGAACCCTCGGCCGAAGCTACGGCCGACGCGCGGTCCGATTCCGCGCCGGCGTCACCCGGGGTGGCGCGGCGAGTCGGCATCTGCCGGCTCGATCGGACGAGCGACGAGTGCGAACTGCTGGGCGAACAGGTCGTCGAGGCGACCGCGGAGGATCCGGTTCACCAGGCCCAGACGGCCCTGGGTCCTCGCGTCGTCCTCCCACTCGATTCCCTGCACTTCGCGAACGACGTAGCCGGTCGTCTCGAGGAGCTCGATCGCCGTCGAGCGGGTGAAGAACCTGAGGTGGGTGCGGTCGAGGATGCCTTCGTCCTGGTAGTCCCATCTCCCTTCGAGCAACAGAGGGCGCAGTACCCAGACGTGTCGGACGTTGGGCACGGACACCACGACCTCGGCCCGGCTGGTCAGGTGCGCGTGGGCCTGTCGCAACGCGCTCCACGGGTCCACCAGATGTTCCAGGACGTCGTTGAACACGATGCAGTCGAACTTCTCGCTGCTGGGGACGTCGGCGGGAAATTCTCCGACGAGCCGGGTGGCGTAGGGCTGCGGTCGGTCGCTCGGGTGCGGCGTCGGATCGATGCCCCAGACCTCCATTTCCGGGTAGTGGTCCCGGAGCGCTGCACCGAAGCGGCCCGTGGAGCAACCGACGTCGAGGACGCGCCGCGCGGACGGAGAGATGAACTTCAACATCTCCTGGCGTTCGGTGTCGTACCTCACCTCGACGAAGCTAGCCCCGCCGCTCCCGATGAGCGGCCGTCCAAGGCCGCCGAGGAGCGCCAGGCGCCGTGGCCGGAACGGGTTGCCCGCGTGTCACTATGTCGCATGGGGCGTTCCGAGGCTGAGATCGACCACGCGCAGGTGCCGAAGGCTCGCGACCTGGCCGGAGACGTTCGTGACCCCGACGAAGCCGGTGGAGGCGGTCCCGTCTCCGTCGTGATCCCGGCCCACAACGAGGAGCGGGTCATCGGCAGGTGTCTCGCCGCGCTGACGAGCGGGGCCGCCGAGGACGAGCTCGAGGTCGTCGTCGTGTGCAACGGATGCGACGACCGCACGGCGTCCGTGGCCCGAGCTGCGATGCCCGAGGCGATCGTCGTCGAGCTCGCCGTCGCCTCGAAGGCATCCGCACTCAACGCGGGCGACGGCCGCGCGACCCACTTTCCCCGGGTCTATCTCGACGCCGACATCGAGCTCCCGATCACGGCACTGCGAGCGACGGCTCGAGCGCTCGCGGCGCCCGGCATCCTCTGTGCCGCGCCGACTCCGATCTTCGACGTCGACGGGCGGCCCGGCCTCGTCCGCGCCTACTACGACGTGTGGCGACAGCTGCCCTACCTGAGCGAGGAGATGGTCGGTACCGGCGTCTACGGCCTGTCGGGGGAAGGGCGCGCGCGTTTCGGGGACTTTCCCGACCTGACCGCAGACGACCAGTTCGTCCTCCAGCAATTCGACCGCAGCGAGCGCCGGGCGCTGCCGGACCGTCATTTCGTCGTCCACACACCCACGACCCTCCGCGGCCTGCTCGCCATCCGGCGGCGGGCGTACCGGGGCGTCATCGAGCTGCAGCGATCGGGTCGTGCCTCCCACGCGCCCGCAGCCGGATCCGGTCACCGACTGCTCCAACTCGCCCGGTCCCCCCGCTGGTGCCCGAAAGTGGTCGCTTACGTGGCGATCAGCCTGTACGCCAAGGCGTCGGCTCGGCTCGGGCGCGCACGACACTGGGAGCGCGACGAGTCGGCGCGTCGCGCGGCAGATCACCCATCGTCGTTCCAGACCCATGGAGAGTGAGCGCTCTTCCTGGCGGCTCGGAGCCGTTCCGCTCCGGGCGCGGCGAGAATTCGCCCCGGGCTGACGAGTGCGCGGGAGAATGCCCCCTGCGGATTCGGGGGACGATATTCCCACTAACCTTACGCCCCAATGTGGGCGACAACACTGACGGCCCAGTTTCATCCCGAGCGATGCTCCGGGATCGTGGGCCTCGCCCGATCACCATCGGAAAACGCAGGAGCTGGACGTGGAGCAAGATCTGAACGACCGGTTCGAGACGGATCCAACTGACATCGCGGTTCGCAACGGTGCGTCCGGTGCCATCGAAGAACTCGACTCCGGGGTCGTCGACACCGAGGCACCGTCGCCGGAGCGTGTCCACACGTTCTTCGTCCACAGTGCGCGTCCGTACGTCTCGCCCGGTCGTTCGGCGCGCAACCACTGGCAGCTGATCACGGTGTTCTGCCTGCTCGGCGTCCTGCTCGGGGCGGCGTTCGGATTTCTCCGCCCACCGACGTACACGGCGGAAGCCCGGCTGGTCGTGGGGAAGACGGCACAGCTGAGCAACCTCGCCTCGATCCCCGGTCTCGATGCCGCCGGGCAGAGCCTCGCTTCTTCGTACAGCCGGCTCGTCACCACCGACACCGTGTTGAACGACACCGCGAAGCGCCTCGGGGGATCGATCGACGGGAGCCTCTCGGCATCCCCCATTCCCGACGCGCCCGTGGTGCGCGTCGACGCCTCGGCCCCGAGCAGCGCAAAAGCGATTGCGCTCGCCAAGGCCGGCTCGGCGGCACTCATCGATGCGGTGAACCAGCTCAACACCCAACAGAGCAAGTCGGCTGATGACATCGTGAAGCAGTACCAAGACGCCGACAGTGCACTGCTCGCCGCGCAGATCAACGTCAACGGGCTCCGGCAGCAGTACACCGCCAACCAAGCCGCGGGCGCGAGTGCGTCGTCGCTCGCGGATCTGCAGACGAAGGTGAACATCGCGCAGACCGAGGTCGACGCCGCCCAGTTGAAGAAGGACGCTCTTGCGGCCACCTACAACGGCGTGTTCAACCCGACGGCGCTGAACACGCAGATCCTCCAGCGCGTCGGAGCGGCTTCGGCGACCGGCAGCAATCGCAAGTCGACCCTCGAGGCCGGTCTCCTGATCGGCTTGGTGGCCGGTGGCCTCCTCGGCCTCGGCCTGGCGGTGTGGATAGACCTCAGAG
>Ga0075017_100002906_pt1 | contig 10751 bp, 9 predicted proteins | sample AleBraG_ABR_2012_FD_71475 | JGI IMG/M metagenome (GOLD analysis project Ga0075017, IMG submission 71475) | Freshwater sediment microbial communities in response to fracking from Pennsylvania, USA - Alex Branch Run_MetaG_ABR_2012 | ecosystem: Environmental > Aquatic > Freshwater > Creek >...
CCAAGGACCAACCTCGGCAGGTCCGGGTTCAGCGGGTGGCGGAGAATCTGTTCGAGGCCGAACTAGAGAAAGTTGGCGGGCGGGGTGGCCCACGACGCATCCATGTCCGCCATAGGTAACATCAGGGGCTAGTAGCTGCCTGCACGAAACCGGTAGACGGGTGCGGTGTTTACGCCGGACGCCTTCAGAGGCCGCCCTTGCCACCAGCCATGACGGCAAGCACACCGCAATTCACGAACATCATCCCGCCGTTCTTGCTCCAAGGGCGGGAGCGGGCGTGGCGCATCTCCTCGGGCGCGGTTGACGTGTTTCTGGTCGGCCTTGACGGCGGAGTGCCGCGGGGCGCTCGTCGCTATGTTTTCCGTCTTGAAGGCGAGGCGGCGATGTTCGGCATCGAGGCTGTGGGAAGGGTGGGTTTGCTCGCTTGCCCCCTGCCCGGTACGCAGCTCGATCTGACCAGTCGCGCCTCTATGCCGCCGGAGACGGTCGATCATTGGGTGGGGGCGCTCACCGGCGCGATGATCCATCCGCCGCTGGACTTACCCGCGGAACTCGATGCATTTCATCAGGCCGCTCTCGACGCTCTGGTTCGCGATCGGGCCGAGGCGGAGTACAAAGAACGCGAGCGCCTCAACGCCGCCGCTGGGCAGGAGGCGGCCGCCGCCGGCCTCGCCCTCCATCAACTCGCATCCCCTCTCGGCGCTGGACCGGCCTCACCCGATGCCGGCGACGATCTGGAACTCGCCGGTCCACTGCTGCGTGCCTCGGGTGCAGTCGGGAAAGCGCTCGGAATCCATATTCGGGCAACAAGAGGAGCGCAAGGCCAAGAGACTGTGGAAGCCATCGCCCGCGCTTCCGGTGTCCGCGCGCGCCGCGTGGCCCTCAAGGGCGAATGGTGGCGGGAACAGAGCGGTCCGTTGCTGGTTTTTCGCGACGAAGATCACCGGCCGGCCGCCGTGCTGCCCACGTGGAGCGGCCGTTACCGCTATTGGGATCCCGTGGAGGACCGCGCTTCACGGCTAGATCGCGCCCTCGCAGCCAGCCTGGAATCGTTCGCCTGGATCTTCTACCGCCCCTTCCCCGCCCACAAATTGGGCGCGCGGGATCTGCTGGTGTTCGGGCTGCGCGGCGCCATGGCGGATGTCACCACCATTCTCGGCATGGGGGTCGCCAGCGGCCTGCTGGCCGTGATGCTGCCGGTAGCCGTTGGATTGACGTTCGACAGCATCATTCCAGGAGCGGACCGCTCCGGTCTGCTAGCCATCTCGATCTTCCTCGCCATTGCAGCCACAGCCTCGGCCTTGTTCGAGCTAACCCGGAACTTCGCGGTGCTGCGTCTGGAAGGGCGCATGGACGCCGCGATGCAAGCAGCCGTTTGGGACCGGCTGCTCGGACTGCCGGTTCCGTTTTTCCGCGACTTCACCGCCGGCGACCTGGCAATGCGCAGTCTGGCCATCAGCCAGATCCGCGAGAAGCTTACCGGCTCAACGCTCGAATCGATGTTCGCCGGCATTTTCTCGGTCTTCAGCTTCGCGCTGATGTTCTACTACAGTTGGCGGCTGGCCGTTCTGGGAACGGCGCTGGCGACCGTCCTGTTCCTGATTCCGATCGCGGCCGGGGTGGCGCAAGTGCGGCGCTTGCGCGAACTGTCGGCGGTTCGCGGCAAGATCTCTGGCATGGTGTTGCAGTTTGTGAGCGGTATTTCCAAGCTGCGTGTGAGCGGCAAGGAACTGCGGGCGTTCACGGTTTGGGCGCGCGAGTTCACACGGCAGAAGCATCAGGCTATCGCCGCCCGCAAGCTGACAAACCATCTGTCCGTGTTCACGGCGGCGTTCCCGATCTTGTGCTCGGGCGCGATCTTCTACTGCAATTCGCTTTTGGTGGAGGCAGGCGCGGTCTCGTTGACCACGGGCGCATTTCTGGCCTTCCACGCGGCCTTCTTTCAGTTTCTTTCGGCGGCGTTGGGCTTGAGCTCGGCCGCCGTCTCCGTGCTCGGCATCGTGCCGTTGTTCGAGCGGGCGCGGCCAATTCTCGAAGCCCTGCCGGAGGGTAGCGCGGGAAAGGGCGAGCCGGGCGCACTTAGCGGGAACATCGAAATCAGCCACGCAGTTTTCCGTTACCGCGAGGATTCGCCCCTGGTTCTGCGCGATTTGTCGATGAGCGTGCGTGCCGGAGAGTTTGTGGCTCTGGTGGGCTCGTCGGGTTGCGGCAAGTCGACCTTGTTTCGCTTGCTGCTGGGATTCGAGCGCCTGGAGTCCGGCGCGATCCTGTTCGACGGCCAGGATCTCGCCGGCCTGAATCCGCCGGCGGTTCGGCGTCAGATCGGGGTGGTGCTGCAAAACGGCCAGTTGCAGACCGGCGACATCTTCGAGAATATCGCCGGCGCCAGGCTGCTGACGATTGACGACGCCTGGGAGGCCGCGAGGCGCGCCGGCCTCGAAGACGACATTCGCGCTATGCCCATGGGCATGCATACGGTGATTAGCGAAGGGGGCGGCGGATTGTCGGGCGGACAGCGGCAACGCTTGATGATTGCCCGCGCGATCGCCGGGCGGCCGCGCGTACTGCTGTTCGACGAGGCCACCAGCGCTCTCGACAATCAGACCCAGGCCATCGTCAGCCGGAGCCTGGAGGCGCTCGACGCCACCCGCATCGTGATTGCCCACCGGCTCAGCACCATCGAGAAAGCCGACCGCATCTATGTGATCGAAGCGGGGCGCGTGGCGCAGAGCGGGACGTACACCGAGTTGATGGCGCAAGAGGGATTGTTTAGGAGGTTGGCGCAACGGCAGCTTGCCTGAAAGGGGACGTATGAGAAAAGCGATGTACCTGATGGGGGCGCTGGAGGATGGCGACATCGAGTGGTTGGCGGTCAACGGCGCCGTGCAACGTCTAACTCAGGGTCAGGCGCTAATGCGGGAGGGCGTGGACTCGGATTCACTCTTCGTGGTGTTGGACGGCCAGTTCGCCGTTGACGTGGGCGGAACGCGCGTGACCACGCTCCTGGCGGGAGAGATTGTCGGCGAGATCTCGTTCGTCGATGGCCGGCCGCCGTCGGCCACGGTCACGGCGCTTGACGCCGCACGCATTCTGGCTGTTGGGCGCGAGGCGCTGCGGACGAAGTTCAGCGCGGATCCAAGGTTCGCGGCCCACTTCTACTTCGCTCTCGCCGCCTTTCTCGCCGACCGTCTGCGGACGACCACGGCGCGCTTGGCGCACGGAGACGGCGTCGCGACCGAAGATGCCGACGAATTGAGTGAAGCGCTGATGGAAACGGTGTCGCTGGGGACTCAGCGGTTCGACAAGCTTCTGAGGCGACTGCGAGGCGGGTGACCAGTTTGCCTGTGAGAAAAGCCGGTTAGTGCCCGAGTTTGTTACCCACAGTGTGGCACAGTAGGGACCAGCTCAGTCTCGCCGATCAGAAAACAGATAGGTCCTGGATTACTGAAGCCGACGAATATCAAGCTCACTCCCGCCGGCGTGGTCAAGGTTCTCGATTTTGGACTGGCCAAATCGGCGGACACGAACTCCGCTGCAACTCCGGGCTCAAATCCGACCATCTCTCCGACGCTATCGGTGCACATGACGCAGGCGGGCATGATCCTCGGCACCGCCGCGTACATGTCGCCGAACAGGCTCGCGGCAAGCCCGTCGACCGGCGCACCGACATCTGGGCCTTCGGCGTCGTCATTTATGAGACCGTCACCGGCAAGCGGCTCTTCGAAGGCGAGGACTTGGCGGATACCCTGGCGAAAGTTGTAAGGGACCGGTGTGGCTGGGTTCATATTCGAAGGTAAACTTGAGTTCCTTATCCTCTGCGCCCAAATGGCGGCAGGCGTTTGGGCTGTTGTGCGAAACGTGTCTAATTCTGGGTTCGGTAGGGCGTTACGGGCGCTGAGTGAGGATGAGGTCTTCACAGCGAGTGTGGGACGTAACGTTCGGCTAACGAAAATTGTCGCGTTTTCACTAGGATCGGCCCTCGCCGCGATTCCAGGTGCATTATATGCGCACTACAACTCCTACATTGATGCTACGAGTTTCAATGTGAGTGAGTCGATATTGATCCTGTCTATTGTGATTCTCGGCGGGCAGCGCAGCCTTCGCGGTGCGTGCGTTGCTTCGGCGGTTTTGGTCATTATGCCGGAGTTTCTGCGCTTTGCTGGCTTGCCGACGGGCGCTGCGGCGAACCTCAGGCAAATCATCTACGGCATTGTGTTGATCCTCATCATGATGACGAATGCAAGCAGTGCAAGAGACTTGTTTCGGCGCGCTGGCGGCAAAGAGCCCCAGATGGTGCAGGGCCGAACAGGAGTGTAGCCCCACTTCGGCACGCTACACAGCGCCTGGCCGGTTTGGCGTATCATTGGGACGAGTATTTGATCATTGACAGACTGAAGCCCCCACGACGATGTTCGGCTCCGGAATCTTCCACCGGGTTAACAGCTTGGAGGATTAAGGCCGCGCCGAGTTCTCCAAACCCGTGTTCGGATCTGTGTTCCTCTCGGGGAGCCAATTATTTCTGGGTCGAAGTACGCTGCAACTTTCAGCCTGACCGTCGCCTACGTCAGGCGCGGACTTCATCGAGCGGCTTAACCGGCACGATACGCGCGACGCGTTGCATGACCTTGCTGTTTTGTGCAGCCTTCTTCAGATCGTAGTCTGCTTGCAGGCGCATCCAGAATTCCGGCGTGCTGCCAAACAGGCGGGAGACCTTCAGGCACATGACAGCGGAAAGGGGCTTCCGCCCAGCCAGAATGTCATGAACCATCTGGCGCGACACTCCAAGGGCCTTCGCGGCGGACGTCACAGAAAGGCCGACTTCGGGAAGGATATCTTCCCGAATGATCTCGCCCGGATGTACAGGCGGCAATGCATTCTTTCTCTTCATCTCTTCATCTCTTCCTCCCTAATGGTAATCCTCAAAATCGACATCGTGCGCGCTTTCGGCAGACCAGCCGAACGTGATCCGGTAGTTTCCAGTGACGCACACGGACCATCTCCGCGGCTTGCCGCGCAGACTATGGAACCGGTACCCCGTAACGCTCATATCCTCTGGCTGTGTTGCCACTTCCAGCGACTGAAGGATACGAATGCACTTCCTGACATATTCGGCGCCGATCCGTCGAGTCTGGCCGGTGAGGTAGATCTCTTCGAGCCCCTTATTTCTGAGGCTGGCAACCACACCCTTACTGTAAACTGAACCGATTACAGTGTCAACTATTCAATTGACACCCTCCTGGGACCGGGCAGACTAGGCGTGTCCGCGCTCGGGACCGCATCACGCGATTGACTGCCCAACGAGGTTGCTCCGCGTACCGGACAAAGGCCGGTTTGCGCCCAACCGGTTTGTTCCCATGATTCGCCGCCTCATGGGAGCCGACGCCGTCCTTGGTTCGCAACATTCCTGAATGATTGCGCCGCCAGAGACCATTCAGTGTCGACGTCGAACCGGAGCACAAAACGGCTGTTACAGATGCAATAGTCGGGTTTCACAATATGATCGATGTTGCGGCCTCGGAACTTTGAATAAATGTTCCGTTCGCTCGCGCATTGGCTCGGAGGCACAGTGCGGATCGTGCCCGTCAGCGGGCGCGTGATGGCCGGACCTCGTTTGCGCCGAGATGTTGCGGTTGATATCGGCGCCGGACCGCGCCCCGCAACCGCCCCGCACGGATTCGCTATATTGCTGATGAGTGATCGATAAAACTCTAGGAAGCTACCGGATCGTAGATAAGCTCGGCGAAGGCGGGATGGGCGAAGTCTGGCGCGCCAAGGACGAGCGCCTCAACCGCATGGTGGCGATCAAAATTCTGCCTCCCGACGTGGCCAACGATCCGCCGCGCCGGGCGCGTTTCGCCCAGGAGGCCAAGGCCCTGGCGGCGCTGAACCATCCCAACATCCTAAGCATTTTCGACTTCGGCGAAGACAATGGCCAGGTCTTCATCGTCTCCGAACTGGTCGACGGCGAATCGCTCCGCTCCATCATCGATCACGGGCCGATGCCGGCGCGAAAAGCCATCGACATCGCCGTCCAGATTGCCGAAGGCCTCGCGGCTGCGCATTCGCTGCAGGTGGTACATCGCGATCTGAAACCCGAGAATGTGATGGTCACGCGCTCCGGCCAGGCCAAGCTGCTCGACTTTGGCCTCGCCAAACAGAACACCATTCAGGACGACCGGACGGCGAGCATGGCGCTCTCGGTTCCCGGCACCGTTATGGGCACCGCGGGTTACATGTCCCCGGAACAGGTCCGCGGCGAGCCGGTGGACGCGCGCTCCGATATCTTCAGCTTCGGTTGCGTGCTTTATGAGATGTTGACCGGCAAACGGGCGTTCAAGGCGCCATCCGGCGTCGAGACGATGCACGCCATTCTGCATGCCGAACCAGAGGATTTCGAGGGCGACGTGAAGATGCCGCCGGCGCTGGCGGGCATCGCCCGCCGCTGCATGGAAAAGCAACCGGGCCAGCGCTTTCAATCCGCCGCCGACCTGGCATTCGCACTGCGCGCGCTCAACACTGGCTCCACGGTGATTCAACCGGCGCTGACCGCCGCTGCGCCAAAACCGCCGCGCCGCCGCTGGATTTGGCCGGCGCTGGCTGCGCTAGCCGCTGTTGTCCTGATCGCCGGTGGAGTTTTGCTGAAGGATCGCTTCAACCGGCGTGAGCCGACGCAGTACCACCGCCTCACGTTTCGCAAAGGCTACGTCCTGCGCGCCCGCTTTACACCAGACGCCCACAGCGTGGTGTATGGCGCGGCCTTCGACAACGGCCATCTGCGCACGTATCTTGCGATCCCCGGCAACCCCGATTCCCGGGATCTCGAATTGCAGGATGGTGCGGCGCTGGAATCCGTGTCGGCCACCCAACAACTGGCTCTGATTCACGACTATACGCTGAGCGTGGCTTCTCTTTCCGGCGGACAGATGCGGCCTCTGCTCGATGGGGTTCTCGCAGCCGACTGGTCCCCGGATGGATCTTCGATGGCGGTTCTTCGTCACGTTGGCGACATCACGCGGCTGGAATACCCGATCGGCACGGTCTTGGTCCCCAAGATCGAGTGGCCGCAAGAGATGATTCGCATTTCTCCGGATGGCTCCCGCGTCGTGTTTGCCAGCTACGGCAATGGCTCGAGCATACAACTGATAGTGGTCGACAAGAGCGGCAAAATCACCAAGCTGGGTGTGGTCTCGGGACAAAGCACCACGGGCGAGGACGCTTCTCTCAGTTGGAGTCCCAAGGGGGATGAGGTCTGGTTCCGCTCCTTTGATACCGCCGCTCCCGGTACGATCTACGCAGTGGACATGAAAGGCCGCCGGCGCGTGGCTTTGACGCTCCCCGCGCGCGTCAAGCTGTACGACATTTCGCGCGGCGGTCAGGTCCTGATCGCCACCGGTTCGGCTTCCACGGGCATCCTGGCCGCAGAGCCGGGCGATGCCGCTGAGCGCGATCTTTCCTGCCTGGACTCGGGACAGGTGCGCGCCATCTCCGAAGATGGCAAACTGATTGTCGCCAACGTCACTGGCGAGGCGGGCGGAACGAAGAGCGCGATCTACGTCCGCAAGATCGATGGCTCCGCTCCGCTGCGCATCGCCGATGGCCACGCCTTTGTCCTCTCCCCCGATATGAAAACCGTGTCGGGCTTTGTACAAAACAGCCAGGGGCTGAAACGTTTTGTCTTGTTTCCCACCGGGCCGGGCGAGGAAGTCGAAACGCATGCGCCCGGACTCGAGATGACCATCGTGCTGGGTTGGCTTCCCGGCGACCGTCATTACCTGGTGGAAGGAAATTACAAAGGTAAAAAAGTGCAGTGCTTCGATTGGGACGCCAACAGCGGATCCGTCAAGCCGATCTGCCCGGAGTCGGATTCCGAGCCACAAATGCTGGTCTCGCCAGATCGCAAATTCATTCTCGTGCGGAACTGGGGCGCGGGAATCAGTCTGTATCCCACCGATGGTGGTCCGCCTCAACCGGTGAAAGGCATTGGGGAACACGACGACATCGTCGGCTGGCGCAGTGATAACCGCTCCGTTTACGTCCGTCCGGCGCGCGACGATCAGAAGTTCTTTCCCATATCCGTTGTCGAGTTGGCTACGGGCAAAGCAGCGCCCTGGAAGGAACTGAGGCCGTCCCAACCGGTTCTCGAAGTCCACGACCTGCACATCGCGCCCGGCGGCGCCTATGCCTACAGCTATGTTTTGGCAAGCTCCGATCTCTACATTGCCCGTGGCCTGCCTTAAAGTCAGACGGATTCGTCCGCCCGACTAGGGGATTCCCCTGACTGCCGCACCGGGCATTCCGGCGCATACTGCTAAGAGACCCTTATGTCTGCTCCACTCGCCGGCAAATTTCAGGACCATTACGAAGTTCTTGGCATCGAACCAAAGTCAGACTCGGACACGATTCAACGTGCCTACGCCATACTCGCCCAGAGATACCATCCGAAGAACGCGGTGACTGGCGACAAAGAGAAATTCGATTCCGTCAATCAGGCCTACGAGATTTTGTCCGACGCTCAGTTGCGCAAGGAATTCGACAACATCAAAGGCATCAGCGCCGAAGAGACCGGCCCTATGTTCAGCGGCCTGGAATTCTTTGAGGCTCTAGGCCGGGGATCGCATTTTCGCGCGACGATCCTGAGCGTGCTCTACGACCGGCGGCGCAGCAATCCGTTCAAGCCCAGCATCAGCATCCGTCACATGGAGGGCATGCTCAACGTGACCGCCGAGGAGTTGGCGTTCGCAATGTGGTATCTCAAGCAACGAAACCTGGTGCTGAGCGACGACAAAAGCGCCCTGCAAATTACCGTGGAGGGCATGGACTACCTGGAGACTCACCAACCGCCGGCGGACATGGTTTTGCAACTGATCAGGCCAGCCTCGATCGCCGTTGCCAAGGTCGCGCCCGCTCCCGCGGCGCCCAGCCGGTTTGCGCAATTGGGCCGTTCGAAGACGGCCTCAGTGGCCTGAGCCGGCTAATTCGATTGCTCCACACCACGCCGTGGCCGGGATTCATGGCTGTGCCATTCGCACGTCTGTGGCTCGGCCACGAGTTCCTCCGCGACCAACCGAGCCTGTTTCTCTCACGGCTTTTTGGTTATGCTGTTCCTATGACCAAAGAAGAAGTGATCCTAGCCAACCGCGAGTACCTGTTCCCGGCCGTCTTTCACTACTACCAGACGCCGCTTGTCATCTCCCACGCCAAAGACCAATATGTCTGGGACGCCGACGGGAACCAGTACCTGGACTTCTTTGGAGGCATAGTCACAGTAAGTATCGGCCACTGCAACCAGAGCGTGAATCAAAAGGTGCACGCGCAGATGGACAAGCTGCAGCATGTCTCCACGGTTTTCGCCAACGAGCCGCAAGCCGCGCTGGCCAAAAAAATTGCACAGATCACGCCGGGCGGCAAGCTCACCAAGTCTTTCTTCACCAACAGCGGCACGGAAGCCAATGAGACGGCCATCGCCGCGGCCCGTTGCTACACCGGTTCCAGCGAGATCGTGGCGCTGCGCTACGCCTACCATGGCCGCAGTTCGCTGGCGATGTCCCTCACTGCGCAATCCACCTGGCGCATCGGGGGTGCGCCGCAACCCGGCATTGTTCATGCGGTCAACGCATACTGTTACCGCTGTCCCTTCGGGCTGACCTACCCATCCTGCGAGGTGAAATGCGCCCAGGATGTAGAGGAAGTCGTCCGCACTACCACTTCCGGCCGCATAGCAGGATTCATCGCCGAACCCATCCAGGGTGTCGCCGGCTTTGTCACGCCGCCCAAGGAATATTTTCCGATCGTGGCCCAAATCGTCAAGAAATACGGCGGCGTGTATATCAGCGATGAAGTACAAACCGCCTGGGGCCGCACCGGCGGTAAGTGGTTTGGAATCGAGCAGTGGGGAGTGCAGCCGGACATCATCACCAGCGCCAAGGGATTAGGCAACGGGGCGCCCATCGGCCTGACCGTCGCTCGTCCGGAAATCGCCGACTCCGTCAAGGGCGCCCAGATCTCCACCTTCGGCGGCAACCCGATCTCGACCACCGCCGCCAAAGCCGTGATCGACTTCATTGAGGAGCACAAGCTATCGATCAACGCCGCTGAAGTGGGAGCCTACCTGCGCGGCAAGCTGGAAGAACTGCAACAGAAGCACCCGATCATCGGCGAAGTCCGCGGCATGGGGCTGATGCAGGCGTTGGAACTGGTAGAAGACCGCGAGAGCAAGAAACCGGCAACCGCCGCCACCGCCGCGTTGATGGAGTCGTCTCGCGAACAGCGCATCCTGATCGGTAAAGGCGGTTACTTCGGCAACGTCATCCGGCTATCGCCGCCGCTGAACATCAGCAAGACGGACGTGGACGAGTTTGTCAAGCAGCTCGACTTGAGCTTTGCCAAGGTTCAGGCGCTGGCCGCGCATTAGAGCGGCGGCACTGGCGCGCCCATCTGTGGCCCAATAGGCCTGTGGGCATCTGGTCCGCCGGTGCTGATACCGGTTCCCGATACGTGATCGGTTGCGGTTCAGGGGCCCGTGGACGAGAATGTTCCGCTGGCGCTGACACCGATTCGGATACTTGGTGGATTCAGGCGCTGCCGCGCATTAGAGCGGCAGCACTGGCACGCCGTCACTGGCACAAGAGGCTAGTGGACAGAACCGTTCCGCTGCCGCTGACACCGGTTCCCGATACTAGATAGGCGAGGGTATCTCCGGCCGCCACCGCGACGGATGCGCTCGCATGGTTGCCTGCGCCGTTGTTAGCGGT
>Ga0075017_100002908_pt1 | contig 10750 bp, 9 predicted proteins | sample AleBraG_ABR_2012_FD_71475 | JGI IMG/M metagenome (GOLD analysis project Ga0075017, IMG submission 71475) | Freshwater sediment microbial communities in response to fracking from Pennsylvania, USA - Alex Branch Run_MetaG_ABR_2012 | ecosystem: Environmental > Aquatic > Freshwater > Creek >...
TGGCGGAGGTGTGGCCGACCGGGGATGCGCCTTCGGTTTCGACGATCGGCGTCGTCGGCAGCGTCGTCACCTCGTGCAGCGCGCCTGAGGCTTCGCCTTCCGTGCTCCTGGCGTGGATGCGGTAGTAGTAGTGGGTCGTTTCGGGGAGGCCTTCGAGCGTCGCGAGCACCGGCACGGGGGTTTCGCCGGCGCCGGGGGAGTAGGTGCAGGGCGCGATCGAGCCGAGTCCTTCGGTGGTGCCGTATTCGAAGACGCATTCGCCGACCGGCGAGCCGTTCGGGTTGACGGTCGCGTTCAGAACGAAGCCGCTGCGCCCGACGCCGCTCGCGGCCTGGGTTTCAACGGTCGGAGCGCCGCCGCCCGCGACAGCGCCGATCGCGCTCAGCGCGAGCACGGTCAGTGCGAGCAGTGCCGCGGCCGGCCACCGACGGGCGAGCGCCGCCAGTCTCGTTCGAGGGCTGCCCGTGCCATCGGCGCCGGGCCGGCGGTTCGATCTCCGTCGAGGATCCCCGTTGGTCATCGTTCCCCTCCCTCGGTCTTGCTTCCGTGAATGCTCGAATCTAACCCACCCGCCCCGGGAGGTCAACGGTGCGTCACGGCTTCCCCTCGGCGGGGCTCCGGCGTTTCGCGCCGGTGCCTGCCCGTGCCTGCAGGGCCTACCGGCGTGCCCGGTGGCGCGGCTCGGCCGGCGCGGGTTGGCCCTGCGAGCCGGCGGGGGTGACGGGGGCGCTGCGCGCAGTTCGGTTGCGACCCTGGGCCTTCGCCTCATAGAGAGCGAGGTCCGTCCGGGCGATCAGCTGCTCGGCGCTGTCGCGGCGGTTCCATTCGCTGACCCCCGCGGAGCAGGTCTCGCTGTTCGGGGTCGCCGTGCGCACCCGGTCGACGACGTCGACGGCATTCTCGATCGGGCATCCCGGCAGGATCAGCGTGAACTCCTCACCGCCGTAGCGGGCCAGCAGGTCTTCGGGCCTGATGCGGGTGCGCCAGGCCGCCGTGGTCGCCTTGAGATGGCGGTCGCCGGCCTGGTGGCCGAAGCGGTCGTTGAACGCCTTGAAACCGTCGAGGTCGAGCATCGCCAGGCACAGCGGCCGCCCGTCTCGAGCGGCCCTGGCGAGCTCGGTCGAGAGCTCCTCGAACAGGGCCCGCCGGTTCGCCAGCCCGGTCAGGTGGTCCTCGCGTGCCGCCGAGTCCAGGCGGGCGAGGAGCGCGGCGTGCCCGATCGCGACGGCGGTCTCGGCGGCCAGGAGCTCGATCGCGTTCGTCGTCCGGCGCGCCACCCTGGCGGCCCCGCCGGCCCATTCAAAGGCCAGCACCCCGATCGGCCCGTCGGCGCCGAGGATCGGCTGCAGGTGGTAGGTCGAGCGCCGGCGCTCGCCGCCGGCGGCGGCGCCGTCCAGTTGCCAGTCCGTCGCCGCGATCATGCAGGGGAGCGCCGAGCGGTGGCTTTCCGAGCCGGCCGCGAGCAGCGGCGGGGTGGGGGAGAGGCGCTTGCCGGCGCTCGCCGTGACACGCAGGCCGGGCCCTGCCGGGTCGGGCTCGAGCAGGAACACCGAGCGGGCCTCGGTCAGCGACCGCGCAGCCTCGCAGACCGCCGGACGGGCCTGGCCGGGGTCACTGCTGGCGAGCATCTCGTTGCTGGTCGCGGCGATCAGCGCGAGATCGGAGGCGTGGGCACGGACCTGGTCGACCAGGCGCGAGACGAGGATCCCGGCGACCGTCAGCGTGCCGACCGACAGCAGCCACGGTGTGACCGGTGAGCTCGCCGGCGAGCGCAGCACGAGGACCGAGCCGTAGGCGAGCCCGACGATCGCGACCTGCGCGAAGGCCTGACGCAGGGGAAAGAAGTAGAACGAGTAGAGGCCGACCCAGAGGAAGAAGAGCGAGAAGGACCCCTGGGTCTGCCCGCTCCAATAGCAGGCCCCCGCGATCAGTATCGTCCCGAGGCCGAGGGCGACGTGGAAGCCCGCCGCGCCCAGGCGGGGACCGAGCGTGAACAGGACGGCCGCGGCGCCGTAGGCGGCCGTGACGAGGGCGACGACGGCCCGGCTGTCGAAGGTCGCCGGGTGAGGGAGGATGAGCGCGAGCAGCGCCAGGGTCGGCCCGGCGACGAAGAGGGCGGCCAGCATCCGGGCCATGGCCGCGGGATCGGCGACCGACTGCGGCCCCCCGCGGTCGACGGTTGGTTCGGCGCGCGCCATCATGGCTTGTTATCGGACGCCGATCGCCGGCGCCTTAGTTGCGCGCGTGCCCGGTCGGGGCGGGCCTGCGCTCAGCGCGGCGCGGGCTGGGGCGCCGCGGCGGCGATGTCGAGCTTGAGCCCCGTTTCCCGCTCGGAGACCTCCCAAAGGCGGGCGATCGCCGCCTCCAGGCCGATCCGCCGCAGGACGGGCTTGCGCACCGGCGGGCCGTTGTTCACGAACAGGGGCACGTAGAAATCGCCGCCCCGGGCCGCGGGGTCGGTCGCCGCGCGCAGCTGAGGGCGGGCGCCCTGCTCGGGCGTCATCCCGGTGGCGCCGGCCAGGCTGTGGAAGAAGCGCTGCGAGAGCCCGCCGCCGGTCTCGCGGACGCTCACGGTCTGCAGGTCGGTGTTCGAGAGCCCGGGGTGGGCGATCAGGCTGATCGCGGGGGCACCGGCCGCCGCGAGCGTTTTCTGCAGGCCGAGACCGAAGTGGAAGTTCGCCAGCTTCGACTGCCCGTAGGCGCGCCAGGGCCCGTAGCGGCCCTTCAGGTGGGGGTTGGCCGGATCGACGGCCCGGCCCATGTGGTGGGCCGTGCTCGTCACCGTCACGATCCTCGCCGCGGGCGCCCGCAGCAGCGCTCCCATGAGCAGCGCCGTCAGCGTCCAGTGGCCGAGGTGGTTGGTGCCGAACTGGGTCTCGAAGCCGTCGACCGTCGCGCTCTCGGGGATCCCCATGACGCCGGCGTTGTTGACGAGGATGTCGATCCGGGAGTGGGCGGCCAGCGTCTGTTCGGCGGCCTGGCGGACCGATGCCTGGGACCCGAGATCCAGCTGGATCAGCTCGAGCGAGGCGGCGGGCGCGGTGCGGGTGATCTCGCTGATCGCCGTCGCCGCCTTGTCCTGGTTGCGGGCGGCCATCACCACGTGCGCCCCGGCCGCTGCCAGGGCGCGGGCCGTCTCGAGGCCGAGCCCGCCGTTGGCGCCCGTCACGACGGCGATGCGACCTGTCTGGTCGGGGATGTCGGCTGCGGTCCAGCTCATGAGCTCCTCCTCGGGTGGTTGGCGGCGGCTCGGGTCGGTCCACCCGCCGCTCGCGCTGAGCGACAGCCTAAACGGCGGCGGCACTGGGGTAGCCCTGCCGCTGCGAGCATGCGGCGCTAGAGCCGATTGAAGGTCCGCACGACATGTCCGTCCGGTGCCAGCCAGCTCATGCTGAGCCCGGGCTCGGCTTCGGGGATCTTGCCGCGGGGGATCCCGAGGACGAGCTCGTTTCCGGGCCGAGCTGCTCGAGATGATCGACGGGCTGCCCTAGCGGCGGGCGCGGGGGCGTCTACGCCGGGACGGCCCGCCCGCCCCGGACGGGGTTCGCAGGATCAGCACGCTGCAGGGGGCGTGGTGCGAGACGCGGTCCGCGACGCCGGCGGCGTGGAGCCGCCTTGCGCCGCCGGCCACCTCGCCGACCACGATCAGGTCGGCCTGGCGCTCGGAGGCAACCGAGGCCAACGCATCGGCGGCGTCGCCGCGCAGTGCGTGGGTCACGACCTCGAGGCCGGCGGTTGCCGCGGTTTGCTTCGCGCCCGTCAGGGCCGCCTCGGCGCCTGCCCTGGTGCGGGTGCCGCCATAGGTACTCACGAGATGGACGACACCCTCCAGGTGGGCGGCTAGCTCGAGCGCCCCATCCAGCAACTCGCGGCTGCCGGTCTCACCGTCGACGCCCACGACGATCGTCCTGATCGGGCCCGACGCCCGGGCCGGCGTCGGCGGGACCGCGCCGACACCGACAGCGACGCGCTGGGCCAGCGTTCGAGCCGGGATCAGGCTCCCCCCGCCCGCCGCCCGCAGCGCCCGTGCGAGCTGCGCGCCCATGCCGCGCTCGGGGGGAAGGTCGATGAGCAGCTCGACCTCGCCCGCTCCGGTGCGCCGGCGGAGCTCGCCGAGGTCCGCGAACAGGCCGAGGGCGGCGCGGTTCTCGCCGAGGACCAGCGCGCTGAACCGGCGCACACCCTCGCGCCGAGCCCGATCGGCGAGCCGGTCGAGCAGCGCCCGGCCGAGGCCCCGCCGCTGCCAGTCGTCGGCGACGGTCACCGCGACTTCTGCCGTCTCGGGGTCCTCGGCGGAGCGCACATAGCGCGCGATGCCGAGGAGCGCGCCCGTGTCGGTGTCCAGTGCCGTGATGGCCTCGTGGTCTGAATGGTCAACCTGATCGACCAGGTACGCGAGCTCGGGGGCGGAGAGTCTGCTCTTGGCCGTCAGGAAGCGGCGGTAGCGCGACTCCTCGCTGAGGCGTTCGAAGCTGGCCGCCAGCAGGGGCTTGTCCTCCGCGGCGATCGGGCGCAGACGGACACGGGCGCCGTCGCGCAGGGTGACCGTGCGGCCTCGGGAACGGGTCGGCATCGATTCGCTCGCACAGAACAGTAGGTGCTCCTGATGAGTGCCAACCACCGCGACGCCTCGGCCCCACGCAGCCGCGGCAAGAAGCGATCTACCGGCGGGTCCGGCGGGCCCCTCAGCCGGTGATCAGCTCGGCGCCGCGATCCGGGTGCTCGGAGACGACCGTCCGGTCGCGCCCGGCGCGCTTGGCGCTGTAGAGGGCCGAGTCGGCTCCGTGGAGCATCATCTCGACGCCCGGCGGGTCGACGGCGGCAAGCACCCCGGCGCTCATCCGCACCGCCGGCAGGTCGCGGGCCTGCTCGGCTTCGAGGGCACCGCGGACTCGCTCGGCGAAGCTCCTGGCCTCGTCGCTCGAGCAGCCCGGCAGCAGCACCACGAACTCCTCGCCGCCGAAGCGGGCCGCCACGTCGATGTCGCGTGTCTCGCGCGCCAGCAGGTGGCCGATCCGCTCGAGGACCCGGTCGCCGATCTCATGGCCCCACTCGTCGTTGATCCGCTTGAAGTAGTCGATGTCGAACGTGACGACGGCGACGACCCGCTCCTCGCGGCGGGCGTGGGCGAGCTCGAGCGAGGCCCGCTCCTCGAAGCCGCGGCGGTTGAGCAGTCCCGTCAGGGAGTCCGTGCGAGCTTCCTCGGCCAGGCGGGTCAGCAGCAGGTCGTTGCGGTGCACCAGCGTCAGGACCACGACCGCGACGACCGAGACCGAGACCATCACGTCGACCCAGCGGCCCGGGTAGCTGCTGGACGCCGGCAGCGCCAGCAGGGTCAAGGCGTGGGCGACGCCGATGCAGGCGACGATCGAGATCGCACCGCGGCGGCCGAAGAAGAAAGTGGTCCACAGGACCGGCCATATGTAGAGGACCGCACCGTCGCCGGCGCCGGTGGTGGCGCTGAGCGCGTAGGCGATCAGGATGACCCCGAGGCCGCCCAGCGGCGCCAGTCCCCTGCGCGGCAGGTGCGGACCGAGGATGACCAGCAGAGCGGTGACGGCCATCGATACGAGCACAGGCAGGATCGCGAAGCTGGGGTCTCCCGGCAGGAACCCCTCGATCGAGCCGTCGAAGGCCGCTCCGCCGTACATCGCGGCGGCCGTATAGGCCATCAGCCGTTTGTTCAGATGCAGCTCGTCCAGTGAGGGACTCACACGGTTCCGTATCGGCCGATTCGGGGGCGGACAAGAGCCCACCGGGCACCGGCAGCTTCGGGTGGTCGGAATCGGCGTGGCGTGAGGGCGCGATAGAGTCCAAGAAGCGGAGGCTGCCTCCGTAATGGAAGCGGCAGGGCCCGGAGCCCGACTCCGGTCGTTCTCAAGTTGACAGCGAACTCCGACACAGCCGAGATCGCCGAGCCCCGCTCGATGCGGGCCGACGCGCGTCGCAACCGCGAGAAGCTCCTGGTGGCCGCCGTCGAGCTGTTCGCCGACGCCGGCGAGGACGTTGCGCTCGAGGCGATCGCCGAGCGGGCCGGGGTGGGCATCGGGACGCTCTACCGCCACTTCCCGACCCGCGAGGCACTGGCCGAGGCCGCCTACCGCAACGAGGTCCGGCGGCTCTGCGACGCCGCCGCACAGCTGCTCGCCGAGCATCCGCCCGACGAGGCCCTGGCGGAGTGGATGGACCGCTTCGTGACCTACGTCGCCGCCAAGCGCAGCATGGCCAACATGCTGCAGTCGGTGATCGCATCGTCGGACTCGGCGCTCCATGCCGATGCGCGCCTGCAGATGGTGGCTGCGATCACGATGCTGCTCGAGACCGCCGCGCGGGCCGGGACGATTCGCGGCGACGTCGAGCCCGAGGATGTCCTGCGGGTGATGAGCGGTATCTGGCTGGTCGCCGACGGCGAGGACTGGGGTGAGCGGGCACGGCGGCTGCTGGCCCTCGTGATGGATGGTCTGCGTTACGGCGCCGCGTGCGACCGAGCCCGGCGATGAGCGCGGCCGACGAAGAGCCACAGCTGATCGACCTGCTGCACGTCGGCCGCGAGCAGGTCATCGGGGCCTGGCGGGTGGGGGACGTGATCGTCGACCCGGGCCCCGCTTCGTGCCTTGAGCAGCTGCTGCCCGTCCTCGAGCGCCACCCGCCGCGGGCGATCGCCCTGACCCACATCCACCTCGACCACGCGGGCGCCACCGGTTCGCTCGCCGTCCGCTTCCCCGACCTCGAGATCTGGGTCCACGAGCGGGGTGCTCCGCACCTGAGCGACCCGAGCCGGCTGCTGGCGAGCGCCTCGCGGATCTACGGCGAGAACATGGACCGCCTGTGGGGCGAGTTCCTGCCGGTTCCCGCCGGGCGGCTACGGGTCCTAACCGGCGGTGAGACGATCGGGCCCTTCCGCGTCGCCTACACGCCCGGCCACGCCTCACATCACGTCAGCTACCTGCACGAGCCGACGGGCTGGGCCTTCACCGGTGACGTCGCAGGCGTGCGGATCGGGGCCGGCCCGACCATCGCGCCGACGCCGCCGCCGGACATCGACCTGCGGGCATGGCGGGGATCGCTCGAGCTGATCGAGGCCTGGCGCCCGACGGCCCTCGCCGTGACCCACTTCGGCCTCTATCAGGGCTACGCGGAGCAGCTGGCCGAACTGCGCGGCTACCTCGAGGAGATCGAGACGATGGCCGGCAACCTCGACGCCGAGGGCTTCGCCGCGGCGATGTCGGCGCGGTTCGCGGCGGCGCCCGGTGAGAGCTACCTGCAGGCGACACCGCCCGAGCAGAACTACGCGGGCATCGCCCGCTACCTGACACGTCGGGAGGAGAGCGGGGCCGGCTCCCCTCGGCCCGGGCCTCGCTGAGCGGCGCGAGCCTCGAGGCCTAATGCGCCAGTGCCGCCAGCGAGCTGGCGGTGGCGTCGTAGACTTCATTCCCCCGGGGCATGTTGACCGTCGGGGTTGCGCCGAAGCCGAACAGTTCGAGTTCGAGGGTCACGCCGACCCGGTGGCCTTCGGAGGAGTCGGTGACCGCCATGGTCATCTTGCGCACCAGGTTGTGCGCGTCGATCCAGACCTCGACGGGGATCGTGCCCGGGCCGGCCTGCGAGCTGAGCTTTTCGATCGAGGCCCTGAGCGGTGCGGGGTTGCCCGAGTGGCTCTGACCGATCAGCCTGGCCAGGTCGATGGTTCCGCGGTAGTGGGTCGTTTGCGTCCCGCGCAGGACGTTCTCGCCGACCCGGGTCACCGGCCCGCCGCTGGCCCTCAGGTAGTCGAGGACCTTCGCCGGGTCGGCCTGGCCGCTGCTCAACGAGCGGGCGTCGAGCCCGACGCCCTGAGCGACCGCGGCGAGGTCGAGCCTCATCCACCGGGCCCCGCCCGGGAGCTTGCCTGCGAACAGCGGCGAGGACATGAACAGCGAGTCCCTGGCGAACAGCTCGGTGAACTGCAGCGAGCCGGCGTGCAGGGCGCCCGGCCCGGCCGCCGGCAGGCCGGTCACGGTGCTGAGAATCTCCCCTTCGCCGGCGGCGAAGTCGAAGTCCCCGTTGCCGGTCAGGGTCAGCGGGCCGGGGAGCCCCGGGATCTCCATCCTGGCGCGCATCGACATCTGGGCGCCGCCGGCACGGGTGGTCGCGATGGCGGCCTCGGCGACCGGGTCGATCGTGGCTGTGGTGGAGCCGCAGCCGCCGAGCGGGAGCGCGATCAGCCCCACCACGACGGCGATCAGTCCTGCCTGAAGGCGAGAATGCATGTCGGTGACAGGATCGGTGCGACGGCGGCGAGGCATGAGCCCTGGATCGGCGGAGAGGACCACATGACAAGCGAGCATCGACCCGCCCCCGGCGGCGAGGAGGCGATCGAGACCGTCGCGGCGCGCGACATCGAGGACCTGCTCCCGCTGATGCGCGGCTACTGCGACTTCTACGAGGTCGCCCCCACCGACGAGCGCCTGCGGATGCTCTCACTCGCCCTGATCGCCGATCCGGAGCGCGAGGGCCTGCAGCTGATCGCCAGGGAGCCCGACGGCGGCGCCGTCGGCTTCGCCACCCTCTACTGGTGCTGGTCGACCTCCAAGGCCGGCCGGCTGGGAATCATGAACGACCTGTTCGTCGCCGAGCGGGCTCGCGGTCGGGGCCTGGCGGACCGCCTTGTGCTGGCCTGCCTGGAGCGGTGCCGGTGGCGTGGCGCGGTCGAGCTGCAGTGGGAGACGGCGCTCGATAACCACCGGGCCCAGGCTGTCTATGACCGGCTCGGCGGGGTCCGCGAGCGCTGGCTGTCCTACTCGCTGGAGGTCGGGGCGGACTGAGGCGGGTGCCGGCCGCCGGCCGCCGGCCGCGGGGGCGGGGCTATCCTGGGGCGATGTCCGGGAGCCTCAGGGTGATCGGCGCCTGGTGCGCGGTGCTCGTCGTGTCGGCGCTCGCCGCGCCCGCGGCCGGCGCCTCGACGCAGCCGGTCGAGCTGGCGGCCCCCTACGAGTACCTCGGCTGGGGCAACCCGCAGCCGCCGGCGAGCGTCCTGTCGGAAACCGGCATCCACGACCTGACGCTGGCCTTCGTGCTCTCCCACGGCAACTGCGATCCGCGCTGGGACGGGTCGCGCCCGCTGCTCGGCGGCCCCGACCAGGCGGCGATCATCGCGCTGCGGGCGGCCGGCGGCGACGTCGCCGTCTCCTTCGGCGGCTGGAGCGGCAGGAAGCTCGGTGGCGCCTGCAGGAGCGCGGCGGCGCTGGCGGGCGCCTACCAGAAGGTGATCGACGCATATTCGCTTGAGGCGATCGACATCGACATCGAGCACACCGAGTTCACGAGCTCGAGGACCCGCGCCCGGGTGCTGGCGGCGCTGAAGCTGATCGGTGCGGCCAACCCCGGCCTCGAGATCTCGATCACGATGCCCGGCGGCGAAGAAGGCCCCGAAGCCACGGGCCGGACGCTGATCGCCGAAGCCGCCGCGATCGCCTTCGCGCCGAGCGTCTGGACGGTGATGCCGTTCGACTTCGGCGCCCCGCGGACCGACATGGGCGATGCCTCGGTGCGGGCGCTCGAAGGCACCGCGGCGGTTCTCGCCGCCGCCTATCACCTGAGCACGGCTGCCGCCTACGAACGGATCGGCGTCTCCTCTATGAACGGCCACACCGATGAAGCCTCGGAGCTCGTCGAACCGGCGGACTTCCAGCGGATCCTGGCCTTCGCCGAGGCCCACCACCTCGGGCGGGTCAGCTTCTGGGCGGTCAACCGCGACCGGCCCTGCGAAGGCCTGAAGCCGAGCGGCGAAGCATGCGACGGGATCGTGCAGACGCCGTTCGCGTTCACCGACCTGCTGGCCGCCTACCACGGCTGAGCCGAGGGCGGAGATCGTCGGTCACCGCGTGGGACGTGGACCTGGCGGTGCTGGTCACGAACCACCCGGACATCGACGCGGCTCCTGGTGCCGCCGAAGGCTTGCAAAGGAGCGGTGACCGGAGTCTCTCATCGGTCCAGGCGGACCGGATCTGAGAGGTCGACCCCTCGCCAGTGCTCACGATAAGCCTGCATGGTATGGTCGGCCCGAAAGCCAATCGGCGCTCGGCGAGCGGCTTGTGGCTCGCGGGCCCGCGGACAGGGGGGATTCATCTATGCAACTGCGGAATGTTGGGTCTGCGACGCGTGCCTACGATGGTGGCGAGAGTGCGGAGCGGGCTGTCATGGCCGGCGGCCCCGAATCGTTCGAGCGGGCTCTCCCAGGCCGGCGAGGAACGACCCTCAGACTGGCTCATCGCACTGGTCGCGTGCGCCTCGCGCTGCTGGCCGTGCTGATCGGCGCAAGCTCGCTGACGGCACTCACCTATGGCGCCGGGTCGGCGGCGGCTTCACCGGGCATCGCCTACGTTGCCAACGCCGGCAGCGGCACGGTCACGCCGATCGAAATCGCGACCAACAAACCCGGCCCCGAAATCAAAGTCGGCAGCGAACCGGCCGGGGTCGCGATCACCCCCGACGGCAAGACCGCCTACATCACCGACTACGGCAGCGGCACGGTCACGCCGATCGAAGTCGCGACCAACACGCCTGGCAGCGAAATCAAAGTCGGCGGCGGCCCGGAAGCGGTCGCGATCACCCCTGACGGCAAGATCGTCTACGTGACCAACGAGGGCAGCGGCACGGTCACGCCGATCGAAGCCGCGACCAACAAACCCGGGCCCGAAATCAAAGTCGGCGGCGGCCCGCAGGGGGTTGCGGTCACCCCGGACGGCAAGACCGCCTACATCACCAACGC
>Ga0075017_100002910_pt1 | contig 10748 bp, 7 predicted proteins | sample AleBraG_ABR_2012_FD_71475 | JGI IMG/M metagenome (GOLD analysis project Ga0075017, IMG submission 71475) | Freshwater sediment microbial communities in response to fracking from Pennsylvania, USA - Alex Branch Run_MetaG_ABR_2012 | ecosystem: Environmental > Aquatic > Freshwater > Creek >...
GCGCAACAACTCATAATGTAGCGCCTCGCCCCTGCTGAGACGTCCTGCCTCGGCGGCGATCAACTCGCCCATGAGGGCGACTTCCGAACCGAGGCTGCCGGCAATGTGCGGCGTCACGACGGCGTTGTTCAGCGTAAAGAGCGGGTGCCCGTCCGGCAATGGTTCGGGGTCTGTGACGTCGAGAACGGCGAACAGGTCCGGCCGTTTGATGAGGGTGTCAACCAGCTCTGCGGTGGGAATCAATCCACCCCTGGCCGTATTGATCAGGGTAGCTCCGGTCGGCATGAGCTGTAGGAGCGACGACCCGTAAATGCCGTGCGTACTCTCCAGCAGCGGGGTATGCAGACTGACGACGTCGGAGCGGCTGAAGAGTTCTTCCAAGCCCACCAAGGTGACGCCCAATTCCACCGCGAGTGCGGGGTCGACGAAGGGGTCGTAGGCGATGACTGTGACGTTGAGCTGCTTGAGTTTTTCGGCCACTTCGCGCCCAATAAGACCCAGACTTGCCAGACCGATGGTGGCCCCGAAGACGCCGCGGGTGCCCTCCGCGGAAACGGCCCGTTGCAGTTCCCGGGCGCGAAGCACTTGACGCCATCCGCCCTTGAGCGCGTAGATGACCTGGCTGACGGTGAAGTCCGCAACAGGAATGGCGTTGGCTGCGGCAGCGGTGATGACCCTGATGCCCCGGTCCCAGGCCGCTTGGCTCATGATCGGGCGTGCGGAACCTGCAGCGTGCAGGACAAATTTGAGCTTGGGCAGCCGGTTCAGGGCCGCCTCATCCAGAAATGGGCCGCCCCAGCCGGTCAGGAGGACTTCGACTTGTGAATAGTCGCCTAAGAGTTGCGGATCAGTAGTCTGCGCCGCAATGTCCAGGCACAAGGCCAGGCGAGCCCTGACGGCGGGGGGAAAGACAGAATCAAAAAACTGGCCGCCGATGGCGTATGCCCCGATGGGCCGTGTCGTCTCCAATGGAGGGGTCCTTTCTGGGACTAAATGTGATGGGCCCGGTTTGCGCCGGGCCCATCACGGTTCCTGCTACTACTTGTCGGCCGCGATTGCGTCTTCGTACTTCTTGCGCAATTCATCGCCGCCACCGGTGCGCCAGGTCTTGGCGACCTCGTCGAGGGAACTCAGGGGCTGGCGGCCCGTGACGACGTCGGTGATACCGGAGGTGATTGCCTTTTCCAGTGACGTCATCTGCGTGACGGTAATGGGCCAGTACGGCATGGTCGGATCGCTCATGCCGACGGCGTCGGCCGCTACCTGGTAGTCGAACTGGCGCTTGATGTCCTTGTCGATCGGGATGGCGGAGAACAGCGGCTGCGGTCCGTTACCCAGACGAGAAATGCTGACACCCATTTCGGCTTGGCCGGTCTTGTTGACCTTGGGCACACCGTCAACGACGTCGTAGTTCTTGCCTTCGGCGCCGAAGGAGACGTTGAAGTTCTCCTGGCTTCCGAACGGTGCACACAGGTAGTTCAGGATGCGCAGCATTTCCTTGGTGTGTTCCTTGTCGGAAGACTTCTTGACAGCCGTCAAGGAGAACAACGGGCGGTTGTTGTAGGTTGCGCCCTTGCCGCCCTTGGCACCGAAGGGGTAAACCACGTCGATGTCGATCTTGGGGTTATTGGCGGACTCCGTTGCCCAAGCTGCAATGCCGTTGCTGTAGGTCAAAACGTTGCCGGAGATGAAAAGAGCCTTGGCGGTGGCAACCTGCTGGTTTGCACTGTCCGGGTGCCAGTAGCCGCCATCCCACAGCTTCTTCATGAAGGCGACGGTGTCCTTGAATTCAGTGGTTTCGATGTCACGAACCAGCTTGCCGTCCGACTCCAACTTCCAGTTGTTCGGGGCGCCGAAGATGCCGCCGAAGACGCGCGTGTTCCAGGTGGTGCCGAAGTCACCCAGCATGGCGGACAAGGCATAACGGTTGGCCTTGGGGTCTGTGACGGCCTTGCACATTGCTTCGAACTCATCGGCGGTCTTGGGGTTGTAGCTGACACCGAGCTGGTCAAAGAGGTCCTTGCGGACCATCAGCGGCGGGCCAACCGTCGGTCGAGCCGTCGGAATACCAACAATCTTGCCGTCGACGCGGCAGTACTTCCAGGTCTCGGAGTCGATGTTGGCCAGGTTCGGGTATTCCTTGATGGCATCGCCGGACAGGTGTTCGCTCAGGTCCTGGAATACTGTCTTGTACATTTCGGGGATGCGCGGCAAGCCCATGAAAACGGGGATAGCGACCATGTCCGGGATGTCACCGCCTGCCATCGTGGCAGCGAACTTCGCCGGAAAGTCGTTGGCGGCGGCAATAATCGGTTTGTAGTCGATGTTCAGTTCTTTGTTCATGAACTGCCAGTAGGCGTTTTGCTCCAGCGGCGCCGGGGGCTGGGCGTACGTGATGGTCATGGCCGTTACGGGCTTGCCCGATCCGACGACGCCCTTGACGGTGATCGCCCTGTCTGTGGGGAATCGCAGCCACGCGTTCTGGACACCGGCAGTCGGCGCCTTGAAGTCGGGCTTGGCAATAACCTGGGGAAGGTAAGCCGGCAGGGGAACCACTGAGGAACCGGCTCCGGCGGAGGGCGCTGCGCCATTGCCGCACGCCGTCAGCAGCGGGCCGCCCAAGGCGAGGGCACCCAGCCCAAACGCTGCTCCCTTGATGAACGAGCGACGGCCTACTTTGTTATTGATGGCATTGCTGGACATTCTTGTTTCCTTTCGAGGATGGTAGCCGCTAGCCCTTGACAGCGCCGGTGAGAACACCTTTGCTCATGTGACGCTGCAGGAACGGGTAGACGGCGACGATAGGTAGAACTGCGATGACAACAATTGCCATCTGGATGGATTGCGCAGGAGGAAGAGTTGCCAACGTGTCCGAAACAAGCGGTGTCGACTGCAGGACGTACGTCCGCAAGACCAGTTGCAATGGCCACATGGTGGAATCGTTGAGGTAGAGCATGGCGGAGAAGAACGCGTTCCAGTAGCTGACCGCGTAGAACAAGCCGACAACGGCGATCACTGCCTTGGACAGTGGCGCAACGATCTGGAACAGTGTGCGCCATTCCCCGGCGCCGTCGATCCGGGCCGCCTCCATGAGTTCCTTGGGGATGTTCATGAAGAAGCCGCGGACAATCACCAGGTTGAACGCGTTGACGGCAACCGGCAGGATCAGGGCCCAGTAGTTGTTCAACAGGCCCATCTGCTTGACCATGAGGTACAGCGGGATGATGCCGGGAGCAAACAGGAACGTCAGCAAGACGATGGTCAGAAGCGGCTTCTGGAACAGGGAGCCGGTGCGGCTGAGCCCGTAGGCTGCCAGCACTGTTGTCAACAAGCTGATGGCAGTTCCCGTGATGGTCACCAGTGCACTGACCAGCAACGCCCGGGTGACAACACCGCCGTTGAAGATCTGCTCATAGGCCTGGAAGGAAATTTCCGTGGGGAAAATGACGAATCCGCCATTGGCGTTGATCTGATCCTGTGTTGCCAAGGAGGTCGAGATGACGATCAGGAAGGGGAACAGGACAATTGCACACAGCAGGATGACGGCAATGGCACGGAACCCGCTACCCCACAGGGTCGGTCGTCCAGCCCAGGCCGGGCGGGCTTCGCCGGCGACGCGGAATTTGGCTGCGATGGTTTGAGCGCTCATTTGGAGTAAACTCCCTGTTCTCCTAGGAGGTGGGCAGCCTTGTTGGCCAACAGAACTAGTACGAGGCCAACGACGCCCTTGAGCAGGCCGGCCGCGGCACCAACACCCCAGTCACCGTCCACGACACCGTGGAAGTAGACAAAGGTGTCCAGGACTTCTGCTGCTGCCGGGCCAACGCCGTCGCGCTGTAGAAGGACTTGTTCAAAGCCAACCGTGAGTGCCTCGCCCAAACGCAGGATCAGCAGGAGCACGATGATGGGGCGGATGCCCGGCAGGGTCACGTGCCAGAAGCGGTGCCAGACGCCGGCGCCGTCGAGGGCTGCCGATTCGTAGAGCGACTCGTCGATCGCCGCAAGTGCGGCAATGAAGATGATGGTTCCCCAACCGGCGTCTTTCCAAATGACCTGGGAGGTCATCAGGATCTTGAAGACGTCCGGGTTGGTCATGATGTCCAGCCCGGATCCGCCGTTCTGGATCAGGACTTGGCTGATGGCGCCGCTGCCGCCAAGGATCTGCTGGAAGAACGCGACCACGATGACCCAGGACAGGAAGTGGGGCAGGTAGATGACCGACTGCAAAAAGCGGCGAACAAACGGGATGGCCAGGCTGTTGATAAACAGTGCCAAGGCAATCGGCACCGGGAAGAACAACACCAGCTGCATGAATGTAAGCTGCAAAGTGTTGGAGAGAGCATTCCAAAACGCGGGGTTGCCGAACAACTTCTCAAAGTTGGCCAGCCCTACCAGCGGGGACTGCTCAATCGGGATGAAGGGCACATAGTCCATGAAGGCGATGATGTTGCCCAGCAGGGGGATGTACACAAAGGCGGCCAACAACACGACGGCCGGCAGCACCATGATGATCAGTGACTTGTCTCGGCGCAACTTCGCCGAAAAGGACACTCGTCGGGGCTTTTCGACTGGAGACTTGGGTGGTCCGCCGACGCTGGCGGTCCCCCTGTCACTTCGGCTTGCTAAAAGAGTCATGATTTTTTCCTATCAATAACGAGTGATTCAAGTCTCACGTGCGCCATGTTCATCCGTCAAAGCAAATTGAAACAAGTGAACATTTCTAAACATTGTTTGATGATTTGGCTCAAAACTGCAGGCGGGCTACCAAACGGGAGGCAAGATCACTCAATTCGGCATGGGCGCAGGGCTCCACAACCGGTGCCAGTTCGCTGAGTCGCTGGCGGAAGCAAGCCAACTGCGCCAGTGCGCCGTCACCCTCCAGGACAGCCTTCTCGAGCCGGTCAAGGCAGCTTTCTAGTGCCAAGTGCGACGCCGATGTTAGAGTCCCGGCCTCGCGCAGGGCTCGGAGGCGTTTCCTCAGGACGATCGGTGTCAGCGCGTAGCGAAGCCGGATGGTTAGGCTCGCCCCAGTAGCGGTTGAAACGTCAACGTGAATCCGCGTTTTGCCGGCTGTTTGCGAAAGAGTGATGCCGGCACCCGCAGAACTCAACCCTGGCGCATGCAGGTCCAGTTCAAGGTCCAGTTCAAGCACCAAGGAACTGGCGCATTGTGTCGGATCACTGAGTGAGACGACGAGCTCGGACTCGCGTTCTTCGATGGCGACTGCACAGGCTTGCAAGGCTGTGACGAAGGATGCTCGGCCGGCTGTGAAGAAGGCGATTCCCAGCCTGCCTGTGGTTTCGTGCCGGGCCGCATGGGCCACGGCGGAGCGCTGCACTATGCACACGGGCGGCTGCTCGGCGTAGCTTCGGGTACTTTGGGCGCTGGCCAGGGGCAGCAGAACGTAGCCATAGCTGTCAGTCCCCTCGGCTCCGTGATCAAGCCAGAAAGTGGCAAAGGTATTGCTCACGGCTTGCTTGTTGCGATGCGGACTAATGTCGGAGAGCGCGCCGGTTCGCACTTCTCGGAGCACGTTCAAGGTGGCTGGCTCGGTCAGAACGTAGCCGGCCACGCCTTCCACATGCGCCCAACTGGCTTGGGGAACTTTGCAGGTCCCGTCGGCAGCAAAAAGGGCGCCATCAATCCTGATGCTGGCGCCGTCGCCGCTGGGGATCAGCCTGTTTTCCAGGATGGTTTCAACGCCCCGCCCGGAGTCGGCTGTAATGCCGTCGCCAAGGCAGAGGATTTCGTCCCCGAAGAAGAACCACGACTTGCGGCACTGCAGGCTCGACGGCGGCTCGGCTGTCAGCCGCAGTCCCGCCACTCCCCAGTTCGAGCCCGCCACGCCCCCCGCCCAGTAATCCGGGTTGTGATATTCGGCCCGCCAGGGCACAGCAATGCGGGAACGGGGGACGGTGTCCACCGTGGTTCCCGGGAGTCTGTACGGGTCGACGGTAAACCAGTAGCCGTTGCCGAAGGGGGCCGGCTCGTCTGCGTAGAGGTACATGGCGCCGTCGGCCGTGTACCAGCCGGCCAGGTTGTCATTGCTCCCGGATTCGTAGTTGGCCATGCGCCAGGAATTCATGGCGACGACGGCGGCGAAGGTTTCTCTCCTGTGCACGATCCTGTCCATGGCGCCAAAGACATGCGTGGCGACCAGGGGGCCTCGCGGCACCACTGCCGGATCCGTGAGGAGTTTCCGGGCAACGCTGAAGGCTGCCAAGGAAAACGTTTCGCATGGGTCATCCGCCGTATCGGCGAGGAGTTCCTGCTTCAAAAGTGCCGCGAGCCTCGACCGTTCCGCACCGGTGGAGGGCGTCAAAAGGAGCAAGGACGCGGCAAGAATGCCGTGTCCGGCTTCGTGGCCTCCGTCGCCGGAAAATGCCAGGTTGCGACCACGGACAGTGTCCATGACAAGACCATTCCAGAGAAAGGGTTCAAAGGAATCGTGGAGCCAGCTGTACATGATGGCCGTGTCGAGGTCAGCTGAGAATGCTTCGGTCCGCACGATCGTGGCGGCCATGGAGGTCAACAGGCTGCTGCCATACCCTCCGGCATAAGGGAACTGGCCGTGTTGGATGAAGGAGCCGTCGGGGTGGAACCCGTCGTTGCTGAAAAACGCTTCCTCGTCAGCTTCGCCGTCGACCATGCCAACGGGGCCGCCGTGCGGTCGGGCGTAGCTGAGCAGGGAGGACAAGCTCAGCAAAGCCGCCGAAACGGTGTCGCCGTCACCGCCAAGAACGCCCCGGCCGCTGACAGCGTCGGCGAGAAGTGCCAAGTTGGCGGCCGCTGCCTTGGTTCCCGTGGTGGGCATCCGCGGCACATGGTGGGCCTGCGCGGCAACATAGGAAGCTATCTGGCCAGGAGTGAACTGTTCGAAGAGGAGTACCACGGCGTCATTGATTGCCTGGGGTGTGGAAATTTCCCACTCGTACCAATTGCCTGTCGCGGCACCCGTCTCGGTATAGATGGTGGCGGTGAGCCAGTCCAAGGCCTGGACGACGGCGGCAGCAAGTCCAGGGTCACGGTAGCTGGGCGCTCCCGCTGCTGCCCAGCCCATGGCCATGTCACGAAGCCGAAGGGCTGTCATGGCCATGTTCACTTCATTGGCGCCGAGCGGCAGATCGTCCCACAGGCATTCGCGGTCCGGACACTGGATCATGGAGTCCTGCCAGTTCCTGGCGGTTTCCGCCAAGGCGCTCAGCCGGGCCGCAAAGGCAGGATCGAGTGGGTCATAGTCACCGCCCACCAACGCGCTCCGCCACGCATTTCGGGCCTCGGTGAAGGGGTCCTCGCTGGAGGGCACAGTGATTCCGGGCGTGGGTGAGTTCATGGCGGTGTGAGTTCCCTAGTGTGGTCGTCGAATCGCTGGATGCAGTCCTCGGCTGTGTGAGGTGCGGCTACCGGCGGACGGCGGCGGTCGATTCCCGGACTGTCAGCATCGGCGAAAGGTTCACCCGTTGCAGGGCCAGGGTGGACTGTCCGACGGGGCCCGAGATCCGGTTGAAGCACGTCATGACGGCCTGGAATCCGACGTCGAACTTCGGTGGTGCAACCGCAGTCAGGGCGACGTCGCCCAGTGAAGCAACCTCGTCGTCGTAGGCAATGACGGAGAAATTTTCCGGGACGCTTAACCCACATTCCTGGGCGATGTTGGTGAACTGGATGGCGTATTGGTCATTGTGAATGATCGCTGCCGTCACAGCCCCGTCCCGGCAACTGTTGACCAACGCAAGGACCATCTCGTGGTGGGCATCAGAGTCGCCGTGCATTCGCGGGATTTCCCTGATTACCGCGTCACTGATGGGCAGGTCGTTGCGGGCCAACGCTCGTCTAAAGCCCTTGTTGATGCCAGACGAAGTGGGGCTTCCCTCATGGGTGAACAAGGCAATGTTCTTGTGCCCCAGGGAGACAAGATGATTCACCGCAATCTCGGCGCCCCGGATGTGGTCGCTTCGAACGGCTTCCAGATGGCCTTCATCCAAGACTTCGTCGATGGACCTTTCGACGATAACAACAGGGACTTTTGCGCTGCTGAGCAGGCGCGTGACTTCTTGCCCTTCCAAGAGCTCGGCGCTGGGGGTGACGAGGAGTCCTTGGACGCCGATGTTCAGTAGCCGCTTGACCTGTCTGCATTCCTCCACCTCCGAGTATTCGGAGACGGCCAGGACAAGTCGGACACCCAATTTTGCGGCGGCGGACTCCGCTCCCCTGATGATGCCGGGGAAATAGTAGCCCGCCGAGGGCACCAGCATGCCGATCGTTGCGACTTGTGAGCGCGGGGTCCACGGCGTTGGGCTCGTTCGATTCGCAGAGGCTGCCAGCACCGGAACGGCGCCACCGTGGACCCGCTCCAAGGCGCCCTTGGCGGCGAGTTCATCCAGGTCGCGGCGGACTGTCATCCCGGAGGATCCGACTCTTTTGGCGAATTCGGCCACCCTGAGTGATCCACGAAGAGCGAGCTCTTTAAGGATGAGTTCATGTCGCTCGGTTGACAGCATGGTGAAGATCTCCCGTAGTGGACGTTCGTTATTGTTCAATAATATTCATATCAACCAAAATAAACATAGTGTTGGGTGTGACGCGGCTCCCATTTGAGCGTGCAAGTGTGGGTTCGGGGGCCTGGAGACGAACAGTTCCTAGGAAAGCGACGGCGAGCTTCGAGATGCCAACGACCGGCAAGTCCCCAAATATCTTGTTCTTGATGAGTGACGAGCACAGGCCGAATCTTGCCGGCTTCCTTGGCGATGGGCTGGTCAGGACCCCCACCTTGGATGCCTTGGCTGCCGGGGCCGCAATTTTCGACAACGCCTACACGCCGGCGCCCATCTGTATCCCGGCACGCCAGTCCTTGGCTACCGGTCGTTTCCCGCGATCGCTGGGCGTTGAGCGGTTCGGCGATGATTTGGAACCGGGCGCAATGACTTTTGCCCGCCGGTTTAGCCAGCATGGCTACCAGACAGTGGCGTGCGGAAAATTGCACCACCTGGGGCAGGACCAGATGCAGGGGTGGCGTAAACGAATAGGGGCGGAGATGGATGTGTCCTCGCGCTATGTCCAAGACCCCGATGCGTTGGACTTTGGACGGTTCATCTCACCGGCCGTGCACAAGTGGTCAATGGTGGATGAGATCAAGAATGCGGGGCTCAAGGAAAACACCTGGGGGCTCGATGACGCCTTGGCCGTGGAGGGTGCACTGACCTTCATCGACAGGTTCTTCAACGACGAACACTACGGCCGGGCGACGCCCGAAGTGCCCCTGCTGCTGAAAGTCAGCCTGAATGAGCCGCACTACCATTTCGCGACAAGCCGAGGGGATCTCTTCGACTACTACTACGATCGGGTGCCGCTGTTCATGGACGACGACGTCTTTGACCACCACTTCCTCGGCGGAGAGTTCATGGTCGCCCGCCCCGGAAAGGAAGTCAGCGAGCACGAGGCCAGGAGTGCGACCGCAGCCTACTACGCCATGATCGAAACGGTTGATGAGCGCTTCGGGCGAATCATTGCTGCCCTTGATCGTGTGGGCCAGGACATCGATGACTGGATCATTGTCTACACCTCCGATCACGGTGAGATGTTGGGACAGCACGGTGTCTGGGAGAAGCAGAAGTTCTTTGAAGCCAGTGCGCGAGTCCCGTTGTTTATCAGGGCCCCAGGCCTTCTCCCGGCCGGGCGTGTGGCTGAAAACGTCAACCTCTGCGACCTTTTCGCGACACTGTGCGAGCTCGCCAACATTCCGGCCCCGGACGGCTTGGACAGTCGTTCCCTGTCGGCCATATTTGACGAGTCCTCGGCATGGGACAACGAGACCGTCTCCCAATTCGATGGCAGAAACATCATGATCAAGCGGGACGCGCTGAAGTACTCCTTCTATGAGGATGACAACAGCGAAGTGCTCTTTGATTTGGATGCCGATCCGTTGGAGCTGCGCAACAGAATTGCCGACCCCGAATACGCCGCCCTGCTGCCGGCCTTCCGGGCAAGGCGGCGTGAGCTGCGCTTCGGGGTGGACGCCTAGAATTCACGGGGCGGCGGATTACCGGCCCTTCGTAACTAGTCATGGTTTGCGGGTTTGAAACGGTACGGGCGGTGGCCGCCGCCGGCGCTGAGCAGATTGTGCATTCTGTAGTTCGAGAAGTTCCTGCACCCGTGAGCAATCCGCAGGGTGGTCTCAATGACTCCGTTGACGGCCTCGTCGGGGCCATTGGAGGCGTCCTGGGTTTTGAAATAGGCGAGTATTTCTTGTCGCCAGGACTTCAAGACCCGTCCGAGCCTGATAATTTCAGGAATCGGGCACGACGGGAAGGAAGCCAAGATTTTGGTTACGAGGTCTCGTCCTCGCTCTGGTGCTGCGTGGTAGACGGCCCTCACCCTTTTAGTAGCACCTCCAAGCGAGTGTGACCTCGTGGTTCGGGTCCCCAGCCTCGAGCTTCGCGTTCAGCCGGGCGGCTTGTTTTCACTGAGGTGTTCAGCCCCGATCTGCAGGGACCTCCGGATCTGGAACAGCGGATCTCCCTTGCGTCCGCGGTGCCTGAGTGTGTCATGCTGCACCCTGCGGCGAACGTCATCGACCATTGCGGAGGCAAGTTTCACCACATGAAATGCATCAGGACTTGGATGGCGTCGGGCAGGTCGTAAGGGATTGCGTTGGCATTGGCAAATACGGCTTTAGGGTACGGCTAGTCCGGGTAGGTGGTACCGCCGGGGTCTGGGCTGTCGTCTTCTTGTGAAACCGGCGGCGCAAT
>Ga0075017_100002911_pt1 | contig 10746 bp, 6 predicted proteins | sample AleBraG_ABR_2012_FD_71475 | JGI IMG/M metagenome (GOLD analysis project Ga0075017, IMG submission 71475) | Freshwater sediment microbial communities in response to fracking from Pennsylvania, USA - Alex Branch Run_MetaG_ABR_2012 | ecosystem: Environmental > Aquatic > Freshwater > Creek >...
GGGGAGGGGCGTTGGCTGCACCGAGTCCTGAGGAGATACGGCGGTTCTACGACCGGTACTTCCAGACCTGGAATGACCACGACCGCGAGGGCTTCATTCAGCTCTGGAAGGACTTCGTCACCGACGTCTCGGCTGAGGACCCCGTCGGTGCCCCACCGCGGCGCGGCTTCGAGGAGGTCGTTGTCGGCCCCTGGGATCTGATGAACAGCGATACGCCGACGACGGCAGCGTATTGCTTCGCAACTGGTGGGAGCCGCAGGGGGACATGCTCGACAGCTATGCCAAAGGAGAGGCGTAACCGACCCATATATCGGCATGTCACATCCAGCATGCTCCGATACGCTCGCAACATGTTCGGGCGAAAGAAGCAAGATGGACCGACGCCGGCCCCGACCGCGCCGGTGACTGCGCAGCAGCCGGACGTCAAGGCCGAGACCGCTGCTCGAATCGAACTCAACAAGCACGGCAGTCGGGCGACAGCGACAGTCACCGCCGTTGAGGGCGAACGGATCGGTGCATGGCACAGGGAGCGGGTAACCCTCCTGGTGCACCCGCCGGGAGGCACTGACTACGAGGCGGTGATCGTCCACCACCGGTTCGGCACCACGGCGTCGCCAGTCGGCGAGCTCCGCGACGTTGTTTTCGATGAGGACGACCAGACCCACGTGGAGTGGCTGATGCTCGACGTCGCGCCGGAGGCGCGGTGGAAGGTGCCGTCGTCCTGCCCGAACTGTGGCGCCCCGGTCGACCAGTCGCGAGCGTCGATGGCCAACCACCCCACCTGCACTTCCTGCAACCGGCCGCTCCCCTGCGAGCCCGCCGGGAAATAGGCCACGAGAATCGTCACAGAATGCCAACACCGGTGTGCGGAGAGGTGCTGTCAGGCGCTGGTGGAGCGCACGGTATGGCGCGGCCCAGGATTGGCGGAAGGGTTCGAGCGGCCTCGCGGTCAGGGCGTTAGAGCATCGTCTGCCTACCCGGAGTGGCCCGCCGGCCACCATGCGGGATGCGGCAGTACGGCGTGGGTGTCAATCTGGCGACAGCGAAACCTGACGGGGTGCTATCGGGCGCCCGGGCTGTGGCCGTGGGAGGCTGGCGGGATGGGGGTTGGGGCGCCATCGGGGACCGTGACGTTCCTGTTTACCGACATCGAGGGGTCGACGCGCCTGTGGCAGGCCGACGAGGTGGCCATGCGCGCCGCGCTGTCCCGCCACGACGATCTCCTCCACGAAGCCGTCCTTGCTGAGCGCGGCACGGTGTTTTCCAGCATGGGTGATGGAATAGCAGCGGCCTTCTCGGCGGCGTCTGAGGCAGTGAGGGCGGCGCTGGCAGCCACGGAGGTTCTGGCCGCTGAGACCTGGCCGACGGAGGCGCCGATCCGGGTGCGGATGGGGCTGCACACCGGTGAGGCCGAGGTACGTGACGGGGACTACTTCGGCACGGCGGTGAACCGTGCAGCCCGGTTGATGGCGGTTGGACACGGCGGGCAGGTCCTTTGTTCCCAGGCCACCGCCGCGCTGGTGGATGCCGAGGTGGGACTGGTGGATCTGGGGGAGCACCGGCTGCGCGACTTGGATCGGCCGATGCGGGTGTTTCAGGTTGGCGGGGGGTCGTTTCCTCCGCTGCGCTCGCTCGATGTTCTGCCAGGGAATCTGCCGTCGTTGGCCAGCTCGTTCGTGGGTCGCCACAAGGAACTCGCGGAGGTCGCCAAGGAGCTGGGGGCGGCACGGCTCGTGACGCTGACGGGCGTCGGAGGGGTCGGCAAGACCCGTCTCGCGTTGCAGGTCGCGGCCGAGCTGTTGCCCGGCTTCGGGGACGGCGCGTGGGTGTGTGAGCTGGCGACGGCGGCCGACCCCAACGAGCTCGCGCAAGTCGTGGCGATCGCCATGGGGATCGCGCAGCGTCCGCAGATGACGCTGGTCGAGTCCATCGTCGACTTCCTGCGCGCCCGGGAGCTGTTGGTCGTCCTGGATAACTGCGAGCACGTGCTCGACGCTGCGGCCGGCCTGGCCGAGGCGATGCTTGCCGGCGCGCTCCGAGTGCGCGTGCTCGCGACGAGCCGCGAGGGCCTGGGGGTCATCGGGGAGCGGATGTGGCCGCTGCGGTCGCTGCCGGTCGCGACGGAGGATGGCGACGCTGCGGCGAGCGAGGCGGTGACCCTGTTCACGGCGCGAGCCGAGGCCGCCGACCCCAGGTTCGTGCTCAACGAGGCGAACGTGGCGTCCGTTGTCGAGGTGTGCCGGCGCCTCGACGGCATCCCCCTGGCGATCGAGCTGGCCGCGGCCCGCGTCGCCACGATGAGCCCGGCCGAGATCGCTGGACATCTCGACGAGCGGTTCCGGCTTCTAGCCGGAGGACGGCGTCGAGGGGTCGAGCGGCACCAGACTCTTCGCGCCGCGATCGAGTGGTCCTATTCGCTGCTCACCGAGGCGGAGCGGGCGGTGTTCGACCGGCTCGGGGTGTTCCCTACCAGCTTCGAGGAGGCGGCCGCGGTGGCGGTGTGCGCCATCGGTAGGATCGAGCGCTGGGACGTGATCGACGCTCTGGCTAGCCTGGTGGCCAAGTCGATGGTCGGTGTCGAACGGGCCGAGGATGCCACCCGCTATCAGCTGCTGGAAACCCTCCGGCACTTCGCGCGGGACCGGGCCGACGCGGCTGGGGATCTTGACGGGCTGCGCCGCCGGCACGCCGACCACTACGCCGGTCTCGCCGAGCTGCTCGGGGCCGGTCTCACCGGACCCGACGAGCTCACCTGGAAGCCGCGCCTCGCCGCCGAGATCGATAACCTCCGAGCCGCCACCGGCTGGGCGTTCGAAGCCCCCTCAACGGACGACGCGCGGATCGGCATCCGCATCCTCGACAGCCTCACCGCCCATGCCTTGGGCAGCCCGGTGTGGGGGATCCAGGGCTGGTCGGCCACGGCCCTGCCCATCGCCGAGGAACTTGGTGTCGATGAGCGGGCCGTCGTGTTCGCCAACGCCTCCATCGACGCGTTCTACGCAGGGGACGTCGAGCGGATCATGGCCCTCGGCGATCGAGTTATCGCCGAGTCCCAGACCGCCACCGCCGCCCTCCTCGTCGCCTTCTGCAACGTCGCCATGGCGCGTTCGGTCGTCGGCGATCCGCAAGGAACGATGGCCCTACTGGCCGAGGGCCGCCGGCGTTTCGCGACGGCCGGAGCGAGCGACTACCTACGTGGATCATTGGATGCCGTGACCGGGTGGATGGCTCACGAGTTCGGTGATGTCGACACCGCCCGGTCGGCCGCGGCGGACACCCTCGCCGCGGCGCGACGGGTCGGGAGCCCAAGAGCTTTGGCTGGGGCCCTCGCGCTGTGGGCGCGGACACTGCCCGACGATCACGCGGACGAGGCGCTTGCGTCCGCGGAGGAATCCGTCCGTCTCGTGGAGGCCGGCGCGGCCGCCGAGAGCAGCTACGGCGGGGCGCTGCAGACCCTCACGTTGCTGCGGGCGGCACGCGGCGACACGACCGGCGCCGCCCGGGCGATCCACACGGCAATCTCCTACAACTCCCGAAACGGCCTTCGCATCGGCCTGGGGACCGAGGTTGGCTTCTCCGTCCCCCTCCTCATCGGGGCTAATAACGGCGCCCACGCAGTGGCCACGTTGGCGGGCGCCGTCGACGGGCCGGTGCTCAAGGGTCGTATGAACATCAGCCCCGCGCAATGTGCCCGTTACGAACGTGCGCTCGCCTGGGCAGCCGAGACACTGGACGCCGGCCCACACGACGCTGACCGGCAACAGGGTGCGGCCATGACCTACGACGAGATCGTCGTATACATCCTCGACCAACTCGATCGCCTCGCCGACGGTTGAGGGCCGTTCCCCGGCGGCACGCTCATAACCGCAAGGTGCGACCTGCCCGTCGTGAAACCGGCCGGTGCGGTAGGTGCAGTTATGCGTCAGGCGCAAAGTTCCGCAAGGATTCGCGAGAACGTACTGGATCGATCACATCGGCGATATCGCATGGTCGAACGGCGTCTGCGGGTACGGCCCGACCATGGCATAACGGCACTTCTGTCCGCTCCTTCGGTGGGATCCGATGATCGGAACATGCGATTACCGGTCGGCCTCGGCGCTGGGGCCGGCGAGGCGGTCTAGCCGTTCGAGGGTATAGGCGACGATCTCGTCGTAGGTCATGGAAGCCCCGCTCTGTTGGGCGGCCGAGTAGGCCTCCGTGCCGAGATACGCGGCGACGGTGGCAAGGGTACGGGAATAGCGCTTCCGGCCGTCGCTGTCGTCCAACCCGGGAAGGTGGCGGAGCGTCGGCCCGCTGATCGCGCCGGCGAGCGTCGCGGCTGGCTCGAAGGTGTCTTCGCTGCTGGCGAGCACGAGGACGGCGACGGCCAGATCGATCGACATCTGAACCCGGTTACCGACTCGAGCTTGGTATTCGACGGCAGTGAGGAGAGCCCGAGCCGCGCCGACGCCGTCGCCCCGGGCTGATCGGAGGAGTGCTGGCACCTGCAACGCCGGGCTGTAGGCCCAGTCGGCAGCCCCGGCTTCGACCAGCCTGATGCTCTCCTCGGCCGCCGCGAGGGCTTCGTCCGGATCTTCCTCGAAGAGCATCCGGGCGCGGATAGCAAGAGCCCCGGCCAGCAGCGAAGGAGTCCCGCCTCGTCGGGCGGAGGAGAGGGCGCGCACGTCCTCTGCGCGGGCGGTGTCGAGGTCGCCGGAGATATAGGCCATCCAGAAGCCCTCGAAGTGCAGTACGCACTCCAGCCACGGTTCGACCTCATTCACCGGAAGACGTCGTCGCCCTTCGGCGAAGACCGCCTGGCCGCGGGCGGCGTCGCCTGCGAACAGTGCCGATAATCCCTCCGCGGCCACCGCGAGCACCAACGCTGGACTGAACGACGTCGACTCGCTGATCGCTTTCTGGCCAAGGGCTTGGGCACGATCGAACTGTCCCAGGTAGAGCGCGTCGTGAGCCGCAACGGCGAGCACCACGACGCGCTGGTTCGGGTCGAGGTGGGCGACGCGGGGAAAGGCAGGTCTTGCCCACGCCTGGATACCGGCCGACGGGCGCAGCTGCAGCTCGCCAATCAGCCCGCTGATTATTCGAAGCCCGAGCGTCACATCGTCGAGAGCGGCAGCGTCGAGCGCCCACGCCGCCGCGGCCCGAAGGTTGTCTGTCTCGGCGACGAGGCGGCCTCGCCACGCCAACTCCTCGGGACTCATGATGCCGGCGCCGACGTGCTCGGCGAACCCGGCGTAGTGGGTCGCGTGACGGCGGCGCAGTCCCTCGAGATCCCCGGAGGCGCCGGCCCGGTCCCGGGCGAAATGACGCAAGGTTTCGAGCAGCTGGTAGCGGGCGGTGTCCCCCGAGCGCTCGAGGCCGACCATCGACTTGGCCGCCAAGCTGCTCAGCCCGTCGATCACGTCCCAGCGTTCGATCCCCTCAAACCCACAGACCGCCACCGCGGCGGTCTCGTCGAAGCTGGCCGGGAACACCCCGAGGCGGTCAAACACCGTCCGCTCCGCGCCGGTGAGCAGCGAATAGGACCACTCGATCGCGGCACGCAGCGTCTGATGACGCTCCACCCGTCCGCGACGCCCACCGGTGAGCAGCCGGAACCGCTCGTCGAGATGCCCAGCGATCTCCGCCGGCCCCATACCCGCCACCCGGGCCGCGGCCAGCTCGATCGCCAACGGGATCCCGTCCAGGCGCACGCAGATCTCCGCCACCGACGAGATGGTCGCGTCGTCGAGAACGAAGTCGGGCTCGACCTCGCGGGCCCGTTCTACGAACAGCGCCACCGCGTCGCTCGACAACGCCTCCCGCACGTCGGCCGGCAACCCAAGCGACCGCAGCGGCCGGACGTGCTCGCCGCCGATACCGAACCCCTCCCGGCTGGTCGCCAGGATCCGCACCCCCGGCGCGCCAGCCAGGATCATCTCGGCCAAACCGGCCGCGGCATCCAACAGATGCTCACAGTTGTCAAGCACCACCAGTATCTGACGCGTCCGAAGAAAATCGACGATCGACTCAGCCAGGGTCATCTGCTGGCGTTGCACCACCCCCAACGCCGTGGCGATCACCTGGGTCATCTCTTCACCGCTGGCCGCCGCAGCCAGCTCACACACCCACGCCCCGTCCCCGAAGCCGGGCAAGACCTCCGCCGCGACCTGCAACGCCAGGCGGGTCTTGCCGACCCCTCCCACACCGGTCAGCGTCACCAGCCGGACCGCCCCGAGCTCTTTGGCCACTGCTGCCAGCTCCTCGTGGCGACCCACGAACGAGGAAGTCAGCGACGGCAGATTCCCCGGCAAGACGTCCAACGAGCGCAACGGGGCGAACGACCCGGCACCCACCTGGAACACCCGGATCGGCCGGTCCAAGTCCCGTAGCCGATGCTCGCCCAGGTCCACCAACGCCGCCTCGGACTCCACGACCCCAGCCGTCGCCGACGAGCAGACGATCTGCCCGCCATGGGCCACTGCCATCAGCCGCGCAGCCCTGTTCACCGCGGTGCCGAAATAGTCACCGTCCCGCAGCTCGGCCTCGCCGGTGTGCAGCCCCATCCGCACCCGAAGCGGCGTGGCCGTCGGCCACGCCTCCGACTGGATCAGCTGCTGGGCCGATAACGCCGCTCGGACCGCAGCCGACGCAGCCGGGAAGGCGGCCGCGACCCCATCGCCCATGGTCGAGAACACCGTCCCGCCCTGCTCGACCACCGCCGATCGGAGCAGCTCGTCATGGAGAAACAAGGCAGCGCGCATCGCCGCCTCGTCCTGCTGCCACAGACGGGTTGAGCCCTCGACGTCGGTGAACAGGAACGTCACGGTCCCTGACGGCACGGCCACGCCGGCATCCTCCCACGGCAGGTCTGTAGGCCGCCCGGTATCAGCCCGTCATGTGCTGGGACCCATCCCGAGCAGACCATGCGGAACTGCCGGTTATGCAAGCTGGCGGTCGAGCCGCACGGAGCCGGGCGAGCGAGCGGTAGTCGGCGACACGGCCGCCACGTGGGTCATCTCTGATGTCGCGGGCGTCGTGGTCGCCTACGCCAGTCTGTCCCTGGCCGGCATCGACCGGTCGGCCGGCTCGGACGCGCTCGCCAAGGGTCGCCCGACTGGGTCCCGGCACTGCTCATCGGCCGGCTGGCTGTCGACCGCGGGTACGCGGGGCTCGGGGTCGGCACGTCGCTCGTCGCCCATGTCCTGGTGACGGCGGTGGAGCTGGGCGCTACGGCGGTGTGCAGCGCCGTGGTCGCCACGGCGCTCAGTGCTCGGGCGCGCTCGTGGTGGGAGCGATTCGGCTTCGACCCGCTCGATCCCGACGACCCCGAGGGGCTCGACCTCGGTCTGCACACCGCCGACGTCGTGGCGACGCTCCGGCGGCTGCGGTGACATCCGCGGCGGCTGGGGGCCGAAGCCCTGGGAGTACGATATTCCGATACCAGGAGAGTCGGATTATCGTATGGTGGTGACATGCCTCGAATGACCCTGCGGGCCAAGGGCCAGCTCACCCTCCCGGAGGAGATCCGCAAGGCGGCGCACCTCGAAGAGGGCGACCTGCTCGAGGCGGAGGTGACGGCTGACGGGATCCTGCTCCGACCCCAGAAGGTCATCGATGCCACTCAGGCGTGGTACTGGACCCCCGAGTGGCAGGCTGGGGAGCGGGAGGCCGATGCCCAGGAGGCGGCCGGTCTCGGCGAGACCTTCGACTCCGCCGAGGAGTTCCTCGACGCGTTGCGGGCGCGAGCCAAGCCGGCCGCCCGGCGAGGCGGGCGCTGATCGATCGGTGCCGACGTTCCGGTGGCTGCCTCGCTTCGGCGCCGAGTTCGACCGCCTGGCGCCGGCGCAGCAGGCCGCGTTTCTCGCCGCCGTCGCGCTGTTCGTCGAGGATCTCCGGCCGGGAGGCCAGTTCCGCACGGGCCTGCGCGTGAAGGGCCTCAGAGGCGGGCCGGGCCTGTTCGAGGTGACCTGGGCGCCGGATGGCCGTGCCACCTTCCGCTACGGCGAGCCCGTGGGCGGGGGCGAGGCGCACATCGTGTGGCGACGCATCGGGAGCCACGACAACTTCCGGTAGCCATGATCGCCGGGAAGCGGAGCGACCGCCCGATGGCCGACGTGCGACGGTCGCCACCCCACACCTCGTCGAGGTGTGCCGACGGCCGAGCCTCGTGAACGAGGCAGCCCCGGGCCGGCCGGGATGACGACCGACGGAACCCTGCCTCAGTCGTCTCCGACCGGGGAGACCTTCACAGGGCCTACCATCCGTGCCATGGATCTCACCGGTGACTACGAACCGAGCCCGGCCCAGTGGGTGCGCGACCAGGTCGAAGCCTACGAGCGCTCCGGCGGGCGCGAGGCCAACACCCTGCGGGACACCGGCCTGCCGATCATCGTTGTGACCATGCGGGGCAACAAGAGCGGCAAGATCCGCAAGATCGCTCTCATGCGGGTCGAGCACGCCGGGGAGTACGCCCTCGTCGCCTCCAAGGGCGGGGCCCCCGAGCACCCGGTCTGGTACTACAACCTGACCTCCGACTCCGACAACCTGACCATCCAGGACGGGCCCGAGCCGCTCCCGTTCCGGGTCCGCCAGGTCGAGGGGGACGAGCGGGCGGCGTGGTGGGAGCGGGCGGTGGCCGCCTACCCGCCCTACGCCGACTACCAGCAGAAGACGGACCGCCAGATCCCCGTGCTGGTGGCCTCCCGCACGGCCTGAACCGGCCCGTCGGGCGGGCGGCCGGTCGACCTCGGCGGAGGTCGTTCTCAGATACCCAGGCTGCCCCCGGGCCATTGGCCGAGCAGCCCGCGGACATAGGCGGCCTGACCGGCGTGCTGCAGGCAGTCGTCGGCCACGCTGACCAGGCGCACGCCCAGGGTCACGGGGGGATCCCACCGCCGGTCGACGATCCGGTCGAGCGCGGCAGCGCCCAGACCCTCGAGGAACCCGGTCGTGCGGGCGGCGGCGGCGTCGAGGTAGTCGAGCAGTACCGCCCCGCTGTCGGGCCGGACGGCGACCACCTGTTCGGGCGTGTGGCCGTAGCCCGTGTCGGCCGGGTCCGGGGTGAGCCCGCAGCGCGCCGCCCACGGCCCGTCGGCCCACAGCTGAGAGGCGTCGAGCAGCTCGGAGATGTGGTGGTCCTGCACCCGGGCCAGATGCCAGACCAGCCAGGCGACGGTGTTGGCCCCCGGGGCGGGCGCCTCGGCCAGGCGGGCCACCGGTACGCCCTCGACGGCCCGCCGGGCCAGCGGGGGGATCCGACCGTACAGCTCGACCAGCAAGGGGGCGACGTCCATGATGGCCAGTCCACCACGGCCGACGCGGCCGCGCTGGTCGCCGGCGGTCGTGCCCGCCGCGGGCCGAGGGGGCGTCGCCGGTCCCGGCCGGGAGCGGCCTCCGGCCCCGACCGGGCTCAGCCGCCCGGAAGGGTGATGACGTCGCCGCCGGGCCGATCTGCGGCGCGGCCCCATGCGGCGGTGCCGGGCAGCCGGGGGTGGGCGCCGGCCGGCTCGGCGACCGACCACTGGTTCCCCCCCGCCCGCTTGGCCTCGTACATGGCCAGGTCAGCGGCGTCGAGGAGGGCGTCGGGGTCGGCGCCGGTGCCGTCGACGAGGGCGATCCCCACGCTGGCCGTCAGCGGTCCCCGGCTGTTCCGGATGTCGAGCGCGGCCACCCCGGCGACGATGGCGGTGGCGATGCGGCGGGCCGGTTCGCACCGGGCTCCGGGCAGGAGCACCGCGAATTCATCGCCGCCGAGCCGAGCCACGGCGTCGGTGGTCCGCACGGCGTGCAGCAGGACCTCGGCCGTGGCGGCCAGAGCCTGGTCGCCGGCACCGTGCCCCAGCTCGTCGTTGAGCGACTTGAAGCCGTCGAGATCGAGGGCCAGCAGGGCACCGAGCGGCCGGCGCAGCGTCGGCGCGCCGACGACGGCGCTCAGGCAGTCATCGAACGCCCGTCGGTTCAACAGGCCGGTCAGCGGATCGCGCTCGGCCTCGAAACGCAGCTGGGCTTCGATCCGGCGACGTTCGGTGACGTCTTGGACATGGACGATCACCTGGCGGCAGCCGCCGTCGTCGTCGGGAACGGTGGAGGAGCTCAGGGCGACCCAGCGGGCCTCGCCGTCGGCGGTGAGATAGCGCTTCTCGCCGCGGAGATGGTCGGAGGTGCCGCTGCGCAGGGCCTCCAGCTGCGCTGTCGTCCGGCTCCGATCGTCCGGGTGGGTGAGCTCGAGGGCGCTCATCCCCACCAAGGCGTCGGCCTCGTAGCCGAGCATGGCGTGGACGGCCCCGTTGGCCTGCAGGACGGCGCCGGCCGGGTCGAGCAGCATGATCCCGATGGGCGCCCGGTCGAAGGCCGTCCGGAAGCGGGCGTCGGCCTCCCGCCGGCGCTGTTCGGACGCCCGCAGGGTCACGTCGCGCAGGGTGATGACCACGTCCCCGTCGACGGGGACGGCGTGCACCTCCACATCAGGGTGGCCGTCGTCGCCGTGATCGACGACGTCGAGCGGGCGACCCGACAGGACCACCCGGACGTAGCGGTGCAGGTCACGGCGTGACACCGGTCCGGAGGCGATCGAGGCGAGACGCATGCCCGGCTCGAGGGTGACGCCCCGCCGGTTGAGCAGGTCACGGGCGGCCCGGTTGGCCAGCACCACCTCGAGGTCGGCCGGTCGGTCCCCGCCCACGATCCGGCACCGCACGACCCCGTCGGCCAGGGCGTCGAGCGAGCTGCTCAGCAGCTCCGGTCCGGTCGCCGGGGCCGACGCGG
>Ga0075017_100002912_pt1 | contig 10745 bp, 8 predicted proteins | sample AleBraG_ABR_2012_FD_71475 | JGI IMG/M metagenome (GOLD analysis project Ga0075017, IMG submission 71475) | Freshwater sediment microbial communities in response to fracking from Pennsylvania, USA - Alex Branch Run_MetaG_ABR_2012 | ecosystem: Environmental > Aquatic > Freshwater > Creek >...
CCTTACCCGGTTGGGTTAGCTACGCTTCTTTGTCCTTGCCTGCGATCAGTTCGATGCCCAGCGTGGCCAGAACGACGTCCTCGCTCGAGGAAAGGCCACTGACGGCTACAGCGCCCACCACGTCGCCGTCTCGCCACACCGGAATACCGCCGCCCCATCCCACAAACTTGGGATCGCCATAGTAGGCGATATCGTGACCCTTTTCCGGATGCCGGGCCTTCTCTCCAATGTCCTGAGTGGACTTGCGTTCCCGCGCCGCGGTCCATGCCTTGTTGGCGGCTATGCGAATGGAAGAGATGGGAGCGCCGTCCATGCGGGCGAAGGCAATCAGTTCGCCATGTGAGTCGGCTACGGCAATCACTGCCGCCTTTTTCATCCGCAAAGCCTGCTTCACGATTCGGTCGATGATTTGTTTGGCTTCGGAATAGTCGATGGTCTGCGTAGTTTTCATTAGTGCCCTCTACGTGGGCGATCCTGAGTAAGCGCACGAGCGGAATGGATTGTAAATCAGGCGCGCGAAAGGAACACAGCCGAATTCAGTGTCGCCGACGTTCGAAAGCGAGAGTGGGTCGGGCAAAAAAAAGGACCGGGCAAAAATGCCCGGTCCGGGATAGTCCATGGTTAGAACTCGAACTTCAACGCGAACTGAATCAAGCGCGCCGTGGCGTTGCCGACCGTACTGGTCACAACCCCGAAGTTCTTGTTCCCGTTTCCTGTAGCTGGATCAAAGCAGCAGTTGGTGTTCGGAGGTCCGAACTGAGGATGATTAAAGAGGTTGAAGAACTCGGTGCGGAATTCGAGGCTCCCCCATTCGCCGATGGACGTCTTCTTGAACACCGCCCAGTCGAAGTTGGTGATGCCCTGCTGGCGCAGGCTGGAATCCACACGAGACTCGTTACCAAAGCCCCAGTCTGGAGCCTTAGTGAAACAGGCTATGTTGAACCATCCACCCAACTTGGACGTCGGGCCTCCGGATACCGACTTGTCGCAACCCGGAACAACGTCAGGCCTGAGCCCTCCGATTCCGACGCCCGCGCCCGAAAGCGACGTGCCCTGACTGCCGAAGCTGATCTTCAGGGGGAACCCGCGCTGGAAGGTTGTGATACCGTCGATGCCCCAGCCTGAGACCACTTTACTGGTGACACCGCTTACTCCGCTCAAGTACTTCTTCCCATGGCCAAAGGGCAGGTCAAGAACGTAGCTGGCTACCAGTCGTTGGGAAACATCCTGCGACGAGAGCGAACGCTCGCCGGCGAGATTGTTCCAGTCCTGGACTCCACCTACTCCGCCCGTCGTTCCGCCTTCCAACCAGGAGGTGAGTGTGTCTGTGTTGGACATCAGTTTTGCGTTGGTGTAGGCCACCAGCAAGGTGCCGCCGCCCTGGAAGCGCTTTGTTACCGTCGCCTGCAGCGAGTTGTACGAACTGCCGCAGCACCCGAATCCGTTGTAGTTTAGCCCTCCATATTGCGGGAAAGGACGGTCAAGCTGGCCAAGGGTAAGACCGGCGGGGCTTAAGCCGCCGGGGAGTGTCTGGTTGAAGGGATAAGCGGCGCACAAAACACCGGTCGGGCAAACCTTTTGTGCGATCGTGACCGGCGTGCCGGCAGCTGCCTGCTGGGCCGCCTGGGCGATGAAATGGTCCGGTATCTGGTTGACATTAGTGTTGAACTGCTCCAGGTGCACGCCGTGCGAGCCTGCGTAGGCCACGTCGGCAAAGAAACCACCGGGCAGCTCGCGCTGAATCCCGAAGTTGTACTGCTCGACGTAGCCGTATTTCTCCTGGTTATATGCCGTGGCCGAGAAACTTGACGCGTTGACGGCGTATTGCGAGACGTTAGGCTTAGGATTCCGGCCGGCAACGGCGACCAGGTTCGGGCCGAACGGACCGACCGTAGCGCAGGAGAAGTTCGCAGCGCCAGGAGCGGTCAAGGTGCAATTGCTCGAATTGGGGTCAGTCGGAGTGGGCCCCAGCGTACTGGCTGGGGTCAAACCTTGGTTGTTGCTGGCAAAGAAGTTTGAAGTTGCGCTGCTGACCGGGTCGATGTACGGGTTCGTTCCGAATGAAACGTAGTTCGGAATGAAGAATATTCCATAGCCACCCCGGATCACGGTCTTCTGGTCGAAGCTATAAGCGAACCCAACCCTGGGCAAGATTTCCTTGTAAGAAAGTGGCAGGTTGTTCCGGGTGCTGTTCGATCCCGTCTTAACCAGGAACAGGTCTCCGGGACACGCACTGCCCGCTACGCCGCTGCAGCCAGTAACCGAGGAATTGGAGACGGCCGGATCAAAGTAGGTCATCCGATCAAAGCGTTCGGACCAGGGACCCTGGAGTTCGTACCGCAGTCCAAGATTCACGGTCAACTTGGAGGTTGGGTGCCAGTTGTCGCCAAAGTAAAAAGCTCGGTAGGTTTGCTTGCCTGAAACCGGTCCCGAGATAACGAGGGATCCGGTGGTCTGGTTGCCGAACGCGGCGCCCTGCCCTAAGCCGTATCCCAGCAGGAAATCAGCGAAGTCGAGTCCGCCGGTGGCACCGGATTTGTTCCGCGCCAGACTGGACGTCCAGGAACCGCCGAAAGAGATCAGCCCACCGCCAGTGTTGGTTTGCAGGTAATTGTCGTAGCCCTCCTCGAGTTGCCCGCCCCACACGAAGGTGTGGCGCCCGCGAATCATGGTGATCTGGGGGGAGAAGTTCCACTGGGTATTGAAATCATTGATTGAGCTCTGCCCCTGGCTGCAGGTGACCGTGGGGTCAGACACAGCAAAACACGGCGTCAGAGGGGTGCGCTCGGTATTGGGTACCAAGGGATTGTAGGACGCCGGCCACCCTTCTTTTGTCATGTCAAAAGCTGAGTTGATGGGCAGGCGCAGGTAGTGGAAACGGCTGATGCTGATGTTGAAATCAGCGATGGTGGTCGGACTAAATGTGTGGGTAATACCAATGGCAAGGCTCTTGCTACGAGTGTTCTCCGCGCAGCGATCTTTACAGAAACCAGTGCCAAACGGGTCTTGTGCCAGGCTCAACAGCTTCCAGTAGGAGAAGCGACCGAATACACGGTTGCTGGCGTTAATGTTCTGGTCCACTCGGGCTACATACTCATCCACGTTCCCGCCAGTGCTGGTTGCCTTGATGAAATTGTTGGTCCCCGGCGCGGCAGAGGGGTTAGTCGGCAAGGGAATGAATCCGAGCAAAAACTGAGACGTGGGATTGAGGCGACCCGCCGGAATGACGTTGCCCGCAAATGCCGTACGAGGGCAAGTCGCACCCGCGGCGCAAGTTGGAAAGACCGAGAGCGGATCAAAGATAGTCGGCACGCCGGCGGCGGAAAAGTCACCGGTTCGTTCGGCGGCAGTTGGCACGATAGTCGAAAACACGGTACCTGAACGCAGCCGATAAGCTTCCCAACTGAAGAAGAAGAAAGTCTTGTCTTTGATCGCCGGACCACCAAAAGTTGCGCCGTACTGGTTCTGGGTAAACGGTGGCGGCTCATTCTTTTTGCCAGCCGCGATCTGAGATCCCTTCAGGAAATATTCGTTGGAGTTGAAAACCTTGTTGCGCAGGTATTCATATGCCGATCCATGCCACTTGTTGGTTCCCGACTTCGTGCTCAGGTTGATTACGCCGCCGGAGAACTTGCCCCACTCCGGACCCAGGTTGTTGTATTGCACCTTAAATTCTCCGACTGAGTCCTGCGTCGGAGTCAAAAGCGGCAAATTAATGTAGCCGATGTTGAGTGGCTGTCCATCCAGGTATTCTGCGCTTTGGTTCGCGAAAGAACCGCCAATCTGGTAGTTGGCGAAGTCAAACGGATTCTTGCCCACGGGCGAGCCGGTCGTGCTTCCCTGCGGAATCACCGAGGGAGCGACGGCTGCGAGACTGTATATATTGCGTCCGTTCAGGGGCAGTTCGTTGGCCTTGCGTTGCTCCACGACCTGACCCAGGGAAGACGTTTCCGACTGCAGAAGCGGCGTTTCAGAGGTCACTTCGACCGTCTCCGTGGCCTGGCCGATGGGCAATGCCACATCGATCTTCGAGCTCTGCTGCACTTGCACCACGACCGGCTCTTGCGTGATCCGCTTGAACCCTTGCTTCTCAACTTCGATCCGGTAATTTCCCGGAATCAGGTTCACGAACGAATAGAGCCCGTCAGATCCCGTGGGCTGGACGCGCTTTTCCGCCGTTCCCAGATTGGTCAATGTGACTCGGGCATCGCTGATGGCGGCCCCGGAAGGATCTGTGACCAATCCTGTGATCGAGCCGTAGGTCGATTGACCTTGAACGAAGATGCAGGTTGAGAAGGCAACAAGCAAGGATAGAAGCAGCGTAAACGCTCGGCGAGAAATCATTGACCCACCCCCACGCGAAGTGCACAGAATTAACAACCCTGTGGTGATCCGCCCTTCTTGGGTCGGATTCCGGCCCCACTTATTTATATGCTCACCGCTTTTTGTCATACCCGATGGAACGTTGTCAAGAACAAAGCAAGACTGCTATACAAGTAAACGATTACCTAAAGATGAATCTCACAAAGTTGGGTACCCGAACGGAATGGGATTGTATGCGGTTTGCCCGAACTTCGTAAGGTTTGTCGCGCCTCGGACCGGGGTTCGCAGGGTTTGCCACACGCGATTCGCTGCCTGTGCGGTGTGCAATCGCCCGTTCGGCGCGCTATGCTAGCTGAGAAGGTTCGCACGTTGCCTATCGCCATGCGGCGCATCGCTTCTATCCCCCGTCTTGTCTGCTGCATAGCCTTGGCCATGGCGGCGGTGCCGGTGTCGCTGTTCGAGACCAAAGCGCCGCGCGGACTGGATTTCGTCCTGCAAAATTCACCCACGCCGCAGAAATATCTGATCGAGACCATGCCTGGGGGCGTCGCGCTTTTCGACTACAACAACGATGGCTTGCTTGACATTTTTCTGGTCAACGGCGGGCGCGTGACCAGTCCCATGCGTCAGCCGGAGAATTTCGATCGCAAGAACCCGCGCTACTGGAACCGCCTGTACCGGCAAAATAAAGACGGCAGTTTTACCGACGTCACTGAAAGAGCGGGCTTAGCCCATGCCGGCGACGGCAATTACGGTATGGGAGTCGCCGTCGGTGACTATGACAATGACGGCTTCCCCGATCTGTACGTGACCAGCTACGGAAAAAATGTTCTCTATCACAACAACGGCGATGGCACCTTCACCGACGTGACCGCAAGAGCGGGGGTCGAGGCCGGAGGCTGGTCGGTTTCAGCAGGGTTTTTCGATTACGACAACGATGGCAAGCTCGACCTGTTTGTCACTCGTTACATGGAGTGGGACACCAAGCACAGCAAAACTTGCGGCGGAGAGTGGCACACCTACTGTCCGCCCGAAGAGTTTCCCGCCACTACCAGTATTCTTTATCACAACAACGGCGACGGCACTTTCACCGATGTCAGCCAGAAGTCAGGGATTGCCGCCAAGAAAGGACGGGCACTGGGCGTGGCCTTCGCGGACTACGATGATGATGGCTTCACTGATATATTCGTCGCCAACGACGGCATGCAGCAGTACCTCTACCACAACAACCGTGACGGCACGTTCACCGAACGGGCCCTCGAAGCCGGCGCAGCGCTGTCGGAGGACGGACGTCGATTGTCCGGCATGGGAGTGGTTTTTCAGGATTACGACAACGATGGCCGGCCTGACGTGATCGTGACCGAACTTCCCCGAGAGATTTATGGCGTCTACCACAACGAAGGCAATGGCACGTTCAGTTATGGCAGTCTCAAGACCGGCCTCGGTGTGCTCTCCAGTGGAAGCTCGGGCTGGGGTGTGGGTCTGGAAGACTTTGGCAACGATGGCTGGAAGGACCTTTTCGTCGCGCAGGGTCATGTTCTGGACAACGTCGAACAGATCGATCCGTCGCTTCACTATTGGGAGCTGCCTTTGTTGGCGATGAACCATAATGGCCACTTCGAGCGCGTGGATTCCGGCAGCACCACTCCCGCAGCCGGCCGCGGAGCCGCCTTTGGCGACCTGAACAACGACGGATGGCAAGATGTTGTTATGACGGTTCTGGGTGGCCCTCCGCAGGTCTTTTTCAACCGCGGCGGCAAACAGCATTGGCTGGTCATATCGCTCCGCGGCACACGCAGCAATCGCGACGGCTTCGGCGCTCGCGTCCGGGTGAACGGGCAGACTCGATTTGCCACCTCAGCCGGAAGCTATCTTTCTTCGAGCGACAAGCGCCTGCATTTTGGACTGGGATCGGCCGAGACTGCGAAAATAGAAATTGCCTGGCCTTCCGGAACGCACCAGACGTTGAATGACGTTCATCCCGACCAGTTCCTAGAGGTCCGTGAACCGGAGAAACCGTGATCCGAATCGTTTTGATGTTTTGGCTGGCTTGGCAGACGGTCTCACCGGAAGCTCTGCAACATCTGCAGGCGGGCGCGGACGCCGAAAAACAGCGGCACTTCGACATTGCCATCGCTGAATTCAAGAAAGCAACCGAGCTCGCGCCTACCCTGGCAGAAGGTTTCGTAAATCTTGGCCAGGCCTACATGGAACATCAGGATTACGGCGCCGCGATCGCGCCCCTCAAGCATGCCCTTGAATTGTCTCCGGACCTGGCGGCGGCGCACCAATTGCTGGGATACGCGTTGCTGGCGCAAGGCTATAACATCGAGGCGATTCCGCATTTGGAGAAGGTTCAGGAGCGGACTGCGTTGGGGATCGCGCAGACCGGGACCGGGCAATTGCAGCCGGCGGTAGAAAACCTCCAGGCCGCACTGGCCCAGCACCCCAACGATCCGGACTTGCTTTACTATCTCGGTCGCGCCAGCGGCCTACTTTCCAAGCAAGCGATTGACACGCTGCAGGCAGCGTATCCTGATTCGGCGCGCGCGCATCAGGCGCTTGCAGAAAACTATTTTGTGCTGCGGCAAATGCCCCAAGCCGAAAAAGAGTTTCTCGAAGCCTTGCGCCTTCGGCCCGACACTCCGGAGCTGCATCTGGAACTTGGTCTGGTCTACGCCGGCTCGGCGCAGTGGCCGAAAGCCGAAGAACAATTTCGCGCCCAGACCAAACTGCAGCCCGGAAATGCTGAAGGCGCTTATCGACTGGGCGCCGCGCTCCTGCAACAAGGCAAGGCCAGCGAAGCCAGAATAGAATTACAACGTGCCGATCGCCTGCAGCCGGAGATGCCTGAGACCCTCTACTCGCTGGGCAAGGCCGCTGCGCTTGCCGGTGATTCCGCGACCGCCGAAAAGGCCTGGACGAAGCTGCTTTCCATCGAGAAGGGCTCAAGCCTCGCCGCTCAAACCCACTTCGCTCTGGCTGGCCTCTATCGCAAGCAGGGGAAGACAGCAGACGCGGAGCGCGAGACGCAGGAGTTCCAGAAACTGCAGAATCCCGCTGCTCAAACAGAAAGGACACAATAGTTAAGTAGTTGGAAAAATAACCACAACTATGCTGAAACTCAGGGTTCTCGGAAAAGTCCTCGAATCGGGCCTGGTCGCCATCGTGCGAACCAATAGTTCGGACCAAGCCGCTCGCATTGCGGAAGCCTGCGCTCTCGGAGGCGCGGCAGCGATTGAAATCACGTTTACCGTTCCCGGCGCGGCCGCCGTGATTGAAGACCTCGCCAAGAAATACAAATCGGGCGAGATTCTCATCGGCGCCGGAACGGTCCTCGACCCGGAGACCGCTCGCATCGCCATTCTGGCCGGAGCCCAGTACATCGTCAGTCCGTCGGTGAGTGTTGAGACCGCGCGCCTGTGCAACCGTTATCAGGTGCCTTACATGCCGGGCGCTGGAACCATGCGCGAGATCGTGGACGCGATGGAGTGCGGCGCCGACATCGTGAAACTATTCCCCGGCGAGACTCTGGGACCCGCTTTCGTAAAGGCGGTGAAAGGCCCGCTGCCCCAGGCTTCCCTGATGCCCACCGGCGGCGTGAGCATCGACAACGTGGCGGACTGGATTAAAGCGGGAGCCGTCGCAGTAGGCGTGGGCGGCAGTCTCACCGCAGGCGCGGAAAAAGGCAACCTGCAACTGGTCACCGACACGGCGAAGCAGTTTGTCGAAAAGATTCGACTTGCGCGCGGGAAATAGCCGCTTTTTGCCGAATTGTTTGAATAACTATGAAGCCCTGGAAAACCGACGACGACCTTTTCGCTCTGGTGCGGCAGGAATTGTTTACCTGCGTGGTGGGCGATGTAATGGACAAGCTGGAACTCCAGCACCAGTTTCTCCCTCCGCAGATTCGCCCTTTGCGAGCGAACCTGGTGGTCGTTGGTCGCGCGATGCCTGTGCTGGCCGTCGACGTCTTCGCCGAAAAAGTTGCGGGTACCGCGAACCAGCTTATGGCCAAGCCCTTCGGCCTGATGCTCGAAGCGCTGGATGACCTCCATCCCAACGAGGTCTACGTCAGCACCGGGTCGTCGCCGCGTAACGCGCTGTGGGGAGAACTGATGAGCATCCGGGCCAGCAAGTTGGGCGCGAGCGGGGCCGTCCTAAACGGCTACTCGCGCGACACCAAAGCCATCCTCGACCTGAATTTCCCGACTTTCTCCTGGGGACCCTATGGTCAGGATTCCTCGCCACGCTACAAGGTGGTAGATTTTCGTGTCCCTCTGGAAATCGGCGCCGTTCGCCTGCGCCCGGGGGACATTCTTTTCGGTGACATCGACGGCGTATGCGTCATTCCAGCCGAAGCCGCCGCCGAAGTTTTCGCCAAGGCCCTGGAAAAAGTTCGCGGCGAAAAGCTGGTCAGGAAAGCACTAGAGGAAGGCAGCAGCGCGGTGGCAGCGTTCGCGAAGCACGGCATTATGTAAGGGAAAAATGCTTTTCGGATGCGTTGAGCCAGAAGCTAGCAGCCAGAAGCAAGAGGCTAAGAGCTAATAGCCAAGAGCTGAATCATGCTAACCATCGACCTGTCTGGCAAATCGATCTTCATCACTGGCGCTCTCGGCGCCATCGCTGAACCCATGGTCCGCAAACTGGTAGAGGCCGGCGCAACTCTCATCCTGGTCGACATCAAGCCCGAAGAAGCGGCCAGCCAAACTCTGCGTGACTGGAAAATTCCGCCGGCGTCGTATATTTATTTCCCGGCTGACATCACAGATTCTGCCGCGCTGGCGCGGGTAGCGACGGAATCTTTCCGTCGCTTCCCTGCCCTCGATACCGTTCTCGGTCACGCCGGCGGCTGCGGGCTGCATCCTTTCGCGACTACTTCCCAGGCGGACTACGACCGGATCTTCCGCTTCAACTATTTCGCCCAGGTCAATCTGGCCCGGGCCGTCTTCGCACAATGGATCGAGCGCAAGATTCCCGGCCACCTGATCTTCACATCTTCGTACGTGGCGCGCATGCCGCACACTCAGATTCCTTCCTATGCTTCCGCGAAAGCGGCTCTGGAAAATTTCGCCCGCTGCATGGCGCTGGAGTATGCGGAGACAGGCATTCGCGTCAACGTCGTTTCGCCTGGAAACGTCGCTGCCGGCAGTTCACTGAAAGTCTTCGAGGAAGATCCCGCCTACAGAGAATTCGTGCTACGGGTCTCCCTGGGAAGAAGAAACAGCCCGGAGTCGATCGCGGACGCGTTTGTCTTCCTCTGCTCGCCGCTGGCCAACGAAATCAATGGCCAGATATTAAGCCCCGACTACGGCGCCGGCATCGGCAATCGCTTATGAAAATTGGCCTGGGCCTCTATCGCCACATGCTGACGCGCGACTACTACGATTTCGCCCGGCAGGCCGGCTGCACTCACGTGGTGGTCCACCTCGTGGACTATTTCCATCAGGGCGCGTCGAACCCGCGCAACAATCAGCCATCAGGCGCAAAGTACGAGCCCTGGGGAATGGCGGGTGATCCGGAGAAGCTGTGGGCAGTCGAGGAACTGACAAATCTTCGCCGTGAGATTGAAGACGCGGGCCTGGTCTTATCAGCGATCGAGAATCTCGATCCGGCACACTGGCACGACATTCTTCTCGATGGACCGCAGCGGCGACAGCAGATAGAGAAGGTCAAAACGATTATTCGCCGCATGGGTGAAGCGGGCATCCCGGTCCTGGGATACAACTTCAGCCTGGCCGGCGTATGCGGCCGCGTAACTGCGCCTCTGGGGCGCGGACACGCCGTAACCCTCGGCATGGACGGCCCCGCCGAAGACGTCCCCATTCCAAACGGAATGGTCTGGAACATGGTGTACGACCCCAAGGCTCCGAAGGGCACGCTGCCTTCCATCACCCATGAAGAATTGTGGCACCGCCTCGAAAGATTTCTGGAAGACGTAGTGCCGGTTGCCGAACAATCCGGCGTGCGCCTGGCGGCCCACCCCGACGATCCTCCCATGCCGACCATGCGCCGCCAGCCTCGGCTCGTCTACCAACCCGCCATGTATCAACGGTTGATCGATGCCGCCCCGAGCCGAAGCAATGCGCTGGAGCTTTGCGTGGGGACCCTGGCCGAGATGACTGAAGGCGACATCTATGACACCGTCGACCGTTACAGTAAGCAGGGAAAAATTGCTTACATCCACCTGCGCAACGTGGTGGGCAAGGTCCCCAGCTACCGCGAGACCTTTATCGACGAGGGCGACGTTGATATGCTTCGCATTCTCACGATCCTGGCGAATAATGACTTCGAAGGCGTAGTCATTCCCGACCACACCCCGCAGATGACGTGCCCGGCCCCCTGGCACTCCGGTATGGCCCACACCATCGGTTTCATTCTGGCCGCCCAGGCCATGCTAAAGACATCTTCCAAAAAGCCGG
>Ga0075017_100002913_pt1 | contig 10744 bp, 7 predicted proteins | sample AleBraG_ABR_2012_FD_71475 | JGI IMG/M metagenome (GOLD analysis project Ga0075017, IMG submission 71475) | Freshwater sediment microbial communities in response to fracking from Pennsylvania, USA - Alex Branch Run_MetaG_ABR_2012 | ecosystem: Environmental > Aquatic > Freshwater > Creek >...
GGTTGGCGGGGCGGCCGCGAGGGGGAATCGGGATCGCTGGAGCCGAGGGGAGCGTCGGCGTCCGGTCCCCGCGCTCCCGGCCGCGCAGCGCCCGCAGCGGGCCGGCCGGAGGAGCGCGCCGCGGAGGGCTCGCTCGTCCGGCCGGGGGTCATCCCCTACTGCAGTTTCGATTTACCTTTGACTTCGTTGGGTGTGTCGAGGACCGTCCCCGTGTTGGCCAGGACGGTCAGCGATCCGGCCACCTTGTTGGTGGTCACCGTCGCTCCACCGGAGTTGCCGGTCACCTTCAGCGAGGAGCCGAGGACGTTCCCGACGACGGACACCCCGGCTTTGTTGCCGATCACCGTCACCCCGGCCCCGATCGTGTCGGCCGCACATTCGGCCGTGCCTTCGCCGATCACCACCGGGCCGGTGCCCCCGCTGACCTTGGCCCCGCCGGCGATGCTCGACCCGCAGATGCGCAGCAGGGCGGCGCCTTTGGAGGCGAGTTTGCCCGCCAGTTTCGCGCCCTCGATGTCGAGCGCCCCGCCGGGCTTCACGGTCACCAGGCCGCTGACGCTGGCCGAGGAGGACAGCAGGACCGCTTCGCCGGCCCTGACGATCAGCCCGGAGATGGGCCCTTTGACGACCACGTAGTAGCCCACGAACGTCGTGCAGGAGCGCGTCGTCTCATGGCCCACGTTGTCCACGGCGGTGCGGGTCACGGTCTGGTCCCCCGCCTTGCTCGTGTTGATCGCCACCGAGCCCGACGGGTCCGAGGCGAGCCCGGACTGCCCGTCGGAGGCTGTCACCGTGGCATTGACCCCGGTGGCACCGATCGCCACCATCGCCGGGCAGTTGACTTCCAGGCTCGGCGCCGTCGCGTCGACCTGAACCGTCACACAGCCCGGTGTCGACACGTTGCCGAGGACATCTGCCACCGCCCCGCACGCTTCGTGGGACCCGTCCGTGCTGAACGACACCGGCGCGGACAGCGAGGCTTCATCCACGCCCGACCCGGCACTCCCGTCCGGCAGGGTCCGATCACCGTTCGCGCTGAACGAGACTTCGACTTCGTTCTCATACCAGCCGCCGCCACCGGCGTAATCCGGCGCACGCGAGACGTGGGCGCTGGGCTCGTTCGGACCGGATCGGTCCACCTTCACCGGCGCCGAGGCAGCCGAGTATTCGCTTTCAGCGCCTTCACCGGACGCCAGGACCCGATACGTCCAGGTGCCTTCGGCCTCCGGACTGCCGCCCGAGAACGAGTATTCGGGGCTCGTCAGGCCTGCGGCGACGGTTTCCCAGCCACCGCTCGCGCTCTCGTGCTGCAGCGTGTACGTCACACCTTCGGCGTTGCCGGCTTCCTTCGAGGGGGCCCATTCGAGTGTGAACGCACCCGTGTTCGGCGAGGCGCTGCCGTTCTTCAGCTGCGGCACACCCGGGTTCGCAAACGCGCAGCCGCCAGTTTCGAAGACGGACTTTTCGGCCTCGTATTTCCACGTCGGCAGGTATTCGCCCATGACTTCGCGCTCCGTGCCGGGTTTCGTGGAGTACTGGACCGCGTTTTTGAATTCGGGGTTCGGCAGCAGCATCCGCATCGTCAGGTAGCCGAATTCGCGGTTCGGTTCTCCCGGATTGGCGTCGCCTTCGGCGCTCCATTCCAGCCATGAGTTGCCGCAGAAGCGCACCGCATTGCGAGGTTTGTCTTCTGCGCGGCTGTACACCAGGGTGTAGTGCCGTTCGGCGTCCTGAAGGGTCGTTTCTTCATCGTCTTTGCAGGTGAGCACCTGCGAAACCGTCATCGCCGAGAGCGAGCACATGTCGTAGAAGCGCAACTGGTAGTTGTGCATGTCCGGCATGATCGCCAAGTGGCTCTTGCTCGTTTCAGGCGTCTTCGGCATTTTGCCTTTTAGAACCACGAGCTTCCCGAACTTGCGGCTGAAGACCTGTCGGACGTAGTTGTTGTCGGGATTGGGGAAGAATCCACCGCCGTCGTTCCCGCGTTTCGGTTCTTTTTCTGCGCCGGGCGCCGTGTCGCCCGTCCAGAGCTGCAGCAGATACCGGCGGTTGTACTGGGTCCGCCAGTTTTCCGTGGGTTTGGCCGGGAACTCTTCCGGATATTCCACTGCCCGCGGCACCTGGATTAGTTCCGTTTTCGGGCTGCTTACCGGGTTTTTCCCGTTCCAGAGCGGGCATTCGTTTTTCCCGAAGTTGATCGATACGAGCACGTTGCATCCCGGTGCCGGCGTCGCTTCGGGGTGGTTCATGTCAAACCAGACCTTTTGTGGCAGGAATTCCGGCACTTCGCCGAACCGGACGAGTTCGAACTTCCCGTTTTCCGTCTTCCCGCCTTCTTCGGTGAGTGTCTTGGATTCGGAGTCCAGTGCGTCGCACGCTGCCTGCCCGGTGAGTTTTTCGCCGTTTTCGAGCGTCAGTTCGGCTTCCGGCACGGGCACGCCGCCGTCGATCCCGTCGCCCTTGTCGGGAAGGTAGATGCGCTCCATGACGAGCTCGTTGACATATTTTTTCCCGGCTTTCGTCGTTTCTTCGATCGCCGGGCTGCTCGCGGCGTAGATGTAGTTCCGATGTTCTTCGAACTCGAAGTGCGTCGCCGTCCTCGGCAGGGCCGAGTTCGGGTTGACCGTCGGCAGGACTTCGACCGAGAAGCCGCGGTTGGTGGCGTTGCGGTTTTCCCCGGCCCTGAACGGGTTGATCGACCCGGCGTCGGGGTTTATCTGTTCGTCGTAGATCCCGTCGAGAATGATCGAGTTCGGCGTGTAGGTCACGAAGTTGAAGTTCCTCGAGTGCGGGTACTGCCCGTGCAGCACGAGTTTCGAGCCGGCGGGGCGGCGGAAGTAGGCGCCGAAGTAGATCGCGTGCCCGTTGGGGTAGGCGAGGTTGTAGGTGGGCTGTTCCGATTCCGGTCCGCCGAACGGGCCGTAGTGCCAGAAGCACGTGCTTCCGTACCCGCCGAGGAAGGGCGCCGTCTGTTCGATCGCGCCCGCAGGCGCGGCCGGCAGGGCCGTTATGACGAGCGCCGCGAGCACGAGCAGGATCGCCGCCAGACCACCGAGGGGTCGCTTTGCGACCGGGCTTCCCGGCACGGCCGTAGATGTGGCGGAGCGCCTCCGCGAGCCTGAACGCCTTCTCAACCTCTCCAGCGGACTGAACATCGTCTCTCCTCCGTGGGATTCAGTGCATCGATGACCGCTCGCAGACCACTTCGAGCGCGCTATGGGCGGACACTACAGCACTGTTTACGAAATGTCAACTTGACGGATTGCCAGAAGCGGGCCGGCGTCGGCTATCCTCGCGGCATGAGCCGTCTCCAGGTCACGGACAAGGGGGGTGTGGCACGGCGGGCGCCTCGCCGGCTGACCGCCGAGGCCCGCCGGTTGCAGCTTCTCGGGATCGCGATGGCGGTCGTCGCCGAGAAGGGGCTGTCGGAGTTCTCGCTCGACGAGATCGCCGAACGCGCCGACGTGACGCGGAACCTCCTGTATCACTACTTCCCCCGCGGTCGGGCCGACCTGGTCGTGGCCGTCGCCGATCGCGCGGGACACGAACTGACCGACGGTTGGGTCATCGACGAGAACATCCCGATCGAGGAGCGCCAGACCGCGAACAACGCCCGCATCGTAGCCCAGGCGCTGCAGCCGACCGACGCCTGGCGCATCTATCGCCTCGTGCGCGGGACGCCCGTACCGGAGCTGCGCGAGATCCACGACCGCTTCGTGGATCTGGTGGTCGCCAACATGTCGCTCAACCAGCTCGGGACGCCCGACCCGCCGGAGATCGCGCGCATTGCCCTTCGGGGCTATCTGGCCTTCGTCGAGACCGTGCTCGACGACATGCGCGCCGGCGCCGTCCCGGCCGAGCAGATCGTGCTGATGCTCAACGAAACGCTCGCCGCGGCGATTCGCGCCGCAAGCGCCGCGCGCACCCTGCCTGCCGCGAGTGACGGCCGGCAGGCCTGATGCGACGGGAGCCTCGCTTCGGCTCGTTCTGAGCGAGCGCCCCGCGGGCGCCTTCGAGCTGCATCCGGGCGCGTATCGCGCCGATGGCGATGGCCGGCCGACGCAGCATGAGCCTACGGCAGGGTGTACGCGGCAGGGCTTGCGAGAGCTCGCACGGCCCGGGTCGCCGGGCCGTCGACCTTCTGAGCCGAACGCTCAGCCGAGCTCTTCGGCCAGCCCGATGAGGAGCCCCTCGGGCCCGCGGACGTAGCAGAGCCGATAAGCGTCTTCGTACTGCACTACTTCGCTGCTGACGAGCTGCGCCCCTCGCCTGCTGAGCCTGGCGAGAGTCTCGCGGATGTCGTCCACGGCGAACATGACACGTAGGTAGCCCAAAGCGTTCACCGGGGCATTCCGGTGATCAGCAACCGCAGGCGGCTCGAGAAAGCGCGAGAGCTCGAGCCGGCCGTGACCGTCTGGCGTGCGCATCATTGCGATCTCGACGCGCTGGTCATTCAGTCCAGTGACGCGGCCAGCCCACTCGCCTTCTACCGTGGATCGCCCTTTAAGCTCGAGGCCCAGCTCGCGGAAGAACTCGATCGTCCCTTCGAGGTCCTCCACGACGATGCCCACGTTGTCCATCCGTATCAGCGCCATGTTCCTCCTCTACGAGCACTTCGCCGACTTGCGCGACACGTCACGAGTCCGGGCTCCAGCGACACGTCGTGGCCCTGACGTTGCGTACAGCATCACTGATCAGGCTGCTCGCTGACGGAGCCACCCCCGTCGTCGCGCGACCAGTCGATCCGGGGATACACATCCGCACAACCCCGAGCGTCCGCGGTGGCTCCGTCGACGGCCTCCCCGCTCGCCCGGAATGCGGTCGGCGACAAGCGAGCTTGTCGTTGACATCATTGCCTTCGGCTTCGGTCGCCCCAAGCGAACCATCATCACCGAGATTCTCGTTTGCCCAACAGGACAGATTGTCTAACGAACAACAAAGAAAGGCCTCCGGCCTATGACTCCCAAGACTCCCATCATCGCCTTGAACAACGGGCTCGAAATGCCGGCGGTCGGTCTCGGCGTCTTCCAGACCCCGGCCGAGGAGACCAGAGACGCTGTGCTGGCCGCGCTCGATGTGGGCTATCGGCACATCGACACCGCCGCTGCCTACGGCAACGAGCGCCAAGTCGGCGAAGCCGTGGCCAGCGCAGAGGTGGATCGCTCTGAGATCGTGCTGGAGACAAAGATCTGGATCAGCGACTACGGCTACGACGAGACGCTGCATGGCTTCGAGAAGAGTGCCCGAAAGCTGGGCGTCGACCAGATCGACCTGCTGATCCTCCATCAGCCGCTGCCGTCAAGCTTCGATCGAACGCTTGAGGCCTACCGGGCGCTGGAGACCCTGCTCGCGGATGGCAAGGTCCGCGCGATCGGGGTCAGCAACCTCAACGTGGACCAGCTCACGATGCTCCTCGGCCAAGCGACAGTTGTCCCGGCCGTCAACCAGATCGAGTGCCACCCCTACTTCCAGCAAAGAGAGCTACAGGCATTCCACGCCCACCACGGCATCCTGACGCAGGCCTGGTCGCCGATCGGCGGGATCACCTTCTACCGCGCCAGCCGACACAGCAGCACCCTCCAAGACCCCGTCATCACGGCGATCGCCAACGCCCACGGTAAGACCCCGGCACAGGTCATGCTGCGCTGGGGCCTCCAACAGGGACGCTCGGTCATCCCGAAGTCCCAGAAGCCGACGCGGATCGCCGAGAACATCGACCTGTTCGACTTCGAGCTGTCCGCCGAGGACATCGCCGCGATCGACGATCTAGACACCGGTCAACGAGGTGGCATCGCCCCGGAGGAAATCACCCTGGAGAGCATGGGGATGCCGATCCCGGAGAGCTGACCCGAGCCGCAGGCCCAGCCGCCGGCGAGCCATCTCTGGCGGCTACGGCGGCGTGCGCGGAGCGAGCTCTGCCGGCGCCTGCCGGTGTTGGCCACTCGCCGGATACCGGCACCTATTTCCGACAGGTCCAGCCTCACGCCGGCCCTGGCGAGGCTTCCGGTGTCTCATGCCGTGCTGGCATGAGACACCGGCCCCTATCGGCCTAGTCAGAAGAACAGCACGGCCGACCCGGAGAATGTGCCTAGCGTGACCGGTTTGACCACGCCTTTGCGCCCTTCCGGGACACCGCAATTAGCGGCGTTGGAGTAGATCTCCGTGACGGTCCCCAAGAAGGGCGACGGCGAGAACGGTCCGGTTTCCAGCTTTCCTGAGAGCGCGCCCGCCGCGGTTTCCGTCAAAGGCATGCTCAGCGTTCCCGTTGAAACTCTCGCTTCCGGCGTCCATTTGTACAGGGCCGTTCCAGTCGCGTAGTTACCCGCTGCTGGCAGCGCGGAGCACGAGACCGGAACGGCAGTCTTCAGAATCGCCGTGTACTTCGCGCCCTTGAACTGCTCGCCCGTGCATCCACCGAGGGTTCCCTCGATCTTCATGGTCTGAATGGCCGCCACGCGCGTCAGGCCCGGCACGAGCGTGATCAACCCCGTGTCAGTGAGGCACGTCGCACGCGAAACTTTCACGGTCTCGGCGCCGCATTTGCTGCTCGAAGGCTTGTTGGCTCTGTCGCCGCCATAGGACGCGGTCCAGTAGTAGGTCCCCGGCGCAAGCGTCTCGGCGCTGGAGGCGGGTACAACCCCGCCGGCCACTTCCACCGTGCCCGCCGAGGCGACCAGGCTCTTGCATTCGTTATCCGAATACACCTTGTATTCGACCGTGCCCGTCGCTTTCGAGGTGTTCTTCCCGCTCAACGTCACGTGATCGGTCACCGCCGTGCCTCCCGGCACCGTGATCGACTCACCGTACTGGCCGGCACCCGAGAGCGCGGTCGTGGTTTCGGTTGGCTGACTCACACCGACCAGGCCCAGGGACATCACCGAAAAGGCCGTAGCCACGAACGTGGTGGGGTCAGCCTCGCCGTTCTGTGGCCAGGAGCCGTCGATCTGCTGCTGGGTCAGCAACAGGTCGACAACCTTGGCGTACCAGTTGCCTTCTTCTTCGCTGTTCGCCGCGACGAACGCCCCCAGCCCCTTGGTCAACGAGAACATCGAGTAGTGGTAGCCACCGAACCCTCCCATGAACACCCAGTCGCATCCGGCGGAACCGATGGTGCAGCTGCCGTCCTCGCTGGCTCCTACGTGGTAGATGGCTTCGCGGTTGACTCCTTTCTCAAGCTCGTACACGTTGAGAGCGTCTTCGCCGAGCTTGATCCCCGCTTTGACGCCTGCGTCGCTTTCTGTCAGGCCGTCGTAGGCGAAGCCGAACAGCATGGAGCCGGTCTCGCTGGCGTTCGAGGAGAATTCCCCGGTGCGGCCCGGTTCGTAGTTGCCGCCGCCGTCGTTACGGTTGTGGAACGGGTTGCTCGAGATTTCCTGGACGTGGCGCTGCCAGCCGATGTTTTCTTCCGCGACCTTGACCGGGACACCACCGGTCTGATGCAGGCCGAACAGGGCGAGACCGGTGTTTGACCCGTCGGAGCGTCCCTGGATGGTCCAGTAGTTCCAGCCACCGCACCATCCGGCGGTTCCGTTACCCGGCACTTCCGTGGAGCAGCCGGTGCGGGCGCTCCCCTGGAAGTCCTTTTCGATCAGGAATTCCCGGCCTTTGGCGATGGCCGCCGGGATTCCGGAGTTCAACCCCTTGAACGCTTCCAGGCCGGCGATGTCGAGGCTCGTGGTGTAGGTCTGGAGGAAGCCACCCCCGTCGGCCCAATAGCCTTCGGAATTCTGTTCTTTGAGCAGGAATTCGATTGCGCTCTTGACGTGTTCCTGGTAGCTCGTCGGCAGGCTTTCGGGCTTCCCGTTGGCGAGCACGGCGTAGGAGAGCAATGCCATGCCGGTTTCGGTGTACGGGTAGCTCGTGCCGTAGCTGCCGTTGCCGTTCTGATGGGCGTCGAGGTAGGCGACGCCCCTGCTGATCGATTCGTTGATTTCTTCAGCCGAGTGCACCGGTGCGCCGATCGCGGTGCCCGACATGAGCGCCAGCGTCAGCGCAGCGGTTGCGACTGCGGCCAGCATCAACCGGCCAGATGCGGGTTTCATCCTAACCCCCTTTTCGAGATTGTCTTGCGGCTGCAGGGAGTCGGTGATCCGCGCAAGGAAGTACCTTTCCGCTCGCCGGTTCCGCAAGGCGCGGAACTTCTCGCCCGGCACGCTATGGTCGCCGTGGCGAACGGGCATCGGTGAACACCCACAGGAGCGAGCGCGGCAACTACGCACCCGCCCGTGTCTGCGTCCTGGGCGGCATCCAAGCTGACGGGCGGGCGAGGTGGCCTGCTGCGGCACGTGCATGGATGCCCGCGCCCTGCGTGCTGTTGACGGCAGGGGGCGATGGTTGACGCGAGGGACGACGCGCGTCGGGAGCGACTGCGTCAAGCTCTGACACATGGAAGAAGTCGTGCTGTTCTTTCACCTGCTCGGTGCGCTGCTGTTTGTCGCCGGCGCGGTGCTCGCCGGTGTCGCCTTTGGGGCCGCGCGCCGGCGCGAGCGACCGACTGAGATCGCGCTCTTGCTCGGCCTGACCCGGATCGGCGTGCTCCTAGTCGCCATCGGGTCCCCGCTACTCAGCCTTGGCCTGTGGCTCGTCCACCTCGGTCACTTCCGGTATGGCGCACGCTGGGTCGACGGCTCGATCGTGCTGTTCCTCCTCGCGCTCGCCCTCGGCGGCGCTGGCGGCCAACGGCCGAAGCGAGCCCGGCGACTGGCATCGCGACTGGCCGCCGAAGAGGCGCCGGCTACCGCAGAACTTCGCGCGCTGCTCAACGATCCTCGTTCCCTCGCCACCAACTACCTCTCATCAGTGCTCGTGCTCGCGATCGTGGCTCTAATGGTCTTCCAGCCCTGAGCCGCTCCGATCGCCAGCGTGCTTGCAGTAGGCCGGCTGAAGAATAGGCATACGCGGGCCGGAGGCCCGGCTTTCCAAGGCTCTGCTCGAACATGGCGCTTCTTGCGGGTATTGCAAGGCTCATCGTGTGATGGTTTGGGAACTGCCGGCCTCCTCTCGAGTACTTCCGCCGGTGCGGCGGGTTGCCCTCATCGCACAGCCCATGCAGAGGTCAAGCGGCGCCTGCGCGATCTCGGGCAGCAGCTCGCGCAGGCGCCGGCGCATCGGCGCCGGCGGCAGGTCGATCGCACAGACGAGACATCGCTGACGAGCAGCGGCGGCGATGTCGAGGGTGCCCGCTCGCAGGCGCCCGAGATCGATCCCGCGACGAACCGTCACGGCGTCCTCCGGGCACACCGTCGTGCAGCGATCGCATGCCACGCATGCGCGAGGCGTGTGACGCAGTAGGGCCGGCGCGGGTTCTTGCTCCTCTCCCTCATCGAAGCGCAGCGCGCCGGTCGGACACGCGAGCGCACAGGCGCTGCATAGGGTGCAGCGCTCGCTGTCCAGTTCGAGCATCCCGAGCGGGGCAGCGCTGTGCTCGATCGTAATCGGCTCCTTCTCAGACATGATCGCGAGCACCGCATCGACGGTCGCGGCCGGCTCGGTCAGGCTCAGCGGTGTTGCCGGCGGGCCGGCGGCCGGATCGCCGGCGGAGGCGATCAGCTCAGCGAGCGCCGCGACCTCGTGGGTGCCGGCGCAGCATTGCTGATCGCAACGTGCGAGCTCGACCTGCACTCCGCGGGCGCGCAGCTGCAGGATCCAACCGGGCGTGAGCAGCGCCAGGGTCGCCAGCTCGATCAGCGCCCACCCCGGCGGCGCGACCACGGCTGCCGACCGGCAGGCGAACAGCACACCCGAGAGCTCCCCGACGAGCTGCCCGAGCTGGGCCTCGATCTGCACGGTCGAGCACCCCGACAGCCGCAGGGCATCGGTGGGGCAGCTGGTCACGCATGCGCCGCAGGCCGTGCACGCTGCCTCGTCGATCACCGGCTCACCCGGGCCCGGCGCGCTGATCGCCTCTGTGGGACATGCGCCGATGCACAGGCCACAGCCGGAGCTGCCGAGGCACGCGTCGACGTCCATCAGGGCGATGGGCACTTCGGTAAGCAGGGCCCGCGGCGAGAAGAGTGCACGGCGGCTCATGCCGCCGGCGGCAAGCACCGGCCTGCCGTGCTCGCCGTGGACGAGCGCTCCGAGCCTGGCCGCCGCAGCTCTCAGCAGGACCTGTGCTTCGCCGAGCGAGCGCCCTTGCAGGGGCACCGGCTCGACCCCGAACGGCACGGCGCCGGCGCCGGTGAGAGCGCCGAGCAGCTCGGCTGACGGGCGCTTGCCGCAGAGACCGAGCACGACGCGGGTGGCCTGTAATCCTCGCAGCGCCCTGCCGGCGGCCGCGGGGCGGTGGCAGAGATCCTCGAGCACGGCCAACGGAGTGCCGGGCTCAAGGCCATCGGCGACCGACCCGTGCTCCAGTCCCAGCTCCCCGCAGAGCAGGACGGCGGTGGTGCTCATCCTCCTGCCAGCGCGGCCGTCCAGGCGCGCGTGAGCGCCGCGAGTCGCGCATAGAAGGGCTGTCCGGTCTCACGCTGCACGGCCGTGCAGAACGGGCCCATCCAGCGCGCCAGATGCGACTCCAGCAGCTCGACCGCCGCTGCGTCTGCGCCGCGCTCGAGCGCGTAGGCGAGCGCCTCCCACTCGATCATGACGTGGTCGGGGAGCTCGTGGGCATCCTCGCGCAGCGTCAGGCCGGTCGTTCGGTAGAGATCGGCGACCGCCAGTGCGGCGGGGCCCATCACGGACCCCTTTCCGCGTTTCGGTGCGTCCGAGTCCCAGAGCGACTCATACGGCAGGCACGGCACCG